>Ga0099364_10002019_pt1 | contig 32713 bp, 35 predicted proteins | sample TergutTh196P3_FD_73070 | JGI IMG/M metagenome (GOLD analysis project Ga0099364, IMG submission 73070) | Microcerotermes parvus P3 segment gut microbial communities from Pointe-Noire, Republic of the Congo - Th196 P3 | ecosystem: Host-associated > Arthropoda: Insects > Digestive system > Gut ... | reverse complement strand
TGAAACGCAGTGACGTTATGGCGATCATCGCCGACAAAGAGAAACCGGACAAGGAAATAGTTCAGGCTATTATGGATTTGCATAAGGTTGACGCCGAGCTATGGAAAACGGTGGAGTCAGAACTTCGGGGCGACCTGGCGGACGCCCTAAAGCCCCCGGAGGGCGCGGAGGACTGGCAGCAGAGGTACAACGACGAGGTGACAGCGCACAAGGCTACCCGCGACGGCTACGCCGCGGAAAAGGACGCCGCCGACACCGACGGCAAGATTTCGGCGCTGCTCAAAACCGCGGGCATGAACGCCGCGGCAATCCCGAAAGCATTGAAGCTCTATGACCGCAAGATTGTGGAGCGCGGCAAGGACGGCGAGGTAAGCAACTCCGACAAGGTTCTTGAATTTTTCAAGGGCGAATGGTCCGAATTTTTCGGAACCACAGAAACAAAAGGCGCGGATATAGGGACACCGCCGCCGCCTTCAGGTACAAGCGATCCCTTCTTGGAGGGATTCAACTCAAAATAGTTAAGGAGAGATAACACATGGCAATCAATTGGGCAAGCAGATATTCAAGCATCGTTGACGAGCGGTTCAGGCTTATGAGCGTGACGCAGGCCGCGGTCAGCGATACATACAGCTTCGACGGTGTTAATACCGTCAACGTCTACAGCATACCTACAAAGGAAATGAACGACTATCAGATGGCCGGCAACCAGCGTTACGGTGTGCCCGACGAGCTAGGCGACAGTATCCAGACGCTGACCATGACACAGGACCGGTCGTTTACGTTCACGATTGACCGCCGCAACTATCAGGACACGATGATGGTCAAGGAATCGGGTACGGCGCTCAGACGCCAGCTCGAAGAGATTGTTACGCCGGAAATCGACATCTATAGGCTGGCGGTTATAGCCGCGAACGCCGGAAACATGGAAACGGCTGTTATTAATATCGGCGGCAACAACGCAAACGCATATTCCGAGTTTCTCAAAGGGACCACAACGCTGTTGGATAACAAGGCCCCGCTCGCGGGCACCGTCGCGTTCATTTCGGCGCATTTTTACAAGGCGATACGGCTTGACAGCGCGTTCATACTGCCCAGCGATATAGCGCAGGGCAACCTTATCAGAGGGCAGGTCGGAGAGGTAGACAGTATCCCGCTTGTGTATGTCCCGACAAGCTATTTGCCCGCCGGCACTAACTTCCTGCTGACAAACCGGATAGCGAATACCGCGCCTATGAAGATCAGCGAGTACCGCATACACGACAACCCGCCCGGGATTAACGGCTGGCTGATTGAGGGCAGATTTTATTATGACTGCTTCGTGCTGAACAACAAAAGAAACGTCATTTACCACCATAAGGCGGCATAAGGAGGATAACTATGTATACAGTCGAGAAGAACGGAAAGACACAAAAATTGTCAAGTATCGTGCAGCTGAAAGCCTATAAAAACGCCGGCTGGGCGATTAAGTCGATCGATCTCAAAGCCATGTCAGCGCTCCAGCTGCTGGATTATGCAAAGAAAAAAGGCGTTGACGTCGGCGATGCGAAAACAGAAGCCGAGATTATTGCCGCACTGAAAGCGGCAGGCGCGGACAAATGACAATACGCAAAAAACGCAGGGTTTTGGCCGAGCGGCACAGGCTTATGAGATTAACCGAGGGGGAGCGCCCGGAGCCTCCCCCTATCCCGCCCGCCGAAACATTCAGGTTCAGGAGCGCGGACGGCGCGGCTTTTATCACAAAGGACGGCAGAGCGTTCGCGGTCAGGAGGTAAAGTGATGGCTGATTTTTATTCGCAATATTTCAACGACGGCGCCGAGATCGACGCCGCACTGCTCGCGGCACAAACCGCGATGACAAAGGGCGCTGGCGGAACTTATATCCAAGGCGTCCATTTTGGCGGCGCGGGGCTTCCGACCGAACAGGAGTTTGTTGCAGCTAATATCAATAACAGGTATTTCGAGGAAAATCTAATTTTCGAGTTCGACGCCCAAAATTTACCGATAACACAGGATTTGGTATTCAACAACATCATGATGGGGATACGCACAATCACAATAAACACATCGGTATCTCTGGGCCGGTACCTGTACACGCAATCAATTATCGGCGGCGTGACAATAAACTCTACCGCCCCGCAGACAGCTAGACGTATCTACACCAACTATACGCCGCGTTTCGCCATGCGTGGCGTAAAAACGGAAACGTTGCAGTGCTGGGGCTGTAACCGCGTCGTATTCCAGCAAGGCGTGGGCGATTCTATCGAGATCGGCGAAATGACAATACCGGGCTGTTTCGCCCATATCGAGGGTACAAGCTACGATATAACGATAGGGACGGCTAACCTCTCGGGGTCGGAGTTCCATGTCCCGACTGCCTTTGAGGGCAATCTGACTATCGGCAATATTGATACCGTCGTGGGCACGATAGTTGACAACCGCCCGGGCAACCCGCTCGATACCTTCGCGCGCAAACAGGGCCTGACCAAAACGATAGATTTAACCGGCATGCCCGGCGGTCAATTGTTTTTGGAGCTGCCCGCGGGTCATATGCTTGTGAGCGTCGCCGGTTCATACCACTACCAAACGCCGGGGCAGCCTATATCTATCGCCATAGGCAACCATTTAGTTGAATGGGACGTGACCGCACAGGATTTTTACGTTACGCTTCAATCTTACGGAAACATCGACCACGGGGAGCTGATAATCAACTTCAAGGAGGCGGTGTAATGGAGCTGGACGATTTGATTTGGATGGTCAAGGACCATGTGAGGAACTACTTCAACGAGCGCAACAGCCCGAACAGCCCGCCTGAGGATACGCCGGTTTATCAGCGGTTTTTGCGTATCTGCGGACGGATGCACAACGATATACTCTCGGGTAAATTTATCCCGTTGCCGTATTCCTCGGAGATGGTCGTAGGCTTACACCAATGGAGCGCGGCAACCGGCGCCGACGGCAAACCGTTAAATATCCTGCAAGCCTATGCCGGAGAACTAAAGGCGTTCCATAAGATGTTTACGGGGGTGTAAGTGTATGGCGATGTCTAGATATTATGAAAGATTCTATATCCAGGAATCTATAAGTGTCCCGACCGGATTCCCTCCCCCGGGCGATGTTACTTTTACCTTGGGCGACGGCGCCGATTTTATGGGCGTATACATTCCGGATTCGTCAACGGAGATGCTGGTGGCGGGCGCGCAGGGATTCCGGACACGCGGCCGGTTTGTCACAGCACCGAACGTCCCGTTACGTGACAACACAGTCGTCCGGCGTGCAAGTGACAGCGTATTTATCAGGATCATCGGCGACGCGAAGCAATCGCCGGAACAGGCGGTAAGCCAAGTAAAAGTGTTTACCGCCGAGATAAGGGAACGCCCGTCATGAACGAAATAAGGAACGCTTTGGCCGCCTTCTGGGGCGGTTTTGTTGACCGCGGCGGCATACCGCCGGCAAACAGACCTGTTCCCGCTTGGCAGGAGGACTATGTCCCGCATGAAAGCGCAAACATATGGCCGCGAATTACATACCCGATTATACGCCCTGACGCGCTCGGCAGCACGATAATCTCGGCTTCTGTATGGAACAGAGAACCACTCGGTGTTGTACATAGGGGGATGTTCGCGCTTGTTGACGACATATTGCGGCAGGCCGCCGAAAAGATACCGCCGGGCGGCGTCCTTTTGCAATGGGACGAGGAACGCGACTACATCGGCCAAATCATAACATTTGGCGGCGCGTTGTGGCTGCAACGCTCTAACCCGTTTACCGACTACTTGGCCGACCCCGACGATCCGCTTATAACACGCGGTATTATCCGCGTGATTATTAGTATCGCTCAATAAATGAAAGGAGAAAAAAGACATGCAAAAGCAACGGAATCCGGTAAAGAAGGAAAAAAAGCCGAACACTGCGAAGTTCAGTTCCGTATGGGACAAGGCTAAAAAAGAACCGGCGAAGACCGAAGCAAAATCAGATTTTACGGAGGGCTATAAAAATGGCTGAGAAAGTATTATACGGGCTGACTAACGATACGTTCAAGGGTATCCAGTTCGGCGCCGGCGCTGTTTTCAGGAACTTAGAGTATCAGGACGTCACATCTATGACCGAGTTTAACACGCTGATGAGAGCGGCGGCTGCTGCCGGTCAAATGCTGGGCGCCACCGACGGCGGCATAAACGTTAATATCTCCGCTACATACGGGCGCCCGAGTATCGACGGGCTGGGACAAATCCCATTCAAGGGCGGGCTGCTGCCTGAAAGTCTGGAATGTTATATGGAAATGACCTTAAAAGAGGTCACGCCGTCGAAAATGCAGAGCATCTTCCCGACCTCGCGGTTTATGATGGAGGACGACACGAACGCGATCTCGCAGCGGATCAACCTGAATATCTCCGACGAGGATTACGACGACAATATCGTGTGGGTCGGCACAACCAATTTCGGGTATATCATGGTGTCACTGTTCAACGCTTTCGGACGCGCTAACGGAGCGATAGCAGCTGTTGACGGTATCGCGGGCGGCGGGATACCGTTCAGGGCCGACGGCAATGTCGCCAGCTTCGAGGATACCGAGTTTATACCGGCGGAGGTCAAGTATTATTACACCCGCGCCGCCGATGCCGCCGCCGAGTTCGAGAGAATCGACGAATACAAGGTTGTTTTAACCGCATAAACAAACAAAAAATAATAAAATTGGAGGATTAACAAATGAAATTAGGAGATATGAGCTTTGAGGACAGCCGTAACGCCGAGCTGGTAATAGCGCCGATCGCGGAGCGGATAATGAAGGATGCCGAGGTCTCGGCGATCTTCGACGCGGTTTTGAAGGTATCGGACAAGCCTTACAGCGAAATGGACGCGGCTGAAAAGGTCGCGTTCGTGCAATCGAAGGTGGAGGCCGGCGGCAAGCTGGTTAAGCGGCTCACGCATTTTCATTTTAACGACATATGCGAGATATTCGCTGTCCTGACCCAAAAAAGCGCCGCCGAGATCAAGGCGATTAAACGCAGCGAGGCCAACGCGTTATTGACCGATATGATTAACGACGGTGATATGCAAAGTTTTTTTATATCATCCGAGGCGTTGGCGCTGGTCGCGCAATCCGCTATCTAGCGGAAGCCGCTCCGATGCCGCCGAGCGCGGCTATTTTATATATCCGCGAGAGATATAACCGCGAGCAGGAGCTGGAGCATCGTCGGAACTATAACACGACGATGCTCTATTACATAGCGCAGCCGACACGGGCCCGACCGGATGCGCTGCCGTTTTTCAAGCCGCTTTGCGCCGTTAAGCCGGACGACAATAGAACCGGCGACGAGCTTGTTGACGAATTTTTCGGGGGTTTAGGCAGGTGACTTTATGCAGTTATTTGAGGCAGAAGTAAAGATTGCGTTAAACGCCGTCGAATTTAATAGAGGCATAGAATCTGCCATGGGTAAAGCCGATACTTTCGGGTCGAAGCTGAAGGACGGCGGCGCTATAGCTTTAGGAATCAAGGCTATAGAGGCCGTCGCGTCTACCGTCCGCGGCTCGCTTGACGCCGCGTTCAGCCGTATCGACACCATGGAGCGCTTCGAGCGCACCATGACCGTGCTGACAGGCTCCGCCGAGGCCGCTGTAGAAGCGCTGGAAAGCGTTAGGCAAACCGTTACCGGTACGGCTTACGGGCTGGATACCGCCGCCGGCGCCGTGCAGAACTTTGTAACCTCCGGCATGGACATTGATATTGCCGCCGGGCATATTGAAACATTGGCCGACGCAGTCAGCTTTTACGGCGCGGGCACCAACGAGGCTTTAGGCAACGTCGCAAACGCATGGGGCAAGATGGCGACCTCCGGCAAAATATCGGCGCAGGATATACGCAGTATAACGCTGGCCGGAATCCCCGTTTACAAGATTTACGCGGACGCTGTCGGCGAGAGCGTTCAAGACGTACAAAAGGCGCTTTCAGACGGCGCTATTGACGCGCAGGAGTTCCAGAGCGTTTTAATCAGCGCGATGCGCGAGGGCACAAACGAGTTCCCGTCGCTGGCGGGCGCCGCTAAAGAGGCGGGCGCGTCATGGGCCGGAACCTTCGACAACATGGGCGCCGCGACCACCCGCGGCGTCATGAGCATTGTCCAGAGCATTGATGATAACCTGACCAGAAAAGGCCTTCCCGATATGCGCGAGGGCCTTATTCAAAGCGCCCGAGCTTTTGAGGGCATGCTTAACGCCGGCGCGGAGCTTGCCGGCAACATCACGCGCGTCGTCGCGCCGGCGATAAAGTTCTTAGGCGATAATCTTAATATTGTCGTGCCGTTGGTGAGCGGCGCGACCGCGGCTCTTGTTGCGTTCAAAGCGGCTATGGCTATTGGTGATATAGTTCAAAGAACAACAGCGGCATATGCAGCCGCAGCACCCGCGTTAAACGCAATGGCTTTCGCCCTGACGGGCGCGACAACGGCAAAGACCGCCAACACGACGGCGGAGCTGCTCAGGCAAGCGGCAGAAAAAGCCGGTATGGAATATTCCGAGAGATGGAAAATTATCCATCAAGCGGGAGTTGCATTGACAAATCAGGAAACAGCGGCTTTATTGGCCAGTACCGGGGCTATTACCACCAAACAAATAGCTGTCGGGGTTTTAACCGGCAAAATAAAAGCGGCGACGGCGGCGCAATATTTATGGAACGCGGCGCAACCTGTCGGTCAAATAGCGCTTGTTGTAGCAGGAATCACAGCACTAGTCGGCGGGCTTGTCGCGCTGCATAAAGCGACGAACCGCCAGACCGAGGAACAAAAGGCGCTGACTAAACAGATTGAAGCTACCGTTAAGGCCAACGACGCCTTGATAGATTCCGTTAACGCCAGCGCGCGCGCGTATGACGAAAAAGTAAAGGGCACCGAGGCCGACTATGAGGCCAGCGCCCGGTTAGCGGCTAAAATATTCGAGCTTGCGAACGCCGAGGACCTGAGCGGCGCTAAAAAGCGTGAGCTGCTGGCGCGTATCGACGACCTTAACCGCGCCATGGGCGAAACCGTCGTTATGTACGACGAGGAACGCGGGGCGCTGGTGGATTCAACCGGCGCGGTAATCGAGAACACCGACGCTATAAACGCCGGTGTGGAGGCGCGGAGAGCAGCGGCCCGTAACGAGGCGCTTATCGAGCGCGAGCGCGAGCTGTACAAGGAGCTTGTGCTTTTAGAGGAACAGCAACGGGCCAACGAGGACGCCGTTTATGCGCTGGTAGAAGCGGGCGGACATCTGCAAACTAATATGAAGCTGAGCATTAACAGCCATCAGCGCGAAACCAAGGCATTCAAGGATTTGACAAGTCAGGGCGAAGCCTTACAGAATCAGATCGACGGAATAACCGGCGCGATTGACGTCAACTCCCGTAAAATAGAGGATAACACCAAGCAGGCCGAACAGAACGCCAAACAGACCGTTGATAACATCGAAGCGAACGAAGCCCATACCGCCTCTATCGCGGAAACCGAGGAAAAAGCTGTCAGCTTCGCGGACGTTGTAAAAGACCTGACCGCCGGCCTTGACCTGCTCGAAAAAGCGCAGAAAGAGGCCAAAGACACCGGCGGGCTGCATGTCAACACCGTCAACGACCTAATCGAGGCCGGATACGCGGCGGCGTTACAGATAGACGAGGAAACGGGCGCGGTTAAAATCAACACCGCCGCCTATCATGACCTCTCACGCGCGAAGCTCCAAGAGCAGATAATAGCCGCCCAGATCGACCGCGACGCGACTGCGCAACAGCTTTATAACGAGCAGATGAGCGCGTGGGGCGCTGTCGGCCAATATGAGAAGCTGGCGCGCGCGAAATTCGACGACGTTATCGCAACCAAAGCGGCTATAACAGGCATGGACGCGCAGATCGCCGCGCTTATCAAGCTGAGGGACAATATCGGTCAAACTACCGATAAAGAAGAGGTCCGCACAAAAACGTCGGCATCCGGCGCAAAAAAGCGGATCAGCGCCGAACGCGAGGAATTCAACGAGTTCAAAAAAATAATGGAGGACCGGCGTTATTTTGGCACTATCACTATCCGCGAGGAGGTCGAGCTGTGGGAAGAGGCGACCGAGCGATACATCGAGGGCACCGAGGAGCGCGCCGAAGCCGACAGGAAGCTGCACGACGCGCGGAAACGGCTGACCTCGGATTATAACACGCTGATAAAAGAGCAGGAGTCAATATTAAAGCAGATAGCGGACGCCGAGAAAGTGTATGCGGACGCTGTAGGCGCGCGGTCACAGGCGATATACAACTCGTTTGGGCTGTTTGACGAGCTGCGGGAAAAGGCCGAGGTATCAGGCGGCGCGCTCATGAGCAATCTGAAAGACCAGGTCGCCGCTATGCGGGACTGGTCGGCGAATATCCGGACGCTGGCGTCGCGCGGGATCGACGAGGGGCTGCTGGCGGAGCTTGAGAAGATGGGGCCGAGCGCCGGCGCCGAAATAGCGGCGCTTGCCGGTATGACCAACCGCGAGCTTTCGGAATATGCCAATTTATGGCGTGAAAAACACGAGCTGGCGCGCCAGAAAGCGATAGCCGAGCTGGAATATTTATACGACGAGACCGAAGAGGTTGTTTCAAATTTGCAGGAGCAGCTTGAAGATTCTTTTGAAGCGATCGGGCAGATAATCCCCGAGAGCATGAGGGACGGGCTGCTGGAGAAAACGCCCGAGGCGGTGAAGGCCGCCGCCGATATGGCAAACAGCGCGATTGACGCGACAAACGCCGCCTTGGAAATCGCGTCGCCGTCGAAAGTGTTTCACGGTATCGGCGTTAATGTCGTACAGGGGCTTATTGAGGGCATGGAATCCATGATCCCGAGGCTGGAAGCTACGGTCGCCCGAATAATGGACCTGGTAAGACAGGTCGCGGAGGCCAAGCTTCAAATAAGCTCGCCGAGCCGCGTGTTCCGCTGGATCGGCGAAATGACCGGTCAGGGGTTTATAGACGGGCTGAGCGACAGATTAAATGATATGCCGGATTTCCAACGTGACCTTGGAACTCTGACCGCCGATATAATGCCGTCGGCTTCATCGTCGGCACTGCTTCCCGCGGCGGCGGCAGGCGGCGTTAATATCACACAAAATATCCAATCCGTGCCGCTATCGCCGTCGCAGCTGGCCAACGATACGGCGGCGGCGTTCACGCGCGCGCGCTGGTCGTTCGCGTGACGGGGGTGAAATATGATCTATAAATTATCGTATGTTAACGCGCTGGGCGGCCGTATCGAGTTCTCTTGGGAATCCGGTATCATCGTGTCGGAAAAGGCGGGGTTTACCGAGAACAATATAGAGATGTCGTTAGCGCAGGGCGTCAATCAGGTCGGCGCGACCTTGCAGGGCCAGAGCGTGCAGCCGAAGGATATACCGGTAACCGGCGTTATTGTGCGTAACGCACGCGAAACCCGCAAAAAAATGATCGAGGTGATCTCGCCGCGGGTGCCCGCAAAGCTGATATTTAACGAGATGTATTATCTCGACGTTTTACCGCGTATGACGCCGTTAGTCGGCGCGGGCAGGTTCCACGCCGATTATCAATTCATACTGTCTGCGGCGTACCCATATTGGCAGAGCATGACCGAATCCATGCACAACCTCGCGGGGTTCGTGTCAACGTTCAAATTTTCGCGGCTGGAGGGCGAGCAATTGATACCGCTGTTTAATATATCCGAGCCCGTGCGGTTCTCCGAGGTCAAGGAATCGCTGTTTACCGACGTGTATAACGGCGGCACTATCCCTATCCCGTGGACGGTACGGTTTAAGGCCAACGCTATAGTGGACAGCCCGTCTATCGTCAAGGTGACAACCCGCGAATTTGTACGGATAAAAAAGCTGATGGCCATAAACGAGATCATAACGGTCGCGTTCACCCACACCGGCATAAAAATCACCAGCGACCGCGCGGGCGTTATCGAGGACAATTTCAATTATCTGGACCTCGAAAGCACGTTCTTTCTGCTCGACCCCGGCGTTACCGTTATCAGGCATGACGCCGAACAGTACCTCAGCAATCTCGATGTCCAGATGTATACGCGGGACACCGTCGCGGGAGTGTAGGCAGTTAACAGTTAACAATTAACAATTGGGGGTACGTATGCTGCATGTGTTTGACCGTGAGCTGGAATATTTGGGGATCATGCCGACGTGGCTGAGCATGACATGGCAGGAGCTTTATCAGGAGCCGGGGAAGTTCAGCGTGACGGCGGTGGATACACCGGAAAATATCCGGTTTCTGCGGCATGGCAATATCCTGTGGCTCAACGGTAAAAACACGGCCATGCGGATAGAGTACGTCAAGTATGCAGAAAAAACGATAGCCGCGAACGGGTTCACAACACTATCGCTGCTCGGTCAGCGCGTTGTTATACAGCCGCGCAATATAACCAATGCCGAGCAGGGCATGTACAGTATCGCGGCCCAGAATCTGCGGGGGCTGCCCGATATAGAGCTTGCCGCGCCCGCCGGTTACACCGAAGAGTTTCACACCGAGGTGTCCGGTAATCTGACCGACGAGCTTACGCGGATTTGCGCGGAAACGCAGCTGGGCGTCCGCATGGAGTTTGACCACCACCGCCGCAAGCATATATTCAGAGTCTACAAAGGCGCTGACAGGACTTGGGGCAACCCCGACGGCAACAACTCCGCCGTGTTCTCCGAGGAGTTCATGAACCTGAACCACTTGGAGGTTGTGGACGATACATCGCTGTTCGCCAACGTCGCGTATTACGATGTGACTTTCCTAAATTCCATAACCGGCGAAAAAGATGTAATTAAAGCAGGGGCGTCAGTCGGCGCCGCCGAGGGGTTAGACCGCTACGAGATATATGTTGACAGCGACGACAGAACCAAGGCTCAGGACGAGCTTAACAAGCGCCTGCATATCGTCACGTTTAAGGCCGACGTTAACCCCGCGGAGTTCCGAGTCAGGTACGATCTGGGCGACAGGGTGACATGCAAAAGCGCCCGCTACGGCATGACCGTGGAGACGCGGATTATGGCGGCCACTGAAACAAGCGAGAATAACAAGACGGTTTTAACCTTGTCCTTGGGTCACCCCGAGTACGATATTATAAAGGAGATGAAATTACATGGTTGAGATTTTAGGCGCGCCGTTCGAGAACAAATACCATAACGCAACGGAATTACAGGCGTGGTGGAGCACGCGCACAACCGGCGTTTACGCGCTCGATAACGAGCTGAAGGTCGAGGCGGCGGGCGGTATGGCTGTCAGGGTTCTGCCCGGGCAGGGCTGGCTCCAGACCAACGCCACACCCGGCAAACGCGCCGGTATCTCGTTCAACAGCCCCGACGAGGTACAGATAACGCTCGATATGGCCGACGGCGTACTGTCACGTATCGACCGCGTCGTCGTGCGCTATACCTACGCAATCGGCGAATACGAGCCGCGTATCGTTATCGACATAAAAAAAGGCGCGAACGCCTCGACACCCGCCGCGCCCGCGCTGACGCGCACCGTCGGGGTCGCGTATGAGATAGCGCTCGCGGATATTATTGTGCGTAACGGCGCGGTGAGCATAACACAGGCGGACATTACCGACACACGCCCCGACGCGCAGCTGTGCGGTGTTATGAACGACGCGATAAACAGTCTCGCCCGTCAATATGAAGTGTTGGTTGATGAGCTGATTCCGATTATGAGTGACACTATCTTTGTACAATCGCCTTGGACTTTATACGGCGGCATGATGTTATGTCCGTATAGAAACCGCAGAGAAATAACATCGTCGCAAAGTTGGACATGTCCGCAAGGTGTAACCAAAATAGGGTTGTTTATGGTCGGCGGCGGCGGGCCGGGTGGTGCTGGCTCCGGTGGCTCCGGTGGTGGTGGCGGCGGCGGGCATACTGTGTTTAGATATATTGTAAACGTCACGCCCGGACAAAGTTATCCTATAACAATTGGCGGTTCCGGCGGAACTACATCAGCGTTTTCATTATCAGCTAACGCCGGCAGCGCCGGCGGTGTCTCCAGCGTCGCAAACGTAGGCGGCAACGGCGGCTCCGGTGGTGGCGGTGGTGGTGGCGGCGGCGGCTCCGGCGGTTCCAACGGCTATGGCGGCTCCGGCGGTTCCAATGGTTCCGTAGGTGGCCCCGGTAGCACCGGCACCACTATGTCTGGCGGCGCGCCCGGCGGCGGCGGTAACGGCGACAGAAATAGCGCTCGTGACCCATTTACAGGCAGATCATATGCCGGCGGCGGCGGCGGTGGCGGTTCCTTCAACAACGGCACTGCCGGAGGGCCCGGAGGCCGAGGCGGCTCCGGCGGCGGTAACGGAGGGACTGGCAGTCCCGGTCCCGGCATGCCCGCTAGTGCTGGTGCCTCCGGAGTGGCTAACACTGGTGGCGGCGGTGGCGGCGGTGGTGGCGGCGCTGTTGGTGGTGTCGCCGCCCCCGGCGGTGCTGGCGGTGCTGGCGGGAGCGGTATCGTGATTATTTATTATTAGTCGGCGATCAATATAAATCGCTGTGGCTGCCGGTACGCGTGAGTGACAGCACAAGGACATTTTCATAAACGCGGTAAATGAGTATCCAATCCGGCTGGATATGACACCCCCGATGTCCCGCCCAATTTCCGGTCAGCGAATGGTCGCGGTTCTTTTCGGGAAGCGGGACACCTTGCGAGAGTTTAGTGATTATTTCGTCCAGCAACGACATATCCAAGCCGCGTTTCGCCATCAGCTTATATTCCCTGCGGAATTTATTCGTGGGCTTGACGGTGTATTTAGTTCTCATGACTTCAAATCCCTGAACAGCTCATCAAGGTCGGTGTAGCCCTTTACGTTCGGGTCGTGGGCTATCCTGTCCGCCTCCAGCATTGCCGCGACGGTTTCGGCGTTGGGGACGCGCGAGATTTCAAAGGGTATCCCTTGATTGCGGACGGCTTGCCGGAGGAACATGGTCATGGCGGCGGTCATATTCAACCCTAAATCCGAAAACAACGCTTCCGCCTGTTTCTTCAAATCCAAATCCATCCGTATACTGACATTGGTAGTAGTACTCATTGCAAAAGCCCCTTTCATTACTTGGTATGCTTAGTATACTGCGCAGTATTTGCACTGTCAATACAAAACTATACTGTTCACTAGTCGGCGATATGCAGATACTCTTTTAATCCTTGCTGTAAAATCTGCGAGAACGGCGCGTTTGCCTTTTCCGCCAGCGAGTTTAACCATGACGGTATTGACAATGTTTTTTTAACGGCTCGAGTATCATTTGCGCGTCTCCATTCGTCAGTGTCTGCGGCTATCAGGGTTAGCGTTTCGCCATGCTCAACGGTCAGCGTCTCGGACGCCGGAGGAATGACCCGCTTTTCGTTCTCGGAATGCCAGAGCCACATTTCGATTGCGTCTTTCGCCATAAACAGCGCGTCCGCCTTATCGTCGCCGAAGGTATGACACCCGGGTAAATCTGGAACGGTAACGCCGATCTTTCCGTCGTCGGGATATAAGATAACCGGATAGACATATTTCATTCTTAACACCTCATTATTTTTTTAGTCCCGTGTCCCTCAGGATTTTATGCAATGTTCCGGTGGGGATGTCCTTTGTATGACGGTGGATTGCAACCTGAACATCAGGTTTATCAGGGTGTATTGCCAGTTCGTGTTTAGTTCCGTCAACTATTATCCAGCCTTCGGCAATCAGCTTGCGTTTCAGTTCCTTAGCCGTCATTCCCTCACCCCTTGATTATATTATATCACGTAATAATACGTACTGTCAAGCATTTTTCATAATTAACCGTTCACTAATCGGCGATATGCAGATACTCTTTTAATGCCTCCTGTAATACGCTGGAAAAGTTGATATGCGCCTCCTCCGCTCTATGGTTAAGCCACGCGGGGAGCGTCAGGGTCTTTCTAACAGCACGATTGTCCATCTGCCGCCTGTACAGTTCAGTATCAGCTTTGATAAAACTGACGAATTGCGGCGGTTCGTGCGGTAATGTCCGCGAGGGAACGGGGATCGGATTTTTATTCTTTTCCGATTCCCAAAGCATCATCGCTAAAACATCTTCGGCCATCTCGGTCGCCTCGATCAAATTGTCTCCGCAAGTAAAGCAATTTTCGATGTCAGGGAACTCGACATGATAGCCGCCGTCTTCCGTTTGTAAAAATATCGCGGGATAAATATATTTCATGAAAAAAACCTCACCCCTCGAATACATTATAACACGCATAACACGTATAGTCAAATGTTTATTTGAAATATTTATATTGGAGGCGATTTTATGACAACCAACTGGGCCGAGATTACAGACGGCGTCTGTACAAACACCGCATACTGCGAGGACCCCGAGTTTGCCGAAGCTATGAACTGGATACCGCTGCCGGACGGCTTCGGGATCGGCGACCTTTACGACGGCAAAGAGTGGACAAAGAAACCCGAGCCGGAACCGGAACCCGTAGACCCGCCCGAGCCGTCGGAACAGCGCCGACAGGCATACGAAACCATGCCGATGGTCGAGTGGCACGGCGAGCTGATAACCGTGGACGCGGCGAACGCTGTATGGGTGCAGTACGCCGCCGAGGGGTCGGACACAGCGGCGGCGCTCGAAGCGCTGATACACACCGCCAAGGAGCAGATACGGGCGATGTATCCTGACAATTAACAGTTAACAATGAACAATTAACAATTAGGGACGTAGGGCGCGATGTCCTCATCGCGCCGAAACATTGAAAGGAGTGATTACCATGTTGACAACCATCATTCAGCTGGCGACCGGGGTGCTTATCTTTATACTTGTGCTTACCTTAGGCAAAGACAAAACCGGCGCGGCTATCGCGTGGCTCAGTACCGCTGTTGACTTTGCCAAGGTCGCGGTCAAGGCTGCCGAAGGGATTTTCAAAGAACCGAAGTCGGGCGGCCAGAAGTTTGTCTATGTCGAACAGGCGCTGATGGAATTTTTCACCAAGCACGGGCATGAGATTGATTATAAGGTGATTAAGAACATCATCGAGGGCGCGGTGGTGACGGAAATACATGACAGTTACAAGTTACAAGATACAAGTTACTAGAGGGACGTTCTTCTTGTAACTATAAACTTGTAACTTGTAACTAAACTGAAAGGAGAACACTAATGAGAGGAATTGAACACCTGCACCCCGAATTACAGCCTATAGCGCGGAGATTTGAGGCCGACTGCAAGGCGGCGGGGCTGAACGTACTTATTACCGAAACCTTCCGCACGACCGCGGAGCAGGAGGCGCTTTACGCGCAGGGCCGCACGAAGCCAGGCAACATCGTCACCAACGCCCGCGCGGACACCTATTCCAGCCCGCACCAGTGGGGCGTCGCGTTCGACTTTTGCCGGAACCTCAAGGGCTGGGAGTACGACGACAAGGACGGGTTTTTCAAAAAATGCGGCGAGGTCGCCAAAAAGCTGGGGCTGTTCTGGGGCGGCGACTTCAAGTCTTTTGTGGACAAGCCGCATGTAGAATGGGCAAGTAAATTTTTGCCGTCGAACAGCACGGCGACGCTGAAAAAGCAGCACGGCACGCCGGACAAGTTTAAGGCGACGTGGGGGCAGGGTGCCCTGCCGGGCAATGACGGGGGCCAGCCCCCGAACCCCCCTGCAACCCGCGCGACGGTTCGGTTGGGGGCGCGGGGCGAGGATGTGCGGTTTTTGCAGACGCAATTGAATGTAAGCGCAGGCGCAGGGCTTATGCCTGACGGGTTATTCGGCGCGAAGACCGACGCGGCTGTCAGGGCGTTCCAGCGTACCAAGGGGCTGACGGTTGACGGGATAGTCGGGCCCAAGACGTGGGCGGCGTTATAGTTACAAGTTACTAGTTACAAGTTACAAGAGGCGCGTTCTTCTAGTAACTAAAAACTTGTAACTTGTAACTAAACAACGGGAGGACGATATGAACACCATGGATAAAATACTGGCCGTGCTGCTTATAACGGTGCTTGTGTTCGCCGGCACGGTGATATGGTTCAATTTCCATGAAAAGCAGGTACAGGACAGCCTGATCAATATGTTCCTCGGCATTTGCGCGGCGGAGCTTGCCGCTATGGGCGGCATCAAGGCGTTTAAGCTGCGGTATCAAAAACAGACCCGAAAACGAAAGACGAAATGAAAGAAAGACGGTGGCGGCAATGACAATTAACGATATAACCCTCGGGGAATTCACCGCGACGATCGGACTGATCACGGCGCTCGGGACCTGCTTGTTTTTCCTGTTCAGTATTTGGTACAGGTTCGGCAAAATGGAGCGTCAGGCGTCGCACAGGCAGGAGGATTCGGAGATAATTTTCAAATCTCTGCGCGGCTGCCTTGAAGGGCTGATCGAGAACGGCGCGAACGGCTCCGTTAAGAAAGCGCTGGGCGAGCTTAACGACTATACGGCGAAAAAAACAGCGGGGCGGCAAGCCGAAAGGCGGTGAGGGTGTGCCCTCTAACTGGCTTTATATCGACACGAATTTTCCGGCGTTTACCGGCGAGGAGTCCACTGACGAAAAAGTGACGACGATCCAGAACTATATGTTCATGCTGGTTGAGCAGCTCCGTTATACGCTGCATAACCTCGACCTGTCGAACATGAACAATACGGCGGTCGAACGGTTCACAAACTATATCACGGAGCCGGTATACGGGCGTATCGCGGACGCTGAGGGCAATATCACTGAGCTTGGGCTCACGGCGCAGGGGCTGGCGCTGCGCGTGTCCAACGCCGAGGGCGATATTACGCAGCTTGGCATAACGGCGCAGGGGCTGGGCGTGAGGATAAGCAATGCCGAGGGCGGCATTACGTCGCTGGCGCTGACTGCGCAGGGGCTTCAGACACAGGTTTCGGACGCGAGCGGGCGTATATCCTCGCTTACGCAGACGGTGAACGGGTTTACGCTGACGGCCTCTAACGGTTCCGATTTTTCATATCTGTATCTGACCAGCAACGGGATAAACTTCGGCAGCGCGATGATCTCGTTTCAGGGCATGGTGACGTTCGACCATTTATCTCAGTCGGGGCGGACGACTATAAACGGGGGCAATATCACGACGGGCACGATCTCGGGCGTGACACTGCGCAGTATGGCCGGACAAGATTCCGGTTTTCAGGTTTACAACTCGTGGCAGCTGGTCGGCGGCATAAGGTACGACAGCAACGGCTCGGGCGGCCCGTATGAGGCGCGCGACCGTATGTTTATCTATACTCAGCCCGGATGGGCGATGAAGCTACAGGGCGGCACAGGCATATCCATAGAAGCGCCGCAGCTCATCTATATGGCCGCGGGGGACATCTATTTACGGGGCAACGTGTATGTGAACAACAGACTTATCTGACCGGAGGTATGATATGAAACTGATCCAACTGGTAAACGCTTATATTACGGCCGACGCCATGAGCAGCGAGGCTTGGCCTTATGATCTGGCGCTGGCGCTGGTTAAGGTGAAAAAACAGACGCGTGAAGAGGCGGCGTTTTTCATCGAACGCGAGCGGGCGCTGGTAGACCGGTATGCGGCGACGGACGAAAACGGAAATATCCGGCTGACTCCGGCTGGGACATTTCTTTTCAAAGCTCCGGCGGAGGCGTCGGAATACGAACGGGCGCGGCGTGAGCTGGGCGATACCGAGGCCGGTATTGAGCCCGCGCCTGTGCGCGTGAAAGCCCCCGCCGAGATCAAGCCGTCGTATATCGAGGCGCTTGAGGGGTTTGTAGAGTTCAGTTAACAATGAACAATGATCAATTAACAATTAGGGGAACGGCCCTGGGGGTTCGGGGGTGAAACCCCCGTCTTTGACCGGCAGGGCACCTGCCAACAATTAACAATTGGAGGATACGATAATTGTAAATCTTATTGCCACAGAATTAATTAAACTTAATTGTTAATTGTTAATTGTTAACTGTTAATTGTTAATTGCAAAGGCGGTGAGGCGTGAGGCCGGTTTTCTCAAGCGAGTAAAAGGCGCTTGATAGCCTCCTCTACGGCGGAGTTAAGAGTTTGGCCGTGTGAAGCTGAATAAAAGGCCAGATTTCTGTGGAGCTCCGGCGACACCCGCACATTAAACTTTCCTCTGTAAGCCTTTTCCGGTTCTGTACCATTTTCGGCGCACATTTCAAGGTAAGCGTTCACAGCGCCCTCGAAATCCTCGCGCAGGCTTTGCACACTGTCGCCCTCATAGGATATAAGGCCGCTTACTCCGACAACTTTCCCGAAAAGGACATTGTCGGCGTCGGAAAATTCCACCGTACCGTAATAACCCTTGTGTTCCATTAGACTGCTCATATCAAGTCCTCCCTCTCTAAAATATCCAGCACTTGCTTGATTTGATATTCCAAAAGCTCATTGCGCGGATGCGGCTTGTGCAGGATGATGGGTATATTATCTTTCATAAACTTTACGCGGGAACCGCTTGTTTTCCCTTTTTCCGACATTTCAAATCCCAGTAATTCAAGCGCGTTCCGCATTTCATCGAAGGTGAAATCCCTCGGGATTCCTTTCAGCCGCTTTATCAATTTTTCCTTTTTACCCATGTTTTCACTCCTCGCCACTATTATACTATATCTTCTCAAACAATGCAACTAAATATTAGTGGCATTATTTAATCGAACAATTAACAGATAATCCGGCGCGCCGGGGGCGTCGCGCCCTACGTTTCTTATAACTTATAACTTATAACTTATAACTGCGAACAGAGGTGAGCGTATGAAACTGCCGGTTATGAGATTTTCCGACAACATAGTTAAGGGCAGGCAGACGAAGTTCGGAGGCCTGAACCATACCCTTGGCGCCGCCGACGGCGAGCTGCGGGATATGCGGAACATGACAAGCGACCACTGGCCGCTGCTGGCCTCGCGCGCGCCGCGTATGCTTTATACGACGCTTGAAAACGGGAACGGGCTGTACTCGCGGGAAGAGCTGTGCTGGGTTGACGGCACGGGCTTTTATTACGGCGGCGAGCTGAAAGGTGAAGTGACGGAGGGCAAGAAGACATTCGCGGCTTTGGGCGTTTATATCATCATTCTGCCGGACAAGGCGTGGTATAACACCGACAGCGGCGAGTTCGGGCCGCTGGAGTCCAAATGGAGCGGGGCAAGCCTGACCTTTACCAACGGCAAATTGTTTGACGAGGCCGCTGAGGCCAACGCCATACAGGCGGCCGGCGTTAACTGGAACGACTATTTCAAGGCGGGCGACGCCGTGACGATAAATGGCTGTACCACATACACGGAGAATAATAAAACCTCGGTCATCCGCGAGATCGACGGCGACAGGCTGTATTTCTATGAATATATATTCAAGCTGGCCGGCGGCCAGGGCGTGACACCGTATACGGAGACGGGAACGCTTTCCGTCGCGCGTACCGTACCGGATTTATTATACCTCTGCGAGAACGAGAACAGGCTTTGGGGCTGTGACAGGACGACGATATACGCCTCTAAGCTGGGCGACATTTTCAACTGGAATGTCTTTGACGGGCTGGATACGGATTCTTATGCCGTGGATACGGGCAGTGCCGGAGCCTTTACCGGCTGCGTGTCATTTTTAGGGTACCCGATCTTCTTCAAGGAGGATAATATCTATAAAGTGTACGGCGGGATGCCGTCTAAATATGAGGTGATGGGCAGCGCGACGCTGGGCGTGGCGGAGGGCAGCGCCGGAAGCCTTGCTATCTCGGGCGAGATGCTTTTCTATCTGTCGCGGGCGGGCGTGATGGCGTATTCCGGCGGGATCCCGCAGCCGGTCGGCGCGGCGTTCGGGACCGAGCGCCACAGTGACGCCGCCGCCGGTTCCGACGGGTTGAAATATTATATCAGTATGCGGGGCGAAGACGGGAAATATCTGCTTCATGTCTACGATACCCAGCGCCGCGCGTGGCATACGGAGGACGAGACGCGCGCGGTTTATTTCACCAAGCGGGGCGGGAACCTTTATTACCTGAATAGTGAGGGTGAAATATGGATTACCGGAAACATAACGGGGCATGACCACCCCGCCGAATGTGAGGCGGCTGTCCGCTGGTGGGCGGAGTTCGCGGATTTTACCGGCGACGACCCGAACAAAAAGGGCGTGTCGAAAATACAGGTGCGGCTGGAGCTGGACAGGGGCGCTAAAGCGGAGATATACATCCGGTTCGATACGGCAGGGAGATGGCGGCGGGTGGGCGGCGCTGGTTCAAAAGGCGCGAAGCGCTCGTATTATCTGCCCATAGTGCCGCGGCGCGGGGATCACTGCCGGCTGAGGATAGAGGGCGCCGGCGGGGGCAGGGTGTACTCGCTGACGCTTGAATACTACTCAGGCAGTGAACAATGAACAATTAACAGTTAACAATTAACAATTGGGGGAATACGATATGGCGTATACAGGGACGTATACAGGCGATGATTTTACCAAGAAGCTGGCGGAGACGCAGAATAGCACACCGGATTTCTTTATGTCGCAGTACGATATGGATTTGGCAAAGAAATACCCGGACTTCGGCATGTCGATACTGACGCTTAAACAGGAGTTCCCGACGGCGAACGAATACCAGCGGCTTATGATGAACGAACAGGCGAACCAGCTGCGCAGCCAGTACGGTAACTTTACCGGCGGTCCCGACGGCAGCCAGTATATCTCCACCGGTAAGATACCGGCGCAGATAAACAGTACCTTAGATCAGATCGGCGGCTTCGGCTCGTTTTCTTACGGCGCTTATAACGATCCGTACGCGCAGTATCAGCAGTCACTTTTAGATTCGCTGCTTAACCGTCCGGCGTATAACAACCAGTACGCGCAGCACCAGCAGTCGCTTTTGGATTCGATACTTAACCGTCAGGAGTTCTCGTATGCCAAGGAGGACGACCCGCAATGGGCGAGCTATAAGAAATCGTATCTGCGGGAGGGCGACAGGGCGACGGCCAACGCGCTGGCACAGACGTCGGCCGCGTCGGGCGGCCGCGCGTCCAGCTACGCCGTTAACGCGGCGACGCAGGCCGGCGACTACTACGCGACGAAGCTGAACGACGTTATTCCGCAGCTGTATCAGCAGGCGTATAACCGGTATTTGAACGAGTATCAGATGAAGCATCAGGACCTTGGCATGGTCAACAATATGGAGGCGTCGGATTACCAGAAGTATCTCAGCGCGTTTGAGATGGATCACCGGAATCTGGGCGCGGTGAACGCGCAGCAGCAGCAGGACTACGGCCGCTATACCGACGGCCGCGATTTCGCGTATAACAGCTACTTAAACGACTATAACATGCTGAACAACTATCTCGGGAAGCTACAAGGGCAGGACGCCACGGATTACTCGCGGTATCTCGACAGCGTGGGCATGAGACTGGGCGAGCGGGATTATCAGGATCAGCAACGGCAGCTGGAGCAGGAAAATCTCTATAGGCAGCAGCTGCTGGGGCTTAATTATACGCAGGCGTTCGGCACGGTGCCGGACCATTACGCGCCGTTTATGAATATGCCCGCCGGTACTCCGACGCTGGGGTATGCGCAGTATCTCGACCAGATCGCGCGGGCGGCGAGCGGCGGGGGGGGCGGTTCATATGGAGGCGGCTCATCCGGCGGCAATATTGATACTGCGTCTGCCGTAAGCGCGTTTACTGTGGGCGATCACAGTGACGGTGTTATAGAAGCGTTGCTTGGAATAGGATATACGCGGGGCGACATTGAAGCCGCGGGATACAAAGGTGATTATTTCGGGCGAAACAGTAACGCGTCGCAGGGAGCTTCACAGGGCGCGGCACAAATCGACTGGGCAAGCGTGAATGCTCTCGGTTACGGGCCCGTTTCATATGAAACCTTAGAAAGGCTTGTTGAAAGCGGAGAGGTGATAGCCGCTGTAGAAAACGGCAGAGTGATATTCAGACGTCACGGAACCGCAGCCTTGCCGACGCCATCGGGGACAGGTTCACCGGGCATGGTGACAAAATGAGCAAGTTAGCCGATGTTATATCTGGGAAAATACAGAGTTCAGCGCAGGCGGCAGGGACGGTGCGGGACGCCGGGGGCGTCGTCCCCTACACTAAGAGGGCGGGGGATATTATGGCGGGGTTAGCACCGCCGCCGTTGTCGTTGCCGCGGTTAACAATTAACAATGAACAATTAACAATGAACAACGCGGGGAACGGCCATGGGGGTTCGGGAGATAGTTACAAGTTGCAAGATACAAGTTACAAGAAGGATGTTCCTATAGTAACTGGCAACTCAGAAATAGCAACTGTTTCCGGCAGGGCGCCTGCCAACCACCCCGCCGCTGCTTTTCACGCTGTGACGCCGGAGATAAAAGAGTCGAACCGGCGGTTATCGGAAGAGTGGGAGAACAGTCCTTATTCTAAAATGGGGCCGCTGGATGCCGCGCTGACCTTCGCAGAAATGAAAAAGAAGGATAGAGACGCGCTGCCGGAAAATATAAGGGCGCGGCTCGAAATGATGTACTTAGACGAAACTAAACGGAATGATGATTATTTCAAAATATCCGGCAACTCAGGAAGGACCGCCGATGCGTTTGCCTCATCGTTCGCGGGCTCATATACGCTGGGGCTGAGTAATCTGGCGGCGAAAGCGCGCGATGAAGAATACGCGAAACGGCAGAAATTAGCGCGGCTGCAAAGCCCGATAGCAAGCGCTGTCGGAGGCGTGCTGGGGGCGATGTCGCCGGCAAGCGCGCCCGGGCTGATAAGCAAGGGGATTGCTAAAGCGGCCGGTCCGCTTGTGCAAAAGGCGGCAACACCGCTTACGAAGGCGTTGGCCAATATCACGACAGGCGGCGGCGGTGTACTGAATCGCGCGGGTGTTTCAGAAATAGCAAAGCACCCTGTCAGGACGGCGCTTGCTTCTGCCGCGCACGAAGCGGCGCTCCGCGGCGTTACGTCAGCTGCCGCCGGCGGCGTTATAGGCGCCGCTGAAGAGGCGATAGCCGGAAATCCGGAGGAAATACTTAAAACGGCGAGAGAAAGAGCTGTTAGCTACGGTGTTTTCGGCGCGGCGGGCGGCGCGCTGTCGGGCGCTTACAAAGGGTTGGCGGCCAATCATTTGGCAAAACAGATTGTGAATAGAATCAACGCGGGCGAAGAGTGGGGCCGCTATATGGATCAAACGCTGCTCAACGAAGCGGGCGGTATTTCGGTCGTCGCGGAGGAAGTGGCGGGGTTGATTCTGCGTCCTGACCGCGCGTTATCGGGCGCGTCGGCCGCCGCGAAAGAGGTATTGAAAAGTCCGCATGTCCTCGACGCGGTGGCGCGGGCGGGGAGGACAGTTAACAATGAACAATTAACAATTAACAATCAGGACGACCACCCCGCCGCTGTGCGGCACCCCTCCATGGAGGGGAATGGGAGCGCGGGAGATAGTTACAAGTTACAAGACACAAGTTACAAGAAAGAAGTTCCTCTAGTAACTAGTAACTCAGAACTAGTAACTGTTTCCGGCGCGCCGGAAAACCACCCCGCCGCTTTGCGGCACCCCTCCGCGGAGGGGAATGGGAGCGCCCGGTATTCTCTGAATCAGGGATTTGGCGCCGCTTATGACAACTGGGTTAATAATTATCCGGACAGTAATATAAGTCTGTATGTCGGGAATACATCGGATGCGCTGCAAGCCGCCGGTGTCAGAGAAAGCCGCATTACTTGGGATACGGGTAAAATCCTGAATATCAAAGAAAAACACCCGGGAATGACTGACGAAGTAATTAAACAGGTTCCTCGATTGATTGAAGAACCTATATTAATTATGGAGTCGCTGACAAGAAACGACAGGCTGACTATGCTGGGTGAGGTATACGACAACAGCGGGTTTCCTGTTATGACGGTACTGGAGCTGCGTCCCACTAAGAACGGAGTGGAAATTGACGGGATAAAAATAGCCTCCGCGTATGCGAGGCAGGAACAGGGCGGCCCTTCGGCCGACCAATATCTGCTTGATAACAGTAATATACGGTACATAGACGGCGACACTGAAAGAGTAAACGCGTGGCTATCCGGTAATCGGCTGCAATTGCCTTTCCCTGCCACGCGCGACAGAAACCTTGCGGGCGGCTCATGGCTCTCGCCTTTCGCTGTCACGTCCGAAACGAAGCCTGCAAATGTTCCTGCTGACCACAGTATACCACAGGGCGCGGCGGCCGTCAACGGGGATAGTTACAAGTTACAAGATACAAGTTACAAGAAGGACGTAGGGCGCGACAAGGCAGATAACAGAGTACAGATAACAGATAACAGTGGGGACGTAGGGCGCGACGCCCTCGGCGGACAGCGAAATATAAAAGGAGTGAATGAAAATGTTGGAACAACAGGGCAATCGCCAAACATCGTATCTGATGGAGGCGGCCAACGGGATGTTAGTGCGGATACCGGCGGACGGCCTGGAATCCTGGCTGAAAGGCCAGCAGGAAGTCAGGAACGGAACGCACAAGCCGGACGCGCGCGTGATCTCCAGCGTAAAGTCCATGACCTACAACTCGAACCGACCTCCGCGCGCGCCCTCGGCATAGCGAACGGCACGGACGCCGCGGTTAATACCGTAATTCCCGAACATCTGCACGACGACGCTATCCGCGCCGCCGCCGCGCGGATAAAAGCGCGGACAGGTATCGGAGCGGTATTTGTGACGGGGCCGCTTCAAATCGACGCGGGCGGCGAGCCGATCATGACCAAAGGCGCTATAACGCCGCGGGGCGTTTTCATTCAGGCCGACCACAGAAGATATACTGTTGACCAGATAGCCGACCATGAAATATTCCATGATATGGCGGCGTTTAATCAGGAGCTTGTGCCCGCGCTCAGAGAAAAAATAACCGAGCGGTTCACGCCCGAGGAGTATGACGCGATACTCCAAAAATATTACGAGGCGTATGCCGGGCTTTACAGCGCGGACCTTGACGCCATGGCGCTGTATATGGCCGAGGAGATATTCGCGGACGCTTACGCGGGTATCAACGCTTTCGGGGCAAGCCAATTAACAGATAACAACGAACAGTTAACAGTTAAACAGTATGTCGATGCACATTTAACAGATAACAATCAGGACGTAGGGCGCGATAAGGCAGATAACAGATTACAGATAACAGATAACAGTGAGGACGTAGGGCGCGACGCCCTCGGCGCGCCGGACGACCACCCCGCCGCTTTGCGGCACCCCTCCATGGAGGGGAATGGGGGCGCGGGGGATAGTTACAAGTTACAAGATACAAGTTACAAGAAGGACGTAGGGCGCGACAAGGCAGATAACAGATTACAGATAACAGATAACAGTGAGGATGTAGGGCGCGACGCCCTCGGCGCGCCGGAATGGGTGAGTTTGCCGAAGCCGGGGGATAATATCCGGTATTCCGTGGATGGCGGAGAACGGCGGGACGCCGGGGGCGTCGTCCCCTACAAAGAGAGTGCTGCTGATATAATCGCGCCGACAGACTTTCGGACCGCCGATGTGCCGTCGCGCAAGGAGATGGCGGCAAATCAACGGGATAAAGAAAGACTCTTTAAGAAAAAACTGCTTGATACCTTTTTTGCGCAGCCGGGCGACAGGGCGCGCCTGCGTGAAGAGCTTGATATTCTGGCAGCGCGCTTGAACAGCGGTTTATACACCGAGGAAACGCTGGAAAATGTATTCACTAAATTATTCGATGCAGGGAAAGTACAGACTGAGCGAGGCGAAGATTATACGGAGGCGGCGCGGTTTCTCAGGGGGCAGAAAATATATGTAAGCCCAGCCGACAGGGCTGAGTTCGGCGACGATTGGAATAGAGCGAGGAAAAGAGCGTTTGGACATAAAGTCTATTTTACTGGAAATAGCGGCGATTTGGCGCTTGATGTAAGCAATATGGAGCTTGCCGGAAAGTTCCCCGGATTCTTTAACGCGCGCGACGCAGATCCAACGGTTATTATTAATAACATGTTTCGCGTGCTGGACGCCGCGAAACCCGAAATGATTTCGCTTGACGAGCAGGCGCGGAGATACGGCGGCGAAGAGGCGGCCGCCGCTTTGCGCGCGCAGATGTACCAAGATTTTCTCGACGATGTAAGCGAACACCATAACAGCCTGCGCGGCGCAAGGGCGGCCCGGACCTCCGCGATAGAAGAGGCGCGGGCGGAGAACAGCGCCCGCTTGCGCGAGTATGGCCGGACTGTAAAAAAACATATCGAATCTATGGCAGCCAGAACGAGAAATGAGCGGCTGAGGATAATACCGAAGGATGAGTTTGCGGGCACGCTTGCGGCCGGGGACTTTGATATAAAGATCGAGGGCGCGCTTGGCAACTACTCGCTTGCGCCTTCGATTATCGAAAACCGCAAGGCCGCGCGGGAACTCCAAAAGGGAATCCGGCGGGCCGAGCGGCTTTTGCGCCCGTCGCTTGCTGAGAAGGAGTTCGCGCGCGGCATCAGCGCGGGGCGTAATTCGCCGGACGGCATACCCGCGTCGATGGACGCGGACAAGGTGATGGAGCTGGCGGATTACTACTGGGCGGAGAGGGGCTTCTCTAATGACGCGCTCCGGCGGCAGCGGGCGGATATTAACTGGGTTTTAGACGAGCAAATGGAGGAGCTTTTCAGCGATTCCGACGAATTCAGGCCGCGCGGCGCTGTCTCGCTCAACTATAACACGCCCGAGCGGAATATCTATAAAATATTCGGGGAAGAGCGGGGCGGGGAGATAAATAAAGCGATCTTCTGGCCTGTGGGTAAAAACGCGGCGGAGCGTTACCGGTTTATGAACGCTATGTTTGATAAGATGCGCCGGATTGAGGACGGAACCGGAAAATTGAGGAAGCTGACTGAGGAAGAAAGCGCTTTTGTCATGCTGACTATCGAGGGAAAGGCCGCCGAGGAGCTTGCGGCCGGTATGCAGATGCATGAGGCGATCAGACGCGCCGCCGAGAATATAAAAATCGACGCTGAAATAAAGTATGGCGCCAAAGCCGTCTATCAAACCGAAAAGGACGCGGGCTATCGCAATATCGTGAATGACGCCGCTAACGAGTTCTCGCTGGGCGCCGAGGAACGCCGCGCGGCCGCGCGGTATGCCCGCTGGCTGCAAACGCAGGGGATGATAGAAAGCGGGGCGGTTGACGGCGTGATAATTGACAATGCCGCTAAGATGTATAAAGAGCGGTTTGACGAGTTTCATGATCTGATAAACAAGGTTTTGGTCACGCACGGCTATGAGCCGATCGGATACATCAAGGGTTACGCGCCGCATATGCAGGAGCCGGAGACGAAAAAACTCTGGAAGAACGCGTTTGAACATTTCGGGTTCAGTACCGACGTTACGAAGCTGCCGACTTCGATAGCGGGAATGACGGCCAGCTATAAGCCGCTGAAAAAATGGAACCCGTATTTTCTGGAACGGCACGGCGAAGACACAAAATACGATATTGTAAGCGCTTATGAGAGCTATGTATATCATTTGTCGCCGGTGATATATCATACGGATGACATAATGCGTGTGCGCGCGGCCGAGAGGTTCCTGCGCCGGACATATGCGCCGTCGGAAATACAGAACAATCTCGAATGGGCAAGAGAGCTGAGGTATGGTACCGACGATGAAAAACAGGAATTTTTAAGAAGTGTCCGCGCGATCGCCCCGGATACCGTGCTTGCGCCGGCGGATATTGACGCGGAGCTGGAGCGGTTTGTCACGGAACAGTACGAGAGGATCGGCAACAAGAGTAAGTTTGGCGAGTTTGCCGCCTGGCTTAATAATTATGCGAATATTTTAGCCGGAAAACAGAGCAGCGCGGACAGGGGCGCCGAGGCGCATTGGGGGCGCGAAGGGCTTACCGGCGGGAACAAATTCGTAAGGACTTTCGCGCGCGCGCAGGTGGCGGGGAACCTCGTGTCTACCGTAAGCCAGATTTCGCAGTGGACGGATATTATCTCTGTCGCGGGCAAAAGACACGCGGCCGCCGCGTTTGCGGATATTTTCAGCGGGAAGCTGCGGAAACATGGGTGGGCGCGGGAGAGCGACTTTCTGACAGGGAAACACGGGTTGGACTATATCAATCTTACGCCGATGCAGAAGGTCGATATGGTTTTATATAAACCGTTGCAGGTATTTGACAGCCTGACGGCCGCGCTTGCCGTGCGCAGCTGGTATAACAGGGAGCGCGCCGCCGGTAAAAGCCATAGCGAAGCGATGGAGGCCGCGGATCATTTTGGCCGCCGCGCTATGGGCAGCCGCATGACTGGCGAGAAACCGGTGGCGTTTCACGCTAAAAACGCGCCCTTGCAGATGCTGCATATGTTTCAAATCGAAGCGGCGAACGCCATATCCTTTAAGTTTCAGGATTTGCCGCGATACTTTAATAGAATGGCACGGGAAAAGGGAAGAGATAACGCGTGGCGTGAATGGACAAAATACATAGCCAACGCGCTGCTGATCGGCTTCATCATAAACCGGCTTACCGAGGAGGGGACCGGCTCAAAACAGCAGCCCCTTGATATTTTGGGTATAATAGCTAATACTTTTGCCGCGGGTAACGAAATAACGGCAAATGAGCTGCTGCGCGTACTCATAGACAACGGGGCTGAACAGATATTCGGCGAGCGGCCTCTGGGGTCGGAGCCGTTGAATGACGGGCCGTTTAACTGGGGGGCGGCCGCCGGCGCTTTCGGCCGTGACGCGGTTTATCAGGTTCCTTATGCGCGTAACGCCGCCGGACTGCTGGGTATTGGCAATAATTCGCTTCCGATGCCCGACCTATATGGCGCCGGGAAAAATATAATGTCGGCCGCAAACGACAGCGGCGTATTGTCGCCGGAAATGGCGCGCGCGGCGCTGGGGCTCGCTTCGGATGTCTTGCCGGGCGGCCGGCAGCTGAACAAAACAGCGCAGGGGCTGGAAACGGCTTTGCGCGGCGGGCGGTATAGCGGGTACGGCGATGACTCGAGATTACAGCACCCGATAGAAGGCGGGTTTTGGGACGTTGTGCGCGCCGCGCTGTTCGGGAACAGCGGGCTTGACGCGTCACGGGATTTTTGGGCGTCGGGCCTGTCAAGCCTGACTAAAAAACAAACCGCTCTTTACGAGTCCCTCGTGGACGGCGGCGCGGACCGTATGGAGATGTACGACGCCATACAGGAGTGGCGGAGAATCGGCAGCGAGGCAGGCGCCCTGCCGGGCGACGACGGGGAACCGGATCCAACCGGCAAGCAAAGGCGCGACCTTATACGCGGGCTGGAGCTGACCGACGCGCAGAAGCTGGAGCTATATCAGGGCTTGACCGGCGCCGATACCCGAAGCGAGAAGTTCGGGGCGCTTATGTCGGCGGGGCTTGGCTGGGACGATGTAATGGACGCCTATGACAAATACGAGGAGTTGCGGGTTAACGGCGCGATGAACGCGTCGGCGCGGGCAAACGCGCTGGCGCGCTGGGCGGACATGCAGGGCTTTACGAAAGATCAGGCCGCCGCCGTAAAAGACCAGCTGAAATTCTTCTCCAGCATACCGGCGGAGGCGGCGCGTTATGAGTCCTTAATCAGCGCGGGGCTGACGGCGGAGCAGGCGTATGATTTGACAAACGATTTCACGGGGCTTGGGACGGATATGCAGAGATACCGCGCTATCGACGCCGCGCGTCTGTCCGACGCCGAGAAGCTCGCCGCCATCGGCTCCGTTATGGGGACGGAAATGGAGACCGCGGCCGGAAACCCGTCGCAGTACGCGAAGCTGCTGGCCGTTATCGACACGGGATTAAGCGTGAGGGAGTATTTAGATCTGCGCGAGAGCGGCGATGTTGATAAATATCTGAATTACGTAGACGCGGGGATGTCCCCGACCGCCGCGCTGGGCGTTACCGAGGCGATGACCGAAGCGGAGGCGGACGCCGGAGACGAGTGGGGCAGACTGCAACAATATCGCGCCGCCGTGGACGCCGTAACGACGCCGGAAGAGCAGCTGGCGGCATTGACCGTGCTTATGCCGGAGTCGGAGTATTTGAAAGTGGAAACGGCCAGCCGGTATTTGATCCAGCCAAAACAGTATGTGCGTATGCGGGAACTGCTTGCCGTTATAGACTTAAACGGAACTGTCACGCAGGATGAGGCAAGGCAGGCGGTTGATATGATGCTGGGCCTGAACAACACGCAGAAGGCCGTGTTGTGGCAGATGCAGAATAAAAGCTGGGCGGCGCGGAACAACCCGTACAATACAAGTGTCGGCGCGGAGGTTAGGGAGGCGCTGAATAGCTCGGGCGGGGAGTTGGCGCCGCTAACGCTTCCGGCGTTGCCGTCGTTGTCTGACAGGTGATTAATTATATATCTTGATGATACTTATGATAAAGACTGCATTGAGGACATACGTGTATATTTGACCCGAAGCAGCCAGTATATCGCGGACAAAGCCATCAACGTCAAATGCCGCACCGCCGAGCTGATATGGTGTTATATCGACGTGGAACCCGTTTCGTTCAACCGCGGTTTTTATACGGTGGATGTAAAATATTTCTATCGTGTCACAGCCGACGCTTTCACCGGAATGGGCCGCCCCACCGAGATCGAGGGCCTTGCCACATTTGACAAACGCGCCATACTTTTCGGTTCCGAGGGCAACGCGAAAATATTCAGCTCCCGCACATCGCTGGGCGCGGCCGACGAGCAGTTTATACGTCAGGCCAACATGCCCATCGCCGTCGTAGAAGCCGCAGACATTTATTAGGAATGAAGTGAGGTATATTAAATTTTGAAAGTGAAGGCTACAATGTCAAATAATAATAAAAACAAAAAACCAATCGCACTGATTACAAACAGAGATCAAAAACGAGCCGCTGAAAAAATACTCGGAGTAACCGGTAGATCGAAAGATGAACTGAAGCAAATGATTGTCATGATTAATGCGGTGAATGGGTTTGCATCGGAGGGTTTGCCGAATGAGAGAGATTACTGTACCGCTGTTGAGAGCGTTTCTTCTGCTGGAAGTATTTGATGACATTCAGGTGAGGAATGAACGGTGTAAATGACGGCGGAGAGTGTATCAATTATGGGGAAGGTGCTGCCATAAGAGAGCCGTTCCGACTATGCTGTCAAGGTAGATGAAGAAAAATGTTTACCTGAACGCAAAAACCTGAGAGAGCTTGGGTTTAGCCCTCTCAGGATTTTTACTCCGTTGTTATGCTTTGCGCGGAGATTTACCCTTGTGCGCAAATTAGAGCAGATTGATTTATAGTGGCTGGAAGCCGCTGTGCTGAAACCACCCCACGCTTGCCTCTTTTGTTTAACGTCCTCACGATTTTACTCGGCCGCGCGCACTGTTTTTTTTATGCCGCAAACCAAGCTTGTTGTTAATGTTCCGGCATAACGTAGATTTACATACAGGAAGCGCCAACTCATCTATCAATTTCAATAGAGTGATGTTGGGCTGTTCGATAATCCGTTGTCTTACCGCTTCAAGCTGCGTCGCTGTTAATCGAGGTTTTCTGCCACCGTTTAATGGAAGAGGCTCGTAACTTCCCGTGGCTCGATACAGAGCCAGCAAACGTTCTACGGTACTCACGTTTACTGCTTTTTCTTGCGCTATTTTCTTGTTCGTATCTCCACGGGCTTTGGCTTCTATGATACTTTTGCGAAGATCATTTGACATTGGCCCTGGCATTTGACATCACCTCTACTGTATTTTACCATGCCGGATACATTTTGTCAACTTGCTGTAATGAGCGATTAGCCCCATAGTATACTTATCAGCTTGTTGACTGATTCGTACCGGCTGCTCACGTTGCGCTTCATCTGTTACCTATCCCCATAAACAAACCGTATGAAGTTTCTAAATAGTCCGGCGACCTCGGCGCGAGAGGCGTCCTTCAGCGGCATGAACTCGTTGTTGCTGCCGTTCATTACGCCGGCCTCGGTCAAAGCTCTGGCGGCAGTCTCCGCCCACGCGTCGATCCGTTCCCGATCAGTGAAGCTCGGCATATTCCGGTTTTGAGGGAGCCTATAACCCTTGTAGTTCGCGTAGTTCATCAGCAACAACGCCATCTCCTGTCGTGTGATCACGCGGTCAGGGTCGAAGTTCCCGTTGTCGCCCTGAACGATACCGTTGGCGGCCGCCCATATGACGGCGTCGTAATAATATGTCCCAGCCGCCACATCAGAGAAGATTACCAGTTGTTCATCGTCCACTGCTAACTGTGGTTTGCCCTCGAGTTTCCACAGCACCGTTGCGAACATTCCGCGGGTCATTCCATCGGTCGGCATGAACTTACCGTCATTACCCTCGAACAGCTTATGGTAACCGGCATACGCTACCATGTCATAGTACCAGTCGTCTTTTGATATATCGCTGAACACATTCACCCACAGCGCCACAGGGTCGTAGCCGACTACGAAATAGCTCTGATGGTTGATTGTAAATGTTATCATGCCGGTCGTTCTGTTGAATGTGCCGTTCAGGTCTGTCAGTGTTCCGTTACCGTCCATGTACCAAACGCGAACGGCGGCGGGGTTCTCGTTCGGCTTGAGTGTATACGGCAGGCTGACAGTCAGCGGTACGTCCACTTTTGCGTTGCCTACGAATACGTCTATGCTGACGACCGTCTCATAGCCTTTGACCTGTGCTGCCTGCATACCTTGGAGGTTGCTCATTGGGATAATTGCCGCCTCCACGGTGAACGAACCCGCGCCTGCTGAAGCGATAGCGCCGAGGGCGTCGAGGTTAAGCGTGATTTCCGCGTCGGGGAGTTTGACCGCCATTTCAACGCCTGCCTCCGCCAGCACTTTTGCCGCTTCTGTGCCGAGGACCGCGATTTTCGCGTCTT
>Ga0099364_10002018_pt1 | contig 32715 bp, 23 predicted proteins | sample TergutTh196P3_FD_73070 | JGI IMG/M metagenome (GOLD analysis project Ga0099364, IMG submission 73070) | Microcerotermes parvus P3 segment gut microbial communities from Pointe-Noire, Republic of the Congo - Th196 P3 | ecosystem: Host-associated > Arthropoda: Insects > Digestive system > Gut ... | reverse complement strand
CTATTGCAAGGCTGGTATGCTTTAAAGACCCCCTTTGGAGCGAGCTGCGCCCAGATCTCGCAATTCGCGACAGGCGCGGCGGTACATGGGAAGATGCGGGCCGTGTCGCATGGCTCAACCCCTATGACAAAGAAAACTGGGAGTATCTTGCCCAGCAGCGCTCGACGCTGCGCGGATTGGTTTTGACGAGATCCAACTGGATTATGTCAGGTTCCCTGCCGACGGCAGCTTACCCAACATGGATTTCGGGGGCGCGGTCGAAAACACGTCAAAAGCGGAGATTATCGGCGAGTTCCTTCAATATATCCGCCAAGCTCTGGCCGAGACAAGCGCTTGGCTCTCGGCAGATGTTTTTGGCATTATCGCAGTTTCCAGCGGTGATTTCGAGGGTATCGGGCAGGATCTGGATATCATGCTGCAGCATGTGGACTATATATGCCCAATGATCTACCCGTCGCATTTTGCCAATAAAAGTCAAAACGGCGTCGGGCAGATCATTAACAACATTTTATTTGAAATACCGGACACGGATCCGTATGGGGTAATACTCAACATCCTCCTACTGGTGAAAGATCGGCTGCCTGCTGACGGAAACCACGCGATTATCCGCCCGTTCCTCCAAGCGTTTACGGCATCGTACCTCGGCCCGGGGAATTATATCCCGTATACTTCACGGGAGATTGCGGCTCAAATACAAGCCGTTTACGATGCCGGTTTTGAAGAATGGCTTATGTGGAATCAAATCGGGTCATTTAACGCTTATGAAAACGTTATTTCACTGATGAGATCCGAGAATTCCGATGGATCATCAAGCGGTACGCCCGCTGTCAGCAGCGACTGACCATACAGCAGCTTAGCGTATTTCGCAGCTTTCTCCTTGTCGTTTTCAAATGCGTCTTTCAAGATAGAAAACGACCGATGCCCGGCATTGAGCTCTAAAACACGCTGCGCGCGCATATCCCCCATGAACCCTTCCTGCTGACGGCCTTGCATAGATTTAAAATACTTTTCCATTTCAAGGCTTATTTCGCCCTGCGCAGCAAGGCTGACGGGATGGCTTTTCAGCTTGCTCGAAAATCGCACGGCTTCTACTTTCCCGTCAAGCGCCTCTTTGACAAATTCCAGAAGATCCTTATTTTCAGTTTCCTGACGTTCGGCTTCCTTCTTGTCGTCATCTTCCTCGATTCCGAGGTCGTCGTCATTTACGGAACGGAATTCTTTCTCTTCAAATTTGCCAAGCGTACGTACGACGAATTCATCGATTTCCTCGGTTAGATAGAATATTTCGTATCCCTTTTCGCGCACCTGCTCTGCTTGAGGCAGCTTATCAAGTAGCGCAATGCTCTCACCGCCGGCGTAGTAGATGTACTTCTGCTCCTCCGGCATGTTTTTTATATACTCCGCAAGCGGAATAAGTTTCTCAGCCTTGGATGAATACAGCATTATCAGATCACTGAGCATATCGCGGTTGGCGCCGAACCCGCCCACGATGCCGTATTTAAGTTGTATTCCGAAGCTTTTATAAAAGACCTCGTATTTTTCAGGCTCATCTTCCATCAGCTTTTTGAGCTCGGCTTTGACTTTTTTCTCGACATTTGTCGCGATGACCTTAAGCTGACGTCCGTGCTGAAGCATCTCGCGTGAGATGTTGAGCGAAAAATCCTGTGAATCGACGACGCCGCGCACAAAACGGAAATGCTCCGGCAGAAGATCGGCGCAGTGCTCCATGATCATTACCCCAGAGGAATACAACTGCAAGCCCGCCTTGTACTCGCGTGTGAAATAATCATACGGCGCGACCGAAGGGATAAACAGCATCGCCTGATAACTGACGGTACCCTCGGCAGATACGCGTATGACAGCCGCCGGATCAGTATGATCGAAGAATTTTTCCTTATAAAACTCGGCGCATTCCTCGTCTGACACTTCACCCTTTGCGCGCTGCCAGATTGGTATACGGCTGTTTATGACCTCAGTCTCGGTGTAGTCCTCCCATGTTTTTTTCTTATTGCCCTCTTCATCGGTCTCATCGCTTTCGACTTGGCGGCTCTTGGTAACATCCATGATTATCGGCCAGCGTATGTAGTCAGAATACTTCCTGATTATGCTGTGAAGAGTGTACTCTTCCAAGTAATCGCTGTACTTCTCATCGTCGGTATCCGGCTTGATCTCGATTATTATATCCGTGCCGGGAGCGTCTTTCTCGCATGGCGATATAGTATAACCATCCGAGCCTTCGGAAACCCATTTGTTTGCAGTTTCTTCGCCATATGCCTTCGAAATAACGGTCACGCGCTGCGCGACCATGAACGCCGAATAAAATCCGACGCCGAACTGGCCAATAATATCGATATCCTCGGCATTTTCATCCATTTCATTTTTAAACTGCAGTGAACCGCTCCTCGCAATAACGCCGAGGTTCGATTCAAGCTCCGAGGCTGTCATGCCGACACCGTTGTCGCTGATAGTGAGCGTCCTGGGCTCTTTGTCGGCCATGACAGTGATTTTGAAGTCGTCACGTGTCATACCGACCTTATCGTCGGTCAGCGAGATGTAACATAGTTTGTCAATAGCGTCTGACGCATTCGATATAAGCTCGCGCAAGAATATCTCTTTATGGGTGTAAATTGAGTTGACCATCAGGTCAAGCAGACGTTTGGACTCCGATTTAAACTGTTTCTTTGCCATCGCTGGGGAAACCTCCTTTTATTATATTAACTACACACGCATTTGCTGCCTTCTTGATAGGTTTATCGTGCCTTCGATCATCTCTCCGACCCAACCCAGCGCCCTGCCCAGACCATTCGCGACGCATAGATCCGCATCGTCCGCATTGAGTGTGGTGATGCTTGTCCTGCTCGCGATAAGCCTGTCGAAACCCCAGAGCTGGCTGTTACCGCCCGTAAGGGTTATGCCATTTTGCGAAATATCGGCGACAAGCTCCGGCGGTGTTATCTCAAGAACGCTGTGGACCGCTTCTATGATACGCTCGGTCACTTCTTCGAACGCCTCAAATGTATCGGTTGAACTGACGGCAACAACGCGCGGCAACCCAGTCAGCAAGCAACGTCCCTTGACTTCGACCGCCACCGCTTCAGACCTCGGGAACACGCACCCTATGCCTTTTTTCAGTTCCTCTGCCGTCGTTTCTCCAATGAGCACATCATGCTTGCGCCTTATGAACTTGATAAGCGCATCGTCAAACGCATCGCCGCCGGCTTTGAGAGAGGCAGACTCGACGACGCCCGAGAGCGATAGCACAGCAATATCCGTAGTCCCTCCCCCGATATCTATCACCATATGTCCGGCAGGCTTTGATATATCGAGGCCTGCCCCGATAGCAGCGGCAAGCGGAGCTTCCATCAGGTACACCTTGCGCGCTCCGGCGGAAATGCCCGCGTCAATGACTGCGCGCTCCTCAACCTCTGTAATGCCCGTTGGGACCGAGATGATTATTCTCGGTTTTAGCAACGAAAACGACTGCACTTTTCGGACGATTTCCTTGAGCATCCGCTCGGTCATGTCGTAGTCGCATATCGCGCCATCACGCATCGGCCTTATCGCAACAATGTTACCGGGTGTCCGCCCAAGCATACGCTGTGCCGCCATGCCCACATTCAGCAGGCGGCCTGTGTTTTTATCCATTGATACTACCGTCGGCTCGCGCAGTATAACACCCTTGCTTTTGGTTGCCACAAGAACGGTGGCCGTCCCAAGATCAATTCCAATATCTCTCCCAAAAATCATATTCTATTCACCCCGCGCCAATGCCGCACAGACTACTCTTGCGGCGCCGGCTGATAAAAGCACTTTTGCACACTCCGACAAAGTCGATCCGGTTGTAACAATATCGTCGATCAGAAGTACGCATTTTCCTGCGATTAGTTCAGCATCCGTTGCATTATATGCTCCGCTGATATTTGCGTTGCGTTCTTCCTTGCCGGATAGTTCCGATTGAGCCCTGACATCTTGCGTCTTTTTAAGTGTTTCGACAGCGACTTCACCTAGTTCCAAAGCCGTGGCTAGTGCAAGAAGCATCGCTTGATCATAGCCGCGCGAACGCTCACGCTTGCTGCTTAGCGGAACCCATGAAATCATATCGTAATTGATATCCGGATTGTCGTGTATGCAATCCGCAAGAATTCTTCCGTATGCGTCGGCGTAACCCGATGCGCCTTTGAACTTATATCGCAATAAGGATTTTCGCACAACGTCCTTATAGTATAAAGGAGAGACGCAAAAATCGTAGTAATCGCCTTCCTGTCTGCCACTGCCAAGCGTAAAGGGAAGTGATTCGGTACATCTCGCGCACCACCCTTCGTCGCCGCTAACGAGTACCTTTCCGCAAAAAGCACATTTAGGAGGAAACAGCAAATCCATAAGTGAAGAAACAAAACCCATAACGCACCTCCTACTCGCCGCACCCCAATCACTGCTGGCTGCCCGCCAGTCTGGCGCGCAGTCCGCTGTACCGTTTTCTGCGTCTGTCGTTGTAAACCATCTTAGCCATAACCTCAGGGCTTCCTACTATAACAAGCAAACTTTTCGCGCGTGTCATCGCAGTATACAGCACGCTGCGAGTAAGAAGCTGCGGCGCGCCGGATGTCATAGCTAGAATCACCGCTTGATACTCGCTCCCCTGAGACTTATGCACAGTCATCGCGAACGCCGGCTCAAGTTCCGGCAGTTGCTCAAACAAATATGTGACGAGCTTATCTTCAAAATCAACAGTGACAGTTTCCTTCTCGTTATCGATATTTGTTATGACCCCAACGTCGCCATTGTACACACCTGTGCCATTGATATATCCATCATGACTCTTCCATATTATATCATAATTATTTCTGATTTGCATCACTTTATCGCCTGTACGAAACAAGAATTCTCCCAACTGCTTCTCTTTTTTCAGTGCATGGCGCGGATTGACGGTCTCCCGCAGCATCATATTCAGTGAAAACGTCCCTGCAGCGCTTTTGCGGGTAGGAGACAGCACTTGAATTTGTGACGGATCTATACCCATATTTTGCGGCAGGCGCTTCCCGTATAGTTCCGCGACAGTTTCGGCAAGCTGCTCCTCTGTCTGACGGCGCAGGAAAAACATATCCTGATATTTTTTTGTCAGATCCGGCACGACTCCTTTGTTAACATTGTGTGCACACACTACTATGCCGCTGTCCTCTGCCTGCCTGAAAATCTCTGACAGAGCAACTGTCGACGTGACGCCGCTCCTCAACACGTCCGCGAACACACTGCCCGGACCGACGGGCGGTAACTGATCGGCATCGCCGACCATAACTAAACGGCTGCCTTTTTTCATAGCCGCAAGCAGCGAGCTCATCAGTAAAATATCTATCATGGATGATTCGTCAACGATGACTGCATCGGCATCAAGCGGGTTGTCTTCGTCCCGGTCGAATATTAGAGCGCCGTCTTCGCCGGGAGCGGTTCCCAACATGCGGTGTATTGTCGCGGCTTCACGCCTGCACATTTCAGCAAGGCGCTTTGCAGCTCTCCCAGTCGGCGCGCACAACGAAGTTTTCAACCCTAACCTTTCAAACAGCATCAAGATACCACGTACAGCAGTCGTCTTACCCGTGCCCGGACCGCCTGTAAGCGCAACGACTCGGCTTTCAGCCGCAAGCTCTAGCGCTTTTAGCTGCATATCGGCATATTTAATACTTTGCTCTTGCTCAATATCACGGATGATCCCCGGCAACCCCTCAGGAGGATCCGATATGTGCGCCATTTCCAGCAGCCGCTGCGCAGTATATTGTTCTGCTTCGTGTATGTGCCGCAAATAGCACCCCTCTTCACCTGCAATAGTCTCCACAACAACATCGCCACACTCGTATAGGGCATCAAGTGCGTCCTCTATCGCCTCGCGATCTGCTCCGATAAGTTGATTGGTCGCGTCTATCAGCTTCGCAGCGGGGATGAATGTATGTCCGTTATTTAAATTATACATGAGCTCAAAAACGATTGCCGCTGAAACGCGCTCCGGACAGTCGCTCTCAAAGCCTAAATCAATAGCTATGGCATCGGCTTCCGAAAAAACCGCCCCATAAGTATCAGCTGCTATAATATACGGGTTCTCCCGAACGGCATCGATCGATCCATCACCGTAATCTTTATATACCCGTGTAGCAACAAGCGGTTTTATCCCGTACCGTGAAAGAAAATCTATTAGTTTACGCAGCCCTGCTTGACGATTGAAATCTTCGCCGATCTGTTTCGCAGATTTCTTAGAAATCCCTTTTACCGTTGACAGTTTTTCCGGATCATTTTCAATTACAACGAGCGTATCGCCGCCAAACTTGTCAACGATATCCCTAGCCTTGGCAGGGCCAATGTTCTTGATTGCGCCGGAAGCCAGATAACGATATATCTCATCCGCGCCGCTTGGCGGTTTCATTTCATAAGACTCGACTTTGAACTGTTCACCGTACTGCGGATGCGTCACCCATGAGCCGTACAGGGACAAACGTTCACCCGGAGATAATCCAGGAATGCACCCGGTCGCCGCGGTATTCCCGTCCTCAGTATCAAGACGCGCAATAACATATCCATTCTCAGGATTCGAAAACACAATCGAACTCACTATGCCATCAATCGTTGTGTAATCCAACTCTCCTCGCTCCCCTCTCCTCAGCCCTCCGTATCGAGAATTATAGTCACAGGCCCCTCATTGACGGAACTGACAGCCATCATTGCGCCAAAAGTACCCGTCTGAACAGTGAACCCTTCCCTTTTGCATTCATTGATGAAAAGTTCATACAGCGGAATCGCAGTATCGGGGCGCGCGGCATCTGTGAAGCCGGGGCGGCGGCTCTTGCAATCTGCATATAGCGTGAACTGTGAAATCACCAAAATGTCTCCTCCAACAGCCTTGAGGTCAAGATTCATCTTCCCGCCGGAATCCTCAAACACACGTAAATTGCATACTTTTGAAGCAAGCTTCTCAGCCTCCTTTTCAGTATCGCCGTTCTTTATGCCCAGTAACACAAGGAATCCTTTTTCGATCTTTCCCGTAACTATCCCATCTATCTCCACTGACGCAGAAGAAACGCGTGTAACAACAGCCCTCATAAAAGCAACTCCCCTGTAATTAAAAAAACAAGAATCTCGTTCTTCCGTCTCCTGACTCCTGATCCCTGATCCCTGACCCCTAGCCCCTGCGTCAGCTCACCCCTCTGTCCGCCTGACATCTGTGACCCCCGACACTGACATGAGTCTCGCCATCGCGGAGACCAACTCGTCCCGGTTTTTTACCTCCACATCAACGGAAACCGCTACGATACCACTTCCTACATCTCTTGCAGTAAATGATGTTATTTTTATATTGAGCGAGTTAAGGATCGAAGCTACGTCAACGACTATGCCGGTCCTATCACGAACCGATATTCTTATCCCTGTCAGGTATACGCGTCCTTCTGTATCAGCCCACGTAACACGTATCCATCTGCCCGCATCTTCAGGTGCTTTTATTGATTTAATATAGTTCACACAATCTTGCCTGTGAACCGAAACACCAAACCCCCTCGTGATGAATCCGACAACCGGATCACCCGGTACCGGCAAACAGCAACGGGCAAATTTTACAAGACAATTATCAAGCCCCTCTACCATCACTCCGAATACAGGTTTTTCCAGTATGTCCGGTGCTTTCTCGGGTGGTTTTAGCTGTTCCTCTTTTTTCCTTATCTTGGCAGCGGCACGAAGTTCATCGCGGATTCTGTTTACGACTTTATGCGCCGATATACCGCCGTAACCGATAGCTGCGTAAAGCTCGTCAAGCGAGCCGTATGACACACGTTGAAGAACTTTTGGAAGCATGTCTTCGCGCACAATATCGGACAAATTAAGATTCGCATGGCGCAGCTCAGCTTCCAGCGCCATCTTACCGTGAACTATGTTTTCCTCGCGCTTTTCCTTCTTGAACCATTGACGAATTTTATTCCGCGCTTCGGGACTTTTTATGATGTCAAGCCAATCGCGGCTTGGCCCTTTCGCGGAGTTTGATGTTTGGATTCTAACGATATCGCCGTTACTTAGTACATGCGAATACTGAACCATGCGTCCATTTACATACGCACCTGTCATCTTATTTCCAATTGCGGAGTGGATACTATACGCGAAGTCGATCGGCGTAGAGCCTGCGGGAAGATTTACGACATCGCCGCTTGGAGTAAATACGAACACCTCGTCAGCGAACATGTCTACCTTCAAAGCATGTAGAAAATCTTGAGTGTCGCCGTCCTGCTGTGATTCCAGCAACCGCCTGACCCATGCGAATTTCTCTTCGTCGGCGACCTTTCCGTCCTTTCCTTCTTTATATTTCCAGTGCGCAGCGATACCATATTCCGCTGTTTGATGCATTGCCCATGTGCGTATCTGAACCTCAAACGGCACGCCTTCTCCGCCTATTACATTCGTATGCAGGCTTTGGTACATATTCGGTTTCGGTGTACCTATATAATCGTTGAAACAGCCGGGTATAGGCTTGTACATTTCGTGGATATAACCCAGCACATTGTAGCAATCGGCTATGTCGTTCACTATCACGCGGAACGCATACAAATCCAGCACTTCGGATAACACCTTGTTCTGGGTGTACATCTTCCTGTAGATACTGTACATGTGCTTGATCCGCCCGTAGACCGTGCCTTCAATTCCTTGCTCGTGCATCCGCTCGGTTATTCTGGTCTGTACGCGACTGAAAAATTCCTCATCTTTGACATGGCGGAGCTTCAATCCCTCGGTTATCTCCGCGCAGCCTATCGGGTCGAGATATTGAATCGACAAATCCTCGAGTTCCCATTTTATCTTCTGCATACCGAGCCTGTGGGCTATCGGCGCGTATAGCTCCATCGTTTCAAGCGCTTTTTCGCGTTGTTTCTCATGTGCCTGATACTCCATTGTACGCATATTATGTAGCCTGTCGGCGATTTTTATAAGTATTACCCGGATATCCTTTACCATTGCGATCAGCATTTTCCGCAGATTATCCATCTGCTCTTCTTCTTTGCTTGTATACTGAACCCGGGTCAGCTTCGTCACACCTTCGACGATATCAGCGACATCCTTGCCGAAAAGCTTTTCGATGTCCGCGCGCGTCGCACCTGTGTCCTCAATACAGTCATGCAGCAGCGCGGCGCAAAGCGAGTCTTCGTCAAGCCCTATCTCCGCGACTATCTCAGCCGCAGCGAGCGGATGTGTGATGAACTCGGTTCCATCCATGCGCATTTGAGTGCCATGTGCCTTGCGAGCATAGTCGTAGGCCGCCCTGACGCGCGATAAATCGGCGCCGGGATAATTCTCCAGTATGACCGCTTCCAAATTGCGGTATCTCTCAGTAACATCGCTCATGGTTCCCTAATTCCCTACTCCCTGGTCCCTGACCCCTCGGTATCCCTCGTCTCCTGACCCCTGACCCCTGATCCCTCAGCACCCCTCGTCTCCTGACCTCTGACCCCTGACCCCTCGGCACCCCTGATCACTAACGGTCGGAGGCTCTTACGTCAAACACGTGCAACTGGACGCTGGTGCGCCCGCGAAATTCGTTTATCTGCGGTTCGAACGCCACATCGACAAGCATTCCCGCGCTGACCCCGAGATTCTCCGACGGCATAGAAAAGAAAATGCAATCCATGCTTCTTCCTGATTTTTCGATCTTTAGCCGCGTGTGTTTCCCTGCACCTATGGAATGTATGGACGCAAGCCGGGCATTCTTGATACACAAGCTAGGAGGCGGATGCCCGACTCCGAACGGTTCTAGGAGTTCCAGCGCTTCGACATTTTGAATGGATAATAACTCCGGCTTTTCAACCTCAAAATCTATTTTCAACCCCGGATCAGGCGCTGATTCCATTTTATTATGATAATACTCTGTTATTCGGCGGCGCAACTCATCAATATTCTCTTCGGCTATAGTAACTCCCGCGGCCATCTCATGTCCACCGTAATTGTCCAAAATATCCTCACAGGTTCGCAGAGCTCCGTATATCCCGAATGCGCCGAAACTGCGGCACGACCCGCGGCCTACCCCGTCCTCGTCAATACTAATAATAATCGCCGGGAGCAAATGGTGCTCTGAAATCTGCGCTGCAACAATGCCTGTAACACCCTGATACCAACCGCGCTGAGCAAGCACAATAGGGCCATCGGGGCCGGACTTTGGCAGTGATGCCGACGCTTCCTCATAGATTTCAAGCTCTAGCCTGCGCCGCTCGGTGTTGAGGCGGTTAAGCTCAGATGTAAGTTTTTCAGCTTCAGCATCGTCTTGAGTCATTAATAAATCGACAGAGAGCTCGGTTTGTCCCATCCTACCGGCAGCGTTTAATCTTGGAGCAATGGTAAACCCAACGGTTGCGGTCGTCACTTTACCCCGCTCCGGGTACGTCTCTCTCAGGAGCCGGAGAAGACCGGGGCGAGGGTCGCTGTTTATTACGCGGAGTCCGCGCCTAATCAGCTCCCTGTTCTCACCGACAACAGGCATAACGTCTGCCACTGTCCCGATTGCGACGAGATCCCCATATTTCCTGAACAACTCATCCGTACCGACCCCGTTCTCAAGGGCACAGATAAGCTTGAAAACAACACCGACCCCTGCGAGCGCTTTATGCGGGTATTTGCAATCCGGTCGCTTAGGATCGATGATTGCGTCAGCTTCAGGCAGTTCAGCCCTGCATTCGTGGTGATCCGTTATCACAAGCCCTAGCCCGATGCTCCGCGCGTATTCCGCCTCGGTAATGGCGGTTATCCCGCAGTCAACTGTTATTATTAAGTCAACGCCGCGCGCTTTTAACATATCGAGTGCCGGGAGGTTGAGGCCGTACCCCTCGTACAGGCGTCCCGGGATATAAATCTCAAAATCAGCCCCCTTTGAGGTAAGCCAATGCGCCAGCATAGCGCATGATGTCATCCCGTCAACATCATAGTCGCCGTATATCGCAATGCGTTCACCCTTTTCGACGGCGGAATTAATTCGCGCGACAGCCTTGTCCATATCGGCCATCAAAAACGGGTCATAAATCTCAGTCGGCGTTTCGCCAAACAACACACGCGCATCTTCAATATCAGTAACGCCCCTCGATACAAGAAAAACGGAAACAAGCGGATTGATACCTTTCCGGTAGAACTCCACTGCCAAATCCCTGTCAAAGCCGCATATCTCCCACTTCTTATATCGCATACATAACTCCTACCTCAAATAAACCGGAAAAGACCATCTTCTCGTCATTGCGCCACTGAATCGAGTTCAGGACGCAATCCCCTGCGGATTTCGGGGGATTGCGGCTCGGAGGCCGCAATGACGAAATTTGTGACTTTTTATTAATTTAACTGATAACCTTTTTATCAATCAGCCAGCCATCAAGGCACACGCCCGCCGCGTAGTCGATTTTTCTCGCAAAAGCGTCGGGATAATCCCTTTTCCAAGTGTCCATCTCCTCGTCCGTCACTTTCGCGACATCAATGAGGAAGCCCGATGTGGCCATGCCGGTAGAATTTTTCCCCGTCATCCCTGTCGGTGTAATAAGGTTTATCGCGCCCCCTCGGTCAAGCTCGCCGGGAATGATCGAATCAACGCGCGCCCCGTGATCCACATAGCACACGTTTGGTATGAGCCTCTCGGTTATATAAGCCCCGCAGAGAACCGCCCCGCGCTCATTAAACACCTTAATTATGTCACCATGCTCTATCCCGCGCTTTTTCGCCTCGGATGGATGCAACCAAGCAGGCTCGTATTGATATCCGTCCTTCGCGCGGATTTTCATTGTCTCGACCTCGCGATTCCAGATGATGTCGTCGCATTGCGCGTGCATACGCCATCTGCCGTGATTTGACATACACAAGAGAGGATAGACCTTCGCACGCTCGCCGCTCAGGCGCTCGTCATGTGTCTCGCTTTTTTCCACCCACTTTGGAATCGGAGGACGCTCGGGATCATCCGGCATATATTTTTCAATTGCGGTGGAAGTAAACTCCAAAAGCCCCGTCGGAGTCGTGAGCGGGTTGCTGCCGGGGTCTTCAAAGAATTTACGCAATCCGGGCGGAATGTCAAGCGCATCTTTTTTACACGGGATAACGAAAATCTTGCGCTCGCTGAACTCCTCCCATGACATTTTTTCCTCACAGCCTGTGGCTTTATAGAAAAACCGCACGCGCTCCTGCTCGGTCATATTCCCGGTGTATGCATTATAATACTCCTCGCCCAGCTTTCTTGCAACCTCGGCGCATACGTCAAAATCAGACAGGGATTCACCGATGGGGTCGCAGCACGGGCCTTCGAGGTAAATGGAAGTGAATGTGCCGCTAGACAGGTCATTTCCAATATCATGCATTTCATGCTTCGTGACAACCGGGAAAATCAAATCCGCAAAACAGCAGTCATTTTCAAGCCAAGGATGCTGCGCGACGATGCATTCAATATCAGGACTCTGCATTGCCTTAATCGTAAGATTCCCGTCGTTCCAGCAGGTTGTCTGGCATGGCGCCGACGTCCACATCATATGCACCTTCGACAAGCCGGGGCGCGGGTAGACCATTTTCTCGAACTGGTATTCCGATGTAGGAAGCCTGTAGTTATTCTCACGGGGGATCTGACTGGAAGAGAAACATTGCATACCGTACCACTCCGCCTTGCCGTCGAGTATCGCCTTATGAATAAGCGTACGCGGGATAAACTGCTGCGGCGCGGGGTGTTGCTTAAACAGTTCTATAAGCTCCGGCGCTCTGGCTTTCTGCGCATCGTTTAATAGGAAGCGTTTCATATTGATTTCAGGCGAGACATCCCCATCGACCGGGCGCAGAGGGTCGCCGATATGCGGCACTGCCGCCATAAACTCGCCTTGGTACGGCAGCGGGAAATCCACATTCCAAAGATTGAACTCAATCATCTTCGCCTGATGGACTCCGGGGCTTCCGAGCGCTCGCATACTGAGCAGCATCGCTTCGAGGCGCCCGGGTTCCGACGCGTAAGGACCCCTTATCAGGCTGCCTCCGTTTGAGTGAATAATGCTTGCGATTTTCTTTGCCCAATCGCGCGCGAGGGCTTTGATCGTCCACTCCGGCACTCCGCATTTCTCCGATGCCCACTGCGGCGTTTTCGGCACACCGTCCTCGCGGCCAAGCACGTAATCCTCAAATCTTTCAAAGCCATATGCGTGCGTGGCAATGTACTCTTTTTCGTAAGTGCCCTCGGTGATCCACATATACGCGATCGCGAGATGCAGCGCCGCATCCGTGTTCGGCAGCACCGGTATCCACTTGTCCGCATGTACTGCGGCACCGTAGTTGAGATCCGGGCAGATGTATATGCTTTTGAGCCCAATCTGCGTAAACCAGTAGCACAGGCGGCTCGGCAGTTGGCTGACCACTCCGAGCGGGGTAGTCTCGGGGTCGCAGCCCCAGAACAGCAATAGCTCCGAATGTTCAGCAATGTCGGGGAAGAGGTTTGTCATCGGCATCATCTCACCGACAGGTTCGCATCCCCAAACATGCTTTGCGCCCCAGAACCAACCTTCCCAGCTGTCCATATTGCGCATTTGCAGCGTGTAACCGCCCAAGAGCGACAGCAGCCTGTTCGGGCAGCCGTGGCTGGGCGCGACATGTTTACCCTCCCCGTGCATATCGGATTGGCAGAGCACGGCCTCCGGGCCGTATGTCTCTTTGATGCGCAAAAGCTCGTCGGCTGCCAGTTGCGCGGCTTCGTCCCATGATATGCGGACATATTTCGACTTGCCCCGGTTTTGCGGATTGCGTTCACCCTTCGGGTCCCAGTCAACGCGCTTGAGCGGCCAGCGGACGCGGTTCGGCGAATACACACGCGCTTTATAGCCAAGCCCGAACGGTGTAATAGTGACGCGATCCTGCGCGTCAAACTCGCTGCCGCGTGCTTTTATCACCCAAGGGTTGCAGTATTTGTCGGTATATTCTTTGTCATAATAATACGGCCTGATGCGCGTGATCTTGCCGTTGTTAGAATCGACAAGGCTAGGCCCGCCGCTCTCCGGCCCTATGAGGCTGAATCCTTTAATGTTCTGAACATCGGGCTTGAATTTACTATCCATATCGCCTCCCTTTCTCCGGGTACGCCCGGACAATACACCGCACAACCAGCGTCAAACTCTTCTGCTGATATTATATCACAATACTTCCAGTCCTCAAACCCTTATTTTTGACGAATTGCAGCCGTCAAGTATTTCCCAATTGGTCGCCAGATAGGGCGCGTATTCGCCGTCGCCGAGGGGGTGAACCAGCCTGTTAGGTGTCGGTGTTGTGGATATTTCTTCCTGTGACGCATCAATGGCCGTACCGGAAACCGTGCAATCCGGCAGATAAGTTATTAGCTCGTCGATCTGCGCCTGATAGATAGGATTGCCGTTTATATATAGGTTTGTCAGATTCGCCAACCCAAAAAGCGGGCGCAAATCACTTATCTGGTTGTTCTGCACCGATAGCCTCTCCAAAGATGTCAGCCCGGACAGAGGCGACAAATCGCTGATTTCGTTGTTGTCCAAATTCAACAGTTCTAGCTTTGACAGTCCAGACAGCGGCATAAGGTCGCTGATGTTGTTGTTCCTCAAACGCAAAGTGGTCAGTTCTATTAATTCCGCCAGTGGTGTCAAATCTCGAATACCTAAATCAGATAAATTCAGTTCAGTTGCGTCAGGCCAAACTATCTGCCCGCCGATTTCTATATGAACGGACGATGGCGTTTCCTCAGGCTCGTCGATGGGCGGCAACACGGGAGCGCTCACATCGCCGCCGGTGTACTGTGCCACATCAGATGGGCTAGGCGGTGGCACGGGAGTTCCCCCGATTCTTCCACGGATAAAAGGATTTATCAAAAAGAGCGTGGCGATTAGCAGCGCTGCTGCAATCCACAGCTTCGCACCTGAGATAATCCATTGCAATCGTTTACCACCGGGATGCAGCTTATATCCGGGTTGCTGCCCGCCCCCGGACTGCTGCCCACCTCCGGATTGCTGCCCCGTACCAGACTGCTGACCGCTTCCGGAATGCTGCCCGCTTCCGGGTTGCTTACCGCCGTTGATATTCGGGTCTTTTTTTGCGGGCTCGGGATTTGGCTCGGGGGTGTAAGCTCCGCCTTGCGCTGCCAAATGCCGGTCATCGGCGACGCAGTATGGGCATTCCGGCAAATATCTGTAAAACTGATGTTTTGTGTCTCTTGGGCACTGCTCAAGATCCGATAAATATCGGATCAGCGCATGATACCATGTTCCCGCGTCCGGACGCATCCTGGGATCTGATCTGCCGGAAATGAACGCTCTGTCAAACAACGAGAAAATCTCAGGCGGCAGCGACTCCGCCAGAGGGCAGAATACGGCGGAAGGCCGGTTGCCTGCCCGGAAGACATACGCATCGCGCTCGATCGCGTCATTGCCTACGAATGGCGAAGCAGTCGATCCTATTGAGTTGTATTTGATGCCCCGATAAGGATCGACGCCGTTCATCAGAAGCTTGAATATATGTACTGCCAGACAGAACAAATCACTTTCTATCGTAAAAGTCGGAAGAGCTACTTTGTCTAAGTTATACTCTCTCCCTTCAGCGCGCTCGTTGTTGCAATGACGGATTATCTCAGGTGCGAGATAGCCCGCCATTATCACATTGGTCCTGTAAACAATTCCGTAGTTGTCCGTTACGTGGAACGAGTCACAATCCACGAAGCATATTTGCCCAGTGCTGTAGTTAACCCCGATATTCATATGGTTGAGATCGCCGACCACATCTCCCATCCTGTGCAGCTCATATAGGGCGGAACATAGATTGACGGCCAATGAAATCCTTGATTTTACGGACGGGAAAGAATCATATTCGGCAGAGTCGAGAAGCGGATGCCTGTAGCTGTACGCACGCTGGAGATGCTCATTAATACTCAGTCTTGGCATTATGAAGCCGATAGTCTTGCCGTTTTCTCGCACAAACTCAATCGGCCATGCTATCACGCCGCTTTCGATAAGTTTTGCGGGTGGATTGTTCATCATATAATAAAGCTTGTTAATAAGTTCAGAAGTGACGATCGGCTCGCCCAAAGAGTCGGCTTCTTTATAAATCTTCATCAGGAGCTTGGGGTCTTCCCTGACCTCATATATATAACCTTCTCCGCCGTCTTTTATAAGATTGCCTTTTGTGTACTCCATAACGTGCTGCAGCTCCCTCTTTTGTCATGTTGGTATTATAGTTTGACGCGGCGAAAAAGGGAAGCTTTTTTGCATTTCATCCAATATACCTAACGGAGACAAAACCCCCGTCCCCTTGTCGCCTTGTGGACGTCTCATTTTGATTCATGTGAAAATCACTTTGATATTACGTCCAAAAGTGATATAATTAGCTTTGTTTTGGCTGAGGTACGTTGATAAAAACGATACAAATGCTCTATGCTAGAATGATGAAATTGCCCGCATATCTCGTCAAATTCGTGTTATTCAATTAGCGTGCCGGTTTCAGGAGGCGACAAGCTTTGAAATATCACCTTCGCCGCATTATTGTAATCGCCTAACGCGGACAAGCCGCAGTTTTCAGGTATCAGAGGAAACAGGCGAATCAAACTTTTGCCATTTTTCGCAAGAGTTGCCTAAAGTGATAACAGGCAGAAAGAAAGGGATTACCTGTGCAAAGCAAGACATACAGCAGAATAATAACAAGACTGCTTGCCGCCGCGCTCATTATATCAGTTTGCTTAGTGCCGAATTACGCGTTTGCAATGGACATTTTCGTTTTTGATAGCAATCCAGAGCAGCACTTGGAAATACCACCCGAATTGATAGACTCAGTCCAAGACGCCCACGGTGCGATAATGGCTCTTGAAGGGATTTTTCGGTCAATAACCGCTGAACAAAGAACTAACCCTGATACAATTGACGCGCTTACCCTCTTAACTGAGACGCTTATCAGACGGAGCGCAATAATTGAAATGGATAGCGACCAGCCTCTTACCGTCGGCTTGGTTCGCCAGCAGGCATCGGAAACACGTTTAACTTTGAGGACAGTGGAACTGCTGGCGGAAAGCTATAATATTCCATTTTTGCGAGAAATACGAGGAGGAGTAACGTTTAGTTTTATGGGGAACGCCTCCGCTTCTTTTGAAAGCGGCCTCACCGCAGTCGGAATCCAACAGATAACGTTGACTACACCTTTTGCGGCGTTGACGGTTGATATTCCAGAAACCACCGAACCTGTGGAATTATTCTTAGGACGCTATCCTGAGTTTGAGCTGACAGACCCTTTGCAGCTCATTATGCGCTACTGGAGCATTGCGGCATCGACATTAGTCACGCTTTTTTGGCTAATCGCTATGTTGATTGCAAAAAAAAGGATACCTTGGTGGATACCGGCGATTTTGTCGGTGGCTGTATTAAGCATCAACTTTGCGGCACAAGGGTTTACCCTATCGGAAACTGGAACCGTAACGCCGGACGATTCAATGATAATGATAACACTTGACGGTGTTGAGGCTGCATTATTAAGCATTCCTACCACCGAGCCGCGGCCAAACGAGTTTGTAGTAGTTGATGCTGACGGGAACCCAACCGCCAGTAAATACAACAACGTCACTAATACAATAGACACAAGGATTTATAGCGGTGGTGTCTATGCTATGCGCTTAGCGTCGGTATATTTTACAGACCTCAGCGACAAAAGCGATGAAACAAGGCAAGCGGTCTATATGCTCACGTCGCGTGGATTGATGGCCACACCCGGCGATAACACATTTTTGCCAGACAGGGCAATATCACGCGCCGAGTTTTTACATGTGGTTCTTAATTTTCTGAATTTACTTGATGACAATGCGATCAGCCCTTTTACAGATGTGCTGCCTGGGGATTGGTATTATGCAGTGGCCGCATCTGCATATCAAGAAGGCGTAATACAGGGCTTTCCGGGCGGCGAGTTTCGCGGAAACTCTACTATGACTAAGGCACAAATGGTGGTTATTGCTGCAAACAGCTTGATTAGGGCTATGGACTACAAAGGTGTTTCTGATGTATCCATGCTTGAGAGGCTCTACATAGATGCGGATCAGATTGCGCGATGGGGCGAATCCGGTGTTGCGCTAGCTTCCGCAGCCGGTATTGTCCCTCAAAGAGCGGATGGATTATTTTTACCTAACGGTCACATGACCAGAGAAGATGCGGCAGTCATGCTATATCGCTTATTTATGAGGCTTTGGTAACAAACGCTTTAACGGAGGCTGCTTATACATGGATAATCGAGAACTCCCAAAAATCGTTGACACGAATTATCAAATCGAGTCCCTTTTAGGTTCCGGCGGCGGCGGAGATGTATATAAAGCGTGGCATACACGCTTGCAAAAACATGTCGCGCTGAAGCGCGTCAACATGAGGCACGAGACTTCCCGCGCCGAGGTTGATATGCTCAAAGACCTGAAGCACGCGGGATTGCCTCAAGTTTATGATTTCTTGAGCGATGAAAGCGGTGTATACACCGTCATGGAGTTTATTACCGGTCAAAATTTCGCGCAGCTTTTGTCGAGCGGCAAGCGATTCACACAGAGACAGGTGATTGAATGGGCGCAGTCACTCAGCGGCGTTTTGGCGTACTTGCACGGACGGAATCCATCCATACTGCACAGCGATATTAAGCCGGCAAATGTAATGCTTACACCTCAGGGCGAAATATGTCTCATTGATTTCAACGTGTCCTTACTGCTAAACGGTGAAAACACCAATGTAATCGGACGCAGCCACGGTTATGCTTCGCCTGAGCAATATGGTCCGGAAGCATTGCCGCGCAATCTGCGTGTTGTGCCGGAAAGCCTGCCGGAGCCTTTACCAAATACTGATGCCGGAGGCAATCCTGTGCAGACATGCTCAATTGAAGACATTGACGCAGCGGCGCAACAGGCGGCCACGGAATATCTCGGAAATATCGCTTCGCCAAGTAGCGGCGGCACCGAGAAAATACGTTACGACGCTACGGAAAGCCATTCTTTGCCGATACCGCAATTATCCTCATCCGCGCAGGAGCGTGCAAAAATCCGCATGGATGCCCGTTCGGATATCTACAGCCTTGGGGCAACCCTGTATCACCTGCTAACCGGCGAGAAACCCGCCATTGCAAGCGGGGACGTAATACCATTGGGCGCATATGACTTGGGATTGAGCGAGGCTGTTGTCTATATAATAGAGCGGTGTATGGAGCGCGATCCAAAAAAGCGGTTTCAAACTGCATCGGAACTGCACCGCGCTTTTTGCGACATCCGCAAATTGGACAGCCGGTGGAGAAGGCAGAATGCCGCGAAAAATGCGGCTATTGTGGTATTAGCGGCATTGTTTGTTCTTTCGGGCGCGTCCGCAACTTACGGATTCAGGCGCATGGGCGAGGAAAGAATCGCGGCATTTAACGAATTTGTTCATCAAATTCCACTGTCGAACGACGATGAGCCCTATAATATGGCAATTGCTTTATTCCCTGACAGGCTGGAAGCGCACAGGGCTCACGCATTAAAGCTGTACTCCCAAAGGCTGTTTGATGAGTGTACGGAATACATTTCGGAAACTATGGCGAGATTTACGGCTTTTTCTTGGGGTGGCGATGATCTGCTGATCATTGGGGACATTTTTTATATTGAAGGTAATGCCTGGTTTGAGCTTGAAAATTATCCTAAGGCCGTCGCGGCTTATGAAGCAGCAGTTGCGAACAATCCTGCCAACCCGGAAATTTTTCGCGATTATGCCATTGCCTTGGCAAGAACCGGCCTTGTGGAACGTGCGGAGGAACTGCTGATTGAAGTAATTGAAATGACAATAGGCTATGATTCTATCCAATTGCTGCAAGGGGAAATCGCGTATGCAAAGGGTAATTATGAAGAAGCTATAGCGCTGTTTCACGTTATAATAGAGGGGTCAGACAATCAGTTTATCAAACAGCGCGCCTACTTAATCAATGAACGCGCATACCGGCGTTTGCCGGACAGGCTGCATGGGCGCATAGAATTGCTGCGCAATGCGCTCACTGATCTGCCAAGTGCATATCATGCCGCAATTATGGAGCGGCTGGCCGAAGCGCTGACGACAGCCGGCGAGCTTGCCGAAAACCCCGAGCCATATTTCACTGAAGCCATCGGCATATTTGCCGAATTACGGTCGCGAGGCAATGTCAGTTATGCTACCGCGCAGAATATTGGTCTGCTGTACCAGCGACTGGGAAGTTTCACAGCCGCCCGCGAGTTGTATTTAGAGCTTTCCGAGAGTTTTCCCTTAGATTACCGGCCATTTATGCGTTTGACATATTTGGTGTTTGAAGAACAGTCGGTGCTGCCTGCGGACGAGCGTGATTATGAAGAAGCTGCCGAGTGGTTTGAAAGAAGCATGAGTTTATACGACAGACGGGCAAATGCCGACGGCGATGACATGGAAATGCTGACATTGCAAAGTTTGATGGACGAATTGCGCCAACAAGGATGGCTGTAGGAGGTATCAACATGGGGTTAACAACAGGCGCACTGCTCTTTTACGGCGGCGTCGCAGGGCTTGTGGTAACATTGATTGCGGCTGTTATCGTTGTCATCGTGCAAAGCGGAGACAGGAAGCGTTTGCGGGATAAACTGGATGAAGAATATGGAAAATCGCGGGAGGTAAGACGGTGATAAGCGGTAAAAAGCGGATTATCATAGTGTTAGGTATAACGGTTATAGTTTTTGCGGCTATCGTCACGATAATTCTTTCAACGAGCCGCAATCCGCAAAGCCCCGATTATTTGTTGAGCCTTGGCGAGAGGTTTTTGTTGGAAATGGAATATGAGCAGGCGCTCGTACAGTTTTTGGCGGTTATAGAGATAGAACCGAATAACGTAAGAGCTTACATTGGCGCGGCAGAGGCTTACATTGGGATAGGGCAAATGGAAAATGCTACGCTCATATTACGGCAGGGACTTGAGCAAACAGGGGATGAAGAAATAGCCCTCGCTTTAACTGACCTTGATCCGTATAATAGTCAAAGCTATTTGGACATCGCTGACTTGCTTGTCGCTTTTGGTGATACAGGGTTGGCGGCAGAAATCCTGCAAATTGGGCTTAATCTCACAGGTTGGGATGCATTACGGGTAAGATTAAGCGAACTAGAAACGCTCTTGGAGTACATGCAGGGACAAAGGCAAGAAGAAATAGAACCATCTACGGACACATCTAGCCAAAATGAGGCGGCAGCAGAATCGAACTTCGGGTCATTATCGGAATTATCACAAGAGAGCATAAATCAGCAAGCTCATTTTGGTCTAGCCCACTTATATGAATGGGGATTGATGCCGGGGATTACGGTCTATGAATTGCAGGAAAGGTTCAATATTCATAGTGATACTATTCATAGACGCAGGATTGATGGCGGTTGGGGCGATGACAGGCAAGGGTTCTTAATATGGTGCTGCACACCTGCGGATAACTCCTCCCAGGGTAATATAGGGTTAATCTTTGATTCCCAAGACAGGCTTAATCAAATCTATTACGGCTCGAGCCGGCTTGAACGCAGTGTCTGTGAACATATAGGTACTTGGCCGATAATCCCGCTTGGGATGGCGCTCAGGGATGTGTTGAATATGTTCCGGCTTGACTCCGATGAGGCATTGATATACGCCGATAGACTTGGTCCTTTTTCAAACATATCTTTGTATCGCTTTGCGTTTGAGGACAATTGGTATCGTGCTCAATTGGGTCCGGTAAGTGACGGCGATGGAAATTTCGTAAGACCGCATCTCAGCTATTCTATTATAGGGCAACCAGAGCCGTCACATAGAGTTCATCTTGATTTTAGCTTCCATGAAGGCGATTCTGTGACTCATGTGGGCTTACATTATTACTACAATGATTAGGGAAAGGTTAATGTTTATGGCATATCGCGTAGCGCTTTCTGCGGTTGTTTCGATTCTCCAAGCCGTATTCCTATACCTCGCATTGCTGACCTTAACGGGAATCATCCCAATCCCCGCCGAATGGTCCATAGTATTCGCAATTATAGGTGTAGCTTGTTTGGCGGGAGCAATCGCTACCGGGAGCAGGGTAAAGTTCAGCGCGTCGCCCGCCAAGAAAAAAACTGCCGAACTAATCCTCCCATCCCTCGAAATCCAACCATCGGCACAGCACACCCCCCGTGAACAGGCAGCCTTCGGTCATACGGAATACATGTTTGACGGCACAACTCCGGACGGGACGGAATTTATCGCGACGGAAATGAAGCTTCGGCGACAACTCCGGCTGTCGTGGAACGAAAACAGCAGGGAGAAGACCGTTGAAATATCTGACTTCCCATTTTTCATCGGACGTGACGCCTCTTTATGCACAGTAGTCATAAACGATACTAGCGTAAGCCGTAAACACGCGCAAATCAGTTATAGCGGCGGCGTGTTTTCAGTCTCGGACGCAGGGTCAAGCAACGGCACCCTTTTGGACGGCTTATTGGTGGCATCTGATAAGGAAATACACACAGGTCAGGTCATTAGGGTGGGGCGCGTGAGTATTAGAGTAGAAGTTTTAGAGTAACTGTTCAGTAGGTGGTCTACAAGTCTCGTCTTTGCGAGCAAAGCGAAGCAATCCAGACACAAAACTAGCAGGAAAACACTGCAACACATGGATTGCACCGTCTGGATTGCTTCGTCACTGCGTTCCTCGCAACGACGGAGCGGGGGTTCTGAGCAATTACGTTTTAGATTAGGTAGGTGATTTATGCAAAATTTGCTGACTTGCTTTTATGACGGCAACAAGCTTTACCGTTTTGAACTAAAAAACAATACGCCGTTTGAATTGGATAACCGGAATTGCCCGTGTTTAAATGACACTTGCCTTGTTTTTTCGCAGGATCAAGGCACTTGGACCGTTACCTCTGATGCCCCTATCCACAGAAAAGGCGGGGGCGACACATTGCGCGAACAACTTGCACCGGGGCAGATTTTCAAGCTTCTTAGCGGAGCCTATTTTGCCGTTTATCCCTTACATGGCAACAAACCCAGCGCAATATTCCCGCTTGGAGAGCAGGCTTCAATCAAAATCGGGCGCGGGCAGGCTAACCATGTTTGCATAAACAATCGCCAAGTCTCCGATCTCCATTGTACAATCAGCAGCCGCGGGGGGCAGTATTTTATCGCTGACAACAGCAGCGCCAACGGTACATACCTAAATGGCAGCAAGATTCGGGAAGCGGCGCTGTCCGATGGTGATGCAATACAGATTTTGGGCTATGAGATTGTTTTTACGGGGTATGAACTGCGGTTTATCAATATGGGGCCTGATTTATCCATGAGCAGCGGCGATGATATGTCGATACCAGCGGGACAAAAGCCCATTCGTCCAATGTTTACCCGCTCGCCTCGTCTGCGCGGGAACATTCAGACCGGCGAAATCAATATATCCCCGCCGCCGCCGAAGAATGCAAAACCGGAGATTAACTGGCTTCCTATCATTTTGCAGCCTATTATCACCATCGGCACCATATTGCTTATCTCGTATCTAGTCAGCATGAACAGTCCGGGTGGTTTTAACCCAATGATGGGCATGATGTCCATGTCTTTTGCCATTGCCTCAATAATCGTAGCAATATTTAATTACAAAAGCCAAACGAAAAAGCATTCCCGAAATGAAGGCGAACGGACGGAGAAGTACATCGCTTACCTGCAGGAAGCCGCCGATAAACTGGAACAAGCCGCCCGCTCCCAGAGGGATGTGCTGACGAATGAAAATCCCGACCCACGCACCTGTGCCGAAATTGTTTCGCAGCGCCAACGGAGGCTATGGGAGAAGACCGTGCGGGACGAAGATTTTATGGCTGTCAGATTAGGCTTGGCGGCAGTTCCGGCCGCTTTGACGGTCAGTTTCAGGGACACAGGGTTCAGCATGCAGGAAGATGAGCTTTTGCACCAATGTACAAAACTAAAGGAGGCATATCAATTTATTCCAAATGTTCCCATAACTCTTGCTTTGGAAGAACATCCCGCTGTCGGCATTGTGGGCAGCAGAGCGGAAACGATTACTATTTGCCGCAATATTATCATCTCGCTGGCTACTCAACATGGGTATGATGATGTTAAGCTTGCACTTTTCTACAGCGCGGAAGAACGCGGCGAATGGGAATGGGCCAAATGGCTGCCCCACACATGGGATGATGACCGTGATCTGCGTTTTATGGCGTCCGACAAACGTGATGCCCGTCGTCTCTCGGAGGCCTTGTGCGACATTATGAAACGGCGAACAGTTCAAGAAACATCACTGTTCACGCGCTCAGAGCCGCCGTTGCCGCGTTTTGTATGCGTTGTAGCTGATCCTACGCTGCCTGAGGGAGAAGAAATTGCGAAATATCTCGTATCGGGATATAAGGAACTTGGATTGACCGCGCTTTTCATCAGCGACAGCATTTCCCGCCTGCCGAGCGGCTGCACGGCAATAATAGAGTGCCGCGGGCAGCTTACGTTGCGTCATGACGGCGTAATAGCAGAAATAACTCCGGACGGCATGACAGGGCGTGAAGCAGGGAATTTCGCCCGCGCATTGGCACCCATACGCTTAAAAGGCGTTGCCGGAAGCGCCAAATTTCCGTCATCGCTCTCGTTCTTGCAAGGGTACGGAGTCAGAAAAGCGGAAGAGCTGAATATCGGGAACCGCTGGCAGGATGCACAGCCTCACGAAAGCCTTGCCGTCCCCATCGGCGTTATGCCCAACGGAAGAACATTTGCCCTTGATCTGCGGGAAAACGAAGGCGCTCACGGCCCGCACGGGCTTATAGCGGGGACCACGGGTTTCGGCAAGTCAGAATTGCTCCAGACTTTCCTTTTATCGCTGGCAGTCAATTTTCATCCACACGATATGACTTTTGTGCTGATTGATTTCAAAGGCGGCGGCATGGCAAATCTCTTGGCTGATCTGCCGCATACTGTCGGCGTCATAACAAACATTGACGGCGACATCACCCGCCTTTTGATTTCCCTGAAAGCCGAAAACGAGCGCCGCCTGAAATTGTTCTCTAAGGCGGGCGTAAACCATATAGATAAGTACCAGCGCATATATAAGATGAACGGAGATATCGAACCGCTGGCTCGCTTGGTGTTGGTGGTGGATGAATTTGCGGCGCTGAAAAAGGAGATGCCGGATTTCGTGAAAGAGCTTGTGGCGGTCACTTGGGTCGGGAGGTCGCAAGGCATACACCTGATCTTGGCGACACAGAAACCGGGCGGCGTGGTTGACGATCAGATTTGGTCCAACTCACGGTTCAAACTGTGCCTTAAAGTAGCAAGCGAAGGGGACAGCAAGGAAATGATCCGCTGCCCCGACGCAGCGGCAATAACCGTACCCGGAAGGGCATATGTCCTCGTGGGGCAAGATGAAGTATTTGAACTGCTCCAGTCTTATTGGAGCGGTGCGCCCTATAGCCCGGATAATGATCCTGAAACCGAAGTCAGCGCGGCGGTCGTCGAATTAAATGGGCAGCGGTTCCGTCCGGGAAAAAAGAAATCCGGCGACTCGGGGATAGACGAATTGACCGCCATTGTTCGGTATATAGCGAAATGGGCGGATAAAGCAAGTATTTACCGTTTGCAGGGGCCTTGGCTTCCTGATTTGCCGGCACGGATATTCCTTAGAAATATCCGCGAACCGAATTTTGACGGAACAGGATGGAAAGAACGTCTGCGCGGCATATTTGCGCCTGTAATAGGCATGTTTGATGACCCATCCGTACCATCTCAGGGGCTTCTTTGCATTGATTTCGTAAAAAACGGCCATCTTAGCGTCTATGGTACGTCAGGCACCGGCAAAAGCGTGTTTTTACACACCCTTATTGCGTCGGCTGCGGAAACTTATTCGCCGGATGAAGTTCAGTTTTACCTGCTGGATTTCGGCGGTCGCGGCTTAGGCGTCTTCTCGCGTTTGCCTCATACGGGTGATTTACTGTACGACAGCGACGATGAGAAGCTGGCGAAGTTTGCCAAATTGATAAACGCCGAAATGACAGACAGGAAAAAACGCTTTGAGGAAGCGGGCGTTTCAAACTTTGATAATTACGCGCAAACTGCGGATATGCCGGCAATTGCCGTTATCGTGGATAACGTAGCCGCCATGACTGAGTTGTATCCTGATTCAGAAACAATGCTTGGGGTTATTGCCCGCGAAGGGGTAACTTTGGGAATTTACCTGATCATTACGGCAGGGTCGCCCGGCGCCGTGCGATACAGAATATCCCAAAACATGAAACAGGCAATCGCTTTCCAGATGACGGACAAGGGCGACTTTACATCTATCGTGGGCCGTACCGAGGGTTTGTCAATGCCGACGCTGCCCGGGCGCGGGCTGATAAAGGGAGTGCCGCCGCTGTTGTTTCAGACAGCGCTTACTTTGGACGTTAGCAATCAATTTGAACAAACAGCCGCATTGCGTGAACGATTTGCGCTTATGAGCGATTGCTGGCATGGAGCGCGGCCAAAGAAGATTCCCATAATGCCGGAGCGGTTGACGGCTCAGGAACTGCAAGCCTTTTGCACGGACAAGCGCAAGTTGCCTGTGGGAATGTCAGTTAATGTTGAGCCGGTATATTTCGATTTAAACAAGGGGCATTGTTTTTTGATTTCATCGGTGGCAGGCGGCGAGGGAATGCTGACGGCATTGGTAAAAACGGCGCATTATATAGACCACGAGTCACGTTTCTTCCTTCTTGACGGTAAGCAAGGAAAGCTGACTGCCCTGAAGTCTGAGTCAGAAGTCTATCTAACGCTGATAAAAGAGAACGATTCTGCCATTGAGGAAGCCATAGACAGTATCGTCCAAGAATTAAACCGACGAAAAAACTTGGAGCGGGAAGCGGAAAGGAACGGCAGCGCCATGCCTGTGCATACCCCTTGGTTCATTGTCATCGGTGATATAAGCGCGTGTGTTGATGTTATTACCGATGCAACCCTTATGGATGGTTTGGCGAGGATTGTCCAATATGCGGACGGCCTTGGTGTTTTCGTGGTTGGAATGGGAAATACCGCAGAAATACAGTCGAAGCTGCTAGAGCAACACTTCATAGTGCCTTTAACCAAATGCGGGCAATACGCAGCCCTTGGCGGATCGGCTATCATGCACTCGTTTTTAGATATTAATGTTGACTACAACGATAAAACCGTGACCCTGCCCGCTGATGAAGGTTGGTTTGTCAGCGGCGATGCGGCGGTCCGGTTCAAATTCGCCATATGAATGCAGACAAGATTCGTGAACTATTTTCACAAGCGCGTCAAGGGGATGCCGCCGCACTGGAAGATGCGCTCAGCTTGTTGCGCCCAATTATCATCTCGGTGATAGCTAAGCGTATTCCCGATGTTTCTGCCCGTGAGGATATTGCCCAGGACACGCTGATTAAGATACTTCGCACATTGCCGATAATGCCAAAGGATGCGGACACATATGCCTACTTCCTTACTATGGCGAAGAATGCTGCAGTGGATTACATCCGCAAGGAAGCCCGGGTTGTGGCAAGCGAGAATATTGACTTGCTTGCCGATGAATTATTGGACGCGACTCCTGCGGATTTTAGCGAGTTTTACGATATCATCAATTTTATTGCCGCATTGCCTACAGCTCCGTACAGGATTCTTATTTATCTCAACAATCGGTTTATTTACCCTGCAAGATATGGGGGCGACGGGCGCCACAGGGGGTTTCCCAAGATGATTTTAGACGAGCTTGGCGGTTTGAAACTCCTGCGGGTAACGGATTTGACCTTTGATGGAATACGGGACGAATTTGAGCAAATCGAAAAAATAACGGTAAAACAGTTTTACAAGCGGCTGGATGAGCGGGAAAACGGCGTTATGTTCGCGGAAATGATTTTGATTGACACCCTCGGAGAACGTCCGACCGCCATAATATCCATGTGGACGGACAGGATCAACAAACAGGTGATGGAATTTGTGATGGAGCAAAAAAATAATTTCTGATCGGTGAGAGATACTCAATTCTGATTCGTTTATTGGGTAAACAACAGAATGGAGGCTATATCATGTACTGTACAGAATGTGGATTCAAATTAAAGGGATCAGTAAATTTTTGCTCTAACTGTGGGACAGCGGTTGCGAACGAGCAACGCGACAAAGAGCAAACGGTTAATGCAAATGAAAGTAATGGACACAATGTTGAAGAACCGTTTACCGAAGCGCCGAGCGTAAAAGGTGAAGGCCCGGAAACAGAAACGTATGAAACACAGCCGACAGCGGTGCACGAATTAAGTTCATTTACATATACGCTGTTGCCTGAAAGCGCAGCAATAGTGACTCCATATACTCCATTTTCATTTTCCGAAAGCCTTAAAAAGATCAAAAAAATACACATTATTATTGGCGGCGCTATACTTGCGGCAATAACAATCGCAATCTTGCTGTCTTGGAATCACAATCGACCGATAAATATCTATAACAGAGCCTTGGCATTATTAGAAGCCGGTGATTATCGCGGCGTCGTTGATGAACTTCAGCCTATCATAATCAGCCGGAGCCATATGGGATACAAATCAGATTTTAGAGACGCAGGCAAAATTGCGACATATGCGGAAGGGCAGTGGCAATTCAATAATGGCCAATATGAAAATGCTTCGATAGCGTTTAATCAAATCAGCGATTTTTGGGACTCACAAGCGATGATAGAAATAATTGAGCCGCTGGCAGCTAAAGACATATATGAGAACGCTGTATCGCGATATTACACAACCTTGGAATTTACGGATTATTTTGACATTAATGCTTTTATGGCTGCAAGGGCGGAAGCAAAGGCAGAAAATGAAAATGAATCTTCATGGCTGATAGATGGGAATTGGTATAGCGATTGGAGTGTTGAAAATCAAATTTCCATGCTCAGTGATAGTACAATAGCTCGTTTGCGAAGCATATCACATCTCATAGACACAGCCGAATATTCGCAAAAAGCCGAAGATTTGTCAAACCGACTTCATGACCTTCAAAGCGAAATCGAAGCGTATATTTACCAAGAAGAGTTGCAGCGCCAAGCAAAAGAAAACGCCGCTTTTGTGAAAGCAAACCTTGTTGGCAGATGGTCGTCCGGAGCAGGCGGGTGGATTGAGTTCTATGACGACGGCAAATGGGAGCAAATGGCGCCACCAGACGGGTTTCTCGGAGGTGTAATCTTCTCCGGCATATACTTCTTTGACGGTGATTTGCTTGCCCTTAGATTTTCTTTCCTCGGTTTGGAAACAGAGGCGCCGTTTCATGCGAATATGGCAGACATAGATAGTTTATCATTAATTCAAGTTGGCGAGTCGTGGCATAGCAGGGAATTCTATACCAGAGTACGATGAAAACGGAGGTTAACCTATGCACTACGATACTGAAGCAATCAGCCAATATCTGACAAGTGACAATCCCGATCCTTCTATTGCCGCCCACCTGTGCGTGTGCGAAAAATGCCGCAGCATATACGAACGGATGCATGGCGCAACTCAATTGTTGACTTCCGAAAACATTGCGACAGGGATCACGCTAATGCCGTCCGAGTGGATATACTGCGCGGCGCTCATCGGCGGGGAAACGTTTGAAGGGATGCCGGACGTTTTGCGCCGCAGCGACGATAAAAGCCGGGACACGGCATACAGCAAGGCCATGGGCGCGTTGACGGACAAAGGCTTGATTGAGGTTTCTTTTGATGGAAGCATCGGCATAAAGAAACGGCTGTACGATATAGTAAATATTTGCGTTAATTTTGACCGTTTCCTGTCGCTGACGCGCCGCACGCCGGGCAAGCCCGAACGGATATGCAATGTATATGAAAAAGACGGCGATTCGGTTGTTATGTATATTGATATGAAAAAAGGCTGTACCGCTGTGAGGCGGTACGGAAAGGTTTTTACTTCTGATATGTCGGAAGACAATCAGTGCGGCTGGGATGAGCGGTACACATTCGATGAACTGCGGGCTCTCTATAATGATACTAAAGGCTTTGGCGCGCCTGATCGCAGCGAGGGAACGAAAGCTGTACTTCAGCAAGCCATGAGCGGCAGCGCGGAGTACTACAGCGTCACGGAAATTGTGCCGAATACAGGCAGCATAGGGCATCTGCGGTCTGATGTTCAAATAAACACATATGAAACCGGGTTTATGATTATTTATGAGCCGGAAGAAAAGGTTTATGCAGTTTGCGAAAATGATTCAAAGATTTAGAACTGAGGAACAGTTATTATGGAAAGCATAATCATTACAGTGCGTCTTATTTCAAGTTCAATCGAATATGACATTGAAGTATCGCCAAATCTGCCTTGCGGCGAACTGGCAGGGCAGATTGCTGAAGCAATTAAAAGCAAAGATTTCGAAACAGCGCGGAAAATGGCCTCACACATGAGTCTGTCCACAACGGACGGGCGACGATTGCCGGACAATGCAACGCTTGGCGGCATGGGGCTGTGGGACGGAAGTATCTTAGTATTAGGGAGTGAACCCGAATGATTTCTATAGACATAGAAAAAGCAAGGACTGACGCGGCGCGGCTGCGCGAAATCGGTCAGGATGCCGAAGGCATTGCCGGTGCGCTTGAAAAGACTTGTACGGAGCATCTGACAGCATGGCAGGGCGATGCCGGCACTGAGTTTCAGGCGCTGGCCGAAAGGTTGTGTACCCAAATATCAGCCTTTTGCACAGAAGCAGCGAAAGCAGCCGGGGATATTGCGAAGGTTTGTGACGAATTTGAAGCTGCGGATAGCGGAATAATTCACTGAGGAATCGTGTGATGAAACTGAGTAAGCGGAATATTATTATTTTTGCAGCTTCGGTTATAGCCGTCGCAATTATCGCGGTAGTTTTATTCAGCGACGGCGGCGCTGCCGACAGCCCCGCTGAAATGTTAAGCCTCGGGGAGCGTTATCTGCTGGAGATGGAATACGAACAGGCTCTTGTGCAGTTTCTGGCGGTTATTGAAATCGAACCGAATAATGTAAGGGCATACATCGGCGCGGCGGAGGCTTATGTAGGCTTAGGGCAAACGGATAACGCCGCCGGTATTCTGCGGCAGGGCTTGGAACAGACCGGCAGCGAGGAAATCGCCTGGGCTTTGGTTGAACTTGACCCTGACAGCAGCAGGGCCTATTTGGAAACAGCGGAGCTGCTTGTTTCCTTCGGCGACAGCGAAACCGCGATTGAGATTTTACGCGTGGGCTTTGAGCGTACCGGGGACGAGGAATTAATTGCGGCAATGGAGGCTCTTATTGCGCAGTCTCCTGCCCCTCCCCCTGCAGAACCATCAACACCGGTAAATAGCACACATGAAACAGAGATTCCGGCACACGGCAATCACAGCCGCTCATTATGGAGTTTGGACGAATGGGTCATAGGGGGTATCAGCGTCATTAATGGGTCCATCTTCGATTTTGCGGAAGTATTAGGCGCTGAAGTGTTTGGGCCTGGTCCTATTATTTCGGGTATTGATGGCTGGCATTTTGTCATAGGCCCGGTAGGTGTTGAGTTAAGGGGCGTATCGCACGCATATGCGACACAATACGAAGCCACTAACCAGCTTGTCCAAATTCACGTTGAAATTCCCGGCGTATCCGGCCCAAGAGGCATAGTAATCGGGGAAACTACATATAATGATGTGATGAGTACGCTGCCCGAGTTTCCCGATAAAAGCGACTTCAACCAAGAGGGCTATGCATATTCCAACGTGAGCGACGTTGACGATAATTTGGTTACGGCATGGTTTTACAATTCTGATTATCCTTACTATATGAATTTGTACTCTAACCCGCCTGACGCCCCTCACACTATTCAATTCCATTATAACTATAATAACCAAGAGCTTATGTTCTTAATTGATTTTCAGGACGGAATAGTCGTGTCTTTGCAATTTGATATTTATCATGAGACACGCTAATACGCTCTGGCGCGATACAACGTGCAAATACAGACGCAGGGAAAATAAAAAATATTTCCAACAAGTGAGAGATACGCCCGCCCCAATCGTTTTATAGGTGTAAATGCAGCAAGAGCAAAGCGGAAACGCCAGTCAAATCATCAAGTGAGATAAAAATAAAGCGATCTATTCTTGTCTTTGCGTTGGCCTTATCCGAATCTATTGCTTGCAAAAAAAGAAAGGGGAAATTATTATGAAAATCAAGAAACTGCGTTATTATTTTAGCGGAGCGCTGGCAATGGCGCTAATTTGGGGCCTGGCCCTGCAGGTCGGCGCATCGCTGACCGGGAGAAACATCGAGGTATTTACAGGCGTCCGTGTCTTTGTGGACGGATTGCCGCTCCAGATGAATGCGGAGCCTTTCATTTACAATGGCAACACATACCTTCCCGTAAGGGCTGTCAGCGAGGCGTTAGGTACGCCGATTACATGGGACGGCGCAACAAGCAGCGTTTACATCGGAAAGCATGACAGCACGGAACCTGCGGTGCTGATTCACGAGTTGGACTGGTTTACCGGTCGGAATTTTGCTTATCATGGTTCATTAAGAGACAATTTGGGTAATACACGGTTAAATTGTGTAACCACTCACGCTACTAATGCAGGTAGTTCAATTGACAATGTGTATAGAATCAATGGTCAGTACAGCAGGATAACAGGAAATCTATTTAGAACATTTGAATATAGAGATAGAGATGAATTGGTTACAGTTGAGATATACGGCGATGGAAGAATGCTCTATACGAATAATGTAAACAGGGGAGAAGACCCTGTTAGCTTTTCGGTAGATTTGACTGGTGTTATTGAAC
>Ga0099364_10002017_pt1 | contig 32720 bp, 35 predicted proteins | sample TergutTh196P3_FD_73070 | JGI IMG/M metagenome (GOLD analysis project Ga0099364, IMG submission 73070) | Microcerotermes parvus P3 segment gut microbial communities from Pointe-Noire, Republic of the Congo - Th196 P3 | ecosystem: Host-associated > Arthropoda: Insects > Digestive system > Gut ... | reverse complement strand
GATTATACCATATATGCCCACGTTTGTCTACTATTATTTTTCTTAAAATTACTTTTTTTCACAAAAAAAACCTCGCTCTCGCAAGGGTTCTAATAATCGCGCTCTTTACTTAGCTGTCAAACAAGGGTGGATACGACAGTTGCGTGAAAATAGCTGAAAATACTGAAAAAACACTTGACGGCAGGGGGGCTGGTGTGTTATCATGCTTCTACCTGTCGGCAGATGGGTCAATTTTTTCGGGTGAAAAGATTGAAATTTATGTTAACCCATTATCTGCCAAATTAATACAGGGAGGCTAAATAAGGAGGTGCCGCTATGAGAATCAAAATCACCCTAAGATGCAGCGAATGCAAACAGCGAAACTACAACACCACGAAAAACAAGAAAAACACCCCGGATCGGCTGGAAATGAACAAATATTGCCGTTTCTGCCGAAAACACACCGTACACAACGAGACTAAATAGGGTGAAAGGATGAGTTTAATGTCAGAAGAAAAGATTGAAAAAACTGAACAATCCGGCTCAAAACCCGTTGCCAAAAGAAAAATCAAAGGCAAAAACCGTATAGCCAGATGGTTTCGCGAGATGCGCAGCGAACTGAAAAAGGTCGTTTGGCCCACTCCGAAGCAGATCGTAAACAATACATTTGTAGCTCTGACCGTAATGGCGGTTGCTGCGGTTGTGATTGCAGGGATAGATTATGCGGGGGCACAGATTTTTCAAGCCATCAGGGTATATGTGCCCAGATTATTCGGCGGGTAACGACCATGTCTGATGAAGCAAGATGGTATGTGGTTCACACATACTCAGGTTATGAAAATGCAGTTGCGGCGACAATAGAAAAGGCCGCCGAAAACCGCAAAATGCTCGATCAGATCATCGAAGTAAAAATACCCACAGAGACCGTCACGGAGATACACGAGTCCCATGCCAAAACAGTAGAACGCAAGGTATTTCCCGGCTATGTTCTGATTAAAATGGTAATGAACGACGTAAGCTGGCACCTTGTCCGCAACGTTCGCGGGGTAACAGGATTCGTAGGTTCGGCAAACAAGCCGATACCACTGACGGAAGACGAAATTATCACCCTCGGGATTGAGCGGCACGAGATTATCGTAGGGTACGATGTCGGCAGCACCGTAAAAGTCGTAGACGGACCGCTCGAAGGTTTCCTTGGCACGGTAGAGGAAATAGAACTGGATAAGAGCAGGGCGCGTGTCATCGTCTCTATGTTCGGCAGGGAAACCCCGATAGACCTGGATTTCGACCAGATTGAAGCGACCTAAGATGTCGCGCAGCAGATAACACGTTCTCCCGCCAAACAAGCGGAAAGCGGATTAGCGCAGATACCCTACCCGGCTAACAGCTGCGGGCGCGGCGCGAAGCAGAGCTTATGAGAACGAGTGGGAGGGGCTTATACCCCGACTAATCACCACATTATATTAGGAGGTTCACTTAAAGTGGCACAGAAAGTAACAGGAATAATCAAACTACAGATCCCCGCCGGTAAAGCGACGCCGGCCCCCCCTGTCGGTCCTGCTCTCGGGCAGCACGGGGTAAATATCGGACAGTTCACAAAGGATTTCAACGAACGCACGAAAAACGATGAAGGCATGACAATCCCGGTTGTTATCACCGTCTACGCCGACCGCAGTTTCTCTTTCGTAACAAAAACCCCGCCCGTTCCCAATTTGCTGAAAAGAGCCTGCAACATAGAAAAGGGTTCCGGCATCCCCCAGAAAGACAAAGTAGCCTCGATATCTAAAGACGAAGTGCGTAAGATAGCGGAGCTAAAAATGCCTGATCTCAATGCAGGTAGCATTGAAGCTGCGATGAGCATAGTCTCAGGAACTGCGCGCAGCATGGGCATTACAGTGACGGAGGGTTAGATTATGTTTAGAGGTAAGAACTATAAAGAGAGCATCAAGCTCGTTGACAAATCGAATTTATACGACCCTGCCGACGCCTTTGACCTTGTGATTAAAGCAGCAAGGGCGAAGTTTGACGAAACCGTTGAACTTCACATCAAGCTTGGCGTAGACTCTCGCCACGCCGACCAACAGGTGCGCGGCGCTATCGTACTGCCGCACGGGACAGGCAAGGTCCGCAGAGTGCTGGTTTTCTGCAAAGAAGAGCGTGTACAGGAAGCTCTCGACGCAGGCGCGGATTTCGCCGGTGGCCAGGATATGGTCGACCGTATCCAAAAAGAGAACTTCTTTGATTATGACGTTGTCGTAGCGACCCCGGATATGATGGGCATCGTAGGCCGCCTGGGTAAAGTCCTCGGGCCGAAAGGTTTGATGCCCACGCCAAAAGCAGGTACTGTCACCCCCAATATAGCGCAGGCAATAGCGGAAATCAAAGCAGGTAAGATTGAATACCGCCTCGACAAAACCAATATCATCCACTGCCCGATCGGCAAAGTCTCGTTTGGCAAAGAAAAGCTTGTAGACAACTATGCCGCATTGCTCGGAGCAGTAGTAAAAGCAAAACCCGCCGCCGCCAAAGGCCAATATATAAGGAGCTGCGTAACAGCCTCCACTATGGGCCCCGGAGTGAAGATCAACGCGCTAAAACAAGCATAAACCATATAACCTCAGAAAAGACCGCACCAAGCGGTCTTTTCTTGTGCAACCATATAAAGCACATACGCTCCTATATCAGCTGCTGCTCGTTGATAATCAGCTTGAACTCCAGACCGAGCTTTTCGGCTGCTTTGCGGCACATTATCATGCGGCCCAGGAATATCTCAAAATAATCCATCACCGAACCGTACTTGGTGTCAATCGAGAGCTTTAGCTTTACCAGCGTGCGCTCCTCGTTAATTTTCAATATCGACTTCTTCACGGAATAGTTAACCCTGTCATGAATGTCAAAAACAGCAATGTCGGAGTTTCTGACGCGCGAACGGCGGACATCGGACTTATCAGCGAGGATAAGCGCCGCACTTACAGGATTGACAGGGTAACCGCTGCCCTCGTCGTGATTGCCGATCGCAGTTGTAATCGTAGCAGTTTCCTGTGGCCCAAAGCCTAAATCATTCAGAAGCCGGAACGCCATAACCGCGCCTGTGAGGGAATGATTCTGTCTGTTAACCAGATTGCCGATATCATGCAGATAGCCGGCAATTTTTGCCAGCTCCACCTCGCCGGCCGGATAACCAAGCGTAGTCAGAATATACCCTGCATCCTGTGCAACTTTTGTGACGTGAGCAAAACTGTGCTCCGTAAAACCGAGCGCGCAGAGGGATTCGTCCGCGCTGGTGATATAGGTGTTCACAGCCTCGCTGCATCTTACATCTTCCAATGTCAGCATAATTCGCCTCCCGGTATTTAATAAAAATAATGAATCGCTGCCGGTTTATTTTTTTGGTTAATATTACTGCCGGTTTATCTTTGACATTTACCATCTTAATAGATATAATGTACTGCACCACCGCATACTGCATTGATGCGTGTGATTTTACGATATATCTCCGGAGACATAATAATGAAGAACAAACTTATCCTCAGAATGTATATAATTTTGATTATCTCCGTTCTGGCGGTTGCCTCAGGCGTGTTTATCACAGTTTTTATACAGTCATATAACGCTACGATAAACGATATACGATATAAAGCAAACGGAGTGCGGGACTATGTGCTCAGTTCGCTCTCGGCTGATGATTTCAAAAACCTCGAACTGGGCGACTCGGTCGGCGCGGAGGCTCGCATAAGAGCGCAGGATAAACTTAATTTACTGCTGACCGTCGGCAATTTCAAGTATTTATATATCGCCGTGACAAACGAGTCCGGACAGATAATAACCACGCTGAACATCCAAAACCCGAACGGCACACAAAGGATGCACATACCAACCGGCGAGCTGCAGGATGACCTGCGGAAAAGCCTTGACGAAAATGTAGCCGTTACCGGCAGATGGATTCAAAATACTGACTACGGGTATGTCTATAACATCTTCTGGCCTATTATGGATGATGACTATACCCCTATGGGCGTTGTTGGCATGGAATTTGACGTTGAGACCACATATGGGTCTTTTACCAGTATGCTTCTCTATAGCGCCGCATTGTCCGTGGCTCTTATTATCGTGTTTTCCATAATAGCATACCTATCCATGAGTAAGGTAAGCGAGCCGTTTTACAAAAAGCTGGCGTATACGGATTTTCTGACAGGGCTTCATAACCGGCTTGCTTATGAACAGAGGCTAACATCATGCGAACAGCTTGCCGCCAAAGGTGTAAACGTCACGCTTGTAATGTTCGATGTAAACAACCTGAAAACGATAAATGATACGTTAGGTCATAAGGCGGGCGATAACTATATCATAAATACCACGAAGGTTATCACTGAGCTGATAAAGGATTTAGGCGAGGTCTACAGAATCGGCGGGGATGAGTTTGCAGCGATAATCGTTGACCGCAAAAAAGCCGACATAGACAGATTCTTAAATACATTACGCCGTGAAAAACGACATGTGCTCAATAAGTTCCAGTTTAGCTGCGCATTCGGCGCTGCCACATATAATCCCGACGAAGATGACAGCCTCGGTGATTTGGCAAAAAGAGCAGACGAGGAGATGTACGGAGAAAAACGTAGGCAAAAGGAACGGCTTCGCGGCGGCAGAAGAAAGGAAGGCCCCGCAGACGACCGGGATTGGAGCCGATAACACCAAAGCGAAAGAAGTACCTGACTGTGCGGTTTTATTGGCCTGCGGGTGTCATGTTGCCGTGCTTTATTTGCTGTGCCTTGAAATCGCATCGAAAGCCGCATCGTAAACTGTTTGGAACGGCACGTTGTGCTTTACTGCTGCCGTCTGTACATCATCGTACTCCGGCTTATACTTTATAATGCCTGGGCCCTCGGCGCGTTTGACGTATATTTCTCCAAATGCTGTCGTTGCTGTCTGTACAGTTCGCTTCAGCACTGTGCGCTCATGTGATGAAAACCGCACTCCAAGCGTGGTGGTGTGCTGCAAAAGCAAGGTTGTCAGTTTTTCGCATTGCTCATCTGCGCACAGGCACGATAGCTTCACCGCAGGGCGGTTTTTCTTCATCATTATTGGCGTCGTATATACATCAAGCGCCCCGTTACTAAGAAGAACCTCAAACGCCGCGCCTATTGCCTCAGCTGTCATGTCATCAAGGTTGCATGATATCTCTGTAACGGTAGTCCGGGATTTGTTTTCAGTCAGGGCATCGTTGTATAAATAAGCACGGATGCAGTTTGCCGCTTCCAAGTCTTTGCTACCCATGCCGTAGCCGATTTTACTGATTACCATCTGCGGCATTTCAGAAAACGATTTCGCCATATGTTTGAGCAGCGCAGCGCCGGTAGGGGTACATAACTCGCTTTTTATCCGACCGCTGTATACCGGTATGCCTTTTAGTATCTCTGCCGTTGCCGGCGCAGGTACGGGAAGTATGCCATGCTGACAGCGGATATGCCCTGAGCCTACGCATACGGGCGAAGCTGTGATGTCCGTTACTTCCAGCATATGTATGAGCAAACAGCAGCCTACTATATCCGCCACCGCATCAAGCGAGCCGACTTCATGCAGATGCACTGTGTCAAGCGATACACCGTGTACCGCAGCTTCCGCTTCTCCGAGTATTCGGTAGACATCAAGCGCATTCCTTCGGACTTCCTCAGGAATGTCAAGCTTGCGAATCAGCTCAAGGATATCGTCATAACTCCCGTGATGATGCGCGAGCGGTGTTGAGTGTTGAGTGTTGCTGCTTATGTTATTATTACTATGATCGCAGGCGTGGTTGTGGGTATGCTCATGCACATGATCATGGTCATGGCTGTAGCTGTGGCTGTGGCTGTGGGTATGCTCATGGTCGTGGTTATGGTTATGGTTATGGTTATGGTTATTAGAATGATTAATATGTGTGTGGGCAGTTTGGGGATTTGTATTTATGAATTGCTTATCAGCATCTTCGCTTTTTTCTTCCTCACCGCAAACCATCACGCGAATATGCGTTCCTTTTATGCCGCATTTTTCGGATTCGGCATACTCAAACGTCACGCCGGGCAGCGCGAGCTCCTTCATTTTCTCCCTAAAAACTGCCTTATCGGGCAGCAGTTCATAAAGCGCAGACATGAGCATATCGCCCGAAGCTCCCATATTACATTCAAGGTATAGTTTCATAATTTAGTTAATTTACTCCTTATTCTATACTGTGCGGCAATTTTGCCGTTTGCGGGTTGAGTAAAGATGATAGTAAGACTCTTGTCCAAGGCTCCTAAACGCTCTCCATATGATTAATCAAGCTGGCAATATACCCCGCGCAAAAGCCATTGTCGATATTCACAACACTTACATTTCCCGAACATGCATTAAGCATCGTCAGGAGCGCGGACAATCCACCAAAGCTCGCGCCGTATCCAACGCTGGTCGGAACAGCAATGACCGGACATGCTACGAGACCTCCGACAACAGATGCAAGCGCACCCTCCATTCCTGCAACTACGATGGCGACTCTCGCGCTCATAATTATGTCAAGCTGCTTGAGCAATCTGTGCAGGCCCGCAACGCCGACATCGTACAGCCGCTCCACTTTATTGCCAAGCGTCTCAGCAGTGACAGCGGCTTCCTCCGCAACCGGAAAGTCGCTCGTGCCGGCTGCCGCGACGACAATCAGTCCATGCGGGTTAGGCTCCGCGAGGCGGTTAATAATGCAGATTTTGGATACAGGGTCATATTCCAGTTTATGATGTTTCTCCAGTTTAGCGGCTTTCTCCGGGGCCAGCCGCGTCACCATAATGTTGTTATGCCCGTTATCTACCATAACAGAAACAATGCCCGCAATTTGGTCTGTCGTCTTACCCTCTCCGAATACGACCTCGTTAATTCCATGGCGCAGACCCCGGTGATGGTCTATTTTAGCATAACCAACATCCTCAAAGGGCTGCATTTTTAGTTTGAGCAACGCCTGCTCCGGGGTGATATCGCCATTTTTGACACTGCTCAGCAGCATTAGTGTTTCATGTTGATCCATATGTTCTCCTAATCACGATTTCACAAATTCAAAGAGCGCTTCATCGAAATCCCTGATGAGCGCCGTGCTCGTCCGGGTGAAATTAGCGCTGTCAATATGCACGACAATACAGCCGCCGTCAGGCGAAACATAGCTGTCGGTTATACCCGGCAGCACAGGGAAGACAAACTCACGCAACTCAGTATGAAGCTCTGCCATTGTTTCGGCGTTTTGCATATAATACGCCGTATCATGGAGGCTTTCGTACCGTTCAAGCGGGCTGAACCTAACTGTGAATGCCAGAAAAATACCCAGAGCGCTGATAACCAAGATGAGAATCGAAGCAGCCGGACCGATTTTCTTCAGAAAATCTTCCCGCATGTTGGGCTTGGCATCAGCTCCCGTTTCCTGCAAACGCATTGCCTAACCCCTAGCGGTAAAGGTGCGTTTTCTGGCAACCGCACGTCTGGCAGCTTCAGTAATCTCATCGGCCGTCAGTTTATACTCTTCGCGTAAAAAGTCCTCTGTGCCGACCTGCCCGAATCTGTCCTTTATGCCAACCATCTCTATCGGAACCGGGTAGCTCTGAACCGATGATTCCGCGACTGCGGATCCGAGGCCGCCGATTATATTATGGTTCTCCGCAGTTACAAATGCGCCGGTTTCACGAGCGCAGGTTTCGATCAGCTTACCGTCAACCGGCTTCCATGTAAACATATCCACAACCCTGGCTGATATTTTCTCCATGCTGAGCGCTGATGCTGCTTTTAGGGCTTGGACAACCATTATGCCGCTGGCTATGATTGTAACATCGCTTCCGTCATGAACCACGTTTCCATGACCGATTTCAAATGTCGAGCCTTCGGCGTATATAGTCGCAACATTCTTGCGCGCCATGCGTATATAGTATACTCCGTACAGGGTTACAAGCTGGGTCAGAATGTCCGCGAGCATGACCGGGTCTGTCGGCTCTATAAGGGTGATTTCCGGGATGGAGCGAAGCACGCCCATATCCTCAAACGGCATATGCGTACCGCCGTTATATGCAGCGGTAATGCCGGGGTCTGTGCCGACAATGCGCACATTCTGCTTGGCGTAAGCTGCCGATATCATTACCTGGTCGCACACGCGGCGCGATGCGAAGCACCCGAATGAATGTGCGAACGGGATTTTCCCGACAGAAGAGAGCCCGGCTGCTATGCCTATCATATTAGCCTCAGCAACGCCGCATTGGATAGCTCTGTCCGGGAATCTCGAGAAAAAAGGCTTCATGCCCGAAGAACTGACTAAGTCAGCATCAAGGGCGATAATGTTCTTATTTTTTTGCGCAAGCTCGATGAGTTTTTCGCAATATGTCTCACGCATCATGCGGGGGCTTTTATCATAGGAATCAAGTACTGTAAACATATCTCAGACCTCCTTAGCTATTTCGCGGGCATACTCGAGCCTCTGCTCCGCGGCAACAATTGCGTTTGTAATCTGCTCTGTCGTGAAGTTCATGTGATGGTTCGCCGCAACACCCTCGGCGAAGTCGCAGCCGTTGCCTTTGACTGTATCGAGAATTATAGCGCTGGGCTTATCTTTAACGCTCTTTGCTTTGGTAATTGCTGTTTTAATTGCAAATGGTTCGTGCCCATCCACAGTCTGCGTATGCCACCCGAAGGACTCGAACTTAGCCCCGATATCACCCATATCGATTATATCTTTCGCAAATCCGTCAAGCTGCTGCTTGTTCCAGTCTATGAATGTAATTAGTTTCCCCAGTTTGTTGTGCGCGGCAAACAACGCGCCTTCCCAGACCTGCCCTTCATTACATTCACCGTCTCCGAGTATAAGAAATGTATAGTTGTCTGATTTGTTCAGCCTCAGCCCCAGCGCTATTCCGATAGCTGTCGACATACCCTGCCCCAGCGAGCCTGTAGTCATGTCGATTCCGATGGTCTTATGCATATCGCAGTGGCTTGGGAGACTGCCGCCGCCTTGATTGAGTTCCTTCAGTATTTCTTCAGGAAAAAACCCGCGAAGGGATAGCGTGGCGTATAACGCAGGGCCCGCATGTCCCTTTGACATTACCAGCCTGTCCCTCGATTCCCATTTTGGGTTGCTCGGATCGCAAAGAAGCTCGCCGCCGCCATATAGAACAGCAAGGGTTTCGACGATAGACATAGCGCCGCCAATATGCCCGAAACCGGTGTTTGCCAAGGTTTGCAGAGTCACCAGACGGATGCTCTCCGCTATGACCCTAAGCTCTTTCGCGTTTTTTGCAGAATTCATATTAAACCGCCATTTCTCAGGCGACATAATAATGATGGCATTGCGTGCATATCACCTGTCGCCTGAGAAGTGATAAGCGGTTAATTTTTTCTGTATTAGCGCGGATTTACTCACGATAACTTCGGTATTAACGTAGTAATGTCAGTACGCCAGTCTCTGTGTTAAGTATGAGAGAATGCTGTCAACCGGGATTCGTTCCTGCTTCATAGAGTCGCGGTCGCGGATTGTGACACAGCCGTCCTTTTCGGAATCGAAGTCAAATGTTACGCAGTAGGGTGTGCCGATTTCGTCTTGGCGCCTGTATCGCTTGCCTATTGAACCCGTATCGTCGAAGTCGGTCATAAAATGCTTGCGCAGGGTGTGGCATATTTCCTCAGCGGCGGCAGACAGTTTCTTTGATAGTGGGAGTACTGCGCATTTATACGGCGCAAGCGCGGGATGCAGGCGCAGAACCGTGCGGGTGTCATTCTTTTCGGCATCTACCAACTCTTCGTCATAGGCATCGATAAGAAACGCAAGAACCATGCGCTCAACACCGAGTGCCGGCTCGATGACGAATGGAATGAACTTCTCGCCTGTTTCCTGATCGAAGTAATCCATCGCTTCCCCGCTCTCCTTATCATGTGCGGTGAGGTCGAAATCCGTACGGCTTGCAACACCCCAAAGCTCACCCCAGCCAAACGGAAACATATACTCAAAGTCAGTCGTAGCATTCGAGTAGTGCGATAATTCTTCTTCGGCGTGGTCGCGGGCGCGTATATTCTGCTCATCGAGTCCCAGCGACAGCAGCCAGTCTTTGCAAAACCTGCGCCAGTAGTCAAACCATTCAAGCTCTGTCCCCTGTTTGCAGAAGAATTCCATCTCCATCTGCTCAAACTCCCGCGTACGGAAAATGAAGTTTCCCGGTGTTATCTCATTGCGGAATGACTTGCCTATCTGCGCAACGCCAAACGGAATTTTCCTGCGCGTAGTGCGCTGGATGTTCTTGAAATTGATGAAAATACCCTGTGCCGTCTCAGGGCGCAGATACAGTTCGGTCGTATTATCCTCTGTGACACCCTGGTGGGTTTTGAACATCATGTTAAACTTGCGGATTGATGTGAAATCGGACTTCCCGCAATGAGGGCAGGCAATATTGTTCTGCGATATATATTCGCTCATTTTGTCGTTTGACCACCCTGCCGTGCTGACCCCGGCGGCTTCCAGCAGGTTATCGGCGCGGTGGCGCATTTTGCAGCCTTTGCAGTCTATAAGCGGGTCATTAAAGCTGACAACATGGCCCGATGCGGCCCACACGCGCGGATTGAGCAGAATTGAGCTGTCTAAGCCGACATTGTATGGGTTCTCCTGTACAAATTTCTTCCACCAGGCGCGTTTTACATTGTTTTTCAGCTCAACGCCCAGCGGCCCGTAGTCCCATGAATTGGCAAGCCCGCCGTATATCTCGCTGCCCGGGTACACAAAGCCCCTGCTCTTGCATAAGGCTGTAATTTTGTCCATTGTTTTATCCGTGTTAGTCATATTGCCTCCAAACTTCCTCCATGAGCGTATAGTGAGCATCCATTCATCTGATGCTCACATATTACACCATATCATACCCTTGTTTGTCAAGAAATAAAACGTTTTATATCACGCAATTGTCAGCGTGAACATGAATCTTGTCATACCGTCAGCGCTTGTCACAAAGATATCCTCGTTGTGGTTATCCAGTATTGTTTTTACGATATATAACCCCAGCCCGACACCCTCGCGGTCTATACTGCGTGATTTATCCGTTTTATGGAAACGCTCGAATATCTGCGGCAGTTCGTCTTCCGGGATTGTCTTGCCGCTGTTTTCGACAGATATATATGCCCGCCCGCTTTGCTTCCATAGTCTCAGGCTGATAATGCCCCCGGGCTTTGAGTATTTAATTGCATTGTCTATTAGGTTATATATAACCTGTGTGATGGAATCCTTGTCGCCCTGTGTCATTATCGCATCTTCCGGTAGCTCTGCATTAACATCCAGCCGTCTCTCCTCGATCTTCCCGCTTAGACTGAGCAGGGCGAGCTTGGCTACTTCGGTTATATCAAAACTGTTTTTCAGGACATCCTCCTTATCCGTGGATTGCAGCTTGGACATATCCAGCATACCGCCTACAAGCCTTGCCAGACGCCTTGTTTCGGAAGCTATTACCCCTAAATAACGCTCACCGTTTTCCGGGCGGATAGTGCCGTCGAGCAGTCCTTCGGCAAACCCGGCGATGATCGTCATGGGCGTTTTAAGCTCATGCGATAGGTTTGCGATAAAGTTCCGTCTGCTCGTTTCCGAGCTCTCCAGCGAATCAGCCATCGCGTTGAATGCCTGCGTGAGCTGGCCTATCTCATCTATCCGGTCAGAAGGCCTCACGCGCACGGAAATATCGCCGCGCGCAAAACGCCGCGCGGCGCTTACCATCTCATTAAGGGGAGCGGACTGCTTCTTGGTGGCATAAAATGATATCGCGAAAGTCAAGACCATGACATTGAGCGCAATAAGGACGAACACACCCGAAAACCTCTGCCATGTCTCCTTGAAAACAGTCATGTCATTTGAAAGAAAAATATAGCCAAAAACAATAGACTCGCCGTTTTCGCCTCTGGTCAGCGGCATACCCGCGACTTGGCGCGTTTCGCTGTAAATCGTATCTAAGGATGTTCTGGTAACGCTCCGAGGGTGTTCCGATGCTAAAGTTAGCGCATATGACGGCACTTGTTTGCCGATGTTCAAAAAATCCTTTTTTGAACATGCGTATACAATTCCGTTTGGATTTGTAATCAGCAAGTCAAACCCTGTCACATCGGATACCAGCGACAGCAGCATACTTACATCCAGATCGCTAAGCTCAACTTCGCTGTAAATATACTGCGTCGTTACATAGCGGGATGCCGCCAGGAGCGCAGTTTCCATAGTCGCGCTGTTTTCGCTAACGGACCTGCTATACATCCACGCGGAGAACAGACCGCCCAAAATCGCAAAACTGATGAGTACGATTAGTGCGGTGGCAAGAAAATTTCTAAAATAAATGCTTCGCTTCATTATATTACTCGTCAAGAATCTCGAACTTGTATCCAACGCCCCAGACTGTTTTCAGCGACCATTTGTCGCTGACATTCTCAAGCTTTTCGCGCAGCCGCTTGATATGCACATCGACAGTTCTGGAGTCGCCGAAATAGTCAAAGCCCCATACTTCGTCAAGGAGCTGGTTCCGTGTGTAGACACGGTTAGGCGAAGATGCCAGATGATACAGCAGCTCCATCTCCTTAGGCGGCGCTTCGACGCGCTTACCTGACACATGCAGATCAAATGAATCCATATCGATGATAAGGTTGTCAAAAACGAGGCGTTTGACGCCTGTACCGGATGTCGTGTCATAACGGCGCATTACTGCATGTACGCGGGCCATCAGTTCCCCGACCTCAAATGGCTTGACGATATAGTCATCCGCGCCCATCTCCAGCCCGGTGACTTTATCTAAGGTGTCACCCTTCGCGGTCAGCATGATAATAGGTACATGAGATACGGCGCGTATTTCGCGGCACACGCCCCATCCGTCAAGGATGGGCAGCATAATATCAAGCAGCACAAGGTCAGGCGCAAACTTCTCAAACTCAGCCACGCCTACCGCGCCATTTTCGGCTATGGCAACGGTGAACCCATCCTTTTCCAGATATAAACGCAAAAGTTCGGCTATGTTGCTATCATCTTCGATTACCAGTGCTTTCTTTGTCAATTTAACTCACTCCAATTCGGTAATAGGGGCGTTTGCCCCAAATTCCTATGTTAATATCATTGTACATAATACACAGGATTTTGTTGTGAACAATCTGTAAAAACGGGAATTTATCAAAAAAGCTGATTTATACTTTCGAGCGGAAGTCGGAAAAAATACAACATTGTTTCAAATAGTTACATTTTATTTACAAATTAATTACGATTTTGCTTGACAAGTGTAATATATTGTAGTAAAATATTATTATACTATACTAATTTAGTCAAGATTAGTTGTCGTTTTGTTACTATTTGTAATTATGTTGTTGCTGTGAGGTGTAATCATGGGTGCTGTTTTAAGTATAAAATATATGCATTGCTACGATAACGTGTTATCTGCCCGCTTTAAGGTTGCCGCATGTTATCTGGTGCTTCTGTCAATGTTATCCGGGTTATCGGCAAGCGCTTCTTATAATAACTCCGGGTATCATGGCAATGAACGCGGCGCAATAGACCCGGTTTCTGACTTGCATACCGATGCGGCGTTACCTCAGGAAGGTGCCTTAACGCTTCTGTCTTGGGCTGATACCCGTTTCGTAAAAACAGATGCTCAGGAGTTTAATAGAAATGCGCCGGCTATTAATTACAGCGAAGCCGATATCGTAACACGCCACGGCAGCATGGAGCTTACGCGCATTTTCGCATTTCGCGAGCCGCCTGACAGCGCATCATCCATCGGCCCGCGCTTCAAGTTCATTGAAGACATTTCCGTATCTCTTGACAACGAGGCTTATAACAACGAGCCTGTAAGCATTCCCCCTCTCCGGAGCGTACCCCTGAGCAGTGCGGAAATTGATGGCTTATTATCCGATGCTGTCTCCCTAAACGGCAAAAACGGGTTTATCAACGAAGAATATTCCGATTTTATAGAAAGAGCTGACCCTACTGCCTCAACGGGTATTTATATCTGGCCGGCAAGCGGCACTTTAACATCAGCGTACGGGCGGCGTTCATCATCGGTCGGTTCTTCTAATCACAAGGGAATAGATATCGCCGCCTCGCGAGGCACCCCAATATACGCAGCCGATGGGGGCGAGGTTATTGTCTCTGAGACCAGCAATTCTTTTGGCAAGTATATACGGATTTTACACGACAACGGGCATATTACTCTCTATGCACACTGCGATTCGCTGCTCGTAAAGGCCGGCGAACGAGTGGCGCAGGGGCAAATAATCGCGAGAATGGGGCAAACCGGGGTCTCTTCCGGCGTGCATTTACATTTTGAAATAATAGTAGACGGCACCAATGTCAATCCCCTGCCGCGCTTAACAGGTTAGTGATATTGACAGGGCAACGCTTACGAAAGCATAATGTTTACTGCCGGTGAGGACGGCTATTTATGTGCCCCGCAGAGCGCAACCAAGGATGGTGGAGCGTTCGTTTAGTGGCGACACGATGTCGCCTCTAAACGACAAGGGGCACAGAAATAGCTGTCCGAGCGCAAGGCACGGTATTGTTTCTATTTCGTAAGCGATTGCCCCGGGTTGCTTGCAGAAACCGCTTGCATATTGCTTTGCTAAGGGCTATAATGTAGCAAATGCGAGAGGAGGCTGCCATGAAAACCTTTCTTGGGATAGAACTCGGATCGACGCGAATCAAAGCAGTGCTTATCGACCGGCAGGGAAAACCCCTGGCGGCAGGAAGCTATGACTGGGAAAACCGTTTTGAAAACGGAGTGTGGACCTATCGGCTGGACGATGTGTGGATCGGGCTCCGCGAAACTTTTTCACAGCTATGCGCGGATTATCAAAGCAATAAAAACGCGCCCATGCCTCCGGTATCCGGCATGGGAATCTCTGCTATGATGCACGGATATCTCGCTCTGGACAAGAACGGCAATCAACTGGCAGAGTTTCGCACATGGCGCAACACAATAACAGAGCAAGCCGCAAGCAAACTCACAGAGGCATTCGGATTCAACATACCTCAGCGCTGGAGCATAGCGCACCTATACCGCGCAATATGCGAAAACGAGGCGCATGTAGGAGATATTGCCTATCTGACGACCCTCGGCGGCTATGTCCACTATATGCTGACCGGCAAAAAGGTCATCGGCGTGGGCGATGCATCCGGGATGTTCCCCATTGACAGCTCAATCAACAACTATTCGCCCGAGATGACAGCGAAGTTTGACCGGCTTGCAGCCGAAAGCGGGGTAAGCCTGAGTCTTGCGGATATAATGCCGGAAGTCTTGTGCGCCGGCGAAGATGCAGGGGCGCTGACCGAAGCCGGCGTAGAGCTGCTTGGCGCTTCCGGCATATTGCAGCCGGGCATACCGCTATGCCCGCCGGAGGGCGATGCCGGCACCGGAATGGTCGCTACCAACAGCGTAGCGCCGCATACCGGCAACGTTTCAGCCGGAACATCGGTTTTCGCAATGCTGGTTCTTGAACGCGCATTAAGCAGGCTCTACACACAAATAGATATGGTCACAACGCCTGCCGGCAAACCCGTAGCTATGGTTCACTGCAACAACTGCACATCGGATTTGGATGCTTGGGTCAGCTTGTTTGGAGCGGCAATAGCAGAAATGGGTAATACGCCGGATAAAACACAGCTATACCTGAAGCTATATCAATCAGCGCTGGAAGCAGACCCCGATTGCGGCGGTCTTGTCTCCGTCAACTACCTCTCCGGCGAGCATATGACCGGATTCCACGAGGGCAGGCCGTTGTTTGCGCGTACGCCTGTCAGCTCATTTTCGCTGGGGAATTTCATGCGGGCGCTGTTATTCTCATCAATGGCCACACTGAAAATCGGCATGGATATCCTAATCTCAAGCGAAAATGTGACATTAACAAAGCTCCTCGGCCACGGAGGTCTATTCAAAACGCCTGCCGTGGGGCAAAAGCTGATGGCAGGCGCGTTAAACATACCTGTCGCCGTTATGGAATCCGCAGGCGAGGGCGGCGCATGGGGCATAGCCTTGCTGTCGGCTTATTCCATATGCAAAGAAGATGGCGAGGATCTCCAAAGCTTCCTCGAAAGCAAGATTTTCCTCAACTCATCTATCAGTACGATTAATCCCGACCCGGAAGACACAAAAGGCTTCAATGCTTATCTGGAACGCTATAAAGCCGCCCTAATAGTAGAGCGCGCCGCTGTAGACGCATTATGATAGAATAACCGCGTAATTTGAAAGGGGTATGACAATGTTTGAAAACCTAAAAGAGCAGGTGCTATCCGCAAATAAGCTATTGCAAAAACATGGTCTTGTAAAGTTTACATGGGGCAACGCATCAGGGGTTGACCGCGAAAATGGGGTTATTATCATCAAACCATCGGGTGTAAGCTATGATGATATGACTGCGGACCACATGGTTGCCGTCGATATGAAAACCGGCAAAACCGTTGAAGGCCTGCTTTTGCCTTCTTCCGATACGGCAACCCACATAGAGTTATACAAGGCTTTTCCTAATATTGGCGGCATTGTACACACGCACAGCCGCTGGGCTACTATATTCGCACAAGCCGGTATGGACATCCCGGCGTTTGGTACGACCCATGCGGATTATTTCCACGGAGCTATTCCGTGTACGAGGGAAATGAAAAAAAGCGAGATCACCGGGGACTACGAGGTAAACACAGGCAAAGTGATTGCGGAGTCGTTCGCGGAACTAAACGCAGTGAGCATACCGGCTGCGCTCGCTATCAGCCACGGGCCTTTCGTATGGGGCACGTCGCCTGCTGATGCCGTTAACAATGCCGTAGTGCTGGAAGAAATCGCGTTTTTAGCCTGGCACAATCTGGTGCTTGACCCCGATATCCCCGACATGCAAAAAGATTTGCTGGATAAGCACTATCTTCGCAAACATGGCGCAGAGGCTTACTACGGCCAGAAAAGCTAAAAACGCGGTGATATGAAAGCACAGAGAAGGCAACGTAGAGGAGAGGTGTTTGTGTTAATACTGGGTATCTTGTTTATTGCCGGCGGAATCCTTGCTGTTTCCTTTGGTGTTTTGCAAAATACTGTTTTATATGGTTTGTTTGCCAGCACCAATGCCCAGCTGGCCCTCCAGCTCGATGGGATTAAGCAGGAGAGCCCCGGGACATTATTGATGATTGCCGGAGCCATTGCGCTGGCAATCGGCATTATACTGATAATTATTAGAGGGATTAGAAAGAAAGGGGTTAGCAATGGTAAATAAATTCAAAATCAACGATAGTTTTTGGAATTATTACCAACGCCTGGTCGCCGAGAGCATCATACCGTACCAGTATGCCGCTATAAACGACGAGGTGGAAGGCGCGGAGAAAAGCCATTCTGTCATGAACTTCAAAATCGCCGCCGGAGAGGCCGAAGGCAAGCACATGGGATGCTACTGGCAGGACAGCGACACCGCGAAGTGGCTGGAAGCCGCTGCTTATTCCTTAATGGTAACGCCGGATCATCAGCTTGAAGCGAAAGCAGATGAAATAATCAGGCTGATAGGTAAATCCCAAGAAGCCGACGGCTACTTGGATACCTATTTCACGCTTATGCGGCCTGATGACAAATGGACAAATCTGCACGAAGCGCATGAGCTGTATTGTGCCGGGCATATGATAGAAGCCGGTGTCGCGTACTTTGAGGCGACGGGCAAAACAGCGCTTTTGGATATAGTAAAAAAGCTTGCAGACCTGATATTTCGCGTGTTCGGAACCGATAGGCAAAGAGGCATCCCCGGCCATCCTGAGATAGAACTTGCATTGGTGCGTTTATACCGGGTCACAGGGGAACGGAAGTATCTCGATCTTGCATGTTATTTTTTAGATGAACGCGGAACAGACCCGGAATTTTTTATTAAAGAAAGAGAAAAACGAGGATGGTCATTTTATGGGATGCATCCCATTGACCCCAAATACGCGCAAAACCCGCGCCCTTTGAGGGTTGAAAGTGATGCCGTTGGCCATGCGGTACGCGCGGTATACCTTTATACAGGCATGGCAATGGCTGCCGGGGAGACCGGGGATAAACCGCTGCTTGACGCGTGCAAAAGAATATGGAACAGCATCGTCAATAAACGTATGTACCTAACAGGCGGCATCGGTTCAAGCGCAGAGCAGGGCGAAGCGTTTACCATGGATTACGATTTACCGAACGACACAGCATACGCCGAGACATGCGCCTCTATCGGGCTGATGTTCTTCGCAAAGGCAATGCTGGAAAACGAACATGATGCCAAATACGCCGATGTTATGGAAACCGCACTGTATAATACCGTTCTGGCGGGTATATCGCGAGACGGAAAGAAATTCCTTTATACTAACCCGCTGGAGGTCGACCCCACATACGCCAAAAACCTGCTTGAGCTAAAGCATGTCAACGCCGAACGTTTCATGTGGCACGGCTGCGCATGCTGCCCACCCAATGCAGCCAGATTGCTGGCTTCGCTGAACCGTTATGCCTGGCATTGCTCTGATAATACCCTTTTCTCCGACTTATTCATCGGCGGGGAGTATTGCGATGAGCATATTAATCTACATATTGAGACCGGTTATCCATACGATGGGAGTGTGAAGTACCGCATAAACCGTATTGCGCAAAATCATACACTTGCCGTACGCGTTCCGTTTTGGAGCAATGATACGGGTATTTTCGTAAATAATAAAAAGTATAACGCGGAAATAAAAGACGGTTATGCGTTAATCCGCAATCTTGCCGAAAATGACGAAGTGATGCTAATGCTTGATATCTCCCCAAGAAAGGTCTATGCCAATCTAAACGTCAACTCGGATTTGGGTAAATGCGCAATAGCAGCAGGCCCGTTGGTATATTGCTTTGAAGATACCGACAACGGCGGGAATATTAACAGGCTGCAGATTGACTGTACGAAATCACCCGTGTCAGAAGCATGTGAGTCAGAAGAGCTTGGCTCAATCAATATCATCAAAATCCAAGGTTTCATATTGAGCGAGTTTGATATGCTATATTCATTTACCAAGCCCGAATCTCAGCCGTACACCCTTACTGCAATCCCCTACTACGCTTGGGGCAACAGAAGCAAAGGCAAGATGAGGGTCTGGACAGTCGAGAAGTAATCCCGAAAAAAAGGTGATGGCGCACCCCGCAGTGCCGCCATCACCTTAATCATCGGTAAAGGTTTAGTGGAATCATTAAATGCTAAATTCAACGCTGCCGCCGTCGTATTGCGCGACATAACTGCCTTTGAACCCGGTCACTGTAATAACACCGTTTTCATCGGTTGACAGACGTTGGTCTTTTGTCGTCCATTCGTTTTTAATGAGATTAAATAGCGCTTCATAAGACGGCTTAACGCGGGCATCTTCGGTCATAAGGCCGGCAGGGGCTTTAAGCCAGCCTCCATCGGTGAAAGACCAGTATGTGATTGCATCAATAAGCGGGCAGCTGTACAGCATTTTATAGAAATCGGCGACCTGCTCTGCCTGCCGCGCTTCGCCCTCGGGCGTGGACGGCCAAGCATCAACTACATGGTCGTTTAGATCAATGATGTTACCCGGCATAAAATCCCCTGAAACCATGTTAATTTCCGTGAAGTGCAGCGGCAGATTGAACCGCGAGAACCGTTCAAGAATCTCCATTGTCTTTTCCCTGCCCCAGTAACCTTTGTGCATATGGGATTGCAGTCCTATGGCATCTATGGGTATCCCCGCCTCCAGCAAGCCTTCGAGCAGGATATCATACGATTCGCTCATATCGAAGTCATTAATCAGCAGCATTGCTCCGGGATTTGCCTTTTTTGCCGCGCCGAACACCTTGCGGACAAGCCCGATGCGGCCTTCTTTCTTGCAGATCCGGGTAATGCCGTTATCGTATTTGTCAAAAATCGGCATGATTACGACCTCGTTGATTACATCCCACATGTTGATAACGCCGGAGAACTGTGATACATCACGGGTTATTCTGTCAAGCTGCGCTGTAAGAATCTCCTCATCAGACATTTCCATAAGCCACGGGGCTGTCACCGTATGCCAGCACAGCGGATGCCCTTTTAGCTCAACGCCGTTTTCCTGCCACCATTTTGCAGCATTAATTACTCTCTCTGTAATCGGGCTGCCCCTCTCGGGCTCGAAACGCCCCCAGTAAAACGGCAAGGTAATAAAGTTAAAAATCTCTTTCATCTTCTGGACGCGTTTTTCGGAGCGCTCCTTTTGCTCCCCTTCGAGCATACCGTTGATCAGTTCAACGGACTCAAAGCCGGCGCATCCAAACAGTACCTTCTGCTTCACTTGCCGAACAGTAACCTCGGTGTTTGCAAGGGGAGCATTGTTTCTTTCGATGGTCAGCTCGGCAGTACCCATCCTGTGGTTATAGTTGCTGTTAATGTTTGCCATTTTTATGACCTCCTTCGTTTATTATCTGCTATTCTATATAAAAACTCCGGCGTTTTCAATAGTTATTGAGAATATTTAATACATTGTGACCTAGTGGCGTGTAACATCTGAAACCGCGCAATCATGGCAGTAGATTTTTCCGATATTTTATGATACATTACTCTTCTGTAATGTTTTCGTTGAAAACAGAGTTATAGTTATTGTGGGGTGGATTGCGTTGCTTATAATTCTGGCGTTTGAATCAGAGTCGGAACGCGATAAGTTTGAGTATATCTTCAGCAAGTATAAGAAGCTGATGCTGCATAAAGCATATGGGATTCTGCAAGATTACCACCTTGCCGAGGATGCTGCAAGCGAAGCATTTATCCGCATATATAAGAACATCCACAAGATTGGGGACCCCGCTGATAAACAGTGCATAGCATTCGTAGTCACTATTGTAAAGAATGTTTCGCTGACAATGCTTAATAAAGAAAAAAGCCATACGACGGAGGAATATGACGAAGATCAGCGCGATGACTTTGACTTGGAAGCAGATACAATATCGCAGATGAGCGCCGATTATATTTACTCAATGCTCGACAAATTAGGAGAAGAGATGAAAGGCGTTTTTTTACTTCGATACGCACACGAATTATCACATAAGGAAATCGGCCGGATTTTAGGAATAAGCGAAAATAATGTGACGGTGCGGCTGCACCGGGCTAAGAAAAAACTCGCGGAGCTTTTGAAGGAAGGAGGCTGCCAATATGCCTAATAACGACGATGCCATGAAAAAGATTGCCAATATATATATGGAGCGTTATAGTCAGGAGCTGAAAGACGAGATGGACAGCCTTGCGAAAGCTCCGGGAGTAGCAGTGGCTGAGGTACGGCTTGAGCGGCGTATCCGCAGATGGATTGCGGCGAAGAAACGAAGACCGTATTACTTAGGCGGTTTGTCCGCGCTCGCCGCATGTTTCATCTTGATGTTCCTATTTTTATTGCCGGGCGGACTATATGTTGATAACGCTCCGTCCATGGACCCCGAAGCTCCGGGATCAACCGTCAGCATATCCCCTCCTTTCGCATTGACGCCCTCCACGCCTACAGGCGGATTCTCAATATCGGATGGACCGCATTTCGATGTTATACCTCTGACTGCAACGCTTCCTCCGGGTTTCACGGTTGCCGGTTTCGAGCAAGACTACGGGAAAAGCATATATTATATCGACGATGTTTACCGCGACAATGTTGTAATTACTCTTGAGATGGCTGATATGCCGCCTGATACATCAGGCCTTGTTGAAATAAATCTTGGCGGCCTCACTGCTTTTGGTACGCAAACTGATTACTACAGCCTCCTGACATTCAATCAAGACGGCATACTGCACACCCTGACCAGCCGCTATGACATCAACACTTTGATAAGATTAAGCGAGGCATTTGTATAGCAAATTTATCATTTTACTTTGCGAAGCTTATGAAATGGACCCGAACAACCGGATTTTGAAACTTTTTTTCTGTAAGCTGTAATGTTTTGATGATTTCGCCGGTTTATGTTTATGAAGCGAATCCAAATCATAACAGATGAAGGAGACAACAAAATGAAAAAGCATGCATTATTAACGGTACTAATTATCCTTTCCCTACTGGCAGGCGCTTGCAGCGCCGATTGGGACGTTCCCGGCCTGGATGGTCAGTTCTCGAACGATCCGGCGTCCGGTTATAACACCCCGATCCCATCGCACTGGCCGGGTGCTTCCGATGAGCCCTCTTATCCCTACAATGATTTAGGAAACGAGTCCTATCTGACCATCCGCGAGAACCCTGCTGTACTCACAGACATGGAGTCCACGCTGACATTCTCACTCAAAGTGGATACCGCAGCTTACACCAATGTAGCGCGATACATTGAGAGCGGCAACCTCCCGCCGCACGATGCAGTACGCACAGAAGAGCTGATTAATTACTTCAGCTATGACGGGCTTATGAAGTTCACCGATGACTCTCCTTTCGCGCTGAGTGTCGAAGTCGGCCCGTCACCGTTTATCGCAGATCACTATTTAGCGTTTATCCGCGTAAAGTCGAAGGAAATTGACAGAAACGAGCTGCCGCCGAGCAACCTGACTTTCTTAATCGACACTTCCGGCTCTATGAGCTCTCACAACAGGCTGCCGCTGCTTAAGGAGTCCTTTGGGCTACTGGTAGAAACGCTAACAGAGGACGATATCGTTTCAATCGTCACTTATGCCGGAAAATCCGAAATTCTTCTCGATGGCGTGTCCGGCGCGGAAAAAGACAGGATTCTTTCCGTGATTGACGGACTGCAGGCCGGCGGCTCGACAGCAGGCGGGCATGGAATAACAACAGCTTATGCGCTTGCTGAAAAGAATTTTCTGCAACATGCCAACAACCGCGTAATTCTTGCAACCGACGGAGACTTCAATGTAGGGGTGTCCAGCAATGCTGAGCTTGCAAGACTTGTCGGTGAAAAACACGGTAATGGCATCTATCTGAGTATCCTTGGCTATGGCATGGGCAATCTCCGCGACGACCTCATGGAAACACTCTCACGGGAGGGTAACGGCAACTATTTCTACATCAGCGATTTAGCAGCAGCGAGAAAGGCGTTGGTTGATGAACTGGCATCGAACCTTTACACAATTGCTGACGATGTGAAAGCGCAGGTCGAGTTTAACCCGCTCAATGTCAGGAGTTACCGCCTGATAGGCTACGAGAACCGCCGCCTCAGCAATCAGGATTTTGACGATGATTCCAAGGACGCGGGTGAGGTCGGCATAGGCACGGATGTTATCATGATGTTTGAGCTGGAGCTGCATGGCAACGCTCAGCCAAGCGGCAGCAGATATGCACCTGCAAACGGTTCAGAGCCTGATTTCGCCAACGAACTGTTCGATGTTCGCCTGAGGTATAAAAACCCCGGGGATGATGTCAGCATGTTGATAACCCATCAGGTATTCTTCGACAACATTGTTAAGTCCGGCAGCACAGATTTCCTCTTCGCTTCATCCGTTGCGGCTTTCGGCCATATGCTTCGCGGCTCCGATTACGCAAAAGACCTCACATTCGACGATGTCTTCGCTCTTGCCGAAGAAGGCCTTGGGTACGACAGCGCAGGCTACCGCAGCGATTTCCTGAGACTGCTCGAACAATACAGACGGCTAATATAACCCACGATAAGAGAACCCGAAATGACGGCTCTGCTGCACCGGCGTATTGTGCAGCAGAGCCGTCATTAGTCTATCATATTAATTAGTATCTTCCCTTATTTTGTATACTTTACGTTCTTTCCTTGGCCTGTTTTTATGAGCAGTCTTTTTTCTGTCATTTCGCGAAGGAGAATTATCGCCGTTGCCTGTGATATTTCCAGGGCTTGCTCGATATCCTTGCGTGTGATGCTAGGTGAGCTTTCGAGCAGGCTTATAACCTTTATCTCGCGCTCATTCAGGCTGTTTTTCGTATTTTCCTTATTAGAATAATGGTTTGTGTTGGGCAGTGTAATCTTAAAGGCGTTATCTGAATATACGATGCCCGGTTTTACCGATAAGCCCTGATAGCTTTCGAATATCCTCTGCATCCCCGTTCCGTGCGCTTCGATTAGCTTAAGACGGGTAAACAGCTCTGCCAGATTCGGGTTGCGCAGCGCGGATACTCCCAGCATTATATCGCCCAAAGCGACGCCGCTCATGAGCCCGCCGATTGTAATAATCTCCATGCGGTCATCGAATATGCTGATGAGCGTGCTCGGAATAAGATCATAAGCCCTATGCACGATTGCATTGAGCAGGGACTCCCTAATTGCTACGTCCGGATAATCACGCTTGCCTACGCGGTCAAGGCCTTGATAGACTGCCGTTGTGCCGTTGCAGCGGTCAATAAAGGCATATACGTCCTCCAGCTGCTTTAGGATGGAGCCTTTGAACCCGTGCCTCTCTTTCAGCGTCGGCGAATCGGTTCCCTCGAATACCCCCAGTTTTATCATACAGGTGCATTGGTCGGATATTAGCAGCGCAAGATTCGTATATGCGCCGCTGCGGTTTTTCAGATTTAGTGTTTGCTTCTGCTCATCGCCGAACCCTACATTCTTTTTCTTGAAATATGCCTCCGATTCGTCAAATGTCAGCTGTTGGTTTGCCGAGCGGGCAGTCTCGTAGCGGTTGCTGCTGTCATCCTTACTCATATCAACGCCTCCCGGTTTCCTGATTAATTATAATTGCTTAATAATGATTATAATACCTGACCCCGTCGCTGTCAAGCCCGATATCAGAAGAAAAATCTGTAAAAATCAATGGGCAGACCGGTTGGCCTGCCCATTGCGGATGGTGATTGGGATTTATCTCTTGGAGAACTGCGGCGCTCTTCTGGCGGCTTTGAGGCCGTACTTTTTGCGCTCTTTCATCCGAGGGTCGCGTGTGAGGAAGCCGGCATCTTTCAGCGGCTGGCGGTAATTCTCGTCTACCAGCAGAAGGGCGCGTGAAATGCCATGCCGGATCGCGCCCGCCTGCCCCGTTACGCCGCCGCCTTTTACGGTGGCGCTGATATCGACCTTGCCGAGAGTGTTGGTCTTGTTCAGCGGCTGGCGGACGATGTACTTGAGGGTTTCGAGGCCGAAATAATCGTCGATATCGCGGTTGTTGATTGTTATTGTGCCTGTGCCTCCGGGGAAAAGATGGACTCTGGCGACGGAGGATTTCCTTCTGCCTGTTCCATAGAGATAAGGCTTCTTACTTGTGTACATTCTTCTATCCTCCTTATTCTTGCGTCCATGCGACCGGCTTCTGCGCTTCGTGGAGATGCTCCGCGCCTTTGAAAACACGAAGGCGTTTGAGCGCAAGGCGGTCGCGTGTGTTTTTTGACATCATGCCTCGCACGGCGCGTGTCATGGCGAAGTCCGGGCGGGTCTGCATCAGGCGTTTATACTTGACTTCTTTGAGCCCGCCGACCCATCCGCTGTGGTGGCGGTAGTATTTTTGGTCGAGCTTGTTGCCGGTCAGGACTGCATCGGCTGCATTGACGATAATGACGAAATCTCCGCAATCGACATTGGGAGTCCAGTCGGGCTTATGTTTGCCGCGCAAGAGGTTCGCCGCTTGCACTGCGGTGCGGCCGAGCGGTTTGCCGGTGGCATCAAGGATGTACCATTTGCGGACTATGGTCTCCTTTTTGGCTAGTGTAGTTGACATTTTTGTTCCTCCGTGTCAAAATAAGAAATGCGCGAAGTATGCACAGCGCTAAACCGCGCTTACGCGAAAACGCGCCCTGTATTTATACCACAACTGTAACCGGGTGTCAACAACTAATTTATTGTTTTTCTATGTTACGCCGCAAGTTCTCCCGATTTCTCGATATTACTTCATTATACTCTCATTTACTCGGTTTCAATATTGCTTTTTGTGTTAACGGAGGTGCTACTTGGTTAATAGCAGGCTTACGGGCTTTGTACGCAGATGCGTTGACGATTATGATATGATTTCGGACGGCGATACTGTCGCCGTCGGCGTGTCCGGCGGGAAGGATTCGCTTACATTGCTTTGCGCGCTTGCGAGCCTCCGGCGGTATCATCCTAAGAGGTTCGACCTTCATGCTGTCACTCTCGACATGGGATTTGGCGAAGCCGATGCGTTTTTGCCCATTGCGAAGCTTTGCGAGGTTCTTGATGTACCGTTCACCCTGCAACGGACTGACGTTGCCCGGTTGCTGTTCGAGGAGCGCTGCGAAAAGAACCCCTGCTCTCTGTGCGCGAAAATCCGGCGCGGGGCATTGAATACCATAATAACCGGGCTTGGCATAAAAAAGCTCGCCTTGGCTCACCATTATGACGATGCGGTTGAGACATTTCTGCTTTCCCTGCTTTATGAGGGGCGTTTGCATTGCTTTCAGCCTGTTACCTATATGAGCAACACTGACACCACGCAGATCAGGCCGCTGCTTTATGTAAAGGAAAGCACGATTGTAGATAATGCAAAGCAACATTCTCTGCCAATCGTGCATAACCCATGCCCTATGAACGGCGCCAGTAAGCGCGAGGAAGTAAAGACGCTGTTGAAAAGCCTCAGCGCAGCCTACCCTGACCTAAAAAGTAAAATCTTCGGCGCGATGCAGCGGCTCCCGCTCAACGGCTGGAAATCATAAATAAACAACGTTCTCAAAGATATAGTCGAAAACCTTCTGGTTGAGCAGGTACTGCGCCAGCATAGGTAAACCGTACTCTTCCTCTAAAGACGAGAAATCTCCGAAGTTTTCATTGATGTGATCTATGACCTCATCCCTGCCTGCAGATATGCCGGAGTCCTCCGCAATCGCTTGCAAGATAAGAGAAAACGTGGCTTCTCTTTCTATATCCTCCCAGTAAAAATCGACCAGCTCATCCATGCTTTCATGCCCATACCAACTGAGCAGCTCTTCAAGCTCCACGCCTTCCGATATTGCTCCCTGCTCGTAATAGTTGATCATATTACCTTTTGTGTAATTAAGTATCGGATCAGGGATGGAGAGTATTACCGTGTTTTCATAAAGATACTCATATAAGAACTGCCATACTTCCTCTTCTTTCATAGTTTGGAGATATAGCGTGATTTCGTTTCTCATATCTTCTACCGTTTCCCAGCCGGCCATGAAAGACAGGTTTTCCATTACAAAGTCATCGGTAAGCTCAGGCATTATCTCGTCGCCACCGATATAATTAACAGTCGTTACAAACACCGCATCCAAACCTTCAAAATCCGGGTTATTGGGGTAATAATCCGGGAATGTAACCTCAACATCGAAGGTGTCGCCGGGCATATGGCCAATAAGCTGTTCGAGAAAGTCGTCAATATACTGATCTACCCCGATTGTCACTATTGTGCCCATGCCTTCTGTAGAGCCATTCTCAAACTCAACGCCGTCTATGCTTCCGACATAATCAATGTTGACCGTATCGCCGTCAACAACCGCGCGGTCAAATATTTCCTCATATATGATAAAATCGAACAGAATATCGTCAATAAGTTCCTGGATACTGGCTTCTGATACCTGATGGACCTCATTCGGAATCCTAATAGCGTGATAATCAGGAAGCACCACATAGTCAAGCGCCGTTACGCCTATCCAATAACCATTCTCATCAAGACCGTCACTGGGCGAAAACCCCGGGTTTGTGTTTTCGCTGTTATAATCGTCCTCAGGGTCGTCAATTTCGCCGTTGCTCCCATCGCAGCCAGCCAGCAGCATAAATGCCATGACAAGCGCCAGCAGGATGCATAGGGTTTTTCTGTGTGTTTTCATTATTATTGTCCTTTCATTTCGCGTTATGTAGCATTGCTGCCCGATCTGCTCCGGGAGCGTTTGGTTATTGGTCTTTTTTCCACAAACTGCCTTTGGGGCTAGGGCAATCCTTCTTTTTCGCGGCTGCTCTGATCTGGACATAGCAGCCGCACTGGAGGCATACGCCGCCGACAAGCTCTTCACATTCAAGACAGGCGGCCAATCTGCTTTCGTATATTTCGTCCGTGACTGCCTGCTTAGACGGTAGCATCCGGCGATAGAGCAGTACGCTCTGATAATACTCCGCTTCCTTGCCGGGTATGTCCTGCAGCAGACATCGCCGGCAATTCCGGTTATCCATTAACTCACTCTGACCGATGCGACGCTGCACGCGGGCATGGTAAGGCTTATGCTGCCGTTTGCTATGACGGCTCCCAGTTTCGCCGGTTTAACCTTATCGAGCGCATCAAAGTCGTTGTGAGCTTGGATAGCACCGGCAAGGACTTCGGCATTAACGTTTGTTGCCTGCATTCCCTCTAGCTTAATTTCGACAGGCAGGCTTGTATCAGCGGATGTGTTGGCTATTGTGACAGTCAGCACACCCTCGCTGTTGACGGAAGCCGAGGAGCTCAGGTTCGGGATTTGATGCTCTCCGGTACCTGCGTTGCCTGCTTCAATATGGCTGTAGACAAGGGTGGCATCCTGATGATGTTTGAATAGGTCGAAAACGTGATATGTCGGCGTGAGCAGCATCTTGTCGCCCTCGGTTAAGATAACAGCTTGCAGAACGTTTACTGTCTGCGCGATATTGGCCATAACAACCTTATCTGAGTATTTGTTAAAGATATTCAAAGTGACGGCCGCGATTATCGCATCTCTCATTGTGTTTTGCTGATACAGGAACCCCGGGTTTGTTCCGGGCTCCACATCGTACCATGTACCCCATTCATCCACAATCAAGCCTACCTTGTGTTCAGGGTCGTGCTTATGCATAATCTGAAGATGCCCGGATATCAGCTTATCCATCCGCAGGGCTTTTTCGACAGTGCGGTAGTAGTCGCTCTCGTCAAACTGCGTTGCGCTGCCCTTGCTCTGCCAGTTGTCATTCGGCAAGGTATAGTAGTGAAGCGTTATGGCATCCATGAACTTGCCCGCGATTTCCATCACCTTATCGGTCCAATTGTAGTCCCAGCTATTAGCGCCGCAGCCTATTTTATAAACCTTGTTTCCGCCGAAGTTTCTGATGTATGTCGCGAAGCGGCGATAAACGTCGGCGTAATACTCGGGGCGCATATTACCGCCGCAGCCCCAGTTTTCGTTGCCGACTCCCCAGTATTTCACTGTCCAGGGCTTCTCCCGTCCGTTTTCCACCCGAAGCTCTGCCATCGGCGAAACCCCGTCAAAAGTGATATACTCAACCCATTCGCTCATTTCCTGAACAGTGCCGCTGCCTACGTTGCCGTTTATATACGGCTCGCAGCCCAGCTGCCGGCACAGCTCAAAAAACTCATGCGTTCCGAAGCTATTGTCTTCGACAACGCCGCCCCAATGGGTGTTTACCATCTTCTTCCGGCTGGCTTTCGGTCCGACACCGTCCTTCCAGTGGTATTCATCGGCAAAGCACCCGCCCGGCCAGCGCAAAACCGGTATTTTGATATTCTTCAAGGCTTCGACCACATCCGTCCTCATGCCGTTTACATTTGGTATAGCGGAATCCTCCCCGACATACAGCCCGTTGTAGATGCACCTGCCTAAATGTTCCGAGAAATGCCCGTAGATGTTCTTATTTATTGTGCTTTTTCTGTCGCTGACATTTATGTATAACCTATTCATGCAGTTTCCTCCTAATGGTTGCTTTAATACATAATATACGAATGCGCGGGATTAATCAAGCATAATAACCTACGCATGGCGAAAATTCAAGTAAAAATCATATTCGCTTAATTTAAGGGCACCTCGATGGCCGAAATGAAAAACGCGGCACACGCCGTCCGGCTCGCCGTTGCGGAACGTCTCTTGAGATATTCAGCGCGTAACCGTGGGGGTAGGCAAAATTCCGGGCTTTGTAGCGGTCATGCTTGCCAATCGCCCCTGTCCAGAACATCGTAGCCATATGTCTGTGTAGCCCCGGAATCCGGGGTTGTGTTCCGATTATACCCTACTTGCCGGCAAAAATGGAAATAAGAAGAAAAAGTGCGGTTGATAAAACGATAAGGACTGCTATTCCTGAATTAAGAATCAATATCATAGCAGCAGAAATGAGTGTTGCCGTAAACATGCCAGTAAAAATAATTCTATTCACTCAAATTCTCCTCGTCCTTTTGTCATTAGGTCGCCCTGTGGCATCTGATGAGTTAGGTAAATTATCATTTATCAAAATCATCCATCAAAATAAATTTTCGGTTGTTTTGGTAATCAACAATACGCATTGCGGTTAGCGTTGATGGCTCACCTAAAAATAGTAAATCTACAAACCAACCGTCACCTATATCGTATGTATTCCAAGTTAACCCGCTTCCTACCTTAGATGACGGTTCGCCTATTACCTCAACAACTTCATCGTAGGTCATCCCTTCTGTCACTCTTGTAAACTCACCTATCTTAAATATCTTGTCATCCATTTCTATATTTATTACCTCGAAATCATCTGTTTCTTTGCTTGCTTCGTTTTCCGGCCCGCATCCTTGCGTAAATACCAGTATACTCAAAGCTAATAAAACCCATATTTTCATTTCACACCTCCTTATCAACCAGTGGCTATATAAAAAATATCCCACAGATTGAGCCTGCTGCTCCGGCAGCTTTTCCAATCCAGCCGAAAACTAAAGCCACATCATTTATAAAACTGATTGAAGCCTTTTTTCACATTATCAAAAACATGAACATGATTTATTAAAGCTTCCCACTCGGTATATGAGTTGAAAATAGACCCCGCTGATTCATGAATCACTCCTGATTCTTCGTGTATAGGTATATCGTCACCAAGCAAACATACCAACTGCTTCTTATCACAAGTATCAATTACCTTAAATCTAGGTGACATCAAAAACTCGTGCTTGCCGGTCACCCTGTCTATGCTGTCGTAGCTGAGTATGTGCCGACATAGATTAAATCTTTTGTTCTGTGGAAAGCAGCTCGCAAAGCAGTTTAATAAAGTCATTGGAAATATTCATGTGTAATTGATGCTGCTGGGGGTTTTCCGATAAATAAATAACAGCATTTCCTAAGCGTACTCTGCTATATAAATGTCTCCAAGGCACCGGAACCCCATGCCCGCCCCTATTCATACGAGAATCAAACAGCGTAGCTTCTATATTGTTAATATATGATACTGATGTGTGCCGCCTTCCTTCTTCCCGGCTTCGCATGGATTCAATAGCTTCTTGCTCGTCTATGTAAAAATGTACTCTTATATTCAACCCGCCAAACGGGTTGTTCCTGTGCCATGTTATTACACATACTTTGCTTAAAGAGAGGTGATCTTCCCTCTCCCGAAACTCAAACTGCGTAATGAACTCGTATTCCTCAAACAACCATAAGACTTCGTCTAACCTATTTATCTGTTCGCTGCTTAACGAGGAGAGAGGCGACGCATCCACCAAGGATTTTCGATATTCATCTGTAAACAAAAGCTTAAAATGCATTGCGGTTGAAATTAGAACTAAAAGGGCATAAATTAGCAGCCTCCACTTGAAGTCTATCCCAAAGTGTTTATGCTGAATTGCCGATATAATTTTTAACACGCCTTCGAATATAAGATAATATATAGTTATGATTAACGGATTTGTTAGCTGAAACACCCAAAACGGCATATACCATTCCTCCTCTTAGAAATCGTGGACACCTCATTATTCGCCTGCGATATCGGCTGTATCAGAACACATACAAGGGTATTGCTTTACTTTCTCAATCTCCATATCAATCCATTCAGCGTGAATTTTTAGGAGCTCATTGAACTTAGCTTCAGAATAATCCTTAAACTTAAAATATATATTTGGTGAATCATCAGGAAATTCAAACTTATTCCACAGCTCGCTGATTTTGATAATGCCATGCATGAAGTAATCACCTTTTTTTGGTAAGTGTTCTTTTATGTACAGAACCCTAAATTTTCTAAATTCATGCGAATATTGGCAATTTTCCTTATCAGATAGATGATTTAACATCCTTGCGATTTCATCTTCTTCATGCTCGTAAAGAATTGCCAATTTTACTATATCATTATCATTAGAATATGCCAACAAATTAGTAGCATAATTTATTATTTCTTTTGCAGAAATAAATTTCTGTTCATACTCACAATTCTGCAGTAATTTGTTACTATTAAAACAAATTAGCAAAAATGTCCATGTTATTTTTATTTTATCACTTATAATGCTGTTTATCATCATGGTTTTATAGGTACCCCATTCAATTTCCCGCCTTTAACAAAGAACCTATGCGATACACATCCAGTAAGACTGCCAACAGTGTCAATAATCCATTCAAACCTGCCCTCTGTTGTCACGCATTTTGGGGTTATAGCAGACTCACTGCACTAACATTGTGATAAGTTAAGCAGAAAACTGCTGTTCAAAGAATACATCCGCTAGTTCCTCAAGCTGCTCCCCGAGTATAGTCAGCCTATAATTCTCATCAAAACCGGATAGTTGAATCTTTAGCAAACACAAGTCCCTGATTTCATCAGCGCAATCTGATGAAGAAGCTCTCTATGCAAGCATTATCATACGGACAGCCCGGCATGCTTATACGTCTTAATTAATAACGGGATAGGCAGAAATTGCATTTGTGCGCAAGCTAACTCTTGAACCTTCTATAAATGATCTTCCCTGCGCAATAAACGGAATTATATAATCTCCCATTCTTAAAACCGCATATCCATCGTCATCAACAGATTCAAAAACTCCATTCAGCGAATAATATTGCCCTTCATTGCTAATTGAATCCTTGCTATTGCGTGACAAGGTTATATCAATCCCCCAATCAAAAACACCTTCAACTTCCAGTTCTATAATATATGTTTCACCTATTTCTGGTTTCTCCCCTTCCCATGTTACCATTATATCTCCAAACTGAGTTGTGAATAGGCTATACTAAACTGGACAGAAAAAGGTTGAACGGTTAGAAT
>Ga0099364_10002016_pt1 | contig 32721 bp, 26 predicted proteins | sample TergutTh196P3_FD_73070 | JGI IMG/M metagenome (GOLD analysis project Ga0099364, IMG submission 73070) | Microcerotermes parvus P3 segment gut microbial communities from Pointe-Noire, Republic of the Congo - Th196 P3 | ecosystem: Host-associated > Arthropoda: Insects > Digestive system > Gut ... | reverse complement strand
ACAATGCCCTTGGAGCCCTGCCTGCCGACCTCTTCCTTGAAACTGTAGAATTCCCGGAAACAAGGGAATACGGCCGCAGAGTTCTAGCCGCCGCAGCCCTTTACGGCTATCTGTACTACGATATGGGTATGGTGGAAGTGTCCGCCGCAATACTGGAAGACTAGCTCCCATCCATCCCTTGAACATGGGTTAAGATGATTCTAAATAAATAGTCCCTGTCCACACACTATTGCACTTTCATTTTACCGCATGAATTTTTAACATTTTTCCCCAAAAACACAAGTGCCATGCAGGCGAGTGCCGTAATAGCTATATTTCCCACGGAGGTTATATGGCTATTCATAATACAGCAGATAATTCTTTTAAACGGATCTTTGATGACCACCGGCTCTTTGTTGACTTCATCAGGGATTTCATCAAGATTGATATTCTGGATAATATCCAACCGGAGGACATTGAAGACTTAAGTGAACGCTTCCTTCCACTCTTTCAGGAAAGCAGGGACGCAGACACGGTCAAGCGGATCAATCTGAAAGACGAAACCCCACTCTTTGTCATTGCCATTCTGGAACATGAATCAAAGGTGAATTACCGCTCCAGCTTCAAGATGTTGCAATACATCTGCCTTGTCCTTGATGCCTGGGAAAAAGAAGCTGACATCAAGGACTCAGGCTCCAGCCAGAGGAAGGATTTTAAGTATCCTCCGGTGCTACCCATCATTTTTTATGACGGCAGAGAAACATGGACGGCAGAAAAGAATTTTTTGAATCGCACCCATTTATCGAATATTTTTGAGAAGTATATTCCCAAATTCGAATATGAACTTGTGAACCTTAATGACTACAGCGTAGGAGAAATAATGAGCTTTGGAGATGCACTGTCGCTTATACTCTTAATCGACAAAATAAGAGGAAACAAAGGAGAAACCTTGCTGCGCCAGTTACCAGATGACTATGTAAAGAAGTTATCCTTGCAAATTCCTGAAAGCTTGGTTAAGCTGTTAAGTGACGTAATACAGGTTTTATTAGACAAGAGCGGTTATGACCGCCATGAAATAGAAAATTATGTAGGTTATGTGGAAAGGCCGGAAGGCAGGGAGCATATCGGTATGTTTGAAGCAGTGATAGAAAGCATAATAGAGGGACGTGAGGAAGCCAGACAGGAAGGCCGGGAACAGGGTATTTCTATCGGTCAGGAAGAAGAACGAAATAAGGTACTCGAAAATGCCCGAAATGCTCTGGCTGAAGGTATACCGGTTGAGCATATTCAAAAGGTATCCGGTCTGGATATTGAAATAATAAAGGGTCTGGAGTCTGTATAGTAGTCTGCTTATCTACCAAAAATCATTTATTGTGTGATAAGTTCTTAATTTTATCATTTATTGTACTGTTAAGAATTTCCTGAATATCCTCTAAAGCCGCTTTCTGGTAATTTTTCATGGTATTAACAGGGTCAATGGTCTTATAAAAGAGCTCTGTTGGATCTATTCCCAAGGCATGAGATAGTTTATGAATCATTTCTGATGATGGGAACTTATTGGAGTTTTCCAGCATTCCAATATAATTTGTCGATGTTTCTGTTTTTTCAGCTAAAAAAGCCTGACTCCAGCCTCGTGCCTGACGAAATTTTTTAAGATTAGCTGCCAATACATCCCTAATATTTGTCATAAAAAAGCATAAGCCTATTATTTTATCATATATGGCTGGTTTTCTATAACAATAAACTTAAAGTATTGTCTTTTTTATGTTTTTACAATACTATGGGTATGTATAAGGGAAATTGAATTCTAACGGAATAAAAAAAATACAAAAGACTCATAAATACTTTGTTTGAAGAGTATTTTTCAGAAAAAGGAGAAGAAAAATGAAAGAAACAAAACAATTAACACAGGTGAACGATGGGATGGTCAAAAAGACTCTGTTAAAGGCTGGTAAGGTTGTCGCGGGGCTTGGTTTAATGGCGGCATTGGCAAGTGGGTGTCAACAACCAACTGGAGGAGGGAGTGGAACTCACAGTATTTATAGATATATTCCATGGGGTGCCATGTCTGCCCTATCCGGAAGTCATTGCGGCCCCCTCAATCCTGACCCTTTTCTTTGCTTTAATACTGTTGCAAGTCAAGCCGGTCTTGGTGGACTTGAATACTGCACCGGTTCCCAGGAATGTAGGGAGGCAACAGAAAATGTATTCCTAAATGCACTTTATCATCAGTGGAATGTTGTTCGTGGTGGACAGGGACTTGTCCATGACCTTAACGTTACGGGCCACAAGGGTGATCCGGTTCTTCAAAGATACATGTCTTATGGATATAATGGATTCCCATGTACCACAGCTGCCGAGGTAAATTTTGCAAGGCAAGCAGCAAACGCATGGACATGTGGAGATGATGAGTGGAACTTCGGTTATTTAGGTAATTATTGACATATCGCATATAACCGTGTAGTTGATTACGGGCGTAAACAACTCAAAATATTTTGATTATTCGTTGTGGCGGAAGGTATGTTCCCATTGATTTGTAGCATACAAGTTGATAAACCTTCTGCTTACCTGGAATGGATGAGTTTCCCGGAGCAGGCTGCGTATTTTAGTAATACCTTCCTCTGACTTACTAATGGATGTAGCCCTCGGAGCTGGCTGTTTGTTTAGATATACCTTCCGCTTGCTTACAAAATGTGGGCAACGTTACCCATCTATAATTAATATGGTCTATTCATATAGGGATTAGTGTTTCTTATACATTTAATATATAATATACATGGAGGAAAAAAATGAACAAAAGCATAGGAAATTTTGTATTGATAGTCTCGGTGGCTCTTTACCTTTTTGCCACCGGTATTTTGGGTTTTTCCGGGAGAACGCTCTTGCCGGGCTCCAACTCGGAGATAAGGCAGGCTGTTACGGCTTTATTCAGGGGCGATTTTGCTGAAGTATTGATCATTATATTGTCGGTCATGGCAATAGCAGCCGGGGTTTTCATTATTTTAAGGCTGCTGAATATCGAAATACCCCATATCAACCTGCTTCTAATTATTCTTGCAATTGTATGGGTTGTTTTTATCGTCATGATTGACATTGTTGCTCCCCTTAATGCCCGCAATAAGCCGGCTTTCATTATCTGGCTGCTTGGCTTCAGTTCGCATCTCATGGTTCTAGGGGGAATCCTATTGTCAACCGAACGTTTCGGCAGTCGGTAACGGAAGGCTATCCTCGCTTATAATAGCCAGCAATGAGGAACTTCAGCTATTCGAAGAATAGGTGAAGGTTCCGGAGCTGGCTGCTTTATTAGACTTGCCTTCTACTTAGACATTTTTTGTAATTATACATATTTGGAAAATGTGGGCAACGTTGCCCATCTTTTTCATTGCTTGCATATATAAAAAGCATGCAATGCGGAAGGTTCTCCTCACTTGAATTGTAGCCTGCAGTGAAGACAATATACTGTATGGTTCAGTGGAAGGTAATCTTCTCATATATTGCAGGGCAATGAGCCGATCAATCCGAACTAAATCCCTTTTCCCATGGACATGAATGTTTGACTGGTAATGCATGAGATGTAGCGGAAGGTTATGCTCCGGATAATTGTAGGCCAGAATGAGGGGGTTCGCCCAATCTTCGATTGGGTGAAGCTCCCGGACTGGCCTACATTTCAGAATATACCTTCCGCTGACTCACTAATGGGTGATTACCTCAGAGCTGGCTGCCATAGAGTAATGCTTGATAGTTTAAATCAAATCGCATATGATAACCGCGGAGATATGATATGAAATACAGAATTTCAAACTGGCTTTTGGGTACATTTTTATTGCTGGCTGCAGCTTTTATTTTGTTCAATCAATTTAATGATTTCACAGATATTGGCATAGGCAGCCTGATTGTTGCAATTTTATCAATAGCATTCATCGTACAATGTTTGGCGAATTTTCATTTTGCACCGCTTCCAATCCCCCTTGCTGTTTTATATATAATTTTTCAATCATCTTTGGGTTTGCCTCATATTCAAATTTGGACTTTGATTTTGGCTTCAGTACTTGCCTCGATGGGACTTTCCGTCCTCTTTCCAAAAAAAAATTGGCGCAAGCGTCACGGTAAATCCGGCGATCGTTTTACTAAAATTCAAACAGAGAATTCCGGCAACGATAATAATCCCTCGGTAAGCGTAAACTTTGGAGCCGTAAGCCGCCGTTTGCAGGCAGAAAGTCTTGAAACTGCTAAATTATATTGTAACTTTGGTGCAATGGAAATTTTCTTTGACCAAGTTGAAATCAATCCCGCTGGTGCAGAACTCGATTTAAATTGCAGTTTTGGTGCCATTAAATTATTTTTTCCAAAGCATTGGCAAATCATCGACAACCTGAATTGTACATTGGGAGGAGTTGATATGGACAAGAATTTTTCCACTCATGAAGAAGGTTCACCCCGGTTAACTCTTAACGGAACTGTTTCGTTCGGCGGTATTGAGATAAGGTATGTATAGAAAAAAACTGCCCGGGGGTCATATAATAAAATTACGTACGTAAATTTCCCTGAGTGTCCAAATTACGCGCGTAATTTGAACATTATTCATCTTTTCAGACGTCTGTACACTTTACCGGAAATGTATTCCAAAGATAATTTGTTTTAATTACGCCCGTAATCCAGGCTGCATATTAAGATGAACCTTCCGCCTTCAATTCACCTTGCTTCCCCAAATAGAAATCCCCTCGTTTGACATTGCAGAAAAAGTCATCACATAAGAACCTATTTCTTCATTCCACTGATGACTTACTACTCCCTTATAAGTGATGCCATCAATAATAAGGTCAATAAAAGAATGCTCGTTTTTATATAACCATCTACCGCTTACTGCACCGGAAATTGTGCCGTTCCGGTTAAGGGTTATCAGGGTTGAATGGGAGATAGCTGCACTGATTTCCCGATGATGAACAATAAACCGGTATTCACCGATTATGTCTGTATTGGTATAGTTTAATAGTTCCTGGTTGGAATAACGATGAGGAGCTACGACAAACCACCCGTCTTCATTTAAAAACATTTGGTGTACCCTGACATTGTGATACTCGCCCCGGTTAATAAAACGGGTATGGAAAATCAGGAAATACTTTCCGCTTTCTTCGTCCCTATACACAGAATTATGTCCGGGGGAAATATATCCATTGTTTATAAACTGATGATTCCTCATTATAACTGAACCATAACGTGATGCAGCTCTATCGTCAAAGAAAGATCCGGGAGGACCCCTTGTTTCAATCATGGCCTGACCAGAAGCATCGTAATAGGGGCCATTCGGCCTTTCTGAACGCATTATGCGCATATTATAACCGCCGTCCGCCGTTAAACCGCCGAAGGTCAGGAACATATAGTAATAGCCTGTTTCCGGGCTGTAAATGACATAGGGTCCTTCAATCCTGAGGTGATTCTCTCCAAGCATTTTTTCACCATAACCCTGCCCGTCAAAAGGAAAACCTGTTTGGGGATCAAGAGCAAGTATAAAAATTCCGCCGGAATAAGAACCGTACATCATCCAAAGATTCCCTTCATTGTCAAAGAAGACATGGGGGTCAATAACATTTGGGTGAATGTTTGCATTGTAAATAAAACCGTCATGACTCGCCTGAAAGCGCATCCCGGATCTCAGGATTATGCCCAGATCCTCGAAAGGACCTTCAATATTGTTTGATACTGCAATTCCCATGGCAGATAAGGGGCTGTCTCCGCGGCAAGCATTATAGTAGAAATAAAAACGGCCGTCTTCGAGTTGGATCATATCAGGCGCCCAAAATGTATTTGATTGCGCCCATTGCAATGTCTCTGCAAACTTTTCCTGGGCATTTCCAAAAACAGGATGATCCCCCGCAGCATTTCTTGCGATTTGAGTCCAGTTCATAAAATCGTTTGTCCTTGCAATGGCAAGGTGTGAACCGAATACATAAAAAGTATCATCGACCCTGATAACCGAAGGATCGTGAACACTTACCTCGCTAAAAACAGGCCGTTCAAAATCCGCAAATGAAATTCTTTCACCTTCGTTCATACGCACACATCCTGCCGGTAATAAAATTATTAACAAAGTAGCCAGTAATGAGAACATAACCTTCCGCATTATCTTCTGCCCGACTGAATTAATTCATCTGTAATAAATATTCCGTATGCGGTTTCATAGTTTTCTTCGTTGCGGAAGCCGAAGGCTCTGAAGCCGGGAAGATCGTAAAAATCTTCGGTGTATTCTTCTATATGTGTCGCATAAACGTTTTTTTCAAAGAAGGATTCATCTATATCGTATAACGTAAAAATAATATTGCCCGTCATGTCGGTAACTATGAAATCGTTAATAAAGAGATCCAGTACTTCCATGCCGGAGAACCATACATATTCATAGGTCACGCCGGTCGGAAACTGTTCGTTTATCTGTTGGCCGTAGGCGTTTACAAGGGGATCACGGTTAAAATTGTCCATGTGTTCCGGTGTTCTTCTCCTGAAAAAATATGTGTATTTCCAGTAATACCTTCCGTCTATATAGCGGTTTTGATGTGGTAAAAAGTGATTATTTAAAACATAATCTCCATTTCTGAAACTCCTGTCCATATATACACGATTGACAATGCTTTCGTGTGTGAATAAATCGACATGATCCCCTGCCATGATGTCCCAGCTTGTCGTAATAGATCTGTTCAATACTGTTACAAGGAGATCTTCGCTGCTATTGTTTACAATATAGTAAAAGTCACTTCTTTCCTGTGATTTTGAATAAACGTTATGCGTAAATAAAATCATTAACAGGACAAACGGAAATAATGTTATTTTCACCTAACACCTCCTGCTGAATGCCCGTTAAAAAGGCGGGCTATACCTTTTTTCTGTACCAGTACTTATAGATTTCGGTATACCCCATTGATTTGTAAAGATTAAGGGCGGCTTCGTTGTTTAACATAACCTGCAGGTAGGTGTTTTCCACGCCTCTTTTTTTCGCTTCCAATAAAATACATTCTACAATCTGTCTGCCTAAACCCTTTCTTCTGTAATCTTCCCTTACCGCTATGTCATAGATGCCGGCATTGTTTCTTTCGATAATGCCGCAGCCGCATCCGATAATTTCGCATTCACCCTGCGGATTTGTAATTTCCACATGGGCAATGATTTTTTCCTGTTTAATATTGGCGAGTATTTTTTTGAAAACAGGAATGTGTTTCTCGTCTGTGCCTGTCAGTTTTGCGGCTGCATCCTGCCAGGCAGCGGTAAAGCCGGAAGAAATTACAACATTGAAAGAATCCTTTCCCGGGGCTTCATCCCGTTTTCTTATGTATAGATCTGCAATTTTGCATGTCTGAAGAGACGTAGGGTTTATTTTTGAATAGCCTTTTTTTTCCAGAAGCTCTTCAAGTTCTTTATGCTCAGGATAGGAGCATAATTTAAAAGCCGGAGGAATATTGTGGGCAGAATATAATTCTTCGCAATGTTTTATTTTTTCTTCAAGACTTATTTTGGACGGATAAATCGGGCTGATGGAATTTGCCCTGTTTGCATAGGCTTCCGCCATTCTTAAAATCCATCCATCGTAAATTATTGTCTGCAATGCCGGCCATGCGTTAATTGATAATTCTTCATAAAAAAATATGTCGTTAGTCGAAATGTTTTTTGCCACTAAAATTTCCTGCTATTAATATATTAAAGCTGTCTGCCTGTTCTTAGTTTTTCTTCAAGTCTGTCAAGAGAACGTGAGGACAGCGGACTTTTTCCTTTGCTTTTTTCACCTTCCATTCCAAGGCGGCGGCGGAGTTCTGTCATCTCCTCAGACGAAAACCGTACTCCTCCAAGCACATGGTTTTCGAAGGATTCGCAGCAGCGCGGCGCAACTTTTTTTGCAATGTCAAAAAGTACTGCGCTGTAAAGGCGAATTTCTTTTTGCGCATGCAGGTCAAGCCGGAGTCTTAAAAAGTGAAAGAGATTGTGAAGATCCATCTGCCAATACCATTCGGTATATAAAGAAAGGGGCAGGTTTATTCTGGCAAGCTCCCTTGCAAGTCCCTTGTCTATAAGTGAGGTATAAGCTTCATAGGATGATTTCTGACCTTCTTCAAAGGCAGAGAGTATGTCTTGTGCAAGGGCATCGTCGAGCTTCTCGTCCGAGCGTCCCTGTTTATTGTCGGAGCTTTGCAATGCAAGATCATCATTGGACGGAAGATAAAAATCATCATTCATGACCGAATAACGGCCGGAAATTTCGTTTAACCGGGCTGTTCTATGCCTTACCCATTGACGGGCAATAAAAATGGGCAGTTTTATGTGAAAGGTAAAAACCACCTGCTCAAAGGGGCTGGTGTGGGAATTCCTTAAGAGGTAATCTATGAGGGCTGCGTCTTCCCTATAAGTCTTTGTTCCTTCGCCATAAGAAACCCGTGCCGATTGTACAACCCTTTCGTCCCCGCCCATATAATCTACAAGACGGACAAATCCTTTGTTTAATACCTTGAATTCCTTGTCCAGAATTTCTTCCGCATCGCTTATAATGATTCGAGCCATATCATCAATAATATGTTATTGTATTAAAAAATTATAGGGGTAACTCTTATGGATAAATTGCTTCTTAGGCAGTCGATACTGAATTCCGCCAGGGCGGATTTTTCCCGTTCGGGCGGGCCGGGCGGCCAGAATGTAAACAAGGTAAACAGCAAGGTTATTTTGCGTATAAAAATCGATGATCTTCTTGGACTGGATGAAAAGGAGATTTCTCTTTTAAGGACAAATTTGTCTTCCAGAATTAATAATGAAGGTGAATTGCTGATTCGTTCGAGTGAGGAAAGGTCTCAGCATATAAACCTGGAAAGAGCATATTTACGCATGGAGGCACTTATTGCCGCTTCGGCGGCCCTGCCTGTGCAGCGAAGGCCAACAAAGCCTGGGAGAGCAGCCAGGGAGGAAAGGCTTAAAACAAAGCGGATGAAAGGCATAAAAAAGGCGGAAAGAAGCTATAGATATGAAGATAATTAATATTTTGCCCGGGAAAAACCGATCATTAAAAGGTAATGGCTAGTAGAGAACCCGTGCGAAGAAAGCCGGTAAAAAATAATTCCAGACCCTCAAGAAATAGAAGGAAAACTGCAGGCAGGGGCTCAGGTTATCGAGCCTCAGGCACAGTCACACGCAGAGCCCCGGTGAAACAATCACGGGGGAGATCGTCAGGCAGGGGATCGGATAAAAAAGAAAAACGTATTTCCGCTATGACGCTTTTCTGGTTTGTTTTCATTATCTTTGTCTTTATTTTATTCATGGTTAATTGGGACAGTATTGTCCGGAGTTTTAACATAATTCAGAGGGAAATGGCTCTGGGATCTTCTCCGGAAAGTTCTCCGCAGAGTTCGGCACCACAGCAGCAAAGTCCGCCGGCTGCAGCACCGCCGCAGCCTTCGCAGAGCCCGGCTCCTGCGGCACAGCCACCTGCAGCAAGCCCGGCTCCTACGGCACAGCCCCCTGCGACAAGTCCGCCAGTTGCGGCAAGTCCGGCTCCGGAAGCATCGGCTCCTGCGGCACAGCCTTCGGGTTCTGTAGCAAGTCCGGCTCCTGCAGCGGCAAGCCCTGTGCCGGAGACAGCTCCCCCTGCGTCGGCAAATCCGGCGCCTGCCGCTGAAACTCCGGCTCCTGTAGCTGCTGTGCAGTTGCATGACAGATCGGTCTACTTTATTCAGGTGGATTCAAGCGGCAATATCAACAGGATAAGAACCACAAGGAGGCTGCCTGCTTCCGCCTCCCCCATGGTGGATGCTTTGGAAACCCTAATGGCGGGTCCAACCCTGAGCGAAATGGAAAGAAACATGATCTCCATGATCCCCTTTGGCAGCCGAATTCTTTCAGCCAACATGAGGGGAGATGTTGCCTTTATTAACTTTAGCGGAGAATTTGAGTTTAATACTTTCGGAGCTGAAGGTTATTTTGAACAGATAAGACAGGTTGTTTTTACGGCTACCGAATTTCCCAATGTAAGATCAGTGCAGATACTTATCGAAGGCCGTCAGATAGATTATATAGGCGAGGGAATCTGGATAGGCAGTCCCCTTGGCAGGAGTGATTTTTAGAAATCACTGTAGATATAAAACATCAATAATAATTCGTTCGCAGCATTCAATAAAAAGGAAAGGCGTTCGGGTTTTATTCCCCAGTCTGCGTTATCTGCAATTTGATGGGTTGAAAGTGGCAGTATCAAATTTCCGCCTATGAATTTTACTGTTCTAAGCATTATGTTTATTGCCCTTTCAAATTCATCATCATCCGGAAAAAGAATATTGTCTATTGCCCGGGAAGAAATAAAAGTCCCGGTTGTTTCACCGATGGAATCATTATTATCAAAGGTAGTGATGCTGCCTGTGTCATAAAGCCTGTATGTTACGCCGTATCCCCTTAGAATATTAAAGGCTTCAAATAGCTCATAATGCATCCAGTCTTCATAAAAACCGTACGGATATGCAAAAGATGAAATATTTATTCCGGCATCTGCAAAGATTTCCCATTGGTTTATTGTTTCTTCCCGAAAGTCGTCTATTGCAATCCAGCGAAGATCAGAATGATTTATCGTATGAAAACCTATGTCGTGGCCTCTTTCGATGGCATTTCTGCTAAAAGAGATTATTGCAGAATTGTTTTCGCCGCTTGTGGGATCGGTATTTTCAAGATTACCCTGAACAAAGAATGTTACCCGTGCATTGTGTAAATCGAAAAGATCAAAATAGCTTATCCAATTATCAAAATAATTATCATCAAAGGATAGTAAAATACCGGAAGCATCCCTTTGGGGTCTCCAAAAAAATACATCCTGAATACTTTCTCCTGTGCTCATGGATCTTAATGTATATGGCACCAATAATCCGCCGGAAAAACCTTCCGTATCTATTGCCCGGAAGTTTTCGATATGGTAATTAATCTGGAATATACCGCTTTCGCCGAAGCCTTCATCGCCGGGAAAAACAAGCTCGAAGGGTTCGGACATTAGGACAATCTGGCGGTTTTCATCCAGCAGGAAATACTTTCTTAGACCTTCGGGGTTTTGGCGGACATAAATCATCGCCATGTCCAAAAGGGAGAGGAAGGGGCTTTCCACACTATGTACAGGAAGGCCGGCTATTTCTTCCGGATGCTGTCCGATCTGACTATCAGAATAGCCCGGCGATGGAGGAGATATGACAGAAGAGGGAGTTGCGCATGATGCCAGAAAAACCAAAAAGGTGGAGATGAAAATTAATTTAAACGCTGCGTGTTTTGCTTTCATTTGCTTCCTGTGTCAGGCGGAGGCGCGAGAGCCGAACCTGCTGCATGGTCAGCCATGCGCAAGAGCCGGCCATGCCGCACGACCAGCAATACCCGAGAGCCCATCATGCCACACCATCGACCATGCCCCAGAGCCGGCTTACCCCTTTTCTATCTCCCTGGAAATCTCCATTGCAGATTCCTCCGGCCTGTGCAGATCGAATCTCTTCCCGAACGATGCGTAAAGCGCAATCCTCTCCTTTAAATCCATGGAAGAGAGGGGGTTTCCCTCCGAAAATAGCCCATAACGCTCTTCATGCGAAGCAAGCCGCTCATGTGCAATCAGCGCCCAGGTGGTATCAAGCAAATGGCTGAACTCTTCCCTTAATACTTCTGGGCAGTTAAAGGACTGACGGGAGCTGTTAATGTCCACTCCGGAGATTTCCATAAAACCCCATTCAGAGCAGAGCTTTCTTAGCCTAAGGAGCTGTTCAAGTGTATTCCTTGGCGGCATATAGGCAACGGCATTATAGCCGTAATTGGAAAGCTCTGTAAAAAGTTCTTCTATATAATCGTCCTCAAATTTTTCTGCCGCTTTGTCTCCCGTGGGAGATTCCCCCACATCGCCAAGATAGGCATAGGCTGGAATTGCAGAAATGGACTTTGCAAAAGAAGTGACAATCCCTGCCGGAATACATTCCTTTTCATCAGGCAGGATATAAATGCCGGGTAAAAATTCCGTTCTTAAAATCCCCAAAAGATCATAAAGATAATGGGGGTTTCCGGCATCCAGAAGAAGGGAGTTAAGCCTTGGCGGAACAACTATTCCCAGTTTGGAATTTAGAGCAGACGGCAGTTCCTGCCCCTTGCCGAATTTGTCTATCAGTTTACCGGCAACGGCCGCAAGGATATGCCTTTCGGTTATGCCGCCTCCCTCGGCGTATTTGGATTTTGCAATAATGTCATTGTCAAAATCTATGGCCGGAAGTCCAGCATCAATTAAAATGGCATTTGCGGAATCTGTCATTGCCCTGCTTCTTTTAAGCCTCTCTTTTCTTAGAGGTTCAAGAAAGGCTGCGGCTTTTGCAATATTTTGGGAGGGTATTCCCTGTACCGTCATATAGGCATAACCTTCAAAATCGGCACTGTTAATTTTTCTGGCTGCAAAGAGGCTCTCTTTCCCCGTGCTGTCCTTTTTAAAACTCACCCGTACCTCAAATCCGACACAGCCGCCAATGCCCAGAATTTTACAGGCGGCAAGCATTTCTTCGGCGGCACCGATTGAATCATGGTCAACAGATCCTGCGGCACATAGCCCGGCATCTCTTGCAAGCAGGGCAGCCATGGAAGGGCTATAGGGGCTAAAGCTGTAAATTGTATGTATGTGGTTGTTTATTTCACCGGAAGCCTTTAAAGCTCCCCCTGTTTCCGGTCTTGCCTGCCGGGTTTTTTCGTGCTGTTCCAGGGAAGAAAGCCGTTCAGCCCTGTCCAAATTCGGGTCGTTTATTTTATCCATTCATTATAATACTCCTTCCTTATTAACTTGACTATGGGTTTTTTTTAGTTAAAATTTATCGTATAATGATAAAAGTCATGAAAAATTTCAATAATTTTAATATACTTTGTTCTATTTTAATTATTTTCCTTCTATTAATCATTACCGCCTGCGATAGCATAATAAATACAGACGCAGCCGATCCGGCAGCCATTTCCCTCAGCCTAATCAGGGAAGATCTTTCCCATGGAAATGAAGTCTCTTTCAGGGATATTCCCGGTATAACAGAGGAGGAAATCAGGGCAATCGAGGATCTGCAAAGAAGCGGACGTACCTTTGTTTACGGCATGAACCCAAGCACCGAGGCCTTTGTTGAATTTGGGGAAGTCCGGGGCTTTGCCTCACTTGTTGCCGGCTGGCTGACTGATATATTCAGAATAAGTTTTATCCCTGCGATTTATGAATGGGGAGATCTTATTTCCGGTCTTGAAAGCGGGGAAATTGATTTTACCGGGGAACTGACCGCAACACCCGAGCGGCAGCAGATCTACCACATGACAGATACAATTGCAATGCGTTCCATCAAATATATCAGAATGGAAGGAAGCCTGCCCCTGCAAAGCATAATTACCACCCGAACCCCGCGCTATGCATTTCTTGAAAATTCCCTTTCCATGGATTTTGTAGATAGATTTACCCAGTATTATTTCGAAAGCTACTTTGTAAGCAGTTATGAAGAAGCCCATAATTTGCTCATTACAAATCAGATTGATGCTTTTTTTGCTGATAACAGCATGGAATCAGTTTTTGATAATTACAGTGATATAACCATAAGCGATTTTATTCCTGTCATAGGAATGCCTGTGTCATTATCAACCCAGAACAGGGATCTTTGGCCAATAATTTCGGTTGTACAAAAAGCCCTGGAGAATGGTGCCGATGAGTATTTAAAAGAGCTTTACAAACTGGGAAATCAGGAACACAGAAGGCATAGGCTCAATATTAAATTGAACGAAGAAGAATTGGCCTTCCTTCAGAGCAATCCTGTAATTCCATTTGCGGCAGAATATTTTAACTATCCTGTAAGTTTTTTTAACAGGCATGACAGGCAATGGCAGGGCATATACTTTGATATCCTGGATGAGCTAAGGGAACTAACCGGGCTGCAGTTTGTGCTTGTCAACGATGAAACCGATGACTTCCCCGTGCTGCTTGCCATGCTGGAAAGGGGGGAAGCTTATCTTATTTCCGAACTCCTTCAGTCGGAGGCAAGGATGGGGCGTTTCCGCTGGCTCTCTACCCCAAGCATAACCAACAACTATGCCCTTATTTCCAAAACAGATACCCCCAATGTCAGCATTAACGAAGTCTTAAACATGAGGGTAGGCATACAAGCTTCTACTGCCTATGCAGATATGTTTCATTCGTGGTTCCCCCTTCATACGAATACCATTGAATACGAGGGTTCAAGAGATGCAATGGAAGCTCTGGGCGAAGACAAAGTGGATTTGGTCATGTCCAGTCAGATACACCTTCTTGCACTGACAAACTATTATGAGCTCTCCGGGTACAAGGCCAACCTTATTTTTGTCCATGCCGCAGAATCCTATATTGGCTTTAATTTGGATCAGGCCATTCTCTGTTCCATCATAGACAAGGCATTTGACTTAATTGACGTTAACGGAATTGCTTCCCGCTGGGCAAGCATTACCTTCGATTATCAGGCAAGGCTTTTGGAAAGCCAGCGTCCCTGGCTAATCGGGGCAATAATTCTGTCGGCAACAATTATTTCCCTGCTCATCGTCCTTTACATTATCAGCCACAATTCCAGAAGAAGACTCGGTGTTTTGGTTAAGGAAAGGACAAGGGAGCTGGAAATTGCGACAGAAGCTGCCAATACTGCAAACAGATCCAAATCTACCTTTCTTGCAAACATGAGCCATGAAATACGAACGCCGATGAACACTATCCTTGGCGTAACCGAAATTATGATCCAGGACGAATCCATTACCGATGACATCGAAGAAAAGCTGAACAAAATTTACAGTTCAAGCGATCTCTTAATGGGAATAATAAACGACATACTGGACTTTTCCAAAATCGAGGCAGGCAAGCTGGACATTATTTCTGCAAAGTATTTTATTGCCAGTCTGGTTAACGATTCAATTCAGCTAAACATGATGAGGATCGGAGACAAGCCGATTCAGTTCGAAATAAATATCGATGAAAATATCCCGGCAAACCTTTTGGGTGACGAGCTTCGAATTAAACAGGTTTTAAACAATCTTTTAAGCAATGCATTCAAGTATACCGAAGCAGGCATGGTTACCCTGTCCGTTTTCTGTGAGCCTTCAGAAAATGGAAATGAGGATGAAATAAATCTTGGCTTTAGCGTAAGGGACACAGGCCGGGGCATGAGCAAAGAGCAGATAGAAAAAATGTTCGATGAATACTCCCGCTTTGATGAAGAGAGCTCACCCAATATAGAAGGAACGGGACTTGGTCTATCCATTACCCAAAAGCTTATCAGTCTAATGAACGGCAAAATCCAGGTGGAAAGTGTGCCAAAGGCCGGTTCTCTTTTTACCGTTCGTCTGCCGCAGGGCAAACCGGATTCTGAGCTTATTGGCAAGGAGCTGGCAGAGAGTTTGCAGCAGTTCCGAAATATCGGAACAATGAATAAAAAGAGGGGACAGATTGCGAAGGATCCCATGCCTTACGGTAAGGTTTTGGTTGTCGATGATGTGGAAACCAATCTCTATGTTGCCGAAGGTTTAATGAAACCCTATATGCTGCATATAGAAACTGTGGGCAGCGGAAAGTCGGCGATTAACAGAATTAAAGAAGGTAGATCATATGATATTATTTTTATGGATCATATGATGCCTGTAATGGATGGTCTGGAAGCAACAAAACTCATAAGGGAACTGGGCTATAAAGAGCCCATTGTCGCACTTACCGCCAATGCCGTTGCAGGTCAGGCGGACATGTTTTTACAAAGCGGCTTCGATGATTTTATTTCCAAACCCATCGACCTGCGCCAGTTAAACTCCATTTTAAACAGGCTTATAAGGGACAAGCAGGATCCGGAAATTGTCGAAGAAGCCAGAATGCAGGCTCAGAAACTCCAGGAGGAAATTGAAGAAAGGGCATTGCAGGAAAGGAATAATGCGGTTCAGGATCGTGATTTTTCGGTTTTATCCCACAAAAATGCGGATGGCAAACCGGCCGGACTGGAGCAACTGGTTGGCAATGTTGCCGGTCTTTTATTGAATGGTGATTATGAAAATGCCGAAGAAGTAATTGCCAAATTTGCTGATCTTAATAATTCATTCAATAATAATTCATCTGTATCAATGGATTTTTCCAATATAAATATAAAGGGGCTTGAATTTAACAAGGGACTTGAAAGATTCGAAAATGATGAAGAGCTCTATATTAAGGTTCTACGCTCATATTCTGCAAGCATATATCCCCTGCTGGAAATTCTGGATAATGTAAATGAAGAATTCATTCTTGATTATCAGAGAGCGGCTCATAGTATTAAAGGCACGAGTCTTGATATTGCAGCCTTTGATATTGGCAACAAGGCAAGGGAGCTGGAAGAAGCAGCCAAGCAAAAAGACATGGATTTTATAGGCAGGGAGAATCCGGCTTTTATTGACAATGTAAGCAGTCTGGTTAAAAGTATAGATAGCATGCTTTCAGATTTCGATTCTGTAAATGTAAAATCCCAAAAGGATAAAATTGACAGGGATCTGCTGTTAAAGCTGTTTAATTTCTGCAAGGAATATGATATGGATGGAGTAGATGAAGTAATTGCAGAGATAGAAAAATATCAATATGGATCGGAAGAAGAGCTCTCCCTTTGGCTAAGAAAAAATATAGATGTTGTGGATTTTGAAGGTATTGCCGAAAGACTTTCAGGTATAATTTAACAGGAGGATGGTATGGAGGATGAACGAAAAAAAATATTTTTGGTTGATGACACAGAGTTCAGCCTTATAAGAACTAAGCAAATTCTGAAAGATTATTATACCGTTTATACTCTGGATTCCTCCGACAAGATGTTTGATCTCCTTGAAAAAGTCATTCCTGATCTTATATTGCTCGACATAAATATGCCCGGAGTGGATGGCTACGAGGCCTTAAAGCTATTGAAGGAAAACCCCAAATATATCGAGATTCCGGTAGTTTATCTTTCTGGCAGGGTCGATGAGGACAGTATTATCAGGGGGCTTAGCCTGGGGGCGGTGGATCATATCACAAAGCCCTATGAGCCAAAAAACCTGCTTGCGGTTATCTCCCGGCATCTTTACCCCATTTTTCATGAATACGATCTTCATGTTGATGAGGATAAAAACGTAAACCGTGTTAACAGGCATCATAGTATTCTGGCAGTGGATGATTCTCCTTCGATGTTAAGATCAATCCATTTTGCCTTAAGGTATAAATACAAGGTTCATACACTCCAAAAACCGGAAAACCTTGCGAAGGTAATTCAGACCCTTAAACCCGATCTCTTCCTACTGGATTACAATATGCCTCAAATTAACGGATTTGAACTTGTAAAAATTATTCAGGATTTTGATGATTTTAGGTATACGCCAATAATATTTTTGACATCGGAGAATACCCCCGATCATATAAACGAGGCCTTAAATTTAGGTGCAAGCGACTATGTTCTAAAACCCTTTAATCCAAATAAGCTTAGGGATAAAATATCCAGGGTTCTGGAGAAGCATGAGTGACAACTTCACTAAAATTCCGTAAAATATAGTATTAACCGCCATTGGTGGTAAGGAGTAAGTGGTAATGGCACATATTATTATTATGCCCCGTCAGGGGAATACTGTTGAATCCTGTATAATAACAGACTGGAAGGTTAAGGAAGGCGATAAGGTAAATGTTGATACCACAGTCTGCGAAGTAGAGACAGACAAGGCTTCCTTCGAAGTTCCTGCCGGTTCTGCCGGCACTGTGCTTAAGCTGCTTTATTCTTCGGGAGACGATGTCCCCGTTCTTAAACCCATTGCCGTAATTGGTGCAGCCGGCGAGGATTATGCCGCTGATCTTGGCAAGGCCGGTGATTCAGGCAATGCTGCTGACTCAGGCAAGGCCGCTCCGGCTCCCGATGTGGCCGCACCTGCAAAAACCGCAGCTCCGGCAGCAGACAAAACTGCCGCTCCCATTTCCGCAGCTCCCTCCGCCTCTCCGGCGTCCACAACCTCTCCGGCCGCTGTGGCATCCGGGGCATCTGCTTCTCCGCGTGCAAGGGCTCTTGCCGGAAGCGAAGGCCTGCCCATAAATGCCGTTGCCGGCTCCGGCCCCGGCGGCAGAATCATCGAGAGGGATGTAAGGGCGGCCATGGAAAATAATGCGCCATTGACAGCGGCTGCCAAAGCAGCGGCAAGTGGTACCGGAATTGCCATGCAGAGTGGTAGCGGTCTTGGCGGCAGGGTGACACTGGAAGACCTGGGCTCTGCGAGAGCTGCCGGCGGAGCAGGCAATACTGCCGCAGGAGGCAGGCCTATTCCTTCCTTTTCTATTGAAGACTCTTATACAGATACGCCTATTAAAGGCATACGGAAAATTATTTCGGACAGAATGCATGCTTCCCTTTCGGAAACGGCACAATTCACCCTGAATGCTTCATGCCCGGCACAAAAACTCCTGGATATTCGTGCCAGAATAAAGGCAATGCCCGAATATGCCGAATCCCTTGGGATTTCCAGAATTACAATTAACGATCTGGTATTATTTGCAACGGCACAGACCCTCAAAAAATTCCCCTATATGAACGCACATAAAAACGGAGACATGATCAGAACCTTTGACAGGGTACACCTTGCCGGGGCAGTAGATACCCCTAGGGGATTAATGGTGCCTGTTATACGCAATGCAGATCTCCTTTCCCTTACGCAGATTTCTTCGGAAATGAAAAGACTTGCAGCCGCCTGCATTAACGGCACTGCCTCTCCGGATGAACTTTCCGGCTCAACCTTTACAGTCAGTAATCTGGGAGGTCTGGGCATTAATAATTTTACCCCTGTATTAAACGCTCCGGAAATTGCGATTCTCGGCGTATGCAATATAGAAATGAAGCCGGTGGAAGTTACAGACGGAAGCGGTGTTTGTGAATGCTGTTCTAATGTCCGTTTTGAAAACCAAATCGGTTTCAGCCTGACAATCAATCATCAGGCTGTGGATGGCGCTCCTGCGGCAAGATTCTTGCAGGCACTCTGCGATGCCATTGCCAATATAGATTTATTAATCACTGCACTTTAGGGGTTTTTATGTATGACACAATTATTATAGGCGGCGGGCCGGGCGGCTATCTTGCTGCCGAAAGACTTGGACAGGCCAAAAAGAAGGTGCTCCTTATAGAAGAACGCCATCTTGGCGGAACCTGTCTTAATCTTGGATGTATCCCCACAAAGACCCTTGTTAACTCCGCCAAGATTTATGCCCATGCAAAGGAAGCCGAAAAATTCGGAATAAAAGCCGAAGGAATAAGCTATGACTGGACACTCATTCAAAACTGGAAAAACGAAGTAATTCTAAAACTCCGGGGCGGAATTGACGGTCAGATGAAACGATATGGTGTAGATGTAATAAGAGCCAGAGGCGAAATTCTAAGTGCACCGTCAGGTGCAAAACCCGGCATTGTCAAGCTCTTAAACCAGAGCAATCCCGAAAAAACCGAGTTCGAAGGCAGGAGCATTCTTGTATCTGCCGGTTCCGCTCCCTTCATTCCGCCGATTCCGGGAGTAAAGGATAATCCCCTTGTTTTGGATTCGGCAAGAATTCTTAACATAAGAAGCGTTCCAAAAAAGCTCACCGTAATCGGCGGCGGCGTTATCGGGGTAGAATTTGCCGGTCTCTTTTCGGCTCTTGGCACAGAGGTATGCGTCATCGAAATGATGGACGAAATTATTCCCTTTATGGATATAGAGCAGGCTCAGGTTATGCGCCGTTCCATGAAAGACATAAAATTCCTTCTTGGCTGCAGAGTAGAAAAAATTGAAGGCGGTAAAGTACATTATACCGACAAGGCGGGCAAGACGGAAATTACCGAATCTGATTTGATTCTAATGGCAGTCGGCAGAAGACCCGTCCTCGATAGCTGGGGTGCCGCCGCTGCAGGTGTGGATGTTTCCGGCTTTTTATCGTCAGGCAAAAATAAAATCCCCGGCTGCAATGTGGATGAGAGAATGAGAACCAATATTCCCGGAATCTGGGCAGCAGGCGATGTAACAGGCAGAAGTCTCCTTGCACATTCTGCATACCGCATGGCAGAAGTTGCCGTGGCTAACATCCTTGCCTTCCTTGACGGCGGAGGGTTCAATGGCGAGACTTCCCGCTCCCGGGCTACCGGCAACATTATGCGCTATAATGCAATTCCCTGGGCTGTCTACGGCATTACCGAAGCGGCCGGTGTCGGCATGACGGAACAGGAAGCTTCAGCCAAAGAGATTCCCATTGTAAAGGCAAGTCTCCCGATGAGGGTTTCCGGCCGCTTTGTTGCAGAGAACACATTTGCAGGTCTGGGTGCAATTAAAGTAATCGCCAATGCCAAAGATCGCCGCATTCTTGGCATACATGCCGTGGGTTCCTATGCCTCCGAGTTTATCTGGGGAGGAGCCGCACTTATAGAACAGGAATTCCGCATTGAAGATGTAAAACAGCTTATTTTCCCGCATCCTACGGTCAGTGAGCTGATCCGTGATGCAATGTATATTTTTTAACAGGAGTTTAAAATGCCAAAATCAATACTTGTAGATCCGGCTGAAGTCAGAAAGCCCCAAATGTTAAAGATTAATGATATACCCGTTAATCAGTATAAGAGCGATTTTAAGAAAGAGCTGGATCTTTACGGAAAAGACAGGCTCGTCAGAATTTGGCATGACATGGCTGTTATCCGTGAATTTGAAACAATGCTGAACGAGTTCAAGACAAAGGGAAGCTGGCAGGGCATTGAGTATAACCACAAGGGGCCTGCCCATCTTTCCATGGGGCAGGAAGCATCCGCAGTCGGACAGGCTCTTAATCTTACGACTGACGATCATATATTCGGAAGTCATAGAAGCCACGGCGAAATTATCGCCAAATGTTTCAGTGCAATTTGGCAGCTTTCGCAGAAGACAGGCGGAAAAAAGGTAATGGAAAACATTATGAAGGAATTTTTGGACGGTGAAACACTTCTTGCCGCCGAAAAAATTCCCCATAAAAACATTCCCGATCTTGCCGAAAATTTCATTCTTTACGGAACTCTTGCCGAAATTTTTGCAAGGAAGGCCGGCGTTAACCGCGGGCTTGGCGGCTCCATGCATGCCTTCTTTACACCCTTCGGTTCCATGCCCAATAATGCCATTGTTGGCGGCTCAGGTGACATCGCCGTGGGAGCCGCCCTCTACAAGAGGATCAACGGAAAGCCGGGCATAGTAATTGCAAATATCGGCGATGCTTCCATGGGATGCGGCCCGGTCTGGGAAGGCATGATGATGGCTGCCATGGATCAGTATCGCAGCCTCTGGCCGGCAGCCAAAAAGAAAAATGCCGGTGCTGTTTCCTTCGGAGCTCCGCCAATACTGTTTAACTTTTTTAACAATTTCTACGGTATGGGCGGGCAGACATCAGGCGAAACCATGGGCTATGGCATAATGGCAAGGGTGGGAGCCGGTGTAAATCCCGTAAACATGTATGCTGAAAGGGTGGACGGTTATAATCCGCTTGCAGTTGCCGATGCAATTATGCGCAAGAAAGAAATCCTTCTGGAAGGCAAGGGGCCCGTCCTTCTTGATACAATCACATACCGCATTTCCGGTCATTCACCCTCAGACGCTTCCAGCTATCGTACGCCGGAAGAAGTAAAACTCTGGCAGGACACAGATTCCCTTGAAAGCTATGGATCTTATTTATTGAAAAACAAACTTGTAAAAAAAGGAGAGCTGGAGGATATCCGTTCAGGCATTTTGGAAAAACTTACGGATGTCTGCAAACTTGCAGTTAACGATGATGTTTCCCCAAGGCTCGGCGGTGCGTTTATAGAATCCGTAATGTTCTCCAATACAAAGGCCGAAAAAACCGGTGAAGGAGAAGCCGAACTTCTTCAACCCATGGCGGAAAATACCAGGGTAAAGGCAATCGCAGGAAAGGAAAGATATGCATTTGATTCTGAAGGAAAGCCTGTATCAAGAAACAGGGTCTTACAGTACAGGGACGCACTCTTCGAAGCAATGGCTCACCGCTTCTCGATTGATCCAGCCATGGCAGCCTGGGGTGAAGAGAACCGGGACTGGGGAGGAGCATTCGCGGTTTACAGGGGCTTAACAGAGCTCCTGCCCTATAACAGGCTCTTTAACAGCCCCATTTCCGAAGGGGCAATTGTCGGCGCAGGCGTAGGTTATGCGCTATCCGGCGGAAGGGCAGTTGTGGAATTAATGTACTGCGACTTTATGGGGCGCGCAGGGGATGAGATCTTCAACCAGGCATCCAAGTGGCAGTCCATGTCGGCAGGTCTTTTAAAGATGCCCCTCGTTGTAAGGGTTTCTGTCGGAAATAAATATGGAGCCCAGCACAGCCAGGACTGGTCAGCCATTACCGCCCACATTCCCGGCTTAAAATCATATTTTCCGGCAACACCATATGACGCAAAGGGAATGTTAAATCTTGCCCTATCCGGAACAGATCCGGTAATTTTCTATGAAAGCCAGCTCCTTTACGATATTGGAGAAATGTTCGAAAAATCCGGAGTGCCGGAAGGATACTACGAAACCCCTGAAGGCGAACCTGTAATCAGGAGAGCCGGAAAGGATATAACAATTGCTACATTAGGTGCAACCCTCTATAAGGCAATGGAGGCAGCCGAATATCTTGAAAGCAAATTTGGGCTTTCTGCGGAAGTAATAGATTTGCGTTTTATTAATCCCTTGAACTACGAGAGGATTATTGAATCGGTAAAGAAGACAGGAAAGATACTCCTTGCAAGCGATGCTGCCGAAAGGGGCTCCTTCCTTCACACAGTGGCAAGCAATATTCAGACCCTTGCCTTTGATTATCTGGATGCACCTGTAACAGTTGTCGGTTCCCGCAACTGGATTACACCGGCGGCAGAAATGGAAGAACTCTACTTCCCCCAGACAGACTGGCTCATTGATGCCATCCACGAGCGCATAATGCCTCTGCCCTCATACAGCCCTGTAACGGTGCAGACCACCGGCGATGTTTTAAGGCGCAACAGGGAAGGGGTCTAGTCCGACAGAGCCGCGGCTCCGGGGTGTGTTGGCTGTTGCGGCGTGAGCCGCATAGCCGGATTTTGTAACAAGGCTGGCTCTTGTCGCCGCATGGTTCGTGCATGCGACACAAGCTGGCTGATGCGGCATGAGCAGACAAGTGTAACACTGACCGGCAAACGCTGCAAACGCCACCGATGCCGCAAGAGCGAACTAATGCCGCCTGCTGGCAAATGCGGCAAAAGCCGGCTAATGCCTACGGCTGTTGTCGTTGGCGTCGCAAGAGCCGACTCTTGCGACATTATCTGGCTAGTGCAGCATGATCTGGCCGCCGGTAACGGGGACGGCCTGACCGGTCTCGTATTCCTGCTCGACTATGTATAAGAGGGCTCTTACAAGATCCTTGCCGGTGCAGCCCCTTTTCATCGGAACCTTGGCTTCGTAGAAAGCCCTTACATCGGCAACGGTCTTTGCTCCCGGAACCTTTCCTGTATTAAGGTACTGCACAAAAAGCCCCTTTTCAGGATGTGACCAGAGGGGGCCGTCAAGGAAATTTCCAGGGCATATAGCATTTACCTTAATGTTGTATTCAACGAGTTCCATTGCAAAACTTGCGACCAGTCCAATTCCGCCGAATTTTCCTCCGGCATAGGCACCGTTTTTATTGGAGCCTTCAAGACCGGATTTGGAGTTTATCTGCACTATGTCAGTTTTCCATGAGGGAGCCGTACGGTTCTGGGCACGAAGAACTTGACCTGCAAACTTGCTCATAACAAAAAAGCCGGTATAGTTAATATCTGTTACGAATTTAAAATCATCGAGGTTCTGTTCCAGAACGCTTCCTGCCCTTAATACGCCGGCATTGCTTACGCATAGATCGATGCCGCCGCTTGTGTCAAGGACGGTATTGAACATGGACTGGACGGATGCTTCATCGGCAACATTGACAATAAGCGGGAAAGCGGCGGTTCTGCCTTCGGCGGCATTAATGTCGGAGGAGAGTTTTTCCGCGCCTTCCTTGTTCAAGTCTGCTATATAGACGAAGGCTCCCGATGCCGCCAGGTTTCTTACGATCTCTTCTCCAATGCCCTGTGCCCCGCCTGTTACAAGGGCACACTTGTTTTTTACAATGTCCGCCCTGTCGCCTGGGCTCAATAGACTGCGGGGGGAGGGGAGGGGCATTGTTCGCGGCGAGGTATTTTTCTGGTCGCGGCGTTTTTTGGCGGAATCATAGTCGTCATCCATCCAGTAGACGGCTGTGGTCTTTCCGCCGCTCTTGATAATTGCGCATGACGGGAGGATCGCCGATGCAATGGCTCCCGGCTGGGTTGCTGTGTTATTCGCGCCGGAAATTCCACCTGCTGCAAATCTCTCATAAGCTCCACAAACTAATGCTGCCACGTCTTCTTCGCTTGACCCTGCATTCAGATCAAGAACAAGAGCTTCCTTTTCGCCATCAGCAGAAATATCATCATGTCCTGATTGGTCTTGTCCCAATAAAACAAATTGCGGTTTGCCGCTTTTATCAATGCAGAGTCCCCTAAGAAGGGCTGCGATAGTTTTTTCGTTCATTAATTTACCTCCGGATATAATACCACTCTTATATAATTGCCGTTTAATAAATGAGCCATTGTTTGCCGTAAACCGGCAGCGGAAACTGCTCTGAAAGAATCAGGTCTATTGTAAAGCCTTGCAAGAGGGGAATCAAATATCATAACAGAGTTTGCAAAACTTTCTGCAATGGTATTATCTCTCTGCAATAGTTCCTCGTATCCCCTAAGAACAGCTTCTACGGCCTGGTTAAAAACAACGGGATCGATGTTTCCGGCTGCAATTTCTTCAAGTTCAAAAATAACAGCTTCGATTAATTCATCCACCCTGGCAGGATCGCAATAAAATATTACCCTGCCGGAAAGTTCTCCTGAAAGCGGAGAGACGGAAAACCATGATCCTATGGCATATACGCCGCCCATGTCTTCCCTTATTCTGTCGTTTAACCTTATTCCAAGATAATCATTCAACACCGCAGCATTTGCATTTGCTTCTTCGGAAAATGTCATTGGATTAAACCAGTTAAGTTCCACTATGCTGCGGTTGTCCATTCCAAAATAAATTTCGCTTTCAAGGAATCGGGGGCGGCGCGGATCGGGAGTGGCACGGGTATTGAATTCCCTTCCCGGCGGATATGCAGGAATGGAAGCAATATAATTTTCTACAAGAGGCCTAATGATCACTGGGTCAATAATACCCGTAAAAACAAAGACATAGTCGGCAGGATTAAGGCTTCGTAAAATGAATGCCATTGCATCATCAATATTTACCCTGTCCAGATCTTCAGCCGATACCGCATGATGTCTTGGATTTCCGCTAATGCTTCTCTGCACTTCCCTGTATAAGACATAGGCCGGATCGTTTTCTTCTTCCCTTAAGCTGCTCCTATATTGGTTCAACAATACATTTATGGTCTCGTTTTCAAAACGCGGCCGGGTGAAATTTACGTATAACATTTCAAAAAGGGTCTGCTGATCCTGAACGGATGTACTCCCCCTAAAACCCCTTTCATATCCCATTGCCCAGAAGGAAAGCGAAACCTGTTTATCGATAAGCAGCCTCATTAATTCCGTTCTGGAAAATGAACCAAGCCCTGAATAATTCAGCATGTCCGCTGCAAGCAGGGCGGAAACAGAACTCTCCTCTGAGACACTGAGTGTTCCTCCCCTTGCCGAAGCATAGAGACTTATCTGGTTATTGGTGTTGTTTGTTTCAAACAGGATCACCTCAGCACCATTGCTTAGTACCCATCGCAGGGCTCCTGTTTCGCTGTCAATGCTCTCTGTAACAATGCTTCCGCGAGAAGGAATATGATCCAGAATTTCGCCTGTCAGAGCTTCCCTTGCAGGAGGAGTTATATATGCCATTCCTGCTTCGTAAACCATGGCTCTAATTTGACTGTCATCGGGCAAAAGGGATCTTTCCGATTCTGTCGCCGTAATTATAATTGTAAGATCGTCTTCTGCAAAATAGCTCCTAACGGTTGCATTTATTTCTTCAAGACTAATTCCCGGCAGCATATTTCTGACGGTATTTAATTCCCAGGAATAATCGGCTGCCGGAGCGTTGTTCAAAAAATGCTGGGTAAAGGAGCGAATAAAGCCCGATGACTGATGCCTTCCTTCTTCGGCGACCATTCTTTCAAGATTGGAAATAATATATGCCTTTGCTTCGTTTACTTCTTCCTGTAAGAATCCATATCTGTAAAGCGATTCCTTGGTCAATAAAAGCTCTTCCAATGTTTCTGTAACGGCTCCCGTCCTTGGCATTGCAGATAGATAATAAAATCCGGAAGAGTAGGCATAATTAAAACTGCCTGCACCTGCCCAGGCATAGGGTGTTTCTTCTTTTAACATTTCTTCCTGGAAACGCATGGATATCATTGAACCTATAAGATTGCCGATTAGCAATTCCCTGTAGGCCGATAAATCTGCCCGGGCGATTTCCGGATTTCTTTGCCAAAACAGCTCCACCGATGACTGGGTAAGCTCATGATCGGTAATGACCAATGTTTCAAGACTGCCGCTTACAGGCAGTCTTAGATCGTAGCGTGGTCTTGTGAAATCTCTTTCCCAAATCCTGTGAACGGGGAAATGGTTTTCCAGTTCCGCTTCCAGAAGATCAACATCAAAATCACCCACAATGATAATGGCCATGTTTTCGGGTCTATACCATTTTTCGTAAAATTCAATGAGCCTTTCCACAGGGGCATTTTCCAGAACCTCAAGAGTGCCAATTGGAAGTCTCTCTGCATATCTGGAATCCCTGAATAATACCGGGAAAAGCTGTCTGTTCACCCTTTCCTGAGCCCCCATGCGGAAGCGGTATTCTTCCAAAATTACCAGTCTTTCGTTTTCAAAGTCATCAGCGTCAAAAACCAGACTCCATGTCCAGTCATCAATTACGGCAAGAGCCCTTTCGGGGATTCTTCTTTCGCCGCCGGCACCAATTTCTACGGGAACTTCCAGATCGTATATTGTGTAGTCAAAGGATGTACGGGCATTTACTTCAGGTCCAAAGCGCATCCCCAGAGTTCTAAGGTAATTTATCAAATCCTGCCCGGGAAAACGTGCCGTGCCATTAAAGGCCATATGTTCAACAAAGTGAGCCAGACCCCTTTCTTCCTCTGTTTCCAGTATGGAGCCTGCATCAACAACAAGGCTAAGGAAGGCCCGGCCTTCCGGTCTTGGATTATCAAGCAAATAATAACGAATTCCGGAAGAAAGTGTGCCGGTTCTGGCATTTTCCATGAACGGAACAGGCTCCGTCCCCCCCCGAAAACCGGAATCCACCCTTGCTCCGCCTGCACAGGACAGAAAAAAGGCCAAAATTGCAAAAAATACCAATAGTCGTTTCATAGACTTAGTATACATTTTATGCTATATTATATGATAGTAGTATATAGAGGCGGTATTATCATGAAACTAATAACAAGATCTGATTTTGACGGCTTGGCCTGCGGTGCTCTCCTGTTATATTTGGAGCTAATTAATGAGTGGGAATTTGTCCATCCCAAGGATCTGCAGGATGGAAAGATCGATGTTACCGATAACGATATTCTTGCCAATGTACCCTATGTTCCCGGCTGCAAGCTCTGGTTTGATCATCATTCAAGTGAAACTGAAAGGCTTGGGTCGAATGCATATTTTGAAGGAATTTCCCGGCCTGCCGCGAGCTGCGCGAGGGTTGTCTACGAATATTACGGTGGAGATCAGAAACTCGGACGTTTTGCGGAAATGATTCGTTATGTTGATAAGGTGGATTCTGCGGATCTCAGTATCAACGAGATCGAAAACCCCTCCGGCTGGATACTTCTGGGATTTATAATGGATCCAAGAACCGGTTTAGGGCGTTTCAGGGAATTTACAATCAGTAATTATGAGTTGATGAAGAAACTCGCAGCCGCCTGTTCTGAACTAAACATCGAGGAAATTCTTGCCATGTCCGATGTAAAAGAAAGGATAAATGTCTACTTTGAGCAGGAAGAAAAGTTCAGGGCTATGTTGAAAAAGGTATGCAAAACCGATGGAAATGTCATTTTTGCCGACATGAGGGGAATTGATACCATATTTGCCGGCAACCGCTTTACCATGTATACAATGTTTCCCGAGCAAAATATCTCTGTATGGGTTGTTGACGGCCGAAACAAGCAAAACTGTGTCATAACGGTCGGTTACAGCATAATAAACAGGACAGCCACAGTCGATGTCGGCGGTATGCTCTTTAAATACGGCGGAGGCGGCCATACCATGGTTGGAACCTGCCAGGTTCCCTATGACGAAGCAGAACAGGCCATTTCGGACATTATAGAAAAATGTAAGGCTAAATAATATTTGACATAAATTGTATTTTAGTATTATTTAAAAAAGGATAAATTATTATGGACAGACCTGTAACCACATTATTTATGCTTATGTCTGTTGATGGAAAAATATCTACTGGAAATATTGATGATCGTGATGTAGATAGGGATTTCCCAAGAATTAGCGGAATAAAAGAAGGGTTAAAGCAATATTATGACATAGAAAAAACAATTAATTTCATTTCAATGAATACTGGAAGGGTGATGCAAAAAGTAGGGGCAAATGATTGGATGAAAAATCCAAACCTTCCAAACCTTGATTTAAGCTTTATACTTATAGACAATAAACCACATTTGGAAAATACAGGTATTGAGTATTTTGTAAAAAAGACTAAATTCATTTATCTTGTCACAAACAATAAAGAACATCCTGCATTTCAATATAAAGACAATGAAAATATAGCCATCCTTTATTATGAAGATAAAATAGATTTTAGAGATTTATTTTATCAATTGAAAAATAAGTACGGAATAGAGTCTATGGCGATCCAATCTGGAGGAACATTAAATTCAACTTTATTAAGAGAGAAATTAATTGATAAATTGTCAATAGTTATAACTCCTGCATTAATTGGCGGGAAAGAAACATCAACATTAATTGACGGAGAATCTTTACAAACATTTGATGATCTGAAGAATATAAAGGCATTAAAATTAATTGAAAATAAAACTTTAAATGATTCATACATTAATTTAACATATGAAGTAATAAATGAAACAGAAATAGTATAAAAAAGCCAGCCCAAACTTCACATAATTAGAACGTTATGCGACATATTATCTTGACATTTCTGAGAAAATGGTATAGGATATTATATGGAGGGATTATGGAAAAATCTACAGAAATATCTTCAAAATTTTGGAATTTACCTCAAAAAACAACAGAAGAACTGGAAAGAGAAATAATATTTATTGATGATATTATTGCCAAATCCCATATTGAAAAAGAATTATTACATAACATTAATGACATAAAAATTGTTTTCGATGGTGGAGCTGGTTATGGACGTTTTTCAATACTTTTGGCACAGCATGGATTGAAAGTAACACATTTTGATATTTCTTTACCCATGATCGAAAAAGCAAAAGAGATTGCCAAAGAGAAGGGGGTATATGAAAATATTATATTTGTTCATGGGAATTTGGAAGAATTAAATATTTTCAAAGATAATGAATTTGATTTAGTTATTTCGTTCGATTCGCCTATTTCATATACATACCCTAAACAAAAGGAAACTATAGAAGATTTAATCAGAATTTGTGCCAAAAGATTAATAATAAGCGTTTATAGCCGGTTAGCATGGACATATTTATTTGATCCTGCTCAAAAATATAAATACATATTGAATAAGAATTCTAATAACCCTTTGGTTATATGGTATGTAGACAATGGAATTAATTTATTAAAAGATCATATTCCAGATATTAAAGCAGTAAATGATTTTTATGTAACAGGTCTGATGGAAAAATATGAAGAAACTATTGAAAAATTTTCAAATGGAGAAACACCATGGCCTGTTTCATATGCATTTATGCCAGATGAAATTATTGATGTATTGGAAAATAAAGGGTTAAGAAACATTAAATTGGCGGGACCTGGAGCATTATCTCGTTCAATACCTGGAGAAGTATTGGAGAATTTAATGAAAAATGAAAAAATAAAAAGTGATTTTCTTGAGTTCTGTTATAAATATGACAGTCAAAAATGGGTTGCTGGAATGGGGAAAGATAATATATTGATAAATGCAGAAATTTAGTAAAAAAGCAAATACTTCACATAACGTTTAAGATTGACGACGTAAGCCCACTTTACTTACCTGATGCTCCAGCAAACCGTTTCTCGCAACGAAGTTTCCAGCGGGTTTGCGTTGGGCCTATGTGGGTGAAGTGCTTCCAGCGGAAGCTTAGCGTGGGAATGGCATAGCCATGACCTAGCCGACTGAACCCCTCCAACCCTGTCGGGTTGAAGGCCTCAAGGCGGCGTCCTTTCCGTAGGAAAGGCGCGTTAATCGTTTGTTAGGCGAAGTAATATTTGCTTTTATTACTTACGTTCCTTTATAGGAATTAGTAAATCAAGTTGCAATTTTTTATCGCATTCTTCAGGCGACCATAAATAGTGATGAAATGCATCCAAATGTTCTTCTATACAACCGTGCATACAAGCTGGATCACCCCATGCAATCTCATATTTATTGTGGTTGTTTGCCCATTCATACAGCCAGTTCCATTCTTCAAATGCACCTATCGGGATCATGTGCGCACCATATAAGCCTCCTGGAAATTGTTTTTTCACAAACCCTGATGGAACTTCCATTTTTTCAGGTATCGTAACCCAGCGCTCATAACCATGGTCGTCAGCAGGACCACCTTGATTTGATCCATCAGGGCTATTAAACCCAAAATGACGAAAGTCGGGTTTTATCTCCGGCAATTTACTGTCCTTGATAAAGGTAAAGAGTAAATTACCCGTTTTGGTTTCTGGCGTATCGCCAACCGTGCAGACAGATGCTACCGTCATTGGCGGCAAATAAATAATTCGCACATCCCTGTCCGTCAATTTGTTGAGTTTTTCGTTTGCTCTGTTTAAGTCATCCATTGTCATTTTTTCCTTAAAATTTATTTTGGAGGCGGTTAGGGAATCTACAATTTCCAATAAGCCCTCATCATCCAGCAATTGCAATTTTGCATTTTTAATATTCAGACGATTGATAAAAGACTGTATTACATTTTTTATTGTTGTTAATGAAGTTATTTCGTCTCTAATCTCGATCAGGTTTTGCTGAAACACCTCTATTGCTTTAGCTGTATTTTCTGTCAACAGTATATCAGCAATGGATTTTAGCGGAATCCTTAATTTTCGTAAGACGATAATTTGTTTCAAACGTAAAACTGTATCTTCATCATAAGTCCTGTACGAATAATCCTCCTTTATAGATGAATTTATCAATCCAATTTGCTCATAATATCTGAGCGTTCTGGTCGATATTTTGAACTGCTTTGAAACTTGACTTATTGTTTGTAGTTCCATAAATCCTCCATAGAATAAAGTCTAAAGATTGACGTGACGTCAAAGTCAAGCAAAAAAAAATTATTACCTAAAAATTATACTTTATTTACAATGAAGTTTTAAGTGGGTTATTTTTCATTTTTTTCAGAATTTTCAAATATTATTACGCCTAACGTTCTAGATAGACGACGTACCAGCCCACCTTATAAAGCAAACCGCAGGTTTGCGGTGGGCCTATGTGGGTGAAGGAGGCGTGGGAGCGAGCCCGTAGGGCGACCGACCTAGCCGACTGAACCCCTCCAACCCTGTCGGGTTGAAGGCCTCAAGACGGCGTCCTTTCCGTAGGAAAGGCGCGTTAATCGTTTGTTAAACGAAGTTTGGGCTGTATTATAGCATTACATTATTAATTATTTTATTCAATATTTCCTTTGAATCATAAGCTTCATTTATTTGTTCTAATAATTTATCATAAAAATATTGTGCATATTTCTTTTGTTTTTTTGCAATTTTTCTTGCTTCTTTTGTATAAAATTTATCATATAACTTTATTAATTTTACATTATATTCTTTGAAAAATGTTTCTTCATCATTTTTATTATTCCCAAGACATATTTCACCATTTTTTAATTCATATATTTTACTTTTTACATGACCTTTATACATTAATGTCCTTGAAATCCCCAAACAGCCAATAACATCTAATTTATCCGAATCAAATAGTATTTTGGCTTCTATTGTTTCTGGAATATTATCCCCTCTAAATCTATGGGTTGAAATACATTTATTTACATGCTCAGCATCTGTTTCAGACCATTTATTTTCCAATAAATATTTTTTTGCCATTATTCCACCAATTTTTGCATGACAAATACTTGAATCATTAAATTGTTTTTCCCTTCCAATATCATGTAATAAACATGATGTTATTAACACGTCATAATTTATTTTTTCTTTTATTTTTGAGGCAATTTTTAATGATTGAAATAATACCCTGAAAATATGTTCTGGGTCATGTGCTGAGTCTTTCATACAAGAAAACATATAATTTTCTATTTTTATATATAATATATTATCCATAAAACCTCTTTTATGATTATCTACATATTTACAAAAATGTCAATATTATCTATAAATATATTATTTCAATATATTTCCCAACCAGTTCCTGCCCAAATTACGTTTAACGTTCTAGGTATACGACGGTTTTGCAACCCGAATAAGGGCTTGCGTAGCAAGACCAGGGTTGCAAAAATGTGGGTGGAATGAGCCGTGGGAACGTAGTGACCTAGGCGAATGTAACCCCGAGCCGCCGAACAGGCGGCGAAGCGTATACCGTTTT
>Ga0099364_10002015_pt1 | contig 32733 bp, 23 predicted proteins | sample TergutTh196P3_FD_73070 | JGI IMG/M metagenome (GOLD analysis project Ga0099364, IMG submission 73070) | Microcerotermes parvus P3 segment gut microbial communities from Pointe-Noire, Republic of the Congo - Th196 P3 | ecosystem: Host-associated > Arthropoda: Insects > Digestive system > Gut ... | reverse complement strand
TATGCCCGTCGCACCCGCCGTGCTTGCTATGCCCGTCACACCCGCCGCGCCCGCTACACCCACTGTGCCTGCTGTGCATGCCATGTTTGCTGAGTCGGCTACACCCACTACGCCCGCCGTGCCTGCCGTACCTGTTGTACTCGCTGCGCCCGACTTACTTGCTGTGCCCGTTACACTCGCAGTACCCGTCGCACCCGCCATGCTTACTGTGCCCGCCATGTTTGCTGAGTCGGCTACACCCGCTACGCCCGCCGTGCCTGCCGTACCTGTTGTACTCGCCGCGCCCGACTTACTTGCTGTGCCCGCTACACTCGCAGTGCCCGTTGCACCCGCCGTACCCGCAACACTCGCAGTGCCAGACATGCCCGCTACTCCCGACTTGCCCGTCTTGCCCGACTTACCCGCTGTGCCTGCTTTCCTTATACTGTCGATGCTTCTCTTTATTTTAAGCCTACTTGCAGCTTTTACCCTGTCAATCACCGACCTGTAAAAGCCATCCACATCCCTGTCTGCCCCATACCCCGGTTTTTCAATGAAATCAACGGCACCGGCTTTTATAGCCTCACCAGCAAATTCCGCATGAGAGGATACACAAATAATAGGTATTGGGTATTGCCTCATCAGCTTCTTCAGGAACTCCAAGCCGTTCATTTTAGGCATATTGATATCAAGAAGGATCACGTCAGGGTCATGCTGCATGATTTTTTCCTTGCCATCGTATGCATCGTTTGCAGTATAGACAACGGCAATACCCATGTTCTTCTCTACCGCCATGCGGAGAAACTCCCTGAACACTATTGAGTCCTCGATTATTAATACGCTGATCCCGCCATCTTTACCAGTGCCCGCCATCAAACTATTCCTTTCTGTATATCGCAGGCTCGACATACTTGTATTTTGTCTCGCTCCTCGGCAACGATTCCGAATGGCCGATAAACAAATACCCACCCCGCGCCGTATGCTCATAGAACCTGTCGACAAGCTCCAGCTTTGTCGGTGTGTCAAAATAGATCATAACATTTCTGCACCAGATAATGTGAAACTTTTTCTTGAACGGAAGTGTCTTCGACATTAAATTGAATTTCTTAAAAATGATTTCCTTTCTCAGTGCGTCTGAAATCTGTTCATATTCATCATTAATCTTGTGAAAATATCTTTTGCGCCATGCGTCTGGAAGCACTGTCAAACCTTCCGTCATGAATCTGCCCTCCGCTGCCATGGACAGCACCCTCTCGGAAATGTCTGTGGCGAGGATTCTCGTATCCCACCCGCCTTTGTTTGCTCCAAAGTAGTCTGCGAGCACCATTGCTATCATGTACGGCTCTTCGCCGGATGAACAACCCGCGCTCCAAATCCTCATATCCTTCGCCGGCTCTGTTTTAACAATGTGCGGAATAACTGTGCTCTTAAAAAAATCAAAATGCTCAATCTCCCGCATGAAATACGTATGGTTTGTCGTAAGCTTATTAAGCAGAACATTTACCATCTCGCCGGTTTTGTCAGATATGATGTCATGATAAAACTCGGAGAAACTGTTATAGTTGCTTTTATGCAAATGATTTTGAAGCCTGCCGACAATTAGGTTCCTCTTCTGAGAAAGGTTAATGCCATATTTGCTTTTCATCAGGTCAACCAATTGCCAAAACTCATTGTCAGTGATCGTTATCTCATTAAACACTCAACAAATACCTCACAGTGATTTTTTGCTACTTGTCATCTCTTATGCATAATACCTTACCCCTGCCATAAATATTCTGTTCTCTTTGTCTGTGCAACAAATATTCCTGAGTACATTATACCCTATTCTTTCGACAAATCCCATTTTTCCTAAAACTCTTCCGTCGAAACTTGTAATGCCCTCTATCGCCATGGCCGATCCGAACGGGTTATATTGCTCTTCCATGGACGGTTTGTTGTCAAAGTCTGCGTACTGCGTAGCGATTAGTCGGTTTTCCTCCAACATTTGGAGAACCGCCTCGCTGGCATAAAACCTTCCTTCCCCGCTTGCTACGGGAACCGCATGCGCTGTCCCCGGTTCCATCAAAGACAGCCAAGGCGATGGGTTGTCGCAAATCACCGTATTCACGACCCTCGATATGAACCTGTTTCCGCTCGTTGCCGTAAACGCCAAGCCGTCCTGCCATGCTGGGCTGTTCGGCCCCGCCGGGCTATCCTGCTCAACTGGGCTGTTCAGCCCCGCCAGGCCGTTCAGCCCCGCTAGGCTGTCTAGCCCCGCCAAGCCCCGAACCTCGCCATATGGCAGCAACCCTGACTTAACAAGCGATTGAAACCCACTTCCGATGCCAATCATCAAACCGTCGCGCAACCTCAAATGCTCATGGACAGCTTCTATTATTCTGGGGTTTCTTAATGCCATAGCGGCGAATTTTCCTCCCCCGCCCGGCTCGCCCCCTTGGCCCGCCCCAGCAGGGAGCAAAATAATATTGGATTCTTTTATCATACGCGCCATATTCTTGAGCGAATAATCTATACCCTCAGCCGTCTTGTCCCTTACAACAAATAATTCGGCTTTTGCGCCTACACCCTCAAATGCGTACTTGCCATCAAACTCTCCGGTTGAGCCAGGAAAAACTAAAATCAGAACCCTTGGCTTCGCAAACCCTCTTCCACCGGGCAACGCCCCCTTCCTATAGGCACCGCACACGGAAGCACCGCCTGCGGCAGTATCAACCACAGCAGTACCACCTACGGCAGTTTTATCCATGGCTGTGCCGTCTTCGGCAGTACTGCCTAAGACAGCTTCGCCTGCAACAGTTTCGCCCTTTACCGTGCTGCCTGCAACAGTACCACCTACCGCAGTACCGCCCGCGGCAGTGCCACACACGGCATTACCACCTATGGCAGTATCGCCCACGGCAGTGCCGCATACGGTATTACCACCTACGGCAGTATTTCCCACGGCAGTGCCGCTTTCCACGGGAAATATGCTCAGGAGGGGTTTCATCCACACATCCAGAGCTTCGCCGAGCGGTATTTTTGCCCCTCCAACATTTATTATCGGGTCTGGTAATATTGTCCCAACCGAAACAAGGTCAACATTTTCTCCACATTCGTACCTGCCGCGCATCTCAATCAAGACTGAGCCATACGAGGGCTTAAACAACAATTCCAAGTCGAATGCCGGGTCAAAATCTATCCCGAGCATATTTCCAAAACACATCTTCGACACAGCTTCCGATACGCCCCCGCTTTTTATAGCCATTGCAGATACGGCTCGCCCTTCGTTGATTTCGTTCAACAGCCATTTGTACCCGGCTTTTAGCTTGTCAAAATCAGGCATGTTTTTCCCATCATATGCCGCGTTCAGTAGCACCGCTTTATTGCCTCCACCTTTAAACTCGGGCGATATTACCTTCGACGCTTTTGCCGTCGTTATTGCAAATGACACGAGCGTTGGCGGAACGTCAATGTCTTTGAACGTACCCGACATGCTGTCCTTCCCGCCAACAGACGCTATACCGAGCCTGCTTTGGGCGTAAAACGCACCAAGAAGCGCGGCAAATGGTTTTCCCCACCGTTTTGGGTCTGTTCCAGGCGTCTCAAAGAACTCCTGGAATGAAAGTTTTATTCTGTCTGTATCGCCGCCCATAGCCGCGATTTTGGAAACCGACTCCAGCACTGCGAGCGTAGCCCCATGAAAAGGGCTCCACCTCGATATTGCGGGATCGTAGCCAAAGGCCATGAGGGTTGCGGTATCCGTCCTTCCTCTCTCAAGCGGAATTTTTGCAGTCATGCCGTCAACGGGTGTATTTTGGTACTTCCCTCCAAAAGGCATCAAAACTGTGCCCCCACCTGCGGTGCTGTCAAACTTCTCTACAAGCCCCCTTTGGCTACACACCCTCAGCGAAGACAAGTTCGAATACCATAGCCGCTTCACGTTCGCCTGAGTTATGCCAGCCGATGCCCCGGACACGCTTCCCTGCTGGCTTACGTCTGCTGCCACCCTTGACACACTTTCAGGCTGGCTTTCGTATGCCGATGCCTCGGACACGCTTCCCTGCTGGCTTTCGTATGCCTGTGCCTCGGACACGCTTCCCGCCCGGCTATCGTATGCCGGTGCCCCGGGTAGGCCGCCTACCCCCGCTGGATTTGCGACAAACACGTCCGTTTTCTGTCTTGCCCCGTTAGTATCAAGAAATGCCCTAGATATGTCAACAATGCATTTCCCCCGCCATTTCATTTTGACTCTCTTGGTATCAGTAACTACCGCAATGGCTGTCGCCTCCAAGTTTTCCTCTGCCGCAAGCCTGATAAAACGCTCCGCGTCCGTAGCCTTTACGACTACAGCCATCCTCTCCTGCGATTCGGAAAGCGCAAGCTCTGTGCCATCGAGCCCTTCATATTTTACCGGTATCTTGTCAAGGTCTATGTCTAGGCCGTCGGCGAGCTCTCCAACAGCCACGGAGACGCCGCCCGCGCCAAAATCATTGCATTTTATTATCATCCTTGTGGCTTCCGGGTTCCGGAACAGCCGCAGGATATTCCTTTCCTCAGCCGGATTGCCCTTTTGGACTTCCGCGCCGCACTGCGTCAGAGACTCCTCCGTCTGCTCCTTTGACGAGCCGGTTGCCCCGCCTATCCCGTCACGGCCTGTCCTCCCGCCAAGAAGCAAAACTACATCCCCGCTCTGCGGCGTTTCCCTTACCACCCAGCTCTTCGGCGCAGCCCCTATCACTGCACCTAATTCCATCCTCTTTGCGACATACCCCTCGTCATATATCTCCTGCACATGGCCCGAAGAAACCCCTAGCTGGTTCCCATACGAGCTGTAACCTTCAGCGGCCAACGTAGTTATCCGCCTTTGTGGCAGCTTGCCCGGCATTGTCTCTCTGACCGGGGTGCGCGGGTCAGCGCAACCCGTCACGCGCATAGCCTGGTAAACGTACGCCCGCCCAGACAACGGGTCCCTGACGCCGCCGCCAAGGCACGTCCCCGCCCCGCCAAGGGGTTCAATCTCCGTCGGGTGGTTGTGCGTTTCATTCTTAAACATAACAAGCCATTTTTCCATTCTACCGCCGCTCTTGCCGCCACAGCCGCCATCGCCATTGCCGTCGCCGCCGTCACTTCCGCCATCTCCCCCGCCATCGCCGTCACTTCCGCCATCGCCACAGCCGCCATCACCTCCGCCATCGCCATTGCCGTCGCCACTTCCGCCACTGCCGCCATCGTCATCACTATCGCCACAATCGCTATCGTCATAAACTTCGACGTCAACCTCAATACTGCAAGCATTTACTTCCTCTGACAATTCAAGATCGTCCAGTTGCCCGTCCTCACGGAGCTTCCTCATCGCAATTGTGGCAATGTCCATCAATGTCATGTCCTGGCTTTCCCTCCCAAGCGCCTCCCTGGCCTTGAGGTACTCGCCATAAGTGCCGGAAATCAATTCCTTATATGGCCCATCCTCAAAAGACGCGCCCTCAATCGAAGTTAGAAATGTCGTGTGCCGACAGTGGTCGGACCAGTATGTATCAATCATTTTAAGCTCGGTTATAGTCGGGTCCCTCTTTTCTTGTCCTCCAAAATACCCTCTACACAGCTTCAAATCCTCCAATGACATGCCGCATGACGCCCCAACACGGTACTTTTCCAGCTCATCGTCGCTCATAGCGATAAAGCCAACAACAGACTTAACGTCGGATGGCGCGGCAAATTCGGTTTTGAGCGTACAGGGTTTTTCAAAAGGCGACTCTCGGCACTCAATCTGATTAATGTAGTATTTCTTGACCCTGCTCAGCTCCTCGCCCGTGAGGGCGCCTTTCAGGGCATACACCTTTGCGGTTTTAACCAGTGGAAGCGTACCCCCCGTCATAAAACGCAAACATTTCGCAACAGAATCCGCTCCTTGGTCAAACTGGCCAGGCACGTATTCGACGGCAAAGCATGTTTCGTTTTCCTCGCGGCAGAACTCCTCGTAAAACAATATATCAACAGCTGGGTCGGAAAAAACGCCCTCGGCGAAGCTCTTGAACATACCGTAGTCGACGCCCTCCACATCATACCGGCTGAGTAGCCTCACGCCCTCAAGCCCGCTGACTCCCAGTGTATTCCTAATCTCGTTAAATAAAGAACGGGCCTCGAAATCATGCCCCGTTTTTTTCTCTGAAAACACACGCCAAACATTGCCGGAAGCCTGCCCCTGACAATTCTCAATCTTATTTTCCATCCTATTACTTATCCCCCAAATCCGCATCGCGCCCCGCTATATTTACCATCAAATGCCATAGCTCAGCGGAACTCCGCATAGCATATATGTATGTTAGCACACTGCTACAATTTAATCAATTACTGCTTCGTCCATTTTTCCCATTTTTCACCATTCGTAAGATGAAAATGGTAGAATGGAAAAATGGAAAAATGCAAATTGCATAAAATGGGAAATTATTACAATTCATGGTGTTTTCTATTTACACAACGTCGCAATAGCTGTATAATAAGCGTCAAGGAGCGTGATAAACATGGCTACGCCAATGGCAAAGGTATTACCGCCTACTCTTGAAGAAATCGAAACTGCGCGGCAGGAATTATGCGACAAACTGGAAATAGCCGAGAATCAACCGCTGTGCGAGAAGCGTAGCGCAGAGGAAGTCTTTGCGGAAAAGCGAGTGATGCTGGAGGAGCTATTAAGTGCAAGAGTATAGCGTCGTTTTTTCGGAAACCGCCGACAGTGACCTAGAGGGTATTGTTGCATATTTAAGCAATTTCTCGCCTAGTGTAGCTCGGCGCTATTACGATGAGATTATGGTAAAATCTTTATCCCTAGCTTTTATGCCACAACGCTGTCCTTATGTACAAGATGATACCCTGCGTAATAAAGGTTATCGTTGGCTTTTTGTCCGCAACTATACAGTATTTTTTGTGATAGACGAAATGAATGGTATTGTAGACATTCGCGCTATCATGTATTCCTGTAGGGAATATACAGCATTACTCTAGTGGCATTATAAGGCGTTACAGTGTCCCGTTGTGCCTAATGAATGCAATAAACGACACTTTCTGGCAACCCCTTCGCACGTTTGCTCTCAATAACTCAACAAACAACCCAGCATCTTACACTCAGACATGGCTTTTAATTATTCAGAATGCTTTTTCATAGCATGGTAATACCAATTATTTGTATTATTATCAGTAATGTGCTGTTACATATTCCAAAGCAAGGGGCTATCGAATCTCGAATAATTCAACAGCCCCTTGTCTCCCTGGAGTAATTAAACAGCCCCTTGTCTACCTGGAGTAATTCAACGGCCCCATATCTCCCTGAAACCATTCAACTGCTCCATTTTTTCTGGAACCTCCTCCAAACCCATATCTCTCTGGAATAATTGACCTTATACTCGCTACAAGCTCCTTACTCCGCCGCCTCCATGAAATTCTTCATCATTGTGGCAAACTCGGCTCGGGTAGCATTGCCCACCGGGTCAAAGAGGTTCCCCGGTTTGCCGTTTATGATCATTGCCCTATAGAATTTTTCAACCGCTTCGCCCGCATAGTCCGCAATCTGGTCGTTGTCGCCGAATTGCTCGTATTCCCTTACGGCAGACAACATTATGCCCGCGAATTCAGCATAGCGGTCTAGCATTACCGTCAAGTCCTGCCGCGTTATGTTGTCGTTCGGCCCAAATAGCTCTTCACTGTAACCATAGACAATCTCGTTCAGAGTCGCCCAGCTAACCGCGTAACTATACCACGCGTCTAAAGCCACGTCGGTGTAGGGAGCGACGAAATCCAGTCTGGGGCTGCCTTCCAAGCGCCATAGAACCGTGACTACCATGCCACGCGTCAACGGCATGTTGGGGCCAAACATCCTTGGGGATTCGCTTACGCCAACCATTAGCCCGTTTTCATAAGCCCATAATACGGCTCCTTCAAACCAATTGCCGCCTGACACGTCCTCAAACAGGCTTCCCCCGTCAGCGCCCGTTCCGGTACCAGGCTGTCCAGGCTGTCCAGGCTGTTCTGGCTGTTCCGGTTGTTCCGGCTGTTCCGGCTGTGTGTCTGCCCCCTCAGTATCCTCAGTATCCTCTGGAGTTGGGCCCTGGCCACCGCCGCCGCCGCTACCGCCGCCAACGCCTCCGCCACCGCTTCCAATTACATACTGCGCAGTCAATATATCGCTGTCAGTCATACCTTCCATCAATCCAATTGCCCTGAGGGTACTTGTTTCAGTAATAGAAATCTGGCCCGTATACAGCGCCGACCCCGCCGTCGGGGTACTGCCGTCCAGCGTATAGCGGATCTCAGCCCCTTCAGTCAAGCATGTAAGCGTCACATTTTGCGATGACCTGTACGACCCGGCTGCCGGACTCGCTACCGGCGTGAAGACTTTTTCCTGGTACTCCTCGCCGAGCATCCTCGTGTAAACAGCGTTTGCGAAGTAACCGTAATAGCCCTGCTGATGCACCCTATACAGCATTGTGCTTGCGAATACGGTAATATCCCACCCGTCTTGTACGTACTCAAACGCCTGTATTGAACCTGGGAAATTTTCCAGAACAGTCCTATACTTTTTGAGAAAGGCCCCCATCTTAACAGCGGGTTTATCCGGTTCGTCTTCCATAACCTTGATTAATGCCTTTGCGCCATTGGGGAGGGCTGTGACGCTCCTGCCGCTGTACCCATACAAGAATTTGTTTGACTCGTAGGACCTATAGCTGTCGGTAATCAAGCTGTCATTCGGAAATTCAATCCTCGCCAAATGGTCAATGACCCCACTTGGCTGAATGAAAGCAAAACCAGAGGCAGCCGGAAAGAAATTGTCTCGCAGGTTGTTAAAATTTGCGCCAACAGCAATGTATGGCTTTCCGTCTTTTACCAAGTCGTTCTGGGCAGTGGTCAAATTGAAAGAGCCGACAATGATATCCGCCTGTTCAGCATCGTCCGGGTGGTCAACGACGGTGAAGCCCATCTGATTCATAATAGCATACCTGTCATGGTGGCGCTGGTCCCGCTCAAATTGGCCTACGCGCCCATAAGGCGTCGTGCCATTCATAAGTGGCGCATGGGTGAAGCCGGGAATAAACAACGTCGGCTTCTCAATAACACTTGCCTCCGGGGCGTACCTTGTGCCTATGGCTGTCAGCGCGTAATCATTTCTGACTTTTTCAAATTCGGAATATGTCGTGACAAAATGGCCTTTTTCTTCGCCCGAAGTTATGAGCGCGACTTCAGCCCCCAAATCAAGAAGGCGGTTAACCGCTTTGATAACTTCCAGCCCGCTGTTTTTGATTATCACGTGCCTGTTCGCCTCGCCGCTGAAATCCGTGGCTACGGCAAGCGGCGCGGAAAGCCGCGTCAGTTGCCCGCTAAAAGCGTCCTCCGTTGTAATAACATAATAGTCAAAGTTTCTGCTGTGCCCAAAGTGGACGCCATTCTCAGACCAAAACGCCGGCCAGTCAGTAAACAGCAGGGTGTCGTACATAACGGCGTTTACGAAGCTGCGCTTTGCCTGGCGCATGTCAACTACAAAGCTGCCGGCCTTTATTTCAACCTCGTTGCCGTAAGCGTCCGTCAAGGCCTGGTCGCTGTTAAGGACATCTACGTTAATTGTATTGTTCATGAAATATTTCTGCATTTCAAACGCGGCAGCCAGGTTCTTTTGGTTTGCGGCGTCAGCGGGTATAACATAATATTCCGGGAAGAAATTATCGTTTTCCTCATACTTCGGCCTTAGTGCCTGTGCTTCCGCGCCCGGCTCGTCATTATAATTCACAAAGAATTTCCTTATGTCGGGCGAATCGTAATTGTTTACGCCGCGCTCAAAGGTGGCGAGCTGGTTTTCCAAATAATCGTAGCCCGTCTCCATTAAATGGTATGCTGCCCCGAACAAGCCGTATGGGACTGTTGGTACGGTTTCGTCGTTGCCGTGGACGGTTTCAACCGTTATGCCTATCGAGCCGTGAAGAATCGAGTACTGCGGGATATAGTTGATGCCTATTGAATCCCAGTTGTTGTTCCATTCCAAACCCCTTTCCGAGCCGCGGTTTTCCAAAGAGTCGCGCATGGGCAACTTATAACTATTGTAATAGGCGTTGTTTGACACGCTCGCGTTGCCATAAGCCTCGCCCAACTGCAACGCCTTCTTCGCGATAAGGTCGTACTCAAAGTTGGGTTCGTGGGGAGGCGTGCACGGTTCAATAAGGTACTCGTTGTGATATGTGCAAACCATGAAGGTCGCTATGGGGTTCCAATTCGCGACCAAATGCGCCACGGCTGACGATTCCGCCTGGGTTTGGAAGGTGTGGTCGCGGTTCTGGTCAACGCCATTGTAATTGCTATTGGCCATGGTTACCCTTCCGTCCACTTCCTCCACAGGTATTGCAAGGAAGATAAAATTGTCCAGCAGATCCCTTACATCAAGCTCAATGCCCCAATCCATATTGTAGTAGAGGTTGAGGTTTATTGGGGCAGACAAGCTTCCGTCAAAGTTATTTTGATCTTCGGGCAACGGGCTTGTATAATTGCCAGGCCCATTTAGATAACCCAGAAAATCCGACCATGGGCCAAGCGGATAATCGTCGTAAAACAACTCGGACAATGTGGTATTGTGCTGAACCGATTTCTGTGTAGTCAGCGCAGCTACGCCTGCAGCCGTATAGCTCTCCATTGTTCCAAATTCAATTATGCCATCGTTTTCATGGCTCTTGGCTATCCTCCAAATGAAATCCCAAAAACCGTCCGAGGACGTAACCTCAAGGGAGTGGACCTGGGTGAAAAGTATCGGGTACTTGTAATCGCTTACGATTTCGTCGTAAAGGGGGCCCGAGCCGGCGCTTAATGCAGCCTTGTACGCAACGGGGTCGTTTTGCATCTTTGTCTTTATTGCCAGGTACCTGTCAATTGATTCTGGTTTATCGGTTATGAAGATGGCGTTCATGTCATTTCCGCCTGGGCTTGTGGCGAGGGTTTCTTTTTTCATATACATATCAATCCCAGCCACAGGGTAGTTTTCGGCCACATAATCCACAACAGCGTCGTACTCCGGGTACATTTCCGCCATAGTGCGGAAGCTGTCGTATGCGCTGTAGCGGACCTTTCCGTCCAGCCTGCCCAGTGTTTCGTCAGATGCGTCGCGGCATACAAAATCATAATAGCCAACAAAATCCAAAATCATCTGGTGGGCGTTGCCCGCCCTTGTTATTCCATTGGGCGTTCTGCCCCCATTTGTCTGAAGGACACCGCTGCCAAACAAGGGCTTGTTATCAAACACCAACTCTATGGCGAACCCGTCAATTGCGTCCCCCACAACAGTTTCGGTGACCTTTATAAATACCGGGTCACTGCTGGCAGGCGCGAATTGCGTCCATACCCCGCCCAACGCAGACCCAAGGAACATATCACCGCCAAGATGCTGGTGCGGCCAAAGTTCAGGGTCCTGATACCCCTCATCACGCTCGATAGACCATTCAAGCCCTGCCGCAAGGATAGCGTCCGCCTCTGCCTTCGTCGCAACCCCTTCCAAAGGGACCGTTGCTTTGTACCGCCTTTCCCTTGTCATAGTAATAACAGTAATGCCTTCGTCTTCATACTTTTGCCCAAGTGCTCCGTATTCAATCCCATCCCCGTCATACAGCCCTTGACCGACATATTCGATGGTGACACCGCCTTCAGACGCTTCAGCCATAGACACATAAATACCCACTGCTGAGCCTATGGATTCGTCCTCAAGCCCTGGTAAACCTATGGATTCGCCCTCCGGCCCTGGTAAACCTATGAATTCGCCCTCCGGTCCTTCTGAGCCTACGAATGCGTGCCCCGGCATTGCTGAGCCTACGGATTTACTTCCCGGCCCTACCGGATCCACAAATTCACCCTCAAGTGCCTCAAAACCCGCAGGTTCGTACCCCAGCCCTGCCGGATCCGCAAATTCATCCTCCACCCCAAACCCAATAGGTTCAGACATGTCCGCGAATGAAAACCCTCCAGGTATGAGCGCCATCCCAAAAACAAGCAACAAACTAATAAGCCTTCTGATCCTTTTTGTAAGCATACTCCTATACCTCCATATATAGTTAGAATCAAGTCAACTACACTCTAACAGGTAGTCAACAATAAATCAATACAATCATGTATTCACTAGAAAATTCCTCTGAGAACCGTAATAAGTGAATTATAAGAGTTTCTCGAAAAACAGTTGCTAGACCCAGAATTTCACAAAGAGTGGAAAAGAATTGCCCTCGTCAATATCCCACACATTGTCAAAATCCCACCCCAAAAAAGTGTTTTGCACCATAAGCTCCGCATTCGTCTTTCCAGTCGAGAACCTAGGGTTTTCGACCAGTACCTGCGCAGCTGCCGCAACTACAAACGCTGCGGATATTGATGTGCTAGTTTTTGCCCCATAGCCTCCCCCTGGAATCGTGTTGTAAACATCCCAGCCCGGCGTGGCAATGAGTTAGAACTATTTGGTTCTGTTCGGTTCCTAATAGGTACCGATTAGGCAAGCTATTTAACACCTTTTACAATAGTTACAATTTGAATTCAAAATTTTAGAAAATAATTCATTTTATGTGTCAACCTGCTATCGATAAATTTTATGTGTCAACCTGCTATCGATAAATTTTATGTGTCAACCTGCTATCGATAAATTTTATGTTGAAAATTAAGCCAATTTGTGCTATTGTTTATCCAATGGCTATGACGGAGAGAAAGATATCCTCACTCAGCATGTCCAGTGAAGGTTGTTGGCGTTTAGAGATACTGCGGATCGGTGCAAGCAGGTGCTGACGGATATGTAAATACACTCCTGAGCCGGTGCCCTGAAATCAAGGGACTGACAGTCCCAAAGTAGGGGTTCCCGTGCGCCCACGTTATAGGGCATGGTTGCATACCTAAGAACAAAAGATTTTCGCTACTTGCTTGTCTTTTTGCCGACCTGTGTCATTGGCAAACTTGCAAGGCGCAACGCATCGTTGCGTTATGCCGCATTGCAAGGCGGCAAGAGTACTACGCAGTAGCTGGCAAATCAATTCGTTCTCGGGTACAATATCGGCGAGCGGCGGCGCTTTTGGCGCCGCAATCAGGGTGGTACCGCGTGAATCAAATTCTCGTCCCTGAGCAAGTCCCAACTTGCTCAGGGACTAATTGTTTGAGCAGGATAAAAATCATTGTTTAAGCAGAAAAAAGAGAGGAGATTTATTATGAACACAGTAAAATTCTTGTCAGGGGAAAAAATCCCGCTTGAGATGCACAAGGTGCGCATGGTGCAGAAAATCAACCTGCTGCCAGTGGAAGACCGCTTGCTGCGCATGAAAGAAGCAGGCTACAACACCTTCCTGTTGAGGAACCGCGACGTTTATCTTGACATGCTCACGGACAGCGGCGTCAACGCCATGAGCGAAAACCAATACGCCGCAATGATTCAAGCAGACGACAGCTATGCCGGCTCGGAAACGTTTTACCGCTTGGAGTCCGTTTTGCAAGATATGTTCGGGACAAAATACTTTTTGCCCGCGCATCAAGGCCGCGCCTGCGAAAACATTATATCGAAGGTTCTTGTCAAGCCCGGGTCGGTCGCCCTGATGAATTACCACTTTACAACTACCAAGGCGCATATATCTATCATGGGCGGTAAAATCGAAGAAATACTGGCGGACGACGGCTGCAAGGTAAAAAGCGACATACCTTTTAAGGGCGATATTGACATCGACAAATTAGTTGAGGCAATCGACCGCATCGGCAAAGACAACATAAGCTTTGTCCGCATCGAAGCTGGTACGAATCTTATTGGCGGCCAGCCGGTCTCCATGAAAAACATGCGCGAAGTCTCACGCATATGCCGCAAAGAAGGCATAAAGCTCGTATTCGACGCAAGCCTTCTTACCGACAACTTGTACTTTATCAAAGTGCGCGACCCGGATTACAAAAACGTCGAGTTAAAGGATATCATTCACGAGATCGCCTCCCTCATGGACATTACCTATTTTTCTGCCCGCAAGCTAGGTGCTGCGCGCGGCGGCGGCATTTTAACGTCCGACGGGGACCTGTTCCAAAAAATGCGCGAGCTAGTGCCTCTCTATGAAGGCTTCCTTACTTACGGCGGCATGTCCGTCCGCGAGATGGAAGCAATGGCTGTGGGGCTTCAGGAGTCAATGGACATGGACGTTATCAACCAGACGCCAATATTTGTAGAAGCCCTGTGCAATGCGCTTATTGAAAATGGCATCCCGGTTGTGACCCCCCCTGGCGGGCTCGGCTGCCATGTGGACGCGAAGGCGTTTTGTTCGCACCTCCCACAGGAGAAGTACCCAGCAGGCGCACTTGGGTCAGCGCTATTTATCGCCAGCGGAATCCGGTGCATGGAGCGCGGAACGCTGAGCGAACAGCGCAACGAAGACGGCAGCGAGCCCCTGGCGGAAATGGAGCTTATACGCCTGGCGTTTCCAAAGCGCGTTTTTACGCTGTCTCAAGTTAAGTACACCGCCGACCGCATGAAGTGGCTATACAAAAACCGTGAACTCATCGGCGGGCTAGAATTCGTGGAAGAGCCAAGAGTGCTACGCTTCTTCTTCGGCCGCCTACAGCCAATAGGCGATTGGCCAGAAAGGCTTGTAAAACAGTTCCGTAAAGATTTTGGCGACAGCCTATAAATATTGCGAATCAACTACCTATAATAGTTTTGCTATAATTACAATTATGATCTCAAGAAGTTGCCAGGTTATGGCTTTTAGCCGTAATCTGGCACCTCCCCTGTGTGGACGTGAAGCAGTTGTCATATTGTCCTTCGCTCGTATGAGTGGCTTGGGGTCGTAGTAGCTTGCTCCTTCAAGTCACGGAAAGTTACATTGAATAGGAATTTTTATAATATTTCCCATCCTGAACATGAAAAAACCTGGAGTCCCTAACCCCAGGTATGATTTTTAATCGTTTTTGAAACTATGTTTTTAATAGCCTAGTATTCTTCTATTCTATATCATATCTAAATTATTGTAATCAACTTTGAACTTTTTCCTTGTCAATTCCTTTAATTCATTAATGCAATAAGAAGAAATCAATAGTTCGTGTTTTGATGTAATTCTATTAATCAAATTATTCATCGTCTTACTTTTAAAAATAAATGCAGAAACTAATATATTTGTATCTAGCATTATTTTCATTATTTATTTCTCTTTTCTTTTCTGAAATCCTTTATCATTTCAACAACGTCTTCCTCTGTTTTTAACCCTAATCTTTCAGCTTCCCCTCTAAATGCTTCTTGTATTTCTCCTAAGGCTATCATTGTTGAGTTTCTAGTAACAATCTCATTGTCTTATTGGAGAAAAGGTTCCAGTTTTCTTCCGGCGACGGGGCATACCCATGAACATCAAAGTCGTCGGCAGGGTCTAGCTCCAGAACATGATTTTGCTCAGCATTTTTTAGCGCATTGGCTACATTAAGCCGCCTGCCGCCCCTTACTTTGAGCATCAGGTTTGAAAGCTTGTCTGCTGTGCTTACTGAGACACTTAAAGCATAAAGCATATTTCTCCAACCAGACGTTGCTGACCTCATTCATGATTTGTATGCTGGAAACAAAATTGGGATTGTTCACAAGGTAACGCTGGCCCCTATGTCCTGGTGGGGCTATCGTGTTGAACTAACAATAGTTTTGGAAAGTTACCAGAATATAGGCTTATAGCCGTGATCTGGCAATAGCAAGAGGGGGCTGCCGAAATTCGAACATTCCAACAGCCCCCTCTTCGTAGGGGCGGATTCAATATCCACCCGCCTATCCTTTTCGCGGTGCCTTTCCTTTATCGCGGCACTTGCCCTTTTTCGCGGCGCCTACCCTTACGTATAATTATTCAATATCAGGATAATATCCTCAACATCCACTACCCCGTCTCCGTTTACGTCCGCATACACAGGCGCAATTTTGAGGGGCTCAAATGTCTTTTCCACCAACCAATCAGGGTCGGCTCTACGCGCCCCATAGAAGTACGCCGCCGCCGCCACGTCCGCAAGGTCAACAAAGCCGCTTCTGTTTACATCAAACCTTGAGAAATTGCTTACTTCCGTTGTAACAGAACCTGCTAAGCCAATATCGAACCTTTCGCTCGGCGTAGCCGCATTAACGCTGACATTTTCAACCGTTGTTACCCCATTGGCACCGTCTTTTATTGCAAGCTCCAAATCGAATAGCCTACAGTCTCCAAAATCGCCTCCGCCTGTTCTAGTCAACATAAGGGTTTTTTCTGAATAATCCCCATTCTCAATCCACTCCTCCTCAATTGAAACAGCCCAACCATCTAAACCGGTTATTTTTTGTTCTGTAAAGAACGTGTTTTCGATTTTTATAGTCAGATTCACCGCGCTGGCATTCTTGGGCATTTCTTTCCCCAAGAATGTGTACGTTGCTATGTCCCCCGCCATCAAACTATCGGGTCCCACAATGCTTATTTTGGACTCAAGGTTGAATGAATTGACATTAGCAACCGCAAGAAGCACAGCCCAATTGACAACGCCGTCCCCAATGTCGGACAACGTGCCAGTTACCCTGTACAGGCCTTCCCTCGCCGAGTCGAACGTTGGGTTGACCGCATTCCATGTTACGCTTGCCTCGCCTGTCCCGCCGCCAACATATTCAACCGCAATCTTTGACGGGAGTTCCGCAGCAGCTAGCGCGGCAAGGTTGGCATACTTGCCAGGGGTTACGAGTATTGGCTTCGGCAGGGTAGCTGATGCAATTTGTTTCGGCCGCGCAGATGATGCCTTGCCAAATACGCCGTCCACGTAGTCAAGGGCAGCGCGGGTGTCGGCTTGGATCTTGGCGATTGCCGCATCTTCCGCCGCCTGCATGGCAGGGCTCTTAATGTACGGCATGCCAATCCTGCCGCCTACCATAAGGTTCGCTGCCGATTGCACAGCCTCTATGTACCATCTGCTCCAGTCGCCGAACACCTTAAGCTCCCTTTCATAGCTGCTGTCCGCTTGGTCGTTGCCTGGATTTGCGAGCATCCAGTCATAATGCCTTACTGTGTTGGCCCTCTCCGCCGCCAAGCGGGTCTCCCAACTCTTCATAACCTGGCTTATTGTGTCGGTGGCTTCAACCTCGCCGCCATTAGCCATCTGATACGCCACTGCTGCCGATACGGTCGCAACATTGTGCATCTCCTGTGCGCTTATCTTGTCAAGCGTGTCGTGGGACGAATGATACACATAGTCGGTAAAATGCCATGTCAAAAGCGCGGGGATGAAAGCCCCAACCCTGCTAAGCGCGTTCTGCACAAATGGCGAGTGGTCCGAGCCCCCTTCATAGGGGTTGGACTCGACCTCAAACAGCGGCGCACCGGGGTATTTTTGCGCATGCAACTCCTGAACGGCAAGCCCTGTTTGCAGGTACAAATCGTTCAGGAAGAACCCTGGGTAATTGTTGACCGGGGTTGTGACCGAACTGGTGCCGCCAGTCCAAAGCGAGAACTTATCCGGTTCACGGACAAATACGTTGTAGCTCAAAGGAAGGCCCGTCTGCCCCGGGTAAGTGAAGTTCCCGTACCTGTAGCGCAGGTTTGCGCTAACTGTGTTCGTCGCCATATCAGACGGGTCAGGCGTCTTTTCAATGAGCATGTTGCCACCTATCTTTACCGGGTCGCCGCCAGTCATGTCGAGGTCGATTGATCCCTTGACATTAAGGAACTCGTTCCTGTACTTTGCTTCCCAGTTGTCTGTCATGGTAATCTCGTCGCCCCATACGAATGTGATCGTCCTTTCGGGCCTTGCTATCCTGCCCGTGTCTATCATCCTTTTAAGCGCCGTAACAATTTCAAACCCCATAGCCACGCCCGAGGCATTGTCATGGGCGCCAGGCTCGTTGATATGTGCCGGCACGTATATCCTCTCATGCGGCTTCGTCGCCCCTTGTATCTCGGCGACCAGCATTTCCCTCGGGACGCTTGCTTGATATGTTCCGAGTACCGCAATCTCAAGGACAACGGTTTCTTTTTCCATTAGCTTCATTAACGCGTCGTACCCGTCAAGCGACCAGTGAAGGGCCACTCCTCCAGTGCCTGGCTCTGCCCAGTTGCCAGCCCCGGTGTACGGGACATAGTCGGTGTACCAGCGCTCCCCGTTAACCACCGGCATGCGGTAACCCGGGTTTGAGCTTACGCGGCAAAGCGCGGCGACCGCGCCTACGGTTTGGACATATGTACGCACATTCGCACTTGCCGTCGTAGTTGTGAGAAGCACTTTGCCAGCCAAATCGGCAGCAGGTATGCCCAATGAATTCGTTGTCGCAGTCAATGTTCCAACGTATACGACCTGCCCGGTCTTTGTTCCCTTAGCTATGTTTTCCGCAGGGGTCAAAGTCTCGTCAGTGTACGCGAAGTAAGACATATTGGTCGGCAGGTGAACCCTCTTGTTTACCTCCTGCATCTTTGCGTATTCCGGCGAGCCGGGATTCGCAAGCGAATTGTAAAGGAACTCCGGCGTTACATAGCTGGGGTAGTATATAGACGTCGGATCAATACAGTCCGCCGTAAATTCTACTACGTCTACGCACAAATCCCGTTCGGCTTCGGTCAGCGTTGCGGAAGCCTCGAACGATGGGTACGCTTTTCTAAAATCGGTGATTCCGGAGTAAACCGGCCCTGGGGCGCTACCTGAACCGCCGCTGCCGCCCCCCGGCTCGCCGGCAATTTTTACCGACACATACTGGGGGTTCCACGCCGCTGCGTTGGCGTTTACCTGATACCATACACTGTCGCCCTTGTTGTTTGCGGTCGTCCTTTCGCCCTCGTCAAAACCAATCGCGACCAGCCTGTTTTTCAGCTCATTCATAACCCCTTTAAGCCAATTGCCGTTGCTCGTCCTCCATCCCCGATAGACAAAGCCTGTGTTCAAAACCTGGTTTTCGCCGCTTATTTCGTTGGAAAACAATTCTACGGCTTCTTCAAGCGAATAATGGCCCTTTGCCAGCGCCGCCGCGCTACCTCCGCTCACCATTCCAATAACCGACGTTGCCACAAGGGCCAACACCAGCGTAAACGACAGGATTTTTTTAGTAGCTCTCAGTTTCATCTCCCTAATCCACTCCTCATTAGATATTGCCTCGATTATTATGGAGCCGTGGCACTCCATTTTCAGCCTCGCTGCTGTCGCGCAACGTGGTTAAACGGCTCACTGTATGGGGTGAGCGCCTCCCTCATCCTACCTCCTCTTATTCAGTATCGAATTGGCTGTGGTATAGTTCAGCGTAAAAGCCATTCTTGCTAATTAGATCGTTGTGGCTCCCCTGTTCAACAATGTCCCCTTCCTTCATTACTAATATCATATCCGCATTTTGTATTGTTGACAAGCGGTGAGCAATAATAAAACTTGTTCTGCCGCGCATAATGTTGTCCATCGCCTTTTGGATGAGCGTCTCGGTCCTTGTATCGACACTGCTCGTCGCTTCATCCAGTATAAGTATGCCGGGGTCAACGAGAAATGCCCTGGCAATTGTTAGCAACTGTTTTTGGCCCTCTGAAATATTGTCAGCTTCCTCGTTTATTGTCATATTATACCCGTCGGGCAAGGTTCGGATAAAATGATCCACCTGCGCAGCCTTTGCAACTGCTGCAACTTCGTCGTCAGTCGCATCAGGCTTTCCAAATTTAATATTGTCCAAAACCGTTCCATTGAACAGCCATGTGTCTTGAAGAACCATCCCGAATAACGAGCGCAGGCCGCCGCGCCGAAAGGAGCTAATACTATGCCCGTCAATTGCGATCCTGCCGCCGTTCACATCGTAAAAGCGCATAAGCAACTTTACAATGGTTGTCTTCCCAGCGCCAGTCGGCCCGACTATGGCAACCTTCTGGCCAGGCGCCACATTTGCGCAAAAATCCTTAATTACGATATCATTCTCATTGTAGCCAAACGAAACATGCTCAAAACCAACATTCCCTTCCAACTGCAGTGCGCCGCCCGTGGCACCGATTGTTGCTTTGCCCGTGGCACCTGTTGTTGCTCCGCCCATGGTGCCGATTATGGCACTGCCTGTGGCAACAGTTATGGCACTACCTGTGGCGTCAGTTATGGCACTACCTGTGGCGTCAGCTATAGCACCGTCTGCGATGCCATTTGTTGCTCCGCCCATGGCGTCGTTTGTTGCTTTGCCTGTGGCACCGTTTGTTGCTCCGCTCGTGGCACCGACTACGGCACTGCCTGTACCTGTAGGGCCGCTTATGGCTCCGACTAACGCATCAGGGGCATCCGGCCCCTCCTCCGCTTCATTTAGGAACTCAAATACCCTTTCTGCGGCTGCAGCCGTCAATTGTATAATGTTTGAAGTATTGGCAAGATGCGACGTCTGGTGGGAGAAGTTCCTAGCATACTGGATAAACACCTGAATGCCGCTTATCAGCATTGTGCCTCCCGTCACGAACACACCCCCGACAATGCAAATTATAACATATGCGATGTTTCCAATCAACATGGAAATTGGCATCATCATCCCAGACAAAAAATTTGCCTTCCATGCCGACTTGTACAACAGACTGTTGTATTTTGAAAACTTCTCCCTTGAATCCTCATGACCGTTAAAAGCCTTCACAATAGCATGGTTTCCGAACATTTCCTCAATGTGCCCGTTGACCTCCCCCAAATGCGCCTGCTGATCCTTGAAATACTTCTGCGACTTCTTCACTATTGCCGCAATGCACGCTGACGTTACCGGGAGAACGCCCAGCGTCACCAGTGTGAGCCTCCAGTCGATAGTGAACATCATGATAACAATGCCCAACAGCGACATAACGGATGTAATTATCTGCGTTAAGCTATTATTCAAACTCTGATTTATCGCGTCAACGTCGTTTGTTATCCTGGACAAGACGTCACCATGCGTCGTCCCGTCGTAGTATCTGAGCGGCAACTTGTGAATCTTTGCGCTGATATCTTTCCTCAGCCTGTACGCTATATTGTTCGTCACCCCTGCCATAACAAAACCCTGAATATATGAGAATGACGCGCTCAAGACGTAAATCACGGCTAACAGAAGGATAATGCTTCCGATTTTTTCGAAATCAATGCCCCCCGTCCCCGCAACAAGCCTCCTAAAGCCAAAATCGATCTCGTCAGTCACACCCATCAATATCCTTGGCCCAACTATCGCAAATACCGTAGACGTAACTGCGAGAAGCCAAACGGCAAGAATTGCCCATTTGTAGCCGCCAAGGTACTTAATTAGTTTCTTTGCCGACCCGCCAATATCCTTTGCCTTCTCAGCCCCCAGCATCATACCGTAAGGGCCGCCCATCCCTGGGCCCCTCCCCATGCCGGGCCCTCGAGCCACCCTTGGGGTCGTGCCGGCGCCCCCGCCCATGCCTTCCGAAGCCGGCGTATTGCCGCCAACTTTATTGTCGCCGCTCATTCGCCAGCCCCCCTCTCTACCGCCGCATCAGTTGCCGTGCCAGCCACCACATCAGCCGCCGCACCAGCCGCGCCGCCAGCCACAGTACCAGCCGCCCTCTCTACCGCACCGCCAGCCACCGCGCCAGCCGCCATACCAGCCGCCGCACCAGCCGCCGTACCAGCCATCGCTCCAAGCTGCGACGATGCGATTTCGCGGTACTCTGTGCAACCGGCTATCAATTCATCATGTTTCCCGCAACCGACAATCCTGCCCTTGTCCAGCACGATAATCTGGTCCGCGTTCATTATAGTTCCCACCCTCTGCGCGATTATTATCTGCGTTATGCCGTCTGCCTCTTCTTTCAGTGCCTTGCGCAATGCCGCGTCCGTTTTGAAGTCCAGTGCCGAAAAACTGTCATCGAATATCAATATGTCAGGTTTTTTTACCAATGCCCTGGCTATTGACAGCCGTTGCTTCTGACCCCCCGACACATTTGCCGCCCCCTGCGAAATGGGCGAATCAAAACCTTCCGGCTTGTCTTGGATAAAGTCCATTGCCTGCGCAACGGCAGCGGCGGACTCAACCTCGTGGTCAGGTGCGCCCCTATCGCCATATTTAATGTTTGAAGCTATTGTCCCTGAAAGCAGGCTTGCTTTCTGCGGGACGTAGCCCAGTTTTTTGCGCAAACCCTCCAGCGCGACTGAGCGGACGTCCACGCCGCCCACCATAACCTGCCCTGATGTGGCGTCATAAAAACGCAATATCATGTTCGCTATCGTCGACTTGCCCGAACCCGTCGGCCCAATCAAAGCTGTTGTCTCGCCCTGCTTTGCCGTAAAAGTGACTTGAGAGAGGGCGTCCACTTCCGCCCCGTCGTACCTGAAACACACATCCCTGAACTCGACTACCCCTTTTTTCGTTTCGTCGAAGCTTGCCGGGTCGCCCGGATCCCGGATAGCCGCCTCTGTTGCCAGCACTTCTGCGACACGCGTCGCGGACACTGCCGCCCTTGGGGCCATGATGAACATCATTGACAAAGTTAAAAATGCCATAATCACCTGCATAGCGTACTGCACATACGCCATCATGTCGCCAACAAGAAAGTCAAAACTTGCGATCCCCCCGGCGCCAACCCAAACAACAAGCAGTGTCACGCCATTCATAATCAGGTTCATCATAGGCCACATAAGAACCATAACGCGGTTCACATACTGGTTTGTCATGGCCAGCTCCCTGTTAACCGCATTAAAACGCCCCTCTTCCCGTTTTTGGGCATTAAAGGCCCTTATAACCATAAGGCCGCTCAAATTCTCCCGGGCAACCAGGTTCATTTTGTCGATTAGTTTTTGAATTGCTTTAAACTTTGGGACAGCCAGCGACATTATCAACATCACGAAGCCGATAAGCACAACAACGGCAAGCGCAATTATCCAGCTCATTGAGACGGACTTCCGCACTGCCATGATAATCCCGCCAATGCCCATTATTGGCGCAAAAAACGCCATCCTGATGCCCATCATCACAATCATCTGCAACTGCGAAACGTCATTGGTACACCTTGTTATCAGCGAAGCCGCAGAGAACTTGTCGAACTCGGCGCCGTGAAAGCTCCCGGATTTCTCGAACATATCGCGGCGGATATCGCGTGACACGCCATTTCCAGTGAGGGAGGACAAAAGCCCCACTCCAACTGATGCGAGCCCGCCCGCCAGGGCTACCAGCGCCATGATAAAGCCAATCCGCGCAATCGCACCAGGCGCCGCATCTCCAGCCCCCGGTTGGCCAATGCATATGTTCACTATCCTGGACATAAAATTTGGCAGGTTAAGGTCACACATCGCCTGCGCAAACAGCAACAATACTGCGGCTATAATACCCCACGCATAGGGTTTTAAGTATGTAAAGAGTTTAGTCATCAGTAATCCTTTTCAATTTCGGCGGCTATCCGGCTATCCAGTTGTTCGACAATCCGGCAGTCCAGTTATCTGGCTGTCAGATAATTCGACAATCCGGCAGTCCAGTTATCCGGCTGTCAGATAATTCGACAACACGACAGTCCAGTTATCCGGCTGTCCAGTTATCCTGTTCACATCCTATGTTCCTATGTCTCTTCGATCGAACATGATTTTATGCTGCCTAACGCGGAAACATCCGCAACAAACCTATTAAAATCCGAGTATGGCGCTGGCCCCTTGCCGCTTATAACAAAATTTATTTCAAACAAGCCTTTGGCTTTTTCGTCAAATTTGATCTTGCTTAGTATGAAACCGTTATCGTTTGCGATACCATTGATACTGTCAATTGTTTCCTTAACATGCTCACAAACCAGCTTTACTGACGCGGTTGCCCCCAACCCCAGCCTAAACTTTTTTTCAATTCGGCTGAAAATGGTCAACACCGAAAACACAATTGTTACGCCCAACAGCGCCAATTCAAAAAATCCGGCGCCCGCCGCCAACCCAAGACAAGCAGTCGTCCAAACGCTCGCCGCAGTTGTAAGGCCCTTTATGCTGAACTCCTCGCGAATGATGGTTCCAGCCCCCAAAAAGCCAATACCAGATATCACTTGAGCCGCCAGCCTCGTTGCGTCCCCCGACATAGACTTCTGGGCATACCACTCGCCCAGTATCATAGCCACGCAAGATCCGACGGCTACAATTGTGTGCGTCCTGAACCCGGCAATTTTATGGGATGTTCCCCGCTCCCATCCTATAACCCCGCCTACAAGGAGGGCTGCTGCTATCCTGGCAATTATGTCTAGCTCGTTCACCTAATTAATCAACCTTTCAAAGCCATCTGAGCCCCTGCTTTCGCTATCGCGCAGTCAAAATAGCCAATGCTGTTTGGAGTGCAAACTTTTACGCATTCCCCGCAATTCGCACATTTGCACGGATCGATGTGCGCGATATGCCCATCAAGTTCTATGGCGCCGTACGCGCATACCTTAACGCACCTACCGCACCCTATGCACCCGACGCTACAGACCTTCCTTACATCGGAACCTTTGTCCTTGTTGTCGCACCTGACGGTATAAAGCGATTCAACGGGTATAAGCTCTATCAGCTTCTTCGGGCAAACCTTTGCGCATTTGCCGCATGCCGTGCATTTTGACGATATTACCCGGGCAATGCCGTCTTCGATAAATATAGCGCCGAACCCACAAGCCCTTACGCAATTGCCGTACCCCAGACAGCCATAGCTACACGCAAAGTGGCCGCCATGCAGCTGTTCGGCAGCGGCGCAATCCATTATTCCATCATATCTGTAAATTTTTTTGCATACTTTTTCGTTGCCGCCGCATTCCACGCGGGCAACTTTCCTTTCCATATCCCCTACTTCAACGCCCATAATGCCGCCTATTTGGACAGCGAGTTCTTTTCCGCCTACGGGGCATTGTGTAGGCGCCGCCTCGCCTCTCGCGATGGCGGCCGCGTACCCGTCACAGCCCGAATACCCGCATGCGGCGCAATTGACGCCTGGCAGGATTTCCCTAATCTGGGCAATGCGCTCATCTTCTTTGATCTCAAACACTTTTGACGCAAATGCCAACCCAAGCCCAAAAACAACCCCCAAGGCCCCTAAAACAACACTCGGCAACATAATGCTTATCATAGTATCTCTCCCTTTGACATACAATAAACCCGCTCACACATGCCCCAGCTACTAGCCTGTCACGCAAACAAACCCTGAAAGCCGAAAAACGACAGTGAAACAAGCGCAGCCGACACTAGAGCAATTGACATGCCCTGCATGCACTCCGGAATATCGCTATGCTCTATCCTTTCCCTAACCCCCGCAAAAAGTACAAGGGCTAACATAAAGCCGACCCCCCCCGAAAAACCGAATACCGTTGACTCGACAAAATTATACCCTTCGTCCATATTCAGCAACGTTACGCCAAGCACAGCGCAGTTGGTCGTTATAAGGGGAAGGTAAATGCCCAGCGCCCTGTAGAGGGGTTGCATCGTCTTTTTCAGGACTATTTCAATAAGTTGGACTAGGGCGGCAATCACCAGTATGAATACAACCGTTCGCATGTATTTTTCCATTTCGTACTGCCTGAGAAAGAAATAATCTATAACCCATGTGACCGACGAAGCCATGGTCATCACGAATATGACCGCCCCGCTCATGCCCAGGGCAGTACCCAGCTTCTTCGAAACGCCCAGAAACGGGCATATGCCCAGAAACCTGCTCAACACGAAGTTGTTTACAAGAACCGCCGAAACAACAATAACGATCAATTCCCTTGTTATCATTTCGCAGCCACCTCCGCTTTGATTTTCTCATAATTGCCGCATTTGTGGACGCACCCGTCACAGCCTACCTTTTTTGACTGCTTTGAGCCGGTTATTTTATTGATAATGCCAAGTATTATGCCGTACGCCAAAAACCCCCCTGGCGGCAGCAACATCAGTGCAGCTGGGGGATACAGGTTTTGGGTGACAACAATGCCAAATACCGTGCCGTTCCCAAGCAGCTCGCGGATACTCCCCATTATCAGCAACGCAAGCGTAAACCCTATCCCCATGCCAAGCCCGTCTGCTGCCGAGGCGGCTACGCGATTCTTGCAGGCAAACATTTCTGCCCTCGCCAGGATGATGCAGTTAACGACAATGAGCGGGATGAATATGCCCAAAGCCTCGTAAAGGTCAGGCGTAAACGCATGCAACAACAAATCGACAATCGTTACAAATCCCGCAATAACCGTAATAAACGCCGGAATCCTGACCTTGTCGGGAATAAAGTCTCTTATCAGCGAAATAACAATGTTAGAACAAATCAAAACCGCCGTAGCCGAAATCCCCATGCCAACCCCGTTTATCGCAGAGGTGGTAACAGCCAGTGCCGGGCATGTCCCAAGGACAAGCCTGAACGACGGGTTTTCATCCAACAGTCCATTCTTAATGATTTTCAAATAATCGCCCATCCTACCCTCCGTACCGTTATCCCATCTATTATTCGAAAGCTCCTCAGTCGTTATATAAACTCTGTGGCAAATATTCAATATATTATTCGAAAGCTCCCCAGTCGCTCGTAAAAACTCTGCGGAAATTCCGCAACTTGTTGTCTACAAGCTCCTCTGTCGTTTATAAAAACTCTGCGACAAATTCCGCAACTTGTTATCTACATGCTCCTTATCGCATCAGCTCGCCTATTACGTATGCCGCTTCGTTTACTGCTTCAGTGACTGCCCTGGATGTTATCGTTGCGCCGCTTATCGCCGATATTTCGTTTGCCTTTGACGTTTCCCCCTTGACAGCCCTCAGGGTTGTTTCCGCGCTCTTGTTGTCGTATTGTGTATAAAACGCCGGCTTTGTGGCGTTGCCCCCAAGCCCAGCAGTTTCGGTATGGCTAATGATTCTGACGCCGCTAATAACCATGTCGGCGCCCACGCCCACCAAAACCAAAATGTCGCCGCCGTACCCTTTTGTTACCGCCGTAGCGACATAGCCAACACTAGAACCGTCCTCGGACAAGCCTTCGTATACCTCCGTTACCATGGGGTACGACCCAGCGTTGACAAGCGCGGCGACTTCGTCTTCATCGACAGCCACAAAGCTGTCCGCCAATCCTAGCACTTCCGCTTTGGCGTCGTCAGCCTTACCCGCTTGTCCCTCGGCGATGATATCTTTCGTAGCGGAATAAGTTGCGGCAAGCGCCCCGCCGATTACGGTACAGATAATCAAGAGAACAGCAGCCGGCCTGATAAAATCACCCATTGACCTTTTCACCTCCAAACACTTTTGGCACGGTATACCTGTCAATAAGGGGCGTCGCCACATTCATGATAATAATCGCGAACGATACCCCCTCAGTATACCCGGTGTACAGCCTAATGACCACGGTAAGCACCCCGCAGCCAAGCCCCATTATTAATTTGCCTTTCCTCGTTATAGGCGAAGTCGAATAATCCGTAGCCATAAAAAGCGCCCCCAGGATTAGCCCACCGCCCAACACGTGATATAGCGGGTCGCCATTCATCAGCCCTTTGTGTCCCCCAAGAACCCAAGCCATAATAGCCGCTGACCCGATAAATGCCGCCGGTATCTCCCAGGATATTACTTTTCTTGCAAGCAGGTACACCCCGCCTATTAAAAGCGCCAGCGCTGATGTTTCGCCAATGCACCCGGCTACATTTCCTAAGAACAAATCAAGGTAGCTGGGCGCCCCTGCCGGAAAAGCCCCGGCCTGGAAAAATGTTTTTGCCAAAGCCATTGGCGTCGCAGACGAAACAGCGTCCGTCATCGGCTCGTGGAAAGCCATCATGGACTCGCCCCAAGAGGTAAGTAGTATCACCCTTGCCGCAAGCGCAGGGTTCATAAAATTGTTTCCTATGCCCCCAAACAACTGCTTTACAATCACAATTGCAGCAGCACCGCCAACAATGGCTTTCCACAGCTCTATGGCTGGAGGCAAGTTCATCGCAAGCAGAAGCCCGGTCACAACGGCGCTCAGGTCGTCAATAGTGTCTTCCCTTTTCATAACCATTCTGGCAAGTTTTTCCGATGCTACGCACGCCGCGATTGTGCAAACATACACTAACACAACCCGGGCGCCAAAAAACCAAGCTCCGGCAATTGCGGCTGGCGTCAACGCAATAATAACGTCCAGCATAATCTTTCTGGTCGTCGTATTTCCAAAAACATGGGGAGGAGGTGTTACCAAAAATCTATTGTCCATTTTTGCCGCCCCCCTTCCTGTCCTGCAATCCTTCCACTTGACTCTCCTGCTCTAAACCCTTCGCCTGCACCTGCACCTGCACCTGTGCCTGCACCTGCGCCGGGCCTTTTTCCTTCGCCTGGGCTTGCCCTTTTTCCTTTCCCTGCGCCGAGCCTTTTTCCTTCGCCTGGGCTTGCCCTTTTTCCTTTCCCTGCGCCGAGCCTTTTTCCTTCGCCTGGGCTGGGCCTTTTTCCTTTGCCTGGGCCGGGCCTTTTTCCTTTGCCTGGGCTTGCCCTTTTTCCTTTGCCCACGTTTCCCTTAGGATGCTCTTCCCCAGCCTTGCCGCTTGGACAATCCTGCGCCGGGCAGGGCATACATACGCGCAAACGCCGCATTCGAAGCAAGCTATAACCCGAAACGCTTCCAGCCTCTCTGCGTCAGCCTTGAGGGCGGCCAAATCGATATGCATAGGCATTAGGTGCATCGGGCAACTTCTGGCGCACCTACCACAGCGTATGCACGCAGTCTCTTTGTGAACTACCGCTTCTTTGCCGTCAAAAGCCAACACGGCATTAGTATTTTTAATAATTGGGACGTCGAGCGAATGCTGCGCGATCCCGGTCATTGGCCCTCCCATAAGAACCTTTTGGGCGGAACATTTAAACCCACCGCAAAACTCAAACACATCCTTTAAAAGTGTTCCTATAGGCACCTCGACGTTCATAGGGTTCATAACGGCGCCCCCTGAAATAGTAACCACTTTGTTGACCAGCGGCATTCCTGTTTTTGCGTATGTGGCAATCATTGCCACTGTGTTGACGTTCAGAACAAGGGCGCCGACGTCCATGGGAAGCTTGCCCGGTGGAACGCGCCTTCCGGTACACGAATAAATCAGCGTTTTTTCCGCGCCTTGAGGGTAAATAGAGCTCAGAACCACAACGTTTACGCCGTCTTCCTTTTCGGCGGCGCTGGACATGGCCTTGACCGCCCCGGGTTTGTTGTCTTCAATCCCGATATAGGCATGTTTTATGCCGAGCACGGTTTTTACAATATTAATCCCCTCAATGATATTGGAGGGGTTTTCAATCATGGAACGGTAGTCTGAAGTTATATACGGCTCGCACTCCGCCCCGTTTATGATTAGTGCGTCAATATTCTTGTCCTTGGGCGCATTCAGTTTAACATGAGTCGGGAACCCGGCGCCTCCTAAGCCAACCAGCCCCGAAGCTCTAACAATCCTAAAAAGCCCATCTTTTCCCTCGAATTCAGGAGGCGCGACATCCTCGTGAATAGCCTGGAGACCATCTGTTTCAATCTCGACAGATTCTTCTCTGCCCCCTCCCGGGTGCATAGCGGGGCCGACCCTTGTCACAACCCCCGACACGCTTGAGTGGACAGGGGCCGAAACATAGTTTCCGGTATCGCCAATAACCTGTCCAACTTTAACCTCGTCACCTTTTTTTACAAGAGGCCCGCACGGCACGCCCACATGCTGTATCATCGGGATTACTACCTTCCCCGGAATATCCATCTTTACTATTGACGACTCTGCTGTGAGCTTCTGGTGCTGTACATGAGCCCCCCCGATGTGGGAAAATCTGGCTAAGCACATTTCATCAATCAACTCCAATTCTAAAAATACTTTTTACAACATACTGCTCGATCGATTTGGTGTATATCCTTAATGAAATATATACTGCATTCGGGCATTTCCCGAATCATAATCTCCCCAACTAAATCAGCCTGTCCAGCTCCTACTTCAATCACCGCAAAGCCTTCTTTGGACATAAACCTTGGAAAGACGCTCTGGGCAAACCTTCTGTAAAAATCCAGCCCGTTCTCCCCACCGTCCAGGGCAGCCAGCGGCTCATAGCACCTGACGTCCGGCATGAGCCCACCAATGTCCCCCGACGGGATATACGGCGGGTTTGAACATATAATGTCAACTGCCCCCGTTGCGTCAAACAGCCTCATAATGGAATCGTCGCAAAAAACGTCGCATAAAACAAACTCTGCCCTGTCGCCAACCCCGTTTTTTTCCGCGTTCCTTTTTGCCGTCTCAATCGCCCCATCCGAAATGTCAATTCCCGTTACCTGGGCTCCAGGCAAAAAATGCGCCAGGCTTATAGCCACACACCCTGTCCCAGTACAAATGTCAAGTATTTTTATACCCCTCGCATCCGGGCAACCATTGCCAAAGCGCACCCCCTCTGGGCTTTCCTTTTCAAGGCACACCGCATCTGGGTTGTCATTGCCAAAGCACACCGCGCCTGGGTTGTCATTGCCAAGGCGCACCACGCCTGGGTTGTCATTGCCAAAGCGCATTACCTCGCTAATCACATGTTCAACCAAAACTTCCGTTTCTGCCCGTGGTATCATTGTGTGCCTGTTGACATAGAAGTCAAGCGACATAAACCCCCACGAACCCAAAATATACTGAATCGGCTCATAACGCTTCCTTCTCTCCAGCATGCCGAGGTACTTTTCAACCTCAGCGGCGCAGGGTTCCACATCAAGCCTAGCATACATCGCTGCCATGCTGATATTCAGTGCCGCGCCCAACAAAACCGGCGCCTCATTGGGGTCGCTCAATGAAGCCCTGCCGTATATCAACAAATCCCGGTATGTATCCAACGCCACACTACTACCCTAACTGACGCCGTCGCCCGCGGTGCCGCCCGCATGCGCTCCTGCGCTGTCTGTATGTTCTCCTGCGCCACCGCCATCCGCGATGCCATCTGTATGCACTCCTGCATCACCGCCGTCTGTGATGCCGTCTGTTTGTGCGCCTACGCCGTCTGTACGCGCTCCTGCGCCGCTTTGTTGCTCGTCTGCGCTTCCCGCTGTTTCGGTGCCGCCGCTTTCGCCTCCCGGCAGGCCATCGGGCCTCAAGCCCGTTAACGCACTGTTAAACGCCACTATTGCCACTTCAAGCATGCTGTCGTCCGGCTCCCTGGTCGTAAACTTCTGAAACATGAGCCCCGGGGCGCTGACCGCCCTTGTGAGCTTGTTGTCATATTTTCCTGCCGCCTTGGTGACCTCATACGAGATACCTGCTACAAAGGGTATCATCAGCAACCTGGTCAACAGGTTAAACAGCACCCTTGCAACCCCTACTATCTGAAAAGGCAGTTGCAACAATATCAAATCGGCCGTCGAGAAGACCAATATGCTAATTATCATCACCAAAAATAAAAACGACGTCCCACACCTAGGGTGTTTTGTCGAAAACTTTCTTATGTTTTCTACAGTCAGCTCCTCGTCTTTCTCATAGCAGTGTATTGTCTTGTGCTCCGCGCCGTGGTATTGCCAAACCCGGCTTATTTCTTTTAACCGGGACGTAAGAGCCAAATACCCGATAAATAAACTCACCCTCAATAAGCCTTCACACAGGTTCGACAATAGAAGTTGTGAGCTTACAGATTTGTCAAAACCGAAAAAACTAATCAAAAGATTCGGCAACAAAATAAAGAGCCCTACGCTAAAAAACAGCGAAAGCACCACTGCAAAGGTAACAATAACCTCTGTTGCTTTGTCTCCCAGTTTTCTTTCTAAAAACAGCTCGAATTTTGAGGGTTCTTCCTCTGCCGCATCCCCTGCTTCTGCCCCTTCCTCTTCAATATCGAAGAACTCCGCAGAGAACATCATAGCCCCCAAGCCTATCTTCAACTGGCGGAACAGGCCAACCGCCCCTCTGAATACCGGGACCTTTTGAATCTTGAGCTTCGTAGGAACCGGCTTTATTTGCAGCTCAATCTCCTTGTTTGGCTTTCTGACCGCAATAGCCGCATTTTCCGGGCCTATCATCATTAACCCTTCAATAATGGCCTGCCCTCCAATGCTAAACCTCTCTGCATTCTCAGAACAGCCCTCTTTTGTTGTGCCTTCCTTTTTTGTGTCGGATTCGTTTGACATATGATAAAAGGGCCGAGTATACTCAACCCTCCTCCATTCTATTTTATCTTAACTTTTCACCCGTCTTATTTGCTTCTTCCATGCCTCTTCCATGCCTCTTCCATGTCTCTTACATTTGTCTTCAACGCCATTATAGAAACTTTAGTTATTCGTCAACCCGTATTTCTTGTTAAACTTATCAACCCTCCCGCCAGTATCGATGAATTTTTGCTTCCCCGTAAAAAAGGGGTGGCACTTCGAGCATATCTCAACGCTCAACTTGGGTTTCGTTGAGCCAGTTGTAAAAGTCTCGCCGCATGCGCACCTTACCTGTGCTTCACCATACTTAGGGTGTATTGCCTCTCTCACTATCTCACCTTCTTCCAAACCGCAAGCTAATCTGCATTTGTATATATCAAGAATTGCCCACATGTATTGTATACCCTGTACACTTACATTGCATACCATGTACACTTACATTGCATACTACGTACACTTACATTGCATACCATGTATTCTTACATTGTATACTCTGCCTACTTACATTACACACTCATATCGTATACTCTGCCTACTCATATTGCACACGCCGTGCCAAAAGAGCCAGGTAACAACTACATCAACAAAGCCGGGTGCCTTCTTCTCAAATCTTAGCACAAGTGCTATTCTAACACAAGAATCTGATTCACGCAAGCCATTTTTTAGACATGAAACAGGGGGACGATTCAGCTATATTTCTATTCAAATACCCCCTCTTCGTCATTGCGAGGAGCGTAGCGACGAAGCAATCTAGTCTGTGAAATCTCTGTTTTGCTGTATTTCCCGTTAATTCGGTGCCTGGATTGCTTCGC
>Ga0099364_10002014_pt1 | contig 32736 bp, 28 predicted proteins | sample TergutTh196P3_FD_73070 | JGI IMG/M metagenome (GOLD analysis project Ga0099364, IMG submission 73070) | Microcerotermes parvus P3 segment gut microbial communities from Pointe-Noire, Republic of the Congo - Th196 P3 | ecosystem: Host-associated > Arthropoda: Insects > Digestive system > Gut ... | reverse complement strand
TGGCTTTTTTTGGTTACTTTTTTTGTCCAGACAAAAAAAGTGACTCGCCGGGAGGCGAAACCTCCCCTCGCTGAAAGCGAAAAAAACCCTTCGCCGGAGGCGACACTCCCCCCTGGAAGGGAAAAAACAAAAACCCCCCTCATTTAAATTGCCCGCCGCCAGGCGAAAAAACAGTTCTGAAATATTTTGCTTCCTCAAACAAACAAAGAATGCTATATTCCTCTTGCTGCGCGAAAAGGGTGCGGCTGGGCTTCTAAACCCATTAAATATTCAGAAGACGAGAAAGCACTCTGAGTAGCGCAGCATTTTCTCGCTCTGACGGCCTCCAGTGGATGGCGGCCCATGCGGGAACCGAAAGGTTGCCGGTCTCTGAATATTCCGGTTTTAGAACTCGTTTGGGCCGCCATAAATTTGGCTCCCCAAACGCCCAGCTTCTCCCTCGGAGAGCAGCATTGCTGTTCGACGTTTTTGAAGAGAGAGGGAGGAGGCTTTTATGAGTGAAAAAAAAGCAGGGGCAATTCTCAACGTTGAGGAAGGGCAGGTTGTGGAAACCCTGGAGCAACAGCTTATTGAGCTGCGTATACGCGGCTATTGGGATGCGGCGAGCATTTATGTCCAGGCGATGCATATAATTCAGCTGCCCGAGGGAAAAAACCATTTGCACAGCATGGCTGCTTTGGTTGCCGAGGCCAGCTTGGACGCCATGCAAGGCCACCCTGGCCTCAAGAAGTATTTGGCGGTTTTCAGCGACGAGCTGATGAGCTTTCTCAAAGCGCTTGAGGCAGCCCACAAAAAAAACACGGAAATACCCAAAGAGAAAATGGACGCCATGTGGGCCGGGCTCACAGAACGCTTGAGCAAATTTAAGCCGTGGGGAGTGGCAGAAGTTTTGAGGCGATCCTCTCACTGGAGTTGAAACTTTTTTTCAGAGGGCGTCATGCACAAAACTGAGAATGAAAAAGTGGAAGCCATCATAGGCATGTTAAGGCGCCTCCAAAATAGAGGCTTTGAGGGTGCTGCTTTGTTAAGAGAAAAGTTTGAAGCTTTGGCCGAAATACCCGGCGAGCACTATGTAGAAAAAATAGGGAGGAAGCTGGAAGAAACAATACGCTTTGCCGACAGAGGGCAACCTGAAGCAACGCTACACTTAATGGCTTTGGCCGAGTTTGTAGACAACGCCATTGTTGAAGAAACGCAACACGCCAAAGAGTTGGAGCAGCTCTTCCAAAACTTGTGGGAGCCAAAGGCAGCGCATGCTCAAGCTTCCATGGTGGTTTCAACCACGGCTTCAGTTGAGGCTTCAGCTTCAACTTCCATTTCAACTCCCATTTCCCCCTCAACTACAGAAGAGCCCAGGCCCAAAAAAACGACACTTTTATATGGGAAAAGCCCATTGGAATGAGGGGGGCGGAAACTCAGCGCACAAGCAAGCGCTTGCGGAGGCTTTCAAGCTGGCCTTTGAGGGAGCCGTCAAAAAGCATATTGCCCACTTGAATGGAAACGCCGCCAATGAGGGAGCTGTCCACCACGGTTTCAAGCAGCAGGGCTTTTTGGGTTTGCTCCTCAAGGGCTTGCTGTAGAGCTTTGGCTTGTGAGGGCAGCAAGGGACGGGCCGAGGAAAGCTTTCCGCGCATGCGGTTTTGCCGGGCATCCGCCAGGCCGTGCAAAATGCGGATGATGCTGTCCAAAAGCACCAAACGGCCACGCCTGGCCAAAAGCCGCATAAAATGAGCAACATAAGGGTTGAGGCCCGAAACCCTGGGCAGAAGGCTTTCTATGAAAAGCTCTTGCTGGCTGCGGGAGAAGTGGGGGTTTTTAAGCAACTCGGAAAGCCCTGGCGTCCCCGCAAATGCCCTAGAGAAAGCCTCCAGTTGCAAAATGGCCGCGTCCACCTCCTTGTCAACCAAACTCAGGAGCGCGCGCGCCCAACGTCGCGAAACGGAAATAGTCCACATGCCATGCCCTCTAACATGTTGGAGAGTTAGAGGAAAGCACTGTTATGGCCGGGCACGCTCTCCCTTTTCCCCCAGAGGCCTTAAGGCGCGCTTTGAGAGGGAGCGTAGCAAAAAGTCGCGCCAACCCAAGGGGGCCGCTAGAAAATAGAGATGTTAGAGCAGGGAGATTTTGAAGAAAGCTCAAAGCGTCGCCACCGGGTGGTTTTCAACTCCATTGTGGCCAGCACTTCAGCGTTGATGCTGAGCATTGTGGTGCTTTGGTTTTGCAAACAGTGGGGGGTGGCGTTGATGATGTCTGTCGTCGCCCTGGGCAATGTGGCTTGGCTGGCTTTGTTTAACAAGGGGATGCAGGAGCAAGCGCGTGTGGGCTTTTTCGTCATGTCCACATGTACCATTTGCGTGACGGCCATGGTGTTGGGCCATGAGACGCATGTACAAATTGGGTTAATAGGGCAAATTCCTTTGGCGTTTATATGTGCGCTCCCTCATGAGAGGCGCCGGCGGGTTTGGATGTTGTTGGCGCCAATGGTGCTTTTGGCTTTATATTTTGTGGCTGTGCAGCTGGTGCTGTGGGAGCCTTTTATAGAGCCTGAAGTACGCCACAACTTGGCCATTATTTTTTATGCGGCTGTTGCTTTTGATACTTTTAACCGTGTTTGGTTTTTGGCCACCTCCAACGAGTTGGCGGAAAGGCGCCTGGCAGAAGCGCGAGACAGCGCGCTGAGCGCAAGCAAAGCCAAATCCCAATTCCTGGCCAACATGTCCCATGAAATACGTACCCCCCTCAATGGCATGTTGGGGATGGTGGAGCTGGCTTTGAGAGGTGGGGACTCTCTCTCCGAGGAGCAAATAGAATACCTGCGTACCATTGCTTCTTCAGGAAAGGCTTTGTCCCAGGTTATTAGCGATATTTTGGATGTTTCTCGCATAGAGGCAGGGAAGCTGCAGCTGGAGAATGCGCCTTTTGGCGTAGAAGAGGTGGTTTCCAATGCCGCGCATATGCTTGCAACACGTGCGGCTGAAAAAAACTTGGCCTTCTTCGTCGACATTATGCCTGAAGTACCTCTCTATATTATGGGGGATGTGTCGCGTTTCCGGCAGGTTTTTATTAACCTGGTGGGCAATGCCATTAAGTTTACCTCGCAAGGTGAGGTGGATGTGGTGGTGGGTTATGAGGGTACAGAGCGTTTGCATTTGACGGTGAGGGACACAGGCCCTGGAATTCCTCTGAGCAAACAACCCCATGTGTTTGATGCTTTCCACCAGGTGGATGCTTCCAGCGTTCGCCAGCACAATGGTACAGGCTTGGGTTTAACCATTGTCAAACAGCTGGCGACGCTGATGCAGGGGGATGTGTGGTTTAAAAGCGATGAAATGCAGGGCTCCACTTTTCATTTTGAGGCCCACATGCCGAAGGTGAAAAGCGGGGAGACGGTGGATGCGGCCTGTTTGGCGACGGATGTTAAAGTGTTGTTGCTTTGCGAGCACCCGCGCAGCCGACAAGTGCTTTGTCGCCAAATAGAGAGTATGGGCGCTCAAATATTGAGCGGCAGCGTGGAGCAGATAAAGCAAAGCGAGGCGGTGGTGGATGTTGCGCTTATAGACTTAGATGAGGCGGAAGACCGCCTGGAGCTGGCCAAAACTTTGGTTGCCTCAGGGAAAGTCCGCGCATGTGCATTGCTGGCTTTTCCTTCTTCTAAAGTGCCTTTGGAGAAAGAGCTCAAAGAGGCAGGCATTTCGCGTGTCTTGCTCAAACCGGTCAGCCCTGTGGATTTGAGGAGGTTTTTGCTGAAAGCTCCCCCTCCCCAGGCGGAGCCAACACCGGCTCCGCTTGCCTGGGTTATTCCTCGAAAATTGCGTATTTTGTTGGCGGAAGACAATGAGGTGAACACCTTGCTCATGCGGCGTTTGCTGGAGAAGCTGGGGCATGAGGTTGTGCATGTCGGCACCGGTGCGCGTGCGCTTGAGGTGCTGCGCAAAGAGGAGATGGATATGGTGTTGATGGATATACAGATGCCGGAGATGGATGGCTTTGAGGCTGCACAACGCATTCGCATGGAAGAAAGAGGTACAAAACGACGCCTGCCCATTGTTGCGCTGACGGCCAATGCCATGGCGGGGGATGACAGGCGCTGCTTTGAGGCGGGCATGGACGCTTATTTGTCAAAGCCCGTTGAGTTTTCGCGGCTGGAGACTTTGCTTGAAAAAATTGCCTCGGGCCGTTTTCGCTCCGTGCCTTTTGCGGGCGCGGCTATGTCTTCGGCAAGGTAACACCTGTTTGCCCTTGGTATTTGCCTTGCCTATCTCTATAGCTGGTTTTGCATATTTCATCCGCTTGGAAAAAAAGCAGCTGCGCCACCCCTTCATCCGCATAAATGCGCGCAGGCAATGGCGTCGTATTTGAAAATTCCAAGGTGACGTGGCCCTCCCATTCAGGCTCCAAAGGCGTAACATTCACTATTATGCCACAACGCGCATAGGTGGACTTGCCCAGGCAAATGACCAGCACATCGCGCGGAATGCGGAAATATTCAACCGTGCGCGCCAAAGCAAAAGAGTTGGGGGGAATAATGCATTCACTGGCACAAACATCGACAAAACTGCGCACATCAAACACCTTGGGGTCCACAATGGTGCTGTTGATGTTGGTGAATACCTTAAACTCGTTGGCACAACGCACATCATACCCATAGCTGGAAGTGCCATAGGAGATGAGTTTTTGTTTTCCGGAGGTGCGAAGCAAGTGAGGCTCAAACGGCTCTATCATCCTTCGCTCCGCGACCATTCTCCGAATCCATTCGTCGCACTTGATGCTCACATTTTGCTCCTGGGTGGTTGAGGCGCCGAAGTATGGCATACTCTCCAGCCATTGCCATAACCCATTTGCTCAACCCGGTGCCACAACTTAGGGCCAGCACCGGTTTCCACCCAGGAGAAAGGCCCAAAAAGAAGGAAAGGCCCCAAGGCGGTGCTGATAAAAAACAACTGTGGAATGACTAACAATATATTTTCAGCCGCCATTGGCATAAAAGCTTGGCCCAGACAACCCCCTCAGCCAGGGCCATTGAGACAAAGTGAAAGCAAAAGTGAAAGCAAAAGTGAAAAAATGGGAATAATTGAGCTTGAGGACATGGAGTTTTTTGCTCGCCATGGTTGCTTTCCCGAGGAGCAAACCATTGGCAATGTGTTTCGCGTGGACTTGCGCATGGAAGCGGACTTAAGCAAAGCAGCCCAAAGCGACAGGCTGGAAGACACCATCAACTACCAACATGTTTATAGCATTGTGAAAAGGGAGATGGAGAAACCTTCTCGGTTGCTCGAGCACCTGTGTGAGAAAATTCTTTGTGCACTCTATGCGGAATTGGAAGGCATTCAAAAAGTGACTGTGAAGGTTTCAAAGAAACACCCACCCATTGGCGGCAAAATAGGCCATTGCAGCGTTGTTTGGACGCGCTAGCCCCCCTGGGTGCACTTGTGCTGTTTTTTTCCAAAACCTGCAAAAAAACAGTTTGTGTAGAATATGGTATTTAAAAAAATGGCTGGCCGTTGTTGACGAAGTCGTGGCAAGCCGTTATGGAAAAAGTTTTTCGCGAGGGATTGAAACCAAAAACTTTCTCTTGTATTCAGATGCAAACAGGGATAAATATTTCTTTTCATTTTCTTTATATTTTTGTTTGCATTCCGTTGTGCGGTATTTGGGAAAGGGTATGTCTGGTTGTTTTTTTAAAACAACTTTTTAATAAAAATCAAATTCTGTGTTTTTTGACTTAAGAGAAACACAATGGGGAGTATGCATGTCTATTGAGAAAGCCCTACGTCAATTGATTCAAGCGGAGATGGACAAGCGTTTGGAGCCTTTGGAGCGAGCGACGCGCGCTTTAGAGGCCCAAGCGGGTGTGGTGCATAAACTTGCCAGTTTGTTTGGAGGACCTGGCCTCAACATTAAGCGTGGCCTCGTTGGCCGGCCGCGCAAGCAGAAGACGCAAACACGAGGTGCGGACAAGGCTTCTGAGAATGGGCGAAATTGCGCCATTATAACATGCCACCGTGCGGCGCGCAGCAAGGGTTATTGCGCGGCCCACTATCAAAAATTTCGCATGCTGGCGCGTACAGGTCGTTTGCCCAGCAGCTGGGTGGAGCATGCCAGCCCAAGCTCCATAGAGGATGTGCTGTTGCCGCGCGGGCGTGCAGGTGCGCGGGCTTTGGCAGAGTCCAGAGTGCAGGAGGGGGAATAGGTATTTCGGCAATACACGGTTTCCTTTGCGTCGTTTCCAGGGAATGTGGCCATACAAAAAACCGCCTGGTTCGCCGGGCGGTTTTTGTTGTTGGCGGTTGTTAGCGGTGTCAGCTGCTTTGGGTTGAAACCGCTCTAGCGTCCGGCGGCTTGCGTCAGCATCCCAAACCACTCCAGGGTTTTTCGTATATTTTCATCACCCTCCAGCTCCTCAATGTTGTGCTCCATTTTGCAAGTCCAATTGTGGATGCCCACAGTCCCCGGGGTGTTGATGCGGGTTTCCTGGGCGAAAATATCAAACCATGGAAAGGTGCAATAGCGGCTTTGGGCATTGAGCGCGGCTTGAATGAGTGCGCCGTGCAAAGCGGGAGAAAATTCAGGAGCTGCGGAGTGGTGGTGCAACTCGGGAATGCCTGAAACCATGGCCTGCCTCTCCCAGTGTTGGCATGTTTGCCAGAATGTTTTGAGGCTTTCTGTATCATGGGTTCCGGTGGTTACGATGGAGGCTTCTGGATAGTGGTGCGGGTTTTGGTAGCAACCATCATAGCGTGCCCAGCGCATCACTCTATAGCCCAAAATTCCCATTTCCTCCAGGCAATGGCGAGCAAAGTGGGGGATGACGCCCAAGTCTTCCGCAATAATTTTTCCCTCTGAAAGCACCTCAAAATTTTGTCTGCCGAAGCGGGCTTGTTTGTCTTCTTCAGGTGGAATGAATTGCCCATGCGCCATGTTGTCCAACCTCACCCATTGGCGAAAATAACCCACGGCATGGTCCACGCGTTTAAGGTGGAAGAGCAGCGAGGCATAGCGTCCGCGCTCTCGCATCCATGCATAGCCGGTGGCCTGTTGGACTTCAAAATCAAAATAAGGCAAGCCCCAGTCCTGGCCTTCAGAAGAAAAGTCATCCGGAGGAGCCCCAAGGTTTCCGTTGCGCAAAAACAACTCCGGATGGACCCATGCATCGCAGCTGTTGTGAGCGACAATAAAAGGCTCATCCCCGCACAAGAGAATGCCCAGTGTTTCGGCTTTGGCTTTTATTTTTGCCCATTGCACATGGGCCACCCATTGCTTCCACATGAAGAAATGACGCTGTGCCCAAAGGCGGCTGCGCGCTTCAGCCAAGGCGGGGCTTTGGCGTGTGGCCAGGGGGGCTCGCCATTTCCACCAGGGTTTTTTTTGCTCCAAAGCCAAGGCGGTGAAAAGGGCCAAGTCTTCAAGCCAGCTGGCTTGTTGTTGGCAAAACAGAGAGAAGGCGGTTTTTTCTTCGACGCCGGCATGGCTGCAGAAATAAAGCCATGCTCTATGGAGGGCAGCCTCTTTGAGTTTATAAACCTGTGCATAGAGAATGTGGGGGCTGGTTTTGGCCTCTTCCAGCAAAGGCAACGCTGCATGGCTGTGCGGCAAGGCTGCAGGCAAGGCGGATATGTCAATAAAGAGGGGGTTAAGCCCAAAAGCTCCGAGGGTAGAGTAGGGGCTCGGGTCGTTAGGCACCGTAGGCAAGAGCGGAAGCAACATCCACATGCGTTGCTTGGCTTTTGCCAGGGTGTCCAAAAAAAGCAAAGCGGCACCAAAATCCCCCACTCCCCCATCGGCCTTTGTCCGCAGGGAAAAGAGAGGCATTAACACGCCAGAGCGTCGGGAATACATAGGAGTCAAAATGGTGGAATGAAAAAATGGCGAAATGACGAAGAAAAAGAGAAAACCTAACCTGGCCGTTCTCACTTGCCCAGGGTTTTGTCAAGCAATGCAAAGAGGCTTTTTGTAGAGGCCTTCAAGCCTTAGAACCCTGTCTGGGGAGAGAGAGGGAAATTTTGTTTTTCTCGAGCGGAATGCTGGCCCCTGAAGAGCGCAGGCTCAGTGAGCAGAGAGGCTTACATGTGGGTTGTCAAACCATGAGGCCAACTGAAGCAAGGCGGAGAGCAAAGCAGGTCCGGGTTGAAGCAAGTCCTTGTTGGGGGCGCTTATCCACCGGGCGTTGCGAAGCCCGGGCAGGTTTTGGAGTTGGCTTTTGCCCTCGTGGAATTCGGCCAGGTTGATGACAATGTCAGGCTTGTGCCTGAAAATGCTTTCCAGGGAAACCACAGGGAATGGGGTGGGAGCGCGTTGGACAATGTTGTGTCCTCCGGCCTCTGCAATGAGCTCGTCGGCGAAGCTGCCGGGGCCCGCGGCGACAAGAGGAGAAAGCCCCACAAGCAAAAGGACGCGTGGGCGTTTTTGAGGTGTGGCGGTTTTCAGTTTTTGGCGCAACTCCTCGAAGGCGGAGAGCCACGCCTGGGCTTTGTCGCGGGCTTCCAAAAGCTCTCCCAAGCGAGCCATGGCCTGGCACACGTCTTGGGTGGTGGTGAGGGAGAAGGCCAAAATGGGAATGCCCTGCGCAGCGAGCCGCCGTACAGAGGCCTCATTGCCAGGCGCTTTGGGTGCCAAAACAACGTCAGGCCGAAGCTTGAGGAGGGTTTCCACGGCCACGTCTGAAAACCCTCCGGCCCTGGGCAAATGTTGCAAAGAGGGCTGCTCGTCAAAACGAGAAATGGCCACCAGTTTGTTTTGGGCCCCCAAAAAAATAACGGCCTGCGTCAGGGAAGGTGCAAGGCTTGCAATGCGCTGCACGGGGGCCTTGGGGGCAGGCCCCAGGCTGTCGACAGTGCCTGGGGAAAGCAGCAGGCAGCATGCAATGAGAAAGCCCGTCATGGTTTTAGCCACAGGGATTGTACGGTCGTATACCCCGTGGGGCCTGGTGGACACGTTGCAATGGCCTCCCCCTCGCTGCCGCCTTCTCCGCGAAGCAAATGCAGGCCTCCCTCTTTTGTTGAAAACACATAGACGTCTCCGCCGTTGGCATTGGCCACCCACAACATGTCGCCTGAAAAAGCCATGGCGCCCGCGGAAAAGCTGGGGGGCGCAGGCCATGTTTTCACCTCCTCATTTATAATGAGGGCCACGCCTGCAATGCCGGGGCTCATTCCCCAGTCTCCCGCGCAGCTGGCGGCGAGCAGCTTTCCATTGGAGGCCAGGGAGGAGACGTTGGTGCAAGTGTCCCCCAGGGAGAGGAGGGAGGTCGCGAGGGTTTGAGGGTCCACCTTGGCAATGAGGCCGGGGCCTGCCGGCATATAATACGCATTGAGGTTGTTGAGGGCCACATAGAGAGCGCCCTGGTGGTGCAGCACGTCATAGGGCAGGGGGAGGGGTGCCATTCCCTCATAGTGGGGAATGGAGAGGCTTGAGAAGTCAACTTCACCTGCGCGCACGGGGGCGGCGGGGTTTTCAAGGTTAATGCGGACAAGCTTTTGGCCTGCGCTGGTTTCCCCTGTCACCAGGTTGCCATAGAGTGGCACAAAGCCCTGCTTGCCCACGAGGGCGAAGGCCTGAGGCGAGGTGTTGTCACCGAAAGGCAACTCTGCAATGGTTTGCCAGCTGCCCCCCTCCACCACCTGCAGCGTATGGCTTCCGGCGTTGATGACATAGGCATGGGTGCCGTCTGCCGAAACATGTATGGGTGTTTGCCCTATGCTGACGGCCTCTCCTATGGGCTCAAGGCTTTGGGGGTTAAGGCGCAACAGCTGCTCCGTGCCGTCGTCAGCAACCAGCAAAACCTCTCCCATGCCGTTTATGGCCTGAGGCCTGTCCCCCACGAGTGCCATGTGGAAGCGGCTTTGGGTACAGGTAGAGAGGACGGAAACTTGCCCTGTTTGGAAGCAAGCGGCATAGAGGTGGCTTTCTTCTTCGCAGTGGACTTCTCTGCATTGGTTGTCCACGCAGCGTTGGTTTGCATTGCAGGCCTGGTTGCAGCCTCCGCAGTGGTCCACGTCGCTTTCGAGGAGTGCGCAATGGTTGCCGCACTGCACGGCATCTGGTGGGCAGACGAGGGGGGTTGAGGGGGCATTGTTGCAGGCGAAGAGGAAGGCGAGGAGGCCGAGGCAGCTACAGCGGAGGTAGGGTTGAAGCTTCATAAATTCTCCAAGGAAAGGTGAGGTGTTTGAGGAAAGAGAGAGGGCGGTGGAAGTGGCGAAGCAGCAAAAGGCGAAGAGGCAAGTGGCGCTGCCTTGTCGAGGTTGAAAGAGAGGCCAAAGAAAATGCCCAGGGGCGGCAGTGGATAGCCCGACATGTCCTGGGTGTGCACATTCAGCAGGTTTTTAAAAGTGAGAGAGAGTTGCAGTTTGGGGTTTTTAAACAACTGGCTTTTGAGTCCTGCATTCATAAGGCTGCGCGCGGGCCAGCTTAAGTTGCCAAAGCTGTTTCGGGTTTGTGAGGATTGGACATGACACTCCACAAAACCCGACAGCCATGGGGGGCCGGCCTCAAGGCGTGCAAACAGCTGGTGTGTGGGGCGATAGGGCAGAGGCTTTCCCTCATAGCGCAGGTCGCTCTGGAGGTTTTTGCTTTTCAGCCACGTATAAGCCCCTTCCATCTGCAACCAGGGCCAGGGCGCAAAGGAGGCCTCCAACTCCAGGCCATGGGTGTGGGCTCTGCCGAGGTTGAAGGGTTTGAGGGCGAAGGGCGGCCAATATTCCCACGCAATGAGGTTTTCAAAGCGGCTCCAAAAATAGCTTAGCGACACGCGTGCCTTTTCATTTTCCCAGGAAGGGCCCACGTCGAAGGACCAGGCGCTTTCGGCCAAAAGCTCGGGGTTGGGCCGCACCAGCCCCTGCTCTATATATAACTCGAAGAAACTCGGAATGCGAAAGCTTCTGCCCGCATTGCCCGAGAGCGCAAAGCCCCAGGGCAGAAGCCAAAGGCTTCCCAGCTTGGCCGAGGGGCTTGAAAATTGCGCCGCTTTGTCCATGCGAAAAAGCCCGTTGAGGGCCCATTTTTCTGCAAGCAGCCAGGCCTCGCCACCCAACATTCCGCCAAAGCTGAAGCGCTCTGCCGTGCTTTTTTCAGGAGCCCGGGAGACAAAAGCCTGGGAGGACACAAGGCCCTCATGACGAAAGTTGCCTTGTGCAAATACGACATGAGGCCCTCTTCTCCAACTGAAGTCCGAGGCAAAGTCCGTGTTGCTTTCGCGCTGCTTAAGCCCCTCGGCGAAGCCGCCGCCCGAAAGCAGCATGTGTCCAAACTGTGTGGCGCCGGAGAGTTTGAGGGTGAAGTTTTTTCCCAACGGGCCTTCTGCACGCAGCAAGGCGCGCAGGCTTTCGCTCTTCTGCCTGGTGGTGGGGCTTGGGTTTTCGACGGCGCCTGCCAGGCCGCGTTTGTGGAAGCCCATCTGCGTCCATGCCTCCAGCTGCCACGGGCCAATGGGCAGGGCATAGTGCAGCATGGCGTCCACTTTGTCGGCGTCGTTGTTTCGGCGTTTTTGGAAGACAAAGCTCTCCCTGGGGAGGTTGGGTGTGGGGTTAAAGCGGAAGCGGAAGACGCCGTCGCTGTGCATGGCTCCCACCCAGGCGCTGAGCTGTCCCGGCCCCGCCTTCCCCGTGCCTCCCACCACCCCGCGTATACTGCTAAAGCTTCCACCCAAAAGCTCTACAAAGAGGCGCTCCTCGTTTTTTTTGGCAAGCCCAAACAGCAGCGCCCCGGCCATGGCCCCCGGGCCAAAACGCGTTGCCGCCGCCCCACGTACCAGCGTTGCCGACTCCAGCAAGGCCATGGGCAAAAATGCCAAATCCACACTTTCGCCGCTGCGGCCCCAGGACATGCCGTCCACCAGCACGGCGACGGCATTGCCGGCGCTTCCGCGCACGGACAAGCGCTGCAGCTGCCCCATGCCACCGCTTTCTGAAACCTGTACCCCTGCGGTTTTGGACAAAAGCTCCCTCGCCTGCCCCGCCTCTTGCACAGAGGGAGAAACCGCCACACTGCGGGAGGAAGCCGCACTGTCCCCCTCGAGGGCAGAAAAATCCAACGGGGGCAAAGGCACGCTGACAGGGGAAAGCTCCGTTATGGCCTGCTGGGGCTGTGCCTCCCGCAGCGGTGCCGCTTCTGCCGCTTCCGGAGACATTGGCCTTGCTAAAATGGCAACAACCCACCAATACATATGCCCTCTGCTCTCTTCCGCGAAGAGAGAAGGCTGGAGCGCTTTGGGCGCACCCCTAAGCAGGTTTCCTGGCTTCCAAGCACAACAGCGGGGGGCTAATGCCTTCCCGCACCCGGTGGGCGCAGTGGCACAACAAATAGCCCCCGCCCGGCTTTGGGCCGGCTTGGTTACAGTGGCGGGACCGCGCCGGATTTCCACCGGCTTCCCTTTTGAGACCCTCCATGGGACTTAAAGGCCACCCCACATAAGCCTTGCCTTGAGGCCTTGTCAAGGCATGCGTGAGGCCCTCCCCAAAAAAACCTTCAATGGGGTTGCCCGCTTGCTAAAGCTTGCCTTCGTCCTTTACCCGGGGAGGGTGAAGACAAAACGCTTTTTTAAAGCCCGCCTAAGGCGCTATAGAGTTGAGGCCATGTCCCCTCCTCAAAACGCTATGCTTTGTTTTGCCAAAACCGTTTTTGAAACTGAAGCAGCTGCCATTCTCGCCTTGTGTGAGAAGCTGAATGGCAGCTTTGAGGAAGCCGTCGCGCATATGCTGCAGTGCCGTGGGCATATTGTAACCATGGGCATGGGCAAGCCCGGCTTTATTGCCCAAAAGCTGTCTGCCACTTTGGCCTCCGTCGGCATTCCTTCTTTCTTCTTGCACCCGGCGGAGGCTGCCCATGGGGACATTGGCCGCATTGCCCCGGGGGATGTGGGGGTGGTGTTGTCCAACTCGGGGGCCACAGAGGAAATTGTGCGCCTCCTGCCGGCTTTTAAGCGGCTGAAAATGCCCCTCATTGTCCTCACGGGGAACGCTCAATCCCCCTTGGCAAAACAAGCCAGCACCCTCATTGAAATTGGCCCCATTGGTGAGGCCTGCCCCATGGGCCTTGTGCCTACGGCCAGCTCCGTCGCCTTGCATGCCATGGCGGATGCCCTCGCCCTCGCCCTCGCCAGAGAGAGAGAAATGACGCCTGAAAAATATGCCCTCCTCCACCCAGCCGGCGCCCTCGGACGCTCCGTTATGCGTGTGGGCGAGTTTATGCGCCAGGGCCCTTCCAACCCCCTGGTACATGAGAAGGCTCCTCTCTCAGAGGCCATTATTGTTATGACGCAAACCCCCGGGAAACCCGGCGCAACCAATGTGGTGAGTGCTGAAAACAAACTCGTCGGTATTTTTACGGATGGGGATTTGCGGCGCCTCATCCAAAACCAACAGCTTAACCTCCATGCCCCCATTGGCCAGTTTATGCAAAAACAACCCCGCTGCACCTATGCCCATGAGTTGGCCATGTCCGCTGCCGGACGCATGCAACAATACCAGGTGGACCAGCTGCCCGTTGTGGATGAGCAGGGAAAAGCCATTGGCCTCCTGGACATTCAGGATTTGCTGGCCACTCGCCTCATTTAGAGGGGGAGAGCCTCTCTTTGGCCACAGCGCCAAAACGGGGGTGCGTCAAAAGCTTTTCCCAAAGCCACCGCGCACCTTCTTCTTCTCCTTTGGCTTTCAACGTTTGGGCCAAAGCATCCAAGGCCTCAGGGTTTTGCTCGGCATTTTGCCACATGCGCTCAGCCATTTCCTTCTGCTTGCCCATTTTCGCCAACGCGAAAGCCATGCCCGCCTCCATGCGCGCTGAGCGCTGGTTGCTGTCAACCAGCTTTAAATAGCGGCCAAGGGCCTCCTCATAGCGCCGCTGCGCCAAAAGGGTTTCAGCCTCTTCCACGGTTTGCTCCTCGCTCAACACCGGCGTGCTTGCCAAGGAAAAACTCAACCCAGAAGGCTTAAAGGGCGCGGAGCGCGAGCGCTTTATTTTGGAGTTGCCACCCGCCTCCAATGCAGCCTCCACACGCGCCAAAAAAGCCTTGGCTGAGGGCTTTCCCCTCACAGCACTTTGCAAAAGCTTTTGCGCGCGCTGCAAGGAGGCCATGTTGTCTCCTTCTGTTTCCAACAACAAAACCCCCAGGGCATAAGAGGCTTCCCCGGAGCCATTCCCGGAACCATTGTCCAAGGCCAACAAAACCTCCCAGGTTTTTTTGGCACCCTCTAGGTTTTTGGAAAGCACTTGGAACAATGCCAATTGCTTTCCTGTTTCCAGCACCCGGGGCATGAGTATATGCACACAGGCCGCTTGCTTGGCCTGTGGCTTTTGCGCTTTGGCTTTGGCCAACTCCAACTCCAACTCCTTGCCCGCGTTAACCTCCTCGCAGGTGGAGTCCGCTTTCAGTTTTGGCAGTTTTAAAAAAAGCTCCCGCAGCTCTGCTGTTTTCTCCCAGGCCTGCCCAAAATAAAAAGCCGCTTCCTCAATGCGGTTGGCCTGTGCATATTGAGAGGCAATGTCAGCCGCTACTTCAAAAGTTTTGGCCGCCTCCCTTAAGCCCTCTGTCTCATCCAAACGTTGAATGGTGTCCGGCAAATCAGCAAAGCGGGGCCTTGGGGCCTGGCCTTCCAGAGGAGGGTGCCCAGGGGGCATTTGCGCCTGGCCTGGGAGGCCTTCTGCCTGCTTTTGCATAAGGGGGGGGTGCTCAGGCGGCATTTGCAACCCAAAAGCGGTTATGGTCCATAGAATGAAATGGGGGCACATGGCTTATTCTCTTTCTGTTGTTGGCAACTCCATGGGGGCTTTTGAGGCCATGGCCTCAAAGGCTTGCCTCTCTTCCTCCTGGGCCACAGCATGTCTGCCCTGAGCCATGGCCTCCGGCAAAGCCACAAAAGCCTCGGCCCAGTGGCTGACAAGGCCCTCCCAGGGGGCCGGCACGGCAGGCTGGAAGGCCTGCACCTCCACGCCAAACAGCCGCCCCAGCACAGCCAGCGAGGCAAACAAGGCATGTGCAATGCCCCACTGCTTGGCTTTGGCTTTGAGGCTTTGTGCCTCCAGGGTTGAAGAGAGGAATATTTCACGCATGTCAACCCACTCTATCCACGGGCCTGCATAGGCCTTAGCATATTGGCAGGCGCACAGTGCAAGCAACCCCTCTTCAAGCCCCAGGGAAAACACGGAGGGCCCAAACACAGCTTTGGGCAAGGCTTGTTGGAGCAACAGGGGGAGCGGGGCCCAGGGTGCGCCGGGCAAGTGGTGGAACAGGCCCAGGGTGCTATAGCCATTGGAGAGGCCACAAGCGGCATGGGGAAGGGCTATTTCCTCGGTATAACCCCGGGCATACAAATAACCCGAAAAGCCCTCCACGTCCTCCTTTGCAACCAGCAAGGAAGCTTCTGTGAGGGGCCTGAACCCCACATGGGGGTAGAGGGCTTCGGCCAAGCTGAAAGCGTCAAAGAGCAGCAGTTTTCGGCCTTGCAGGGGTTGCAGGGCATTTTTGAGGCCAAGGAGGTGCCCCGTGTTGTCGGCCAAAGTCCCCTTAAAAACCGACAGCAACCTGTCTTTGGTTAAGCGAGGGGCCGGCAGTTGGGGCAGGGCATATTCCAGGTTATAGCCGACCAGGGGCCCCAGGCCTTGGCCTATGCACCACTGAGCAAACGCCTCAAAGGGGGCGTTGGGGGTAGGGCAAAACCGTGGTTGGAGTTGGGTGAGCAGGCGCAAAAGCTGAAGCATGGAGTGAGGGTATGCCTTGTGTTGGCCTGTGGGCCAAGGGAATTAGTTGTTGGGCCTTTGGAAGCCCAGTTTGGCCATGCGGAATATGAGTGTCCTCCGGGGGATGCCGAGGCGTTTGGCGGCGGCAGACACATTCCAGCGCACGCGCGCCAAGCTTTCCAGCAAAATACGGTATTCCGCAGCTGCCATCTGCTCCTCATAGCCTCCGGGCAACTCATCCACCGTTAACACGGGCGGCAATGCTTCTTTGCCGACCTCGTCGCGCAAGGAGGCCACTGCGGCTTGCACCACCAGGTTTTTCAACTCTCGCACGCCTTTGGGGAAGGCATAGCGCTCCAGGCACTCTTTTAAGGGTTTGGCCAAACAAAGCCGGGGGCGGTTTGTCTTTCGTTTAACGGAGGCCACCACGGTTTGAGCCAGAGGCCAAATGTCCTCTGGGCGCTGTGCGAGGGGTGGAATGCGGAATACCCAGGGGAAATGTTTGGCCTCCTCAAAAGGGGGGGTGGCGGTTGCTCCGAGGCGGAATTTGCCTGCCTTGGCTTGGGTGAGCAAAAACTGTTGGCGCTCTGGGGGGAGTTTGTCAAAGGAGCGGACCATAAAGGCCGTGTTGGGGGGTGTTTTCTCCAAAAGCTCCAGGGCCTGGTATTCTGCATAGGGGGCACCTTCAAACCAGAAGGAAAGCAGCCAGGCACGCCCCTGGCCTTCTTCTCCCAACACCAGCAGGGGCCCGGGGGTTTTGCGCAACTCGCTGAGCATGCCCACCAGGCGTATGGTGCTGGCATTTTCCAAAACAGGCTCTATGCGTGCCTCCACTTTGCCAAGCTTTATCCAGGCGCTCTCCAGCAAAGCCGCTGCGGACATGCCCTCTTCGGGGAAGCAAACCCATGCGAGGCGTGCCTGTTTGCCGGCTGTTTCTGTCAGCCTTTGTTTCCATGTTTTCCACGGGCCCATGGGTGCTGCGGGCATAACGCAGGCCAACAAATCCAAGGCCAGGCTTGCCCAAAAAACGGGGAGTTGCCAGGAGAAAACCTCTCGCATGAGGCGTTTTTGGAAGGAGAGGCGTGCAGGGCTGTTGAGGTGGGGTGCGGAAACCAAAAAAAGCATGGGCCTTTGGTCGGGGTGGGTTGAGCAGAGCGCCTCGTGGAGGCGCTCTTCCAGCTCTGCGGGTTGAATCATCCTCGGGCCGGGCTGTGGGGCTGTGGCTTCTCCCAGCAGCAGCAGGCGTGTTGTCCCCAGGCGTATTTCATCTCCCAGCCTCATCCACGCGCCCTGTTTTATTTGTATGTCATTGAGGAAAAAGCTTTGCGTATGGGGAATGCGCTCCACCCAAACGCCCGTCTCTTTGGCGGCAAACAGCAGTTGTGCGAAGGAGGGTTTCTGGAAAAAACCCAAATGCAGTGGGCGTTGCTCACTCCATGCCAGAGGCTTTCCCATGTGCAGGGGCACAAAGCCGGCCTCTTCTCGAGCAACCACCTGCAGAAAATAACGCTGCCGCGCGGCAAGTTTTTCCAAAGTTTCCTCAGGGTTGGCGTATATGGGCCTTGGGTGTTTTCACCTGCAGCACCACCTCTTTTCCTGGCTCTATGCGCAGGTGGTAGGTGTTGGAAATGCCCAGGGCTTTGTTTTGCATGTGTAGCCGCACTTTGCCTGCGGGCAGTTGCAGGGGCCTCCTCATGGGTGTTTTCCCCAGGCGTTTGCCTTTGTGGCGTACAATGGTATTGGGAGGGGCTTTTATATGCACGAGGCCCATGTTTTTGGGCTCAGGTGTTTTGGTTTCAGGCGGTTTTTTTTCAGGGTGTTTTTCGGCAATGGGTTTTTCTGCAATGCTCTCCGGGGCAGGGTGTTGAGGGTGCTCAAAGTCCACGGACACGGAAGGGAGAGAGGCCATGGCGGCGGGGGGTTGAGGCACCAAGGAGAGAGAGAGTGCAGGGGAAGGAGCCTCCTTGTTAGGGGAAATAAGAGCCCAATAGAGGAGGGCTATGCTTATAAAGCAGGCGGCCGTGGCCAGGCCTTGCAGGAGGTTTTGCTTAGGGGTACGCCTGCGGGGAATGGGCTGCAATGCCAGGGCTTTTTTTGCAATGGTTTCGGGAGCTGACAGCACCTCTGTGCCGACAATGCCTCCGCTTTCGGACTGAAGGGAAGAAAGCTCGGCAGGTGCTTCCCACTCTGAAAACTCGGAAAATGTTTCATCCGGCCCCAAATCCCAAAAATCCCTCATCCATGCGCTCACAGTGGAGGCGTGCACGCTTTGTCCTTTGGCGACGAGGCTTTTAATGAGGGCCTCTGCCATTTCCGCGGCGGAGCCCCAGCGCTCGGCGGGGTTGGGGTTTAGGGCTTTAGAGAGGATGGTGTTGAGCTCCTCAGGGAGTTCCGCTCGCGGTTGATAGTGTATTCTCGGTTGGGAGACGTTTTTTCTGTCTCTGGGGACGCAGTTGGGCAGCTCCAAAGTCAGCAACTCATGCAGGGTTACGCCCATGGAATAGACGTCAGAGCGCACATCCAAGGCGTTGTCGCCCACAAAATATTCAGGTGCCATATAGGGGAATTTCCCCTTCGGCCCACCTGTGGGCAAGTTGACAACTCTAAACCTGGCTTTGGAAATGCCAAAGTCCACCAGCTTGACGGCACCATCCCAGCTGAGCAGCAAGTTGTCCGGAGAAACATCGCGGTGCAAAATGCCCAAGGGGCGCCCTGCGCCATCCGCGAGGTTGTGGGCAAAATGCAGGCCTTGCAAGGCCTCTGCAATAAGCCACACCGCAATGTTTTTTGGAATTTGCCTGCAATTTTTTTTGGCGCGGCGAATGCAAGACTTTAAGGAGCGTCCGCGCACATGCTCCATAACAATAAACCAGCTGTCCCCGGCCCGGTTCAGCTCCAGGGTTTGGACAATGTTGGGGTGTTGCAGCAAAACGGCCAGCCTGGCCTCATTTAAAAACAACTCTACAAAACCCTGGTCTTCCGCCAGGTGTTTGAGCATGCACTTAATAACCACTTCCTTGAGAAAACCTTCAGGGCCCTCTCGGCATGCGAGATAAACCTCTCCCATTCCCCCCTGCGCAAGCAGTTGGACAAGCCGGTAATTTTCAAGAGTGCCAACTGAAGCAAGTGCCATTGGCGCACCATATAAACCCCGAGGAGAACAGGCCCTCTGCGTATACAATGTAGCATGACAACCCGTCATAGCAAAGGGAGTTTATAGGCGTGTTTTTTTTAATGGCTTGTGGGGGGTTGCAGGGCTTTTGCACCTTTCTTTCCGGGTTTTTTTGCAAGTTGGCTGGTGAGTGTCCCTGGAGGACGCTAGCCATAAATATAGTATGCAGCTTATTTGCCCCTCTTGTTTTGCCAAGCTTGGCGTGGCCCAGGACAAAATTTCTCCTCAAGGCGCTCACATTCTCTGCCCACAATGTGGGCAAGTTTTTTCAGCTCCCCCTTTGTCGGCTTCCTCGCCTACGCTTCCGCTGGCCCCTGCGGAGGAAAGCGGTGCCTCTTCTGTCCAGGCCTCTGAGGCCTCTGAGGCCTCTGTGGCCTCTGTGGCCTCTGTGGGGGAGCGCCCTGTCTATTCCACACCCACCTCTTTGTCCTCTTTTGTGGAAAGTGGTGTCTCCGCTGTGCAAGCCCCTTCAACCTTGGAAGGTGGAGAGGTGCAGACTCTCCCCGAAGGTTTTTCCGCAAAGCATGTGGAAAGTGTTGAAGAGTTGCCTTTGGACGCCCCAACGGTGCAGCTGAGTTTTTTCAAAAAACCGGCTCCACAAACGGCCTCCATGGGTGCCCAGGGCCTTGCTCCTTCTGCGCAAAGCAGCAAGCATACCCTCCCTGGCCTGGGAGAGACTTATTCCGAGGCCTGCCCTTTTGAGGCATGTGCCACCTACTCTCTTGCGCAGAAGGCCTCTGCCATGGAAGCGGCCTCCCCTTCCTCACCTGGGGTGGACACCCTCCATGCTGTGCAGGAACCCTCGGCTTCTGCCGCAAGGCCTACGGAGCGGATGCGTGTAACCCCCAAAGCTCCTGTGCCTGCCCCTGTTGCTAAAGCAGCTGCTTTGGCTTCTCCTTTGGTGCTTAAACCTTCCCCTGTTTCCGTGGAAAAAGCCAAACCCAAACCCAAAACCAAAACCTCGCGCCTGAAAACCCTGGGCATTGTGCTGGGGGTGGGCCTTCTGGGTTTGGGTGTTGCCCTGTATTTTGTGCACCCCCGTTTGCTGTTGAGGGCACCGCAGCCCATGGTCGCTCCCGTTTTGCCACCCCTGCAAAGCCCTGGAGAAATGCAGGCCAAGCTTGAAGAAGGCTCCCGCCAGGCGCTCTCTGAGGTGGCTGCCCATTTTGAGGTACTTTCCCGAGGCAGTGTGGAGCAAATGTTGCTTTGGTGCCGAAGCCTCTTTAGCCTGGCCTTGCTTGGAGAGAAGCCCGAGGGGCTTGACAAAGCGCTGGCCCTCATGGAGCGTTTGCTCAAAGAGGCAACCCACTCCGCGGAGTTTCCAAAAACCAAAGCCGCTCTTGCTTTGCTCTCGCCAACGCCGGAGGAAATAGCGCAGGCCATTGAGGCCTTGGCCGCCTTGCCTGAAGCAGACATGGAAAGCGTTTGGCTGTTGTCCATGGCTTATTTAAAGCAGGGCGCGTTTGAGAAGGCCGTTGAGTTGCTTCAGCACTCGCCACAAATGCCAGAGTTTAGGCGTCAAAAAACCCTTGGGGACATTGCGCTTGCCATGGAAAAGCCCGCTTTGGCTGCGGAGTATTATATGAAGGCGCGTGTCCACCCTCACCCCCCTTGGCAGGCTGAAATGGATTTGGATATTGCCAAGGCATGGCTTGAGGCCAACAGGCCTGAAAAGGCGCTGAAGCAGCTGAGTGTTTGGGAGAGTGCCCCCTTGCATGAAAGCATGGCCATGCGCGCATGGGAGTTGCTTGCCCATGCCCAGTTGGAGTTGGGCTTATATCCGGAGGCCGCTTTAACTTTAGAAAAACTCAAAGGGGGCAGCGGCCTTTTTGCGGAATATATGGCCCAACTCTTTGTCGCCACGGGAAACCCCCCAAGGGCCGCCGCCCTCTTGGCAGAGGAGGTGAAAAAAAAACCTGAAAATTTGAAGTTGGCCAAACAATATATACAAACGCTTTTGCTGGGCAGCAAGGCAGCGGAGGCTGAAAGCTTTGCCCGAGGGTTGCTGGAAAAAGAGCCGGAAAATGTCGGCTTGTGGTTGTTTTGCGCGGAGGTTTTCCAGTGGCTTGGACAATGGGAGGCTGCGTTGGCCCTTACGGAAAAAGCCCTCGTGGTGGAGCCTCACCATGTAGAGGCCATGTTGCAGTGGGCTGCCCTCCACCAAAGGCTGGGGCAGTTTTTGGCGGCACAAAGTTTTTTAGAAAAAAGGCTGGCCAAGCTTTCGGCTGCGGCCAAGGCGCCGCAGCAAGCCTTGGAGCCTTTGGAGGCGGCTGCACTTTGGGGTGCCCTGGGTGCTTTGTTTCAGGAAACCAACAACCTCCCCAAAGCCAAAGAGGCCTATGCACAAGCATTGCTTGTGCAACCCAACGACCTTCCGGCCTTGACGGGTTTGGGGAGCATTGCTCTGGCAGAGGGGGACTTAGCAAGCCTTCAAAGCCATGTAGAAAAAATACAGGCCTTCAACCCTCGCAGCCCTGAAGGTGCATGGCTTTGGTCCCACCTTTTGTGGAATGAGGGGAACAAAGAGGAGGCGCTTAAAAAGCTGGAGTGGGCTTTGAGGAAAAACGGCTACCGCTTGGAGTTTTGGCTGAGCAAAGCCCAAATGGCCCTGGAGGACAAAAACCTAAGCGCTGCCGGTGAAGCGCTGGAGCGTGCCCGACACCTCAACCCCTCCCTGGCTACCGTCAACCATTTGAGTGGCTTGTTTTTTGAAATGCAGGGGGATTTTAAAAAAGCCCAAAACCACTTCCAAAAGGCTGCTGAGGCCGACAAGAAAAACCCCCTTTATGCCCTTGCGCAAAGCCGCGCACTCATGTCCATGCGACACTCCCAGGCGGCGGCTACACTCCTCAAACAGCTTGTGGCTCAACACCCTCACAACATTGAAGCCCACTTGTTGTTGGGGCGCTATTACCAGGAGCGTTATCGCTTTAGAAGCGCCCTGCCCCTGTTTGAAAAGGCCTTGGCCATGGAGCCCAACAACACAGAGGCACTGCGTGGAGCCGCAGACTGTCTCCTCGAGTTAACACAGTGGAAGCAAGCCATTGCCATGCTTCAGCGCCTCTTGCAACAAAGCCCTGACAAGCTCCAAACCCTGGTGAAGTTAGGCAATGCCTCTTTTGAGGCTGGCCATTATGCCCAGGCCATCCGGTGGTATCAAAAGTCCTTAGAGCAATTTCATGACAACCCCTCTGTTTTGCTCAACCTTGGTTGGGCCTTCAAGGAGTTGGGGCGCAAACAAGAGGCCATTGGGGCTTTCAAAAGCTACCTCCAATTGGAGCCTTTGGCCCCCAGCAAAAAAATGCTTGAAGAGGAAATAAACTTTTTGCGCCAACAATACTAATTTTGGGGTTGCTAAACCGCTTAGCTTGCTTGTTGTTTCAGCCATTTTTTTCACCGTGGCAATAAAACTGCTCAAAAGCTGAACAAAATTATGTTTTGTGCTATTTGGGCTCTTGAAAGAAAAAAATCTAATAACATATTGAAAGGCAGCACATTGACTCACCGGAGGCGGAAGCATGCAACTAGAGTCACTGAAAATGTTTTGTGATGTTGTAGAAACAGGCTCTTTCTCGAGAGCGGCGCAGTTAAACCATGTTACCCAGTCTGCAGTCAGCCAGCAGATTCGAGCTTTAGAAACCCGCTATGAGCAGCGCTTGTTGTCGCGAAGTGCGCGACAAGTCACACCAACGCCTGCAGGGGAGCGGCTGTTTCGCGGCTGCAAAGAAATTCTCATCCGCTTCAGTGAGGTGGAGCAGGAAATTCAAGAGCAGGCTTCTGAGGCTTCGGGGACAACCATTGTCTCCAGCATTTATTCGGTGGGCTTGCATGAGCTTCAAAACATTCAGCGCCACCTTTTGCAGACCCACCCCAAAGTCAACTTGCGTCTCAACTATCAGCGCAACGACCAGGTTTATGACGATATTCTCTCGGGCGCAGCCGACTTGGGCCTTGTTGCCTATCCCCAGTCCCGTGCAGGCATTGACATTGTTGAATTCCGAAAAGACGACTTGGTGCTGATTTGCCCTCCTCAGCACCCCTTGGCCTCCTTGGCCAAAGTCCACTTGTCTCAACTTGTAGGCTTGCCTTTTTTGGCTTTTGAGAGGGAAACGCCTACGCGGAAGGGCGTTGACAAAATTTTGAGGGACTACCAACTCAGCCTCATGCCCACCATGGAAATGGACAACATTGAAGCCATTAAACGCGGCGTAGAGCTGGGGTTGGGCATTGCCATTGTCCCCATTGCTTCCGTGCGTCATGAGCTTGCACTCAAAACGCTGATGGCAAAGCATTTCGTCGAAGGAACATTCACCAGAACCATTGGCATTCTGCTGCGCAAGGGCAAGTTTTTGGCGCGCTCTACGCAGGCTGTGCTCGACACCTTTCAAGCTGTTGCCACACAAGAAAACAGTCGCCCCCCACTGAGTGGCTAGACCGCTTCCACTTTGACATGATCTCTTCGTTGGACTCGTTTTTGTTCGGGTCATGCACTTAAGTGCACTCCCCTCACAAAAGCCTCGTCCGCCTCGACCTCATGTCAAATTGAAACCGGTCTGGAGAATCAAATCAGTTCTAAGTAAAACCAGGCTAGAGGTTGCGGTCGGACGTTGTGTCGTTGGGTGTTGCCTCCAGGGGTTTTTCTGGAAGCCATTGCAGCGTTGCTGTTCCTTGTCTGGGGGACCAGAGGAGTTTGCAGCACTCAAAGGCTTTCATGCCGAGGCTTCCTTCTGCCCAAGGCCAATGTGGGGTTGAGTTTTTAATCTCAAAGTTTCCGGGTGGCAAAGCCGTCTCTGGAGAGAGCCACAGTTTCTCCCATGCAAGTTGTTTTTGAGGCATGTCCTGCCTTGGGGCAGCCGTTTTTCGCACATGGCTTGGCCATTGGCTGGTTTCCAAAACCAGGCGCAGGGGAATTTTTTTTTCATGGAGCAAAACCATGGTTTGTATGAAAGGAATTCCCCAATGGGGGTGCTCCGCAAAAGGGATGCGCTTTCCTTGTGCAACAAAATCCACAGGCCCAAAACGCAAACGTCCTCTTTCAAACTCCATGTGCACCTCAGGCATTTGTTGCACGCTCAGCACCAAAATGCAGGGAGGCTCGTCCTCTTCCAAAACCAAACCATCATGCAGTCTCCATGTTTTTGAAGGCAAAGGGGCCAGAGCTTTTTTCGGTTTTAGCAAAGCCACCTCTATGTCACCCCATGTTTTGCCTGCCAGGCTCCAACGGGTCAACCTGACCACCTCGTGCTCTTTGCCGTCAGCCGTTAAAACACTTCCCATGTGTTGCGCGGAATGTTGGAGGCAGTTTTCCGTCAACGTGTTTCCCAACGCTGTGGAAGAAAACAAAACCCGTGCTTTGCGCCCTTCTGCCAAGCCCCATGCAAACAACATTTCTCCATCTGTCCACAACTCCAGCTCTGTGGAAAGCAAGCTTTCTCTTTTGGCCTCTTGGGGGGAGAGGTGGCTGCAAGCCCAACATAGGCAAGCAAGGGCAAGCAAATGCTTCATGGCTTTTTCCAAAAACTTCTCAGCACTAAAACACAAATGAGGTTTAAGGCCTGGGAGAGCCCAAGCTTCATGTCCCCGGCATTTTTGTCATGTCCAAAAATTGTATTCCCTCGGGGACGGACAGCTTGAAGGCTTCTTGTTTTAAATTTTGGTTTTCTTTCCAGTTGAGAAAGCGGATGCGGTTTTCACTGCCGTCCGGGTCTACAACAGTGCTTTGCTTCACCTGAGCTGTTTTGGCATCCACATCGAGAAAGAGTTTTTGGAAACGCGGCTCTTCCTTTTTTGGCGTCAGCTCCAGGCGGACTTCTTCGCAGCCTTTGCACTGTGCATAGGCAATGTGGAATTCCTCCTTGAGTTTCCCTTTTCCCCACAAAAAGGTGACGGCTGCGGAGAGTTTGTCTGTGTCAATGCTCGTCTTCGTCAATGTCAACGCGGCAATATCCAAGGCAAGCACTTGGTTGTCGGAAATGAGAAAACTGCGTTGCGTTGGTTTCTCATAGTCCCAGCGCATGAGTGCAGGTTTTTTGAAGATGACGCGCCCTTGGGAAACTTGAGTCCTGTCAAACATTTTATAGTGGTAGCGCTGCTCAAATTGGGCAGAAAAATCCTGAGTCTTCTCATAAAACGCCTGCACCCTATCCACCAGTTGCGTGAGCGTTTCCTTTTTCTCTTGCGCCTTGCCGGGTGCCTTTTCTGGTGCCTTTTCTGGTGCCTTGCCTGCTGCCTTCTCCCGTGCCTTCTCTTGTGCCAAGGTGGGCAGTGGCGCCAAAGCCAACAAAAAACACAGGCCAAAAAACCTCTTCATAAAACCTCCGCAGTTTTCAGCATGCCTTCTCCATAAAAATTTATGGTTTTGAGTGAAACAATTTTTTGTATTGCTTGAGGGAGAGCATGGAAAACCGCTCTCGAAGGAGTTTTTTTTCTTCTTCACTTAAGTCACCCACATGCCCAAGGTGGTTGTGCCGCCAGCCCAATGCATAAACCAAGCTGGCGCATACTGCAGCAGAAACGTTGAGGCTTTGAGAGAAGCCATTCATGGGGATCCAAAAATGGCCGTCTGCGGCCTTGAGGGCCACAGGCGAAACCCCGGAATGCTCATTGCCAAAAACCAAAGCCGTCTTCTCCTGAAAGCTTAAGTTATAAAGTGAGGCAGAAGGCCCTGCGGCGAAGGAGGAGGCCAGAATGCGAAAGCCGCGTGCTTTCAAAGCCTCTTTGCAGGCATGGAAACTCTCATAACAAAAAACATCCATCCACTTTTGGCAGCCTTGTGTTATGGCCTTATTCCATTGCATGCTCGGGTGGGGGTGGACAACATGCAACTCTTGTATTCCAAGCCCCTCGCAGGAGCGCAGCACGGCGGCCACATTAAACCAGTCATCCACAGCTTCAATAACAACGGTGAGCGTGCGTGTGCGCAGCTCCACGGCTTTTTCTACACGCCTTTTGCGCTCATCCAGCAGCAGTGTGGCTGCCTCTAAACCTCGCAGGGGCATTTTAGCCTCTCTCTTTTTTGGCGCGTTTGGGGGTGGCCGTGGGTTTTGAAAACAGCTTTTGTGCTGCGGCATCCACCACGGCGCCAATGCCTTCTCCGGTGAGTGCTGACATGGGAAAAACATGTTTTCGTTTTTTCTTCATGTGCTTGGCAAAGGCGGCATAGGCCTCCTTCGCTGTTGGAATGTCCACTTTGTTGGCAACCAGCAGCTGAGGTTTTTTGGCAAGGCTTGGGCTGAATTTTTTGAGCTCCCCGCAAAGCACGCCATAGTCCGCTTCCATGTTTCGGCCTTCCGCATGGCCTGAAGCATCCAGCAGGTGGATGAGTACTTTGCACCTCTCCACGTGTTTTAAAAACCTCAGGCCCAAGCCTATGCCTTCGCTGGCTCCTTCAACCAAGCCTGGAATGTCGGCCACCACAAAGGACAAATGGTTTTTATAGGCCACCACCCCCAGGTTGGGTACCAAAGTGGTGAAAGGGTAGTCCGCCACCTTGGGGGTGGAGCGGGAAATTTTGGAAATAAGCAAACTCTTCCCCACATTGGGAAAGCCGACAATGCCCACGTCGGCCAGCAATTTAAGTTCCAAACACAAATTTCTCTCTTCGCCGGGCTTTCCTTCTTCGGCAAAACGCGGCGTCTGCCTTGTGGAGGTTGCAAAATGCATGTTGCCGCGCCCTCCTTTGCCTCCGCGTGCAACCAGCAACTCTGCCTGTGGTGTGGACAAGTCCCCAAGCAAATGGCCGTTGTCCGCATCTTTGATGAGTGTCCCCGGGGGGACACGCAAAACCAGGGTTTCCCCTTTTTTCCCGTTGCAGTCACTCCCCATGCCGTTTCCGCCGGATTTGGCCTGGTGTTGGCTTAAAAAGCGATAGTCCAAGAGGGTGCTCATCCTCGGGTCTACGCGGAAAACAATGCTTCCGCCGTCACCGCCGTCGCCGCCGGAGGGGCCCCCTTTTTCGATGAATTTTTCTCTGCGGAATGCGACCGCGCCGTCGCCGCCATCGCCGGCTTTTATGCGGATTTTCACCTCATCAACAAACTTCATGGAAGCACCTTCAATAAAAAAAGCCGGCTCCAAAAACGGGAGTCGACTTTTTTTTCAAGGCACCGCTAAGCCTCAAGCCTGTGCCGTTTTCGGGTAGACAGAAACGTGTTTTCTGTCTTTCTTCATTTCATATTTTACAATGCCGTCGGTGGTTGCAAACAGCGTAAAATCCCTGCCCAGTTTAACATTGGTGCCCGGGTGTATAACCGTCCCCACTTGACGCACGAGAATGGAGCCTGCGGAAACGGTTTGGCCGCCATATACTTTGACGCCGCGGCGCTGGGCATTCGAGTCTCGTCCGTTGCGAGAAGAGCCTTGTCCTTTTTTGTGTGCCACAATTCCTCCTCACATGCCTAAGCGGCAATGGAAACAATTTTAATTTCAGAAAAAAGTTGGCGGTGGCCTCGGCGGCGCGTCCAACCCTCTTTTTCTTTGCGAAAATGCAAAACCTTGGGGGCCTTGTCCTGGCGGAGAATGACGGCTTTCACCGACACACCCTCAAGGCAAGGCTTGCCCACGCGGTAGCCGGAGGCGTCGCTCAGCATGAGCACCTCCTCAAAGCTGATTTCAGCGCCTATTTCACCTTCAATTTTCTCCACCTGAAAAACAGCCCCTTCCGCAACCCGGTATTGTTTTCCGCCCGTTCGAATGACTGCATACATCGCTTTGTCCTCTAAGCTTTGTCCTTTAAAAAACCACAGGGGCTTTTCTGCCCGCAAGGAGAAGCCTCCCTATACAACAACAAAATGAAAGTCAAGCCAAGCGCGAACAAAGCTCCCAAATGGTCAGCTTCTCTCCCGGAAGCCTCAGCCAAGGGGCAATATAAGCCCACGGAAACAAAACAAATGTCCTCACATACAAGCGTGGGTGTGGTACCACCAGCCTTGGGCAACGCATTTGACGCTGCCCAAAAGACAAAATATCCAAATCCAAAGTCCTCGCCTCCCAGCGCTTGTGGCGCTTTCGTCCAGCCCTTGCTTCCAGGGACAGCAAAAAGGCCAACAATTCCAATGGGGAGAAAGTGCAGCGCAACTCGGCCACCGCATTCAAATAGGGGGGGGCAGGCATTTGTCCAGGCAAAACCACGGCTTGGGTTTCAAGGAGGGGGGAATAGGCCACAAGGCGCAAGCAGGGCTCTGCCTCAAAGGCGGCCAAGGCAAAGCGGAGCCAGGCTTGGCGTTTGCCCAAGTTAGAGCCCAGGGCGACAAAAACCCGCTCTGTGGGCAGGCCTTTGCGCGTGGCTTCCGTGTTGGGGTGAGCCAGCTGCTTCAGGGGGGGCGTCGGCATAGGGCTATCCTCTTTTTCCATAAAACCAGCTTAGAGTGCGAGATAATGTTTCAAAGCCTGGACATTGCTATATGTTTTGCCCAGCCCCAGCCCCAGCCCCAGCCCCAGCCCACTTTTCTTGTTTTGCCTATTCCCTTTCAAATTGTTTTAAAAGTTTGGCCTTAAGGCCGTCGAAGTTTCCGTTGGACATGCACAGCACCACATCTCCGCTCTGGGTTTGGGTGGCCAGCTCTTCAACGAGGCTGTCCACATGCTCTACCACTTGTGCGTTTTTGCCTTGTTGGCGCAGGGCCTTGGCCAGTTGTTGCACGTCCAGGGCTTCTTCGCTTAAAATTTTGTCATGGGGCAGGGGCTTTTTAATGCGCACGTGTGAGGCCTTCTCAAAGGCCTGTGCATAGTCTTCCTGGTGGAGTTTTCGCCTGGAGGTATTGCTTCGCGGCTCAAACAGGGCCCACAGGCGGCGGCCGCAAAAGCGTTCTGCAACGCTCTGCACGGTTTCTCGCACGGCTGTGGGGTGGTGTGCAAAGTCATCTATGAGGAGAATGCCCCTTGGGGTGGTGCTTGTCTCTTGCCTTCGCCATATGCCCTGGAAGCTTTGGAGGCCTGTTTGCAGGGCTTGCACAGAGAGGCCCAGGCTTTGTCCGACGGCTATAATGCCCAGGGCATTTTCCACATTTTGCAGGCCAAAGAGGGGGAGGGCAAAAGTCCCCAGGAGGCGGCCTTTTTTTTCAACCTCAAGCTCAACTCCCGTGGGTGTATAGCGCAGGTGGAGGGGGCCATAATCCGCGGCCGGGTTGGTAGGCCTTGAGGCATAGGTTTCTGCGCGGCAGGGGGCGGCCAAAGCCATGCGGACGGCATTGGGGTAGTTTTGGCTTGTGGCCATATAGCCATGGGAGGGCATGTTTTGTGTGAGGCGGAAAAACGCGGACTCATAGGCCTGCATATCGGCATAAATATCGGCATGGTCGTATTCCACGCTGGTCAGCAGCAATGTTTGGGGGCCATAGTGAAAAAATTTGGGGCCTTTGTCGAAATAGGCCGTGTCATATTCATCCCCCTCAATAACAAAAAGCTCGCCCTCTCCCAGGCCATAGCCTTTGCCGTCTTCGGCGTTGACGCCGCCCACCAACCAACTGGGTTTTTTGCCGGCGGATTTCAGCACATGAGCGAGCCACATGGCCGTGGTGGTTTTGCCATGGGTACCGGCGACGCAGATGACGTGCTTGTGTTTTAAAAACACCTCCCACAGCAAGGCCGGCATGGACATTTGGGGGAGGCCAAGCGCGCGCACGGCTGCGGCCTCGGGGTTTTCTTTGCGGATGACATTGCCCACCACCACCAAATCCGGCTTGGCGTTTTCCACATTTTTTGCGGCATAGGGCATAAAGAGGGGAATATCGGCCTTCTCCAGCACAAGGCTCATGGGGGGATAGAGGTTTTGGTCGCTGCCTGTTATTTCAAAGCCACTCTCTTTCAGCATGCATGCGAGGGTACCCATGCCGGTGCCCCCTATGCCCAGAAGGTGCAAGCGGCGCGCGTGTGCGGGCAGGCTTTGCACTACATTTCCATTGCTTGTCTCTTCACTCATGTTGGTGCACCCGTGTTTGTGCTGTGTGCTGTGTTCTGTGTGCTGTGTTCTGTGTTCTATGTTCTATGTTCTATGTTCTATGTGCTTTGTACTTTGTACTTTGTACTTTGTGCTTTGTGCTTTGTGCTTTGTACCGTGTGCTGTGTGCTGTGTTCTGTGTTCTGTGTATTTTGTACTGTGCACTTTCATTTTGCCAGCATGGAGCGGCCTTGTCTGAGGGCAAAAGGCAAGGCGGGGCTTTATGCTTCGCTTAGGGTTGTGGTGAGGCCCAGTGCATGCCAGACGGCATTGTGGAATTGTGGGCGCAGCTGTTTTATTTGGAGGTTATGCCTGCCCCATGCGGTGCGGTTGCTTAAAAGCACGGCCACCACCTCCTCGTCCAAGTCCACCCAGAGGCTGGTACCCACAAAACCCAGGTGCCCCACGGCTCCTTTGGGGCCTTTGCCGAAAAAGCGGCCTGCGGAGGAGCCTTCGGGGCTGGGCCTATCAAAGCCCATGGCCCGTGTACTGTGAGGGGTTTGGCCATCCACATGCCAAGCTTTGCTGAGGGGAATTTTCCAATAGCCATCCAAGAGGGCTTGGCCGAAGCGTGCCACGTCTTCTGCTCTGGCGAAGAGGCCTGCATGGCCTGCTATGCCGCCCAGGGCGAAGGCATTGTCATCATCCACCGTACCTGGGGCTGAGGGGAATAAGGGGAGGTGCCAAAGTCCCTCTTGGCCTGGTGCTGGGGGCCTGGGGCGGAAATATCCAGTGCGTGGGGAGCTAAGCCATTGGGGTTTGGCTAGGTCCAGCGCCCTAAAATGTGCTTTGAGGCCCAGGGGGCGGGCGACGAGTTTTTCAAACAAGGCCTCCAGGGGGCATTGGCTATGGTTTTGGAGGGCTTGTGCCAGCCACATAAAGCCAACATCGGAATAGCGGCTGGTTATGCCCGGCAATTCCACTGGCAGGGTTTGGAAGAGGTGGGAGAGGCATGTTTCGCGTGCCTGGGCAACCATATTGGGTGGGCAGTTGGCTTGTGCCAGCATGGGGAATTTTTGGAAGCTTTCAACAAACAAAGGCATATGGGCCACAAAGCCTGCGCGGTGGAAGAGGAGGTCGTCCAAGGCAATGCCTTTGGGGGCTTGGGGCAGCAGGCTATGCAGAGGCATGGAAGGGGAGAGTTGGTTTTGTTGCCAGAGGGCAAAAAAGCAAGCTGTTGTGCTGAGCACTTTGGTGAGGGAGGCCAGGTCAAAAAAAGTATTTTTGTGGACATTGCCCAGGGAGAGGCGTGGTTTTCCACGGTGCCAAACCTCAGCTCTGTAGGCCTCGAAGGCATGTGTATGCACGGCCTCCTCAAGGAGGGCCGCGGGTGTTTTCACTCGGTCTCTCCGTTCAGGCATGTCAGGCGCAGGCTGCCTGCGGAGAGGCGTGCCTGGCTTCCCAGGCGCACGGCTATATTGCGTGCGCCGTGGCCAATGGAAAAGCCTGAAACGCAGGGGATCCCCGTTTCTGAGGCCAGGCTGTCCAAAACGGCCAGGCAGTCCTGGTCCGCGTTTTTTCTGTCGTGCTGAAAAAACTCTCCCAAAACAATGCCGGCCAATTTTTCCAAGGTACCGGCCAGGCGCAAGTGCGTCCACATTCTGTCAATGCGGTAGGGGGCTTCGCCATTGTCCTCCAAAAGCAAAATAGCTCCCCGCGTATCCGGCATATAGGGTGTACCAATGAGGCGGCTGAATACGGAGAGGTTTCCTCCCAGGAGGGGGCCTGAGGCGGTGCCGGGCACGAGGCAGCGTGTACCGAGGAGGCAGTGGTTGCCGGTATTTTTTTCGAGGGCGTCCAGCATGGTTTGCAAGTCTTCCGGGTGGAGTATACCCATTTGTGTCACCACGGGGCCGTGCAAGCTTTGCCAGCCCATGCACTGCCACAGGGCGTGCAAGGCCGTCACATCCGAGAAGCCAACCAGCCATTTGGGTTTGCGGCCCTGGAGTTGGAGTTTGGAGAGCAGGCGCATGGCGCCATAGCCGCCGCGCACAGCAAAAATGGCTTTAATATCGTCGCTATCAATGGCGTTTTGCAACTCTTTGAGGCGGCGCTCGTCGCTGCCGGCCAAATAACCTGTTTGGGAGAGCAGCCCATGTGTCCAGCGCACAACATAGCGGCGTTGCAAAAACCTCATGCCCGCCTCAAAATGGGCAGGCTCCACCACACCGGAGGGAGCTACAACAGCAATGGCGTCGCCTGGACGCAAAGGTTTTGGACACAAAAAAGGCACGGCCATGCTTTCTCCCTCATTACCCGCTGCGGTGTTGCTCTCATACGCCCTCTCTCTCCTCACAGGCTTTCCCCCTTAGCTTCTTTTTTTGAGATGGCGTATATGGGGCCTTAAACAGTTGCTTTGCAAAGGTCAACCAAACTCTTAGGCCTGCGCTTTATGGGAAAGTCCTCCTCTGTTTGGCATATAGCAAAGCCCTGTATAAGAGAGGCCATATCCGCTGCAGGGGCTCTTAAAATGAAGGCATGGAGAATAAGCATTGACAGGTGAAAATAAAACCCAGTAAGAGGCGTTTATTCCCCGATAGCTCAGTCGGTAGAGCAGGTGGCTGTTAACCACCGTGTCCCAGGTTCGAGTCCTGGTCGGGGAGTTTTCTTTTTTGTTTTTCGCCTGGCGGCGGGCATTTTAAATAGGGTTTTTTTGTCGCCTCCGGCGAAGGGTTTTTGGCTTTTGGTTTTGTTTTTTTCCCTTCGGGGGGGGAGTGGGCCTGCGGCCCGGCTATTTTCAAAGGAAAAAGTTTTTTTGTGGGGGTGGTTTTGTTTTTCCCCTCCGGGGGAGGGGAGTGTCGCCTCCGGCGAAGGGTTTTTTCGCTTTCAGCGGGGGGAGTTTTCGCCTCCCGGCGAGTCACTTTTTTTGTCTGGACAAAAAAAGTAACCAAAAAAAGCCACTCTCCGAGGGCCCTGCGGGGCTCATCGTCGGTTGCTTCCTAGCTTCTTCCTTGCTGCACCA
>Ga0099364_10002013_pt1 | contig 32754 bp, 34 predicted proteins | sample TergutTh196P3_FD_73070 | JGI IMG/M metagenome (GOLD analysis project Ga0099364, IMG submission 73070) | Microcerotermes parvus P3 segment gut microbial communities from Pointe-Noire, Republic of the Congo - Th196 P3 | ecosystem: Host-associated > Arthropoda: Insects > Digestive system > Gut ... | reverse complement strand
TTTTATTTTTTGTTTTTTTTTTTTGTTATTAAAAGGAACGATTTTTGTTTTTTTATTACTGTTGGGGTGGGGGGGGGGGGGGGGGGGAGTCTTTATCAAGTGTTTTCTTTCCTAATACTGATTTAACCAAGTCTTTTCCCTTTCTTGTAAGCGAAGGGTGGATAATGATGCTCTCTTTATACTCAACCTGCTCACTTCTGCCTCCATCACTCACCGAACATATAATTTTATACTCCCCAGCATGGGGAAGTTTAAAGGTAAATTCATTATTCATACTGTTTGGTGAGCAGATGTAGTCAAAGCCGTCTCTTTTAATTAGAAAATGGTAAATGTAGTAATTGCCTTCAGCCTCCTGACTTTGGATAATTTTTGTCATGTATGTATTATTGCTTGCTTTGGATAAAATTATTTCTTTGATAAACATATCATTGTTGGTTTTTGTGCGAGGCAAGCTGATAACATTGGATTTTTCCGACTGACCATAATTTTCATACTCCTCGTGTGCTTGTTCAAATTCCTGATGTATTTCCCTTGCATACTTATGTGCTTCCATTTTTTCGTAAATGCTGCTTTTTATTGCCTCTAGCCTTTCTACCGTATATGGATTTGATGTAAGGCTTATTCCCTCGTCCGCTTTCTTTAATATATCGTCGTATAAGTCCGATCTTTCCATAAAATTATTAGGATCATTTTTATCTGAAGTCATAACTGCGGCAAACATAGTGAATATTCCAAGGCTTTCATAAAGCTTAACAGCTTCAGGTATATCAGTGTAGTTATCGGATGTTACTACAAAATTCGTTCTAAGTTTCATATATGGTTTCTCTTTTTGTAGTTCTTTAAACTTCTTAATATTGCTAATTAAATCTTCAAAACTACCGCCAGTTCTCATATGTTCATACGCTTTTTTTGTAGCTCCGTCTGTAGATATAATTACATCCGTCAGATTTACAGGTCGGAGAAGATCGAAATCAGTACGTTGTGCATTGGTAAACATATTTACCGAAAATTTATATTTCCCTTGGGCAAACTCTTTGAGCAATGCTCGGCCTGCTTTCGTAATTTGAGGTTCTCCACCTGATAAAGTAACACCTATTAACGTTTCGTGTATATTATCAATAACGTTAATGATGTCCGCTGGATTAGGATGGTATTCCATGTTGCGGTTATAACAAATACGGCATTTAATATTGCATACAGAACCGCAGTTAATACCTACATAAGCTGGATAGTGACCGACAATGGTTTCTTTCTTTATAGCGGAAGCTATTGCTCTTGCATAATTGTCGGTTGCTCTCATTCTTTGGTTTAAATCTTCTATTCTAGATAACTGGCCAAGATCAACTTCCAAAATCTGCTTTATAGACCCGCTATTTGAATAGTTATTACAATTGGTACACGTATCAGCGTATAATCCTGACCCTAAAAGTTTTCTTCTTTTTATATAGTGCGGATGGTTAAAAATGTCTTGATGAAAATCAAAATTCTTGGGAAATCCTTTTATTTGTCCGAAATCATATTTGTAAGAGCATGCACAAACGGCAAAACGATCCCATGCCAATCCTAAAAAAAACCATGAGCGAGTACACAAGGGAATCGTATCAAAACTTTTATCATTCAAATTCAAATCTCCTTTTACTTATATTTAACCTCTTCGGAAACTAAGTTCCGAGTTCATAATTATACACGCCACAAATTAAAGATACACGCAAGGCATGGCGTTTTCTGCGATTGCGGTATTTGTTAGACAAAATCTTGAAGACTTTTAGTTTTGCATTGATATTTTCAATCAAAATTCTCTCTGTGGAAATGCGTCTGTTCTCAGCTTTTTCTTCTTTTGTGAGTTCTCCTCCTTTCGGCTTCTTCTTCGGCGTTTCGCTGTTGGCGTGATACTCTGCTATACCCTGAAACCCGCTGTCTGCCTGTACTTTTATATCTTCCCGAACCGCAGAACCGACTTCGTTTTTGTACATTTTGAAATCGTGCGTCTTTCCTTTGCCTTGCGATGCACAGATGATTTCGGCACTTTTGCGATTCGCAAAAATTTGTGTCTTTATTGTGTGCTTTTTCCCTCTACCGGAATAGTATTGTTTCTGTTTTTTTTAGGGCGTTCTATCGGGCTTTCCATCACATCTACAAGCACTATCTCTATCTCTTCATCTTCGAGTAACGCCTTTTTCCCCGGCAATGCGAATAACCCGCTTTTTATCAGCACGTCCTCTACCCATACCGTTATATCATGCGCGGTGCTTTCCGCTACGTCGTAACTAAATCCTAACTCCGCAAATGTGACGTACTGCCGCCAATATTCAAGTGCAAGCAACAGCATTTCTTCTATGCTTAATTTTGGCTTTCTCCCCCCGCGTTTATGTTTTTCCACGTATGATGTTCGTAATATGCTCACCATCTCATCAAATGTTTTTTTCTTCACTCCGATTAGCCGTTTGAATTTTTCTTCGCTTATTTTTTGCGCTTTTTCCCATTTGTTTCCCATTTTTACCACATATCCTTGTCTTTTTCCTTAATTATATCAATTATATGTGAATATTTTTTGTTTCCGAAGAACTCTATTCCAAACTCATCTAAAAACTTTTCCAAAATCCATACATAATACTTTTGAAGCCAGTCATGTTGATATGACAGTTTTCCCAAAATTCAGCACGCTTTGGTCCCGTTTCACATCAAGTTAAATTAAATTTTTATTTCCTGCCATTTTTCTATCACAGAAAAATTCAAATATTTAGAACTATCATTAAAAAAGTCATCATAGCCGCATACTTCAATTTCATCATAACTGAATCCATTTTTAATAAAATAATTGAGATAACGTATTTTTTTAGGGTTAAATCCCATAAACCTCGAAGCAGCAATATCTACAGCTAACAAATTATCACCTGCTATCAAACAATTTGCCTGTTTTGATGTTGGGCAAAACGGACCTTGCCCTTCCCCTGCAATTATACCATCTGTAACCGAAAAATACCTGCGCTCTTTTTTCAGCATTGCTTTATACAAGTCAGCTACCATACGCCAAATTGTGTCATTACCCGGGTGTGCGCCGCGGTGAGTAATTTTAACATTTTTAGCCGCTTCTAAACTTGCTGTATCAGGATATTCATCACCGCCTGTTTCAGGCGAACCTATACGCCAGTGCACGAGTTGATTTTTTTCTGTGACGCTGCCGACTAATCCTTTCAGGTTAAGCGTCGTGCCAACCTTATGATGTGTTTTCAATTTTGGAATTGATATATACACATCAGCGTCATACAAACTCTTAGAGAATGTATATAACTGTGTATCTCCGGTGTGAGATGCAGCAGTGTCTCCTCGGTCGTCATCGAATACACCTCTGAATAATGTAGGATTCATATCACATAGTAAAGATTCTCTTCCGAGGTTTATCTCAACCTTGCCTTGAGGGTCGCCGGGCTGCGGCACCATTTTTGATTTCATACCATAATCTTTCAAATCCTTGCATACAAGCGGACGCAAATCAAGTATTTCACATGGCACATCATATTTTGTTATTAATTTGCGTATACCTGTGAAACGCATAAGTTCTTCAAAATCCGCATCAAGTGATGGATTATCGCCGATAATAATTTTACCTGAACCATTAAGCGCTTGAACAACTTTATCTGCGACTGCTTCAATGACACCAGGATGCGTTATTACACTATATAGCGTGTCTTTGTGCGGAGCAGACTCTCGCCAACGTGATGCTACCCAATTTGGTTTGATAAATACAGTCATACCGGGCTTTATGAAATCAGAAAAATTATAACCCAGTTTTTCCGTAAGTTCCGACAGCGCATGATTTACTGTATGCAAATCGTAATTATTACAATTTACGATTGCCACTTTATTCATATATTCATTTCCTCCAAAAACTTTTCCAATATCCATACATAATACTTTTGGTCGCCAGTCATGTTGATATGACAGTTTTCCCAAAATTCAGCGCGCTTTGGTCCTTGCCAATCTGTCAACCATTCTGTAACTGCGCGAGGGAACGGAGTTTTCTCAGGGATTTCAAGATTAGGATAAAACTGCCGAAATAAATCACGAAGAATATATTTTGAATCGCCTCTTCGAATTCGCGGAATATCAATATCATGAGCAAGCCGATAATAACCGGCAACAGAAATCACATCTGCTGCTTCACAGGGATGAGTAAATGAGTTTTCTGAATCACAGGCAAAAACATCATTTATGAATCCATATACGTCTACCATTCCATTATCAGTCCACTTTACAAAAGGATCTGTAATCAATTTATATTCTTTCAAGGCTTTATAAGGCAATACAAATGAATATCGGTCTATAAATTCACCGATTGTATAATCTTTTGAAAGAAGCTTATTAAACCCGCCAAAAACGAGATCAGCTCCTGCGCCAAAGATTAAACGCTCAAAACCATCTTGCTTTGCTTGCAAAGCCATCTTATAGATTTGTACTTCAATAGAATGAATCGGCGCTTTTTTGTACTTCATTAATATTGGAGAAAATTTTTCATAATCTTCCCAAAATATGTCAACAACACGATGTTGTAAATCATTTATATCGCAATATCGCTGGGCTATATCTACTTCATCAAAAACTTTTTTACCAGGGACAACACTTTTTGTAGTATAAGCAACAGAACCTTTAGGCATAAAAGTTGCTATAATAGCGCTGTCCACTCCGCCGCTGAGTGCAAGTGCGACTTTCTTATCCGCCGTTTCACGTTCAATATATTTTTTTAGAAAAATATTTAGTTCTTCTGCGGTATTTATGGGAATGTGCGAGTTTGTAGATGGTTCTCCACTTCTAAGCGGTACACCCAATTTTTCAGAAAACATAATTTTAGGGTCATATACCATGCGAAATTGTAAGAAACTGCTCATTGCATAAATTTTATCAACCATTAGGGAAATCCTCCGTATTTTTTTGTTATAATAATCTGTAGTGCTAATTAAAAAATAATAGATTTGATACGAGCAGGGTGTAAAAAATTGCCTAAAGCGAAGTTGATAAAAAACATCAGGTTGAAAGCAAAGATTTTAGAAATAAGTCTTGTAATCAACCCGTGAAAAGTTTTTGCGAGAACTCGTTCGGCATTGAACTGCCCTGCAAGCTGTGAAAAAGTAGTTTCAATTCTGCGGCGCATTCTGACAACGATACGACCAATCATCGGCGGGTACTTGTCAACAGAGTTCTTTCTCTGAATGGTAATCAGCGATATATTGCGGTGTTCGTACAAAAAATCAGCCAACTGTTTTTTGATGTACCCTCTGTCACCGAGCAGAAAGTAATGATATTCCTTACCCCAAAGCCAAATCAAGCAACGCATCTCTGTCGTCGGTAGAAGCAGGAGTAACACAAAAATCGGTTATATACCCTTCGGTCGTGGTCATATTGTGGACTTTATACCCGAAATAGGTTTCCTTTTTCGACGCGCAATGACCGTAGTCCGCTTCCTCATTTTTGAACGACCGACAGAAATGAGCGCGTCCGAACTCACATACCGCTAACGGGAAACTATCTACCAGACGGTCGCTGCTGAAATATTTTTCCATTGTACTGTTCAGATGCTCCCATATCAACGCTGTTACTCCCGCCAAATTCCGTCTTGTTCGGTTGTACCTCGTTCTGTCGCACATATCAGTGAATAATTTGCTGTAATTCTTCTTCACGAAACTATGCCACGCTGTTTCCGAATCTATTCCGAGTGTTTCCCCTGTTATTGCTATCGTTATTATCTCGCTGTCACTCATCTTTGCATTTTCCTTGTTTTTACGTTGCTTTTATGCTTGTTGGAGTTACTTCTTCGTATAAATCATCTACGATTACGAAAATTATCGCCATAAACTCTTGCAAATTTTCGATGTCCGTGATACAATAATTTTCAAGCTCTAACATTTTTTTGCCCCCTATCGTATTTCTTGGTCGTTATACGTATAATTTAGCATATTTTTGTTAGAGTTTCTATTATTTTTTTTATTAGCACTACAGATTATATTATATCTAGTAGTGCTTTATTAATAAGTGTTGATGAGGTATTGTTCGTATAAGAAAAATAAATAAAATCAACCCCGCGAGGTTTTAATTGTTCCTCATACATAAGCCATTTCTGTGTATCTTTTAAATCATCTCCTACGAATATAGCATTAAATTTATATTGATACCACTGTGAAAACTTGTCTTGATTAATCTGTGGGACTACTTCATCAACATATTTAATTGCTTTCACAATTTCTATTCGTTCAGTAAAAGGTACAACAGGCTTTTTATACTTATGCTCAAAAACAAGCTCGTCTGTTGACACAGTGCATATTAGATGTGTACACATTTCTTTAGCGCGTTTCAATATATTAAGATGACCTATATGAAACAAATCAAATGTACCCGGAACATATCCCACGTTATATTTCATATTTCTAACTCCTGCATTAAATTAATATAAATTTGATTCTTTATATATTCGCCATTTCCCTCTGGGTTTATCCTTAGTAAATTCTTCGCGAAAGAGAGTCTTTTTTCTTTTAATAAATCTGTTCCACATTTTATATCATCGAGCAGTTTAATAATATCCCCTTCTTCTTTTGCAATATATATATTTTCGCATATTTCATCTTGAAAATAAACGCTGTCGTCTTCTCTGGGCGTATATATAAGCGGTTTTTCAGTACAAAGATATTCAATTAAAAAGGAAGTACCATCTGTAATAATTGCGTCGGACGCATAAAAAGAATTTCGATAATCGGGCGAGCAATCCAATATAATATTATCCTTTTTCTCAACGATTGATATTAACTGTTGCACTTCCGCATCTGTCATTAGCCCATTGTTGGCTATCGCTCCAAACATAAGCGGGTGAGGTCTCCATAATAAAACTATGTCAAGGTTGTTATCAAAATAGGATAATACTTCGTTTTTCCATTTGAAAAATGTTCCGCAACCAGTGCCATCTGTTACCGTATGTTGTGTATTCCAAAGAACTACTTTACGATTTTTGATTTTTTTCCGCCAATCATCTGGTATGTTTTCCCGGCTTTTTTCAAGATTGTTATAATAGTCAGCTCTCGGATGCCCCCATGCCACAACATTTCTTCCGTTATTATATCCATGCTGCGCTGCCAGTTCCTTTAATTTATCGCCGTATACTATAAACTTCCAAGCTTTATATTGTAGAGGCAGTTTAAAGTGATAGTCAATAGCCCAAGAGGCAATTTCGAATCCATAACTTATTAATATACATCGATTTATCACTTTATCAACGTCAGTTATATAATATTGCATTGGAATGCAGTCATAAGGTTTAACATACACGGCAATATCAGGACTCTCCGCTGTCAGCGAATATTCATCATAATTAACAATAGAAAGCCCCCTATCTTCACGATAAATTTTCAAATAATCTATAGCTTCATCTGCATTCACATGAGTGAAAGGGATATAAACGAGTTGTGCAATAAACCGTTCATCTTGCTTACACGCAAAATAGAAACTTTCTAATGAAGACCAGCATACAGTTTCTTGCGCTAAAAAAACAATCTTAACCTTATCATTTGTCTGCGATAAGGCTTCTTTCATAAATGCCGTTAAACCATTCGTGTTCGCTTTCATTATAAATTTCTTAAGTTGTTCCAGCATTTTGGAATAAAGCATATCGCTCTCTGTTATTCCCCAATAGCCGGTCGAACTGCGCTGTATCTTTGAAAGATGCCTGTCAATGATAGGCAAAATCTCTTCTCGTGCAAGATCAGGGTTTGATTTTATTAAATCATGCGCACGATTGCACAATGATTTCAGATATGTTCCTCGTGTAAAATTCAGCAATTTAATCACTCCTCGTCAATCTTTATTAAAGATGATTCAACAATAAATCGAGGTCTTTCTTTAGTTTCCAAGTAAATTTTTCCTACATATTCTCCTACTATACCGATACTAAAAAGATTAATACCTCCTAAAAACCAAACAGAAATGATAGTGCTTGCCCATCCCGAAACAGTTATACCACTTATTGCTTGTATAAAAAAATATATGCTGACAATAAAACTTATGGTTAAAATTGTAATACCCAATAAAGTTATAAATCGTATGGGTTTACGTGATAAAGAAGTAATACCCTCAAAAGCAAATGCTATCATTTTTTTAAGGGGATATTTTGATTCGCCAGCAAATCTTTTGTGTCTTTCATAATAAACTATATCTGTTTTGTATCCAATCATCGGGATTATACCGCGCAAAAATAGATTTACTTCCTTATATTTTGAGAGAGATTCTAAAGCACGTCTGCTCATTAGTCTATAATCTGCGTGATTAAAAACCACGTCTGCTCCAAGGAATTTCATAAATTTATAAAAACCTTCGCCGGTTGCTCTTTTAAAGATATTATCAGTCTTTCGTTCAGACCTTACGCCATATACTATATCAGAACCTGATTCGTAACTTTTAATAAAATTTTCGATAATGTCAATATCATCTTGCAAATCAGCATCCATTGAAATAGTTATATCGCATAAATCTTTCACCGTCATAAGTCCTGACAGAAGTGCATTTTGATGTCCGCGATTACAAGATAAATTTATACCAGAAAATATTTTATTTTTTTCATGCAAGTTTTTAATTATATTCCATGTATTATCTTTGGAACCATCGTTCACAAATACAATGCGGCTCTTTTCTGATAAAATCTTATCTTCAATAAGAGATTTCATTTTTTCCAACAATCTATTTGAAGTTTCAGGAAGAACTTCCTCCTCGTTATAACATGGTACGACAATATATAATACGTGCATCTTAAACCTCCGACAATTTTTATAAATTAGGCTTTTTTGCTACAGTAATGAGAGAAACCCCAAATGGTAAAGATATATTTCTTGAAACAAATAATTTTTCGCTTTTGAAAATTCTATATAACAGACCATTAACAAACTTGTTGCTTTTTTTATTCTCCGCTTCGCTGTTCTTATTAAATTTAAAAAGATTGAAAAATACTCTTAGAAATGCTACAATAGGAAAAATCCAGAAATTATAATATGAGAGATACTTAATTTCAAATCCAGCTTTAAGCAATAATTGTTTTAAATTTTTAGCCGTATATCGCCGTTTATGAAAATTATTATCATCATGAGCAGACCACATAAACATAAAAGCTGGAACAGTAATTATTAAATTTCCTCCGTTAATCAATGCATTTTTCATATTACACAGCCCGGTGTAATCATCGTCTAAATGTTCAAGAACATCCATCGCTACAGCTATGTCATATTTATCTTCCAGTAATATTTTTTCATTTAAATTTACTTGCAACAATTTCCCATCAAATTTGCTTTTGCAATATTCCAGTGCTTTATCGCTGAAATCCACCCCTGTAACCTCTCCAAATTCAGATAAGGTTTCAAGCATTGCACCAGTTCCGCAGCCAAAATCAATCATTTTCAACTTACGCATATTTTCGAGAGACAGATCAAGCAAACTTAATACAATTTCTCTTCTTGCGCAATACCACCAATGTGTTTTCTCATTTTTGTAAATTGCATCATACATAATTTCGCGCATCGACTGTTTCCTACCTTCCTTTTTATTTATTTTTTTTGAACTTCGAATTAAAAACAAATAACTTCTGACCAAAATAATTTATTAAAGTAAATATACACATAGCGCAAACCATCGTAAACTGTTCAATAATCCTAAAATCATCTGATTTAATTAATCTTTCTATGAAATAAGGAAATATTATCTTTGATACAGAAAAACTTATTAAATATGATACAGCTATAACTATAGAAAAGCGAATAAGGGGCATTAATTCAAAAGTTGAACCGCTATATTTAAAAGTATATTTTTTATTCAAATAATAACTTATGAAAGAACCTATTATATAAATAATAATGCTTGAACCCCAGTACCCCATATTAAAAAAATTATAAAGAATAAAACCTGCTGTAATAGTGAAAATAGTATTTATAAATCCGACTATTGCGAATTTAAAAAAACTTTTATTTATCAATTTCAATAAAATTCACTTCCTGCATAAAAATATTATTAATCTAACCATGGCAACCATGGTAATTTAAAAACCAGTACACCATCGACCCAAACAACGCAATCATTGGAAGGAAAACTATTAAGATTTTGAACTACTTCTAAATTTTTATAAGGAGATACGTCCCATACTAAATTTACATCTGGATTCAATCTTGTGAATATGCCAAAAATAGGTCCGTCATACGTAAGTGCTGTATTATGGGCACCGGGTATATCATCACACCATTTAAAACCCGCTTTATCTGGTTGTAGCGGCTGTCCAATAATTGCTATGGGAGTATCGGATTCATACCCGCTTTCGGTTGTAATGCGACTCATATACTGAGTTACTTGAGAAATAGCAATATGATAATTCATTTCCAGTTTGAGATACGTTGCATTTGCGCCGTATATTCCGTTAAAACAACTTAACATTAGTACAATTATTGATATACGGGTAAAAATCAAATGGTTTTTTATTATGCTTTTATCAAATTGCGATAAAAGCATTGGCAGTAAAAGAAATGGAAACATATATGCGAATATTGACAGAGCATTGTTGTTTACAACGCCTTTGCTGAAAATTGCGCTGACATTTAACGCAAAAGGCAACAGTCCAAAGCTTGCCACCAATAATATTATCTTTGGCGGTTGTCTATAAATTTTTTCCTTTAATATAATAGAAATTATAATATATAAAGCAATTAGAACAGAAATCCACCCAGCTATCATTACATAAAACGGATAATAGCTTCTTGCATTTGGCGAAAGAAAAAAAGTTATTACTGAGCGATAAGTGCGTATTAAATTTATGATAAGTTCAGAAGCAGATTCATACATAGAATTGTTTATTCCCAGATGATCAGCTTTTCCCCACCCAGTTATCATCACAGCAAGTGACCATGAATAATAATAAAAGAGAAATCCCACCATTAATGCTGTTAAATACTTTAAGCCTTTTATAATTATTTCCTTAGTCGTTGATTTATTGATAATTATATCTCTAATAATACAAAATAACATCAATGCGGCACTCGTTCCCCAATATGCTTGATAACAAGCCATTGAAATAGCTACCAATGGTATGCCAGCAATGAATCCAAATTTATATTGGTCAGTAACATATGCGGCTAAGCAAGCTACAAAGATAGCAAAACTAAATTGACTTGCCATAAAAATAAAACAATTCATTGCCGTTATAATTGGCCAAGTTACTATAAATGCACTGATTATAATCAAATAAACTGTATTTTTAATTCTAAGTATTCTGCAAATTAGTATTGATGAAAGCCCCAAAAATCCCGAAGAAATAAAGCCGATTAACAATGGAACTTGCAGCGTATCATGCAAACCTAAAATAAATGGTGCAAAATGACGTCCGAGTTGAACATTCCAACTATATAACCAATGAGAATGGATACCGGTCGCATCGTGACCTAAATAAAGATTTGTATAAACATACATATGCACCATAAATCCAATTACTGCCGCAGAAATAAATGCAATACCATCTGCAGAGCGAGCCCATACTTTTGCTTTTAAAACAATATCCATTTCTTCTGTTTTTTTATTTTTTCTTCTAAAAATATACTTGTAAACGAGACACCCAATCACCAATGTAGAAATAGAAATAAAAATAAAAATACTGCTGTCTGCGGAATAAAACCGTGCTACTATTTTGTGAATAGATTCCATATATGTCTCCTAATATTTTATATTTTTCACGTATTTCCCGTGAAACAAACAAACTATCTTATTAATCTATGCCTTAAAAAATAGCTTATGTGCCGCGCTAAAAATCCTAATTTTTGTATCGCAGAAAATCCGTTCCAATGTAGTGCTTTTTTATATTGCACTTGCAAGTCACGCCATTGACGATTGTTGAACAAGTCACGATACGCGAAGATTTCTCGCTCCATTAGTAAAATAAAATCATTAAGCAGAACTGGATTCTTCGCACCAGCCCCGCTTCCCCCGCCAAGCCTGTACTTGACAGAAATAAAATCGATTGATTCTATTTTTACTCCATTTCGAGTAAGTTTAAGCCATGTTGGCCAGTCTTCGGTTAATCGATAAGTTTCATCAAATCCGCCCAATGTATCATACAAATCTCTTGTGAAAATCGTACCTATTCCACCAACCGCATTATATCCGGTTAAAAAGTGAAACTGCTTCGCCGCTGTCATACTACCCATTTTCAACATAGTTTTCTTTTTGGGATAATAACCTTTTGGATTAATCAACTCTTCATCATAAATAATAGAACTGGAGTTTGCTATCTGCCATTTATTTTGCTCCATTTTTTCCACCAATTGAGCAGCGGATGTTGAGCAATAAAATAAATCCCCAGACGGTAATAACTTGATGTATTTCCCGGAAGAATATTTAATTGCAACATTAACATGGCATACGGTACCGAGATTTACATCATTTTTTCGAATTACCCTACGCCCATCGAATTGCGGGTAATGCTCACAGATATATGTTTGCCAATAATTAACATCAAAGTCTGCACTGCCATCATCGCTTATTATAAGTTCAAAATTCGGATAATTTTGTGCAAATATACTATTTATCGTTTCCGGTAAATAATTCTGATTATTATAGGTAAGTGTAATTATACTCAGTAACGGCGTATCAGAATATTTATCACTCATATTGTTGTTCCTCAAATTGATTTACAGCATCAATCACTGCCGAAATTTCTTCTTCCATCATGCCTATAAATAGAGGGAGACTCAATTCAGATTTAGTTATATTCTCCGCCACAGGGAATCGTTGTTTAGCAAAGTCAGAATCGGCATACGCATCTTGCAAATGAACTGGTACAGGATAGTGTATCGTTGTTTGTATATTCTTATCACTCAAATAGGTTTGAAATTCATCGCGATTTTTTGTTCGAGCAGCAAAGATGTGCCATACATGTGAGCGGTTGGAAAAGGTTTGCGGCAATATAATTTGCGGGTTCTTGATTTTGTTTAGGTATTCCACAGCGATGTTGTTCCGTTCTATATTCCATTTATCTATATGACGTAACTTGACGCGCAGAAATGCCGACTGCATTTCATCTAAACGAGAATTTACGCCTTTTTGTGCATGATGATATTTTTCTTTCGAGCCGTAATTAGCGTATTCGCGTATAAATCCGGCAAGTTTCACGTCATTTGTGACTACTGCGCCGCCATCACCGAGCGCGCCAAGATTTTTTGCGGGATAAAAACTAAAAGTAGCGGCATCGCTAAGTGAACCAATCTTCTGCCCGTTGTATAATGCGCCGTGTGCCTGTGCCGCATCTTCAATCAATTTTAAATTATATTTTTTCGCGATTTCGCTCAATTTTATCATTTCGGAAGCTTGACCATATAATTGAACTGCAATAATCGCCTTCGTACGGTTGGTTATATTAGCTTCTACAAGCATGGGGTCAAGGTTAAAGCTGTCATTTTCAACATCGACAAGCACAGGGTCGGCTCCAGCATAAGACACAGCGAGTGCCGTAGCGATAAAGGTATGGGCAGGGATAATAACCTCGTCGCCAGCACCAATACCATAGGCTTTAAGAACTGCTGTTATAGCATCAAGTCCATTACCGCATCCCACACAGTGTTCAGCTTCACAGTAAAAAGCGAATTCACGTTCAAATTCCGCTAACTGATGTCCTTGAATAAACCACCCAACCCGCATTATATTTTCGTAGGCTTGGTGTAACTCGTCTTTTATCTGATTATGCATTCGATCCATAGTTGAGAATGGAATTTTCATCAAATTTTCCCCCTTTCAAGCGGGTTTTTGCGTACATATTCACAATAATCCCTAATATAATCGTTTTCGTCGTACAACTCTGATGCTAAAACTAAAAGGGTACTACCAGCTGAGAAATCGAACATTTCGCGCCAAACATACGGACCTATATACAGTCCCTCTGCGGGGTCGTAGAGTTCAATAACCTGCTCATCTGATGGGGTTTTGATACGGATTTTTACAGAGCCGCCAAGCGCAATCAGCACTTGGTGCAGCTTATTGTGGGAGTGCAGTCCCCTGGTGACATCTGACAGCACATTGTAAATATAATACACGCGCTTAATTTCAAACGGTATATCAATGCCGCTCTCTACTGGTGTAAGTCTGCCGTATTCATCACTGTGTATCTTGAAACGCATTATTCCAGTGTTGTACATAAATCTCAAACCTCCGCATTTTTTCATTCATCATCGTGTTGGATTTTCCGCAATAACCAACGTATAATTAATAACGCAAGTTTAATGCAGAACAATAAAGCAAATAATCCCAGAACTGCCAACCCGATGCAGCCTATTATAATTTGTATAACTGTGCCAATGGGGTGTTCTACTATTTCTTTCCAATAATAAAGAACGAAACAAAGAATACTTAACAGTAATAATTTTATGCCGGTGCTCCGCATTGAAACAGTAGCACCTATTTTTAAAATTAGGTGTTTCAGTATCCATAAATTAAAAGGAATACTTACAATTTTTCCAATGATAGATTTCTTATTAAAAGTGTATGTGTTTTTAAGATGGGTGTATCTTGATTCTAACACACGCTTTGCTTTGGGAGTCAGCAAGTCTGTGTTAGGCAAATATTCTTTTTCAAAAACTTTTATGCTATCTTCAACATAAATTTGATATGTCTTTGAAGTATTGCGTTTATTACCATGACTGATTCCGCCATCGCGATGCGTATACGTAGGTATTCCTAAATAATGAATCTTTGTGCCGCGGCACAAGGCTTTTGTATAAAATGGAACATCTTCAATCAGTTTATATTCTTCATCATAACCGTTGTACATATCATAATAACTACGTGGCATCATACCTATCATAGGGAAAAAGAAGCGCTGAACCTTCACATTAAACAAACCTTTGGAATCAAGAGAATACATCAGCTTTTCATCTTTATCACTCGGAGACTTTTCTAATATTTTTTTTAATTCTATATCCATCATTATTACTCTGCCAATAGCAAGTGCCGAATTTTCCGGCACACTTTCATAAAAATTTACATAAGTCGAAAGTGTCGAACTATCATATAAAACATCATCAGCGGCAATCAGCATATAATATTTTCCGCTCGATATTTTAACACATTGATTACAGCAGCGCACAGTACCGATATTGACTTCATTGTTGTTAATTTGAGTTTTTTTGATGTTTGCACTTTTATTTTCATATAAATAGTTAATTAAAGCGATTTCATCAAATTTCTCGCCGCCGTCGCCATTAATGATTAATTCGATATTCGGATAGTCCTGAGCAATGATTGAATCTAAACATTCGAATATATATTGAAAATTATTGTACTCCAATACAATCATACTTACAAGAGGCTTATCCATAATTTAATCTCCTATTTCATAAACAAAAGGATTTCTTTCAGAGGTAAAACGTAATAGTTCTTTATCTTTTGATGATAAAATAGGCTCGCCATCAACAGGCCATTTTATAGAAAACGCTGGGTCATTCCAAATGAAGCCGGATTCACTTGCCGGGTCGTAGAAATCGGAGCATTTGTATAAAAACACAGCTTCATCAGATAAAGCCAAATAACCATGCGCAAAACCTTTGGGAACATAAAGTATCAGATTGTTTTGCTCAGAAAGAACTACTCCGAACCATTGCAAATATGTCGGCGAACCCATTCGCAAATCTACAATCGCGTCAAAGACTTCGCCTCGCATACAGCGTACAAGTTTTGCCTGCGTATGCTTTATTTGAAAATGTAATCCACGCAAGATGCCTCGTTTTGAGTACGACACATTGTCCTGTACAAATTCGTCGTTGATTCCTATGCCTGCCAGACATTTTTTATTGTAGGATTCAAAAAAATAACCTCTATTATCCTCGAACAAGCGAGGTTTGATTAGTAAAGCTCCGTCAAGTTTAGTTTTTTCCATATTCATGCAATTACCTCTCCATACAAATATTTATAAACTTTAAAAATGATGCGGAAAAGACATCCTATACCCAATTTTTATAAGGTTTCGCGGGTCTTCTTTTTCACCTGTTTCAACATTTTTTAATTTAGATATTATGAGAAAGCCCTCTTGTGTTTTTATCCATATACCGCGATCATCAATATTTAATACTCTTCCTACTGCTGAAAAATAGGGTTTAAAAATTAATTCCCATTCAATCACTTCATAAATTTTATTTTTTAAAACTATTCGAGGCAGTGGATATGGAACTGTTAAAGCCTTGAAAAATAAGGCAAGCGTTTTATTATCCCATCGGAAATCAATTAAACAATCATCTAAATTCCGCTTACATCCATATAATGCCTTTCCATGATCTTGAGGAGTTGGTATTATTTTTCCGTTTATAAAAGCAGAAATGTCCTTTCCTGCGTGTGTATAAACTAAAGTAGAAATTTCATTGTTTATTTCGCCTACAGACTGCTCGGTATACGGAAATGAATACTGTGTCACAATATCGCCGGAATCCATAAATTCATCTACTAAATGGAATGTTACTCCAAGTTCCTCCTCTTCGTTCATAATAGCCCAAAAAGTAGGGTGCATTCCTCTGTATTTCGGTAAAAGAGAACCATGTACATTAATATACGTTTTTCGAGAAAGCTGTTCTTTTGATATAAAAGAAGAATGACCTCCTAAAAAAACAAAATGGCAATCGCTTTCATCGAAATTTTCAATCAACACATCTGTACTCCGTTTTAATGCTAATATTTCAGTTGGATTATTTTTCAACAGAAATATTTTATGAAAATAAGGAAGCAGTGACATATAGGCACTAACTCCATAATGACTACCGCCAGAGAAAATAATATCCATCTTTTACCTCATACGCTTTCCAATCTTACTAATAATAATATCTGCCATATCTTTCATATCAATCGTATCATATCTTTGGTCAATGGGAATAAAACTCATATATTTTGTCAGCTCTGTTTCTCGCTGGCTGTAACTGCATTTTTCCGGGACATGTTTCCACCATGTTGGCGTGTAAATTCTATTCTCTATCAGATAATTTCGGATTTCTTCTTTGCCGTATAAAAAAGGATAAGCTATATGTGTATTTGATTCAAGATTTACATTAAATTTATTAAATTGACTCAAATATGAATGTAACATTAGCAAATTTGCCTTTCTTTTTGTTTTGACCCTGTCATAATCTATTGAACGAAGAATATTATTTGTTAATCCTGACATAAACAGAACGGTATCATTAATAGCATTTTCATTATCTAAACTTTCTTTATAAGCAGCGTTAGTTCCCTGTTCAATAGACTTAAAAAGATGAATAGCTCTCGAATGTGATTCATCTACATCTAAATAAAATTTAGAATTAATTTTATTTTTTATTAAATAAGCTCCATCATTGACTCCAAAAAATTTTCTGGTTGAATAACAATTATAGGCATCGACTATCGGTTCGGAGAAAAATGCTTGGGTATTATCTATTATAAGGTTTTTATAATTTTGTCTAATCCTATTTATATTTTGTTCAGAGGCATTTCCGTAGTAGTTAATCCAAAAAAGTATTTCGTCTTTTTTTAATTTAACATCAAGCGGCATCATGTCATGATCTATAAAATAATATTGATAATCAATATCTGTATTTAAGATCGCGGTTGTACAAGATAAACAATTATAATACGGAATATATATTTTTTTAGGTTTAAAATCCTTTAGCGCACAAATTATAGCACCTCTGCCGCTGTTGAGAGCCATAACTTCATATTTAGCGTTCGTCTGATAATAAGGCTCTCCTTTAGCCAATTCCAAAGGCAGATAGCCTCCATATTCTTTTTTATCTATCATTGCTCTTTATCCTTTTACAATTTTATAAAATGTTCGGTTAAGAGAAAAGTTTACTCCATACTCTTCTTTTGCTTTTATAAGCCCCATATTTAAAACTTGTCCTTTTTGTTCCGTAGAAATACCAAATGATAAAAATCGAGCATTTGATACATGGGAAAATTCAATCAATTTATAAAATAAATAAGGCATTGGGGAATATTCTTTTATACCCTGTTTAGCACACGAATATTGTATATGATATGTGTTTGTATTTTTAAAAAAAAATAACATAGCACCTGCCACCATTTGCTCACCATCGTAAATACCGTAAAATGTTACTATATTTTCCAGACGACTTTTAAGGGCGAAAATTTCCTCAATAGTGTGTACAGGCTTTGTATTGTGTTTCAAAAGGTTTTCACATAAGAGTGTATAAAAAATTTCAATTTCACCGGGCTTTTCGAAAAACTTGCCTTCTAATGAATGTTCCGAGCATTTTTTTACATCCCGTTGTTTTCTCCGATTAAAATTTGAAAGCAAATCGTCTGAGTAGATTGAGAAATCAATATATGTGCTTAATTCAGTATACTGTTCGTATCCTTTATTCCACAATAAATATTGAAGCAGATCTGTTTTTTCTTGTGAAAAAATATCCGGCGTAATTTTTAAAATCACTTTATAATATGCATTATTCGCCAGCCATTTGTCTAAACAATCTGCAAAATCTGAAATATCCAACACCGTATAGTGAGCTGAACTAATAATAATTCCGCCAAAAGTGCTTCCCATGTGGGAATAAAATACTTTTTGGTTATCTTCCATATATTCACAAGCCGGAACAACTGCATAGGGTTGGTATATATTTTGCGGCGCACAGATGAACAAAGAACAATCTTTAAAGCGCTCTTTTGGATGATAATTCAAAAATGCTCTGGTGTGTAAAAAAGTGCCATTGACTGAGTTTTCGTTTATAAATTTATCCCATATTTTTTCGTGAGAATCTTCATACCTAATAACATCCGTATCGTTCATAACATATACCTTTCCAACGCATTTTTCCATTCATGTAATCTCTCAAATTCTGCTTTATCTAAACTCACTTTTGATAATCGGGAATTCTTTGGTCGAATCGCTTTTGTCGGATACTGCTCTGACGTTATCCGATTTATTTTACATAAACTTCCGCTGAGATTCATTATCTCGCTTGCGAACTCTGCCCATGAACAAAAGCCTTCATTAGACGCGTGATACACACCATATTTGCCTGATAATACCATGTCACACAATAACGCCGCTAAATCAGGAGCATAAGTCGGGCTGCCAATTTGGTCATCTACTACATTAAGCTCTGCTCGCTCTTTGGCGAGTCGAATTATCGTTTTCACGAAGTTATTGCCATGATGTCCAAAAACCCATGAAGTCCTAACGATATAATATTTATCTAAATGTCGCAAAACAGCCTCTTCGCCAATTAATTTACTCCTGCCGTAGACTGAAAGAGGTGATTTAGGCGCATCTGTTTCATATGGCGTTTCACCTTCACCATTAAAAACATAATCTGTACTCATATATATCATTTCCGTATTAATTTCACGACAAGCCTTTGCGATATTTTCAGTGCCAATTGCATTGATTTGCATACATAGTTCCGCATTATCTTCAGCAGCATCTACCGCTGTATAGGCAGCACAGTGTATTACACAAGATGGTGTGTGATTAATTATAAACTGTATAACAGCATTAGAATCTGTTATATCAAGTTCAGCAATATCTATGCTCAAATGCGCTATTTCGCGGCGTTTTAATTCCAACACAACATCTGTGCCGAGCTGTCCAGCCGCACCTGTTACAAGTATCATGAATAACTCCTATATTTACCACTCAGTACATTTTCCCACCATGTTTGATTTTCATGATACCACTGTATCGTCTGTTGCAGACCATCTTCAAATTTGGTTTCCGGCAACCACCCAAGCTGCTTTGAGATTTTTGTCGGGTCTATCGCATAACGTAAATCATGCCCCGGTCTGTCAGTAACATAATTAATCAAACTCTCTGGCTTACCAAGTTGATTTAAAATAGTCTTTACAACATCAATATTTTTTCGCTCATTGTGTCCGCCAATATTATACACTTCACCCGATGTCCCTTTACGTACAATCAAGTCTATGGCACGGCAATGGTCTGTTACATACAACCAATCACGCACATTCTCTCCCTCGCCATATACTGGCAACGGCTTATCTGCCATAGCATTAGTAATCATCAAAGGAATAAGCTTTTCCGGGAAATGATAAGGACCGTAATTATTGCTACATCTTGAAATAGTAATCGGCATTTTATATGTGCGCACATACGCGAGGCATAATAAATCCGCACCTGCTTTTGAAGCAGAATAAGGACTTGAGGTATGGATTGGTGTGTCTTCGGTAAAAAGTAGGTCAGGTCTGTCAAGCGGCAAGTCGCCATATACTTCATCTGTAGATACTTGATGATAACGTGCCACACCAAATTCTCGCGAAGCGTCAAGCAACACTTGTGTGCCAATTATATTTGTAGTCAGGAATACTCCCGGATTATTTATGCTCCTATCCACATGGCTCTCAGCTGCGAAGTTGACAACATAATCAGGACGGTATTTTTCAAATATTGCCTTTATGGCATTTGCATCAGCTATATCTGCTTTTTCAAAATGAAAATTTTTACATTCCATTATAGGTGCAAGGTTCTCCATATTACCGGCATAGGTGAGCTTGTCCACACAAATAACCGTGTCATTCGGGTATTTGTTGATGGTTTCATGTATGAAGTTACTTCCGATAAATCCTGCTCCGCCGGTTACTAATATTTTCATATACATATCTCCTTTAAAAATATAGCAAATTGTTTTATTTACAACCGTAATATTCGCCCTTTCAGCACTTTTCTCAAATAATCGCCATATAATGATTTTCCGTAGCCATCTGCAAGCTTTTGTAGTTGTTCTGTGTCAATAAATCCCATACGATAGGCTACTTCTTCGATTGCTGATATTTTTATTCCTTGTCGTTTTTCCACTGCCATTATATAATTCGATGTATCCATCAAGCTATCTATAGTTCCTGTGTCCATCCATGCGAATCCGCGCCCAAGCAGTTTAACAGTCAAGTCACCGTTTCCAAGATACATTTTATTAAGGTCCGTGATTTCAAGCTCACCGCGTGCGCTGGGCTTAAGACTCTTAGCAAATTCCACACAACGATTATCATAAAAATACAGCCCGGTTACCGCATAATTCGATTTAGGCTCTGCGGGCTTTTCTTCAATACTGATAACTTTGTCATTTTCATCGAATTCTACCACGCCAAAACGTTCCGGGTCTTCAACATAATAACCGAAAACAGTCGCTCCGCTCGGTTTAGACGCAACTTCCTGTAACATAGAAGAAAAACCGCTGCCGTAGAACACATTATCTCCCAAAACCATCGCGCAGCTTTCGTCACCGATAAATTCTGCCCCTATAATAAACGCTTGCGCCAAGCCATCCGGCGAGGGCTGCTCTTTATACGATAAACGTAATCCAATCTGATTCCCATCGCCCAATAGATTTTTAAAATTCGGCAAATCTGTAGGAGTTGAGATAATCAATATATCACGTATCCCCGCTAACATTAGAGCAGACAGCGGATAAAAAATCATCGGTTTATCATATATGGGAAGCAGTTGTTTGCTCATAACTTGTGTGAGCGGGTATAGCCGTGTTCCCGCGCCTCCGGCAAGTATAATTCCTTTCATGAATGTTCATTCCTTTCTGTTAAAACGATTAATATCTGTGCAATTTTTCGTATTAATTTAGGCATAAAAATCTTATATTTGAATAGTATTTGCAACCTTTTAATTTTGGATTGATTTAATATTGATGCGTATGCGCTAAGTAAATTTTGTTGTTCTTTTGAAAACTTATCATTATATAAAGCTAAAAAACTTTTTGTTTGCTTATACGTAGAATTCAGAGAATTCACTATTCTTTTGTAATTAATTAAACGGGAAAATATATTCGAGAAAGAAAGCTCGTTTTTCGCACCTACACTATTTTGTATATGCTGGCGGTATACAATCGAAGACTCATAAATTGTACCAATTTGTCCGAATGCTCCTGCAACAAGCGCAAGCCACCAGTCGTGCATCATCATATATTCCGGTTCTGAAACTATTAAATCAGCCAATGCGCGGTTATATATTGCCGTACAGCCTGTGATAATATTCTGTACCATCAATGAATTAAGAGATTTTTTTTTATAATCGATTTTTGAAAGTTTCATAAACGATTCTGATATAATATTAAGATTTTCATCTACAACTCTTAAGTCTGAATGCACAAGAATAGGCGTATCTGCTCCATAAAGTTGCTCCATTTCTTTAATTTTATTTATACTTTTTTCTATTTTATCTGACAACCATACATCATCTTGGTCACATAACATAATATAATCACTTTTATGCTCAATCATCATTTTAATAAAGTTATATTTAGCACTGCCTGTGTTGACTTTATTTTGTGAAACAAAAATTTTGTCAGGATATTGCTGCTCGTAGTTTTGCAAAATATAATAAGTCGAATCCGTTGATTTATCATCACTAATAAAAAGTTTAAAATCCTGAACAGTTTGATTTAACAAAGAATGTATTTGTTCTCGGATATATTTTTCTCCGTTGTATGAAGCAAGCAATATATAAATCATAAAAAACCTTATCAAATATCTTTTAAAATATTTTTAATTTTATCATTAAATGCAGACAACGCAAATTCAACGTCGAACATTTTTTGCGTACTTTCTTTCATTTTGCGTAATTCACTTTCAGTCATATTGCCAACAACAGAAGCAATATCGGATATATTACTATCTGTTACATTAAAACCCACATTATACAATGTTACCAAGTCAGTTGTATCTGCTTTAATATTATTTAAAATCGGCAATCCGGCACAAAAATAATCAATGGATTTTAGGGTTAAACCAACACAAACAGATTCTTTCATTATATTTAAACCACAATAGCATTTATCGAATATTTTCTGCTTTTCCGCAGAATCATATATTTTTCCATAATATTCAATATGCGCTCCGGTTTCTTTTAATCTACTTATTAAAACATCTCTGTTTTCTCCATCACCAATTATGTGGCAAACAACAGATTTTATAGTGTTTATCGCCTTTACAATTTCTACTATTTTTTCTATATCTATAATATTGTTTATAGAACCTAAATAACATAAATGAACTTTTTCGTTGTCAAAGATAAAATTACTTTCAGCTATTTCTCCCGTTATTGTTGGATATAAAGCTTTTGTTTTAAACCCTTTTATTAAATCTTTTAGGATATCTTGAAAAAGATTGCATTCTGTGATGATATAGTCGGCAGAAGATAAATTTTTGTCCCGCAAGTTTCTCCAAAAATAAAAAATCAAACTTAGTATATTTTTTGTTTTCTGTGACGGAAAGGTTTCCGGCCATAAATCATATATATCATAAATTAATTTTACATCATTTTTCTTTTTATATTTTGCTAAGAACCACGTTAAACTGTTTGGCGGAATAAGAGCGTAAATTAAATCCGGGTTTACTTTTTTTATTCTTTGAGAAACTTTTTTTGAAAAGATAAAATGCGACCATAACCGCTTCAAAGATACATTACTCTTATATTCCGGCACTTTAATTTGTATGGTATTGCTTCTATTTATAGTATATTTTGCTTTATTGTAGTGATGAAAATCAGAAGTTATATATTCACATTCATAGCCTTGCTCGTTCAAAAGCGATTCGATTGGTTTTATTCTGTTATCATACGCATTGAAACAACTGATTAAAACACACTTCATCATATTCTCCTTGCCGGAACGCCGACGTAAGTCCCCTTATCTACAATATTTTTCACAACAACAGCTCCTGCACCAATTACGCACTCCGCACAAATAGAAATATTATTTCTAACAGTTGCACCGATTCCCAAGTGGGTCAGCTCACCAATGCTGACTGTTCCAGCAGTGGCGGCGTTCGGTGATATATGCGCGTAATCGCCGATAATATTGTCATGCTCCACAATCGCGCCGGTATTTATTATACAATGCATTCCGATTTTCGCTGATGGATTTATGACTGCATTCGCCATAATAGCCGTACCTTCGCCAATACTCACATCAATCGCTATTACAGCAGACGGGTGAACTGCCGTATACCATTCAAGATTATATTTTTCTGATATATCTTTTCTTGCATAATTATTTCCTATGCCTATAATAAATTTAGCTGTTTTCTCAAATTTATTTATATTTTCTATTTTACCCAACACCGGATAACCCAAAAGTGATTCTCCTGATTTATTGTCATCTAAAAAACCAAGCAGGCAATCACCTGATTTTATAACTATATCCGCAATCACCTTTGCGTGACCGCCTGCGCCGATTATGATTACTTTTTCACACGTTTTCATATTCTCTCTCTGTTTCCACTTCTCTTGCTTTTTCTACCGCGAAACTCTCCATCGTCGCGTGACCCTCTGCACTCACTCCGCTTCGCTTGAATACTACACCAATCGTTTTACAAATTATCTTCATATCCAACCAAAAACTTATATTATCTACATACTCCACATCAAACTTAAACCGTTCATTCCACGTTGTTGCATTCCTGCCATTGACTTGTGCAAGTCCGGTAATTCCCGGTCGCACTTCATGCCTACGCTTTTGCTCATCATTATATAAAGGCAAATACTCTGGTAAAAGCGGACGAGGACCCACTAAACTCATATCTGCGCGAAATACAATGTTGAACAAGAGTGACGGTAACTCATCAATACTTGTGCTTCTCAAAGTCTTGCCAAATTTTGTGAGCCGGATTTCGTCAGGTAATAAATCTCCATTTTCATCACGCTCATCAGACATACTCCTGAATTTACGGAGTACAATTACCTCATCTTTTTTGCCAATTCTTTTCTGTTTAAACAAAACAGGACTGCCGAGTTTGATTCTCACTAATACAGCAACAACTACAATGACAGGTGAAAGCATAACCAAAGCAATCAATGCTAATACAATATCAAGTAATCTTTTTATATATTTTCTATACACTCAAAAACAACTCCGTATAATATCAATAATTCTATCCATATCATCGTCATTCATAATTAACATCACTCGGCAAGCATAAGCCACGCTCAAAAAGATTCGCAGAAACATCGTTATCATGGAGAAAATAAGGATAGCTGTTAAACAGCGCTTGTAAGTGCATAGGCTTCCAGAGTGGTCTGCTCTCGATATTTTCAACCTCTAATGCCTCAATTATGTCTATCGGTCTGGTCTTACAATCATCTTTTATCGTGAAACATGACAGCCAGTAATTAGGCTCACCGTAATCACATATCGGCATCATCTCTATTTCGGCTATATCAGCGAACGCTTGCTTGTATTTATAATATATTCCTTTCTTCTGCCTGATTCGCTCGTCAAGCGCAGTCAACTGCCCGCGTCCGATTCCCGCACATATATTTGATAGCCTGTAATTAAAGCCTAACTCGCTGTGGTCGTAGTGCCTCGCAGCATCACGGCTCTGCGTTATCCACTTCAATATCTTTTTCTTCGACTGCTCATCGGGACACAACAACATTCCGCCGCCCGAAGTAGTGATAATCTTGTTGCCGTTGAACGAAAACACTCCGAATTTGCCGATAGTACCGCTTTGTCTGCCTCTATATGTTGCGCCAAGACTTTCGGCAGCATCTTCGATGATTGGTACATCATATTTGTCACATATTTCAACAATCTTGTCCATATTTGCCGATTGACCGTACAGATTTACAACAATTACAGCTTTAGGCTTAGGGTAGTTCTGAAACGTTTTCTGTAGTGCAACAGGCGACATATTCCACGATTCCGGCTCGCTATCTATAAATACAGGCGTGGCATTTTGATATATAATCGGATTACAGCTTGCCGCGAAAGTCAGCGATGAGCAAAATACAGCATCGCCGTTCTCAACACCCAAATATCGCAACGCCATGTGTATTGCCGCTGTGCCTGTAGTCATGGCAAGCGCATATTTCGCGTCGGTATATTCGCATATCTCATCTTCAAAGCCGGTCACATTCGGACCAAGCGGAGCTATCCAGTTTTCCTCGAACGCTTGATTTATATAATCCATTTCACGCCCGCACATTGCCGGCGCGGACAAATATATTCGCTTTTTCATGATGTTGTCCTCGCGTATCATTATCAATTAATATCACGCCTAAACTATATAATTTTTTTATTTGTTCTTCCTGTAATTTGTTATATTCTCTCCTCTGACGTGCTACCCATCTTCTTACAATATATACCCTTTGATGTTACATAATCAGCAGGAACATTAATATGTCCGTGTATTTTCAAAAAGTCCCTTAGTGCCTCGTAGCTTTCTTCCCACTTGATATATCTTGCTGTATCTTTAGCACTGACTTCCCATAAAAATCCGATTTCTGATAACTGCTCGATTTGATTCTCGCTTAAATTGCCTTTTTTACGTCGTTTTCTTTGGCTGATTATCCACATATCAAGACGTTTATTATTACCGAATGTATATCTGTTTGGCACATTAAGATGCCCATACTCCTCATAAAATGTTTTTGCTGCCGATAAAAATTCATTGAATACACCATCACTACGGTTATTCCAATTAATTTTGAATATATTTAATTTGGCAATTTGATTCTCAGTAAGGTTTTTATTTTTTATTTTACCTTGGTAGATTTTTTTCTGTTTATACAGCCAAATTCCAAGTCGATTATTATTTTCTGTAACATAGGTGTGAGGTATATCTATATTTCCGTGAACTACATAATAATTAGCAAGCAGATTATACATTTCAGTCCAAGAATCTTCTACTGTCCATATCATACCGATTGCGTTGAGTCTTTCGCGGTTTTCATGGCTGAGTGCATATTGGGGTTTTCCGCTTTTGTAAATTCTATATCTTCGTATCCATTTACCCAACTCTACATTATCATCAGTCTTATAGGCATCGGGGATATCAAGATGACCATTTTCTTTGTAGAATTTTTGCGCTGCACGAATATTTCTTTCAAAAGTATAACTGCTTTTATCCCATATCATACCGATTTTATCAAGCCTTTTAACTTTTTCCTCCGAAAGTGTACCGCGTTTGTAATACATTCGTATAAAACTTATCCATGTCCCGAGCGCAAGCCCATCAGAATTTTTGTAAGTGTGCGCTACGTCTAAATTTCCGTTTTCTTCGTAGAATTGTTGCGCCGCACGAATATTTCTCTCAAAATTATAGCTATCCTTATCCCATATCATGCCGATTTTATCAAGCCTTTTAACCTTTTCCTCCGGAAGCGCACCGCGCCCATAATACGCTCGTATGGAAGTTATCCATGTTCCGAGTGCAAATTCATCAGGAGTTGTATAACTGTGCGCTACATCTAAATTGCCATTTTCATTGTAATATAATTTTGCATACTCGTAAGCTCGTTCAAAATTATATTCGGTTATATTAGTCCATACCATAGCAATACTTTCCAACGCTTGAATGCGACTCTCGGACATTACTCCGGGAATAGAGCCATTTTTTATGCGCCGTTGGCTTAGAATCCATCGACCGAGTGACAGACCATTATCTGTTTTAAAAGTTGATGCTATCAATAAATTGCCATGTTCTTTGTAATATTGCGAAGCTGCCGCAAACATAGTGTCCCATGAAGCAGATAAAGTATCTTGAAGTTCATCAAACAAACGTCTGCATTCCATTACTTCATCAATAACATGGAAATTCGCGCTTATTATACTTTCGCTATTACCTATTCCATTATAATAACTGATAAATTCCTGTATTTCTTCTTCTATGCTACCGATAGCATAAAGGCTTTGAAAATTATTCACAATATCAAAAATTATCGGCTCTTTACCTTTGCTTGCTGATAATGCCCGCCCTATCTGTTGCTTGTATATGATTGGAGAAACGGTCGTTCTGAGTAAAATCACTCCTGATACGTCTAAGTGTATTCCTTCATTTAAAATGTCTATACTGAATAAAAGCTTAAGCTTTTCGCTTTCATCTTCTTTGAACGCCGCGAACTCTTTGTCTGAATTTGAATCCTCCGCATAAACACGATATATATGAGGATTGCTGTCTATTTTTCCGAACCATTCAGGTACTTTTTCTATCATTTCATTCATGTGTTCTACATTCGCGCAGAAAACAATGAATTTACCGTGCCTATCCTTGATGTGCTTGTCAAAAATTACATCAAGCCCATCAGCCTTAGTTAAAGTGCGGCGCAATTCGTCAAGATATTTTTGTGCCGTGTCACGGATTATCTTATTTTTTGCCTTTCTAACTTTCTGCTGATACTTATCAAGGTCTTTTTGGTATGAATATAGCGACGTTATATAAGTTGGCGGCAGAAGAATATTTCTCACAATCGCTTCACCCAATGTCATCTCAGACGCTACATTACCATCGAACAATTCATCAGCCATATCGCGTTGGTTATCAAGATAGCGTATATTGGTAGCTGATAAGCCAAGTATTGGAACATTAGAATAAGCTTCGAGCAATCGCTTAACGCCTTTATCCCATTCGGCAGCTCCGCAACGGTGGAACTCGTCAAGCACTATATAATCGGGTTGTATATCTTCTACATCGGCTTCATTAGTCATCATCAATTTTGCATAAGTCATGAAATATATATTTTCCGGCGCGTAGCCATCAGCAACGGCTTTCAGATTTTCGATTTGTGTTTTATAGATATATTCACTCGGCGAGAGCCAACAGATAAGAGCGTCAGGGTGTTGCTCTGCGAGCTTGAACCCGATGAAAGATTTTCCTGTGCCGGTAGGGTGAATGACAGCCGCCTTGCCGGTTTCACTCATCAAAGAAAGAGCCGCGTCATACGCTTGCTGATTGTGTTCATATAACGCTATACCCATTAACTTCCCCTCTCCTCACATACGCACATACATAATACTCGTTATGTCGTAGTAGCACTTCTTCTTATTCTTGTTTAACTAATCATATATTATACCAGTAAACGCGAAAAAAGTCAAGCGATTGCGAAAAAATTTAAAAATCCATTTTGTTTAATATTTCTTCTGTGATATAGAAATTATTGTTTGGCATATAAAATCCCCAGATATTATTAAATTATAGAAAATTCTATCAAATTAATTTTAAATTTATCGTATTGGCAGTAAGCAAAAGAGCTATATCCACATCAACGGATATAGCTTTTTGTGCTTAAAAATCCGGCAAAGCCGGATAGGATATGTAAAAATTTAGAAGGGAGAAGAATCAGCATGAGCACATTTATAACACGTATGACGACCAATATGGTATTATCGGCGGTTCGAGCAGCAGAGCGAGATATAGAGAAATCCGAAGAAAATGGCGAAATACCGACCATCGTAGGAGTTCTGGCAGGCGTTGTCGCCGGAGGCTTAGTAGCAGGAAGTTTCGGCGGCGCCGTTGTTGGCGGCATCGCGGGAGCGATAATCGTAAACATCGTTTTTAAAGGACAGGACTGAACTTTATATCAATATCCGAAAACCTTAAAGTTTGAAAGGAGGCACAGAGCATGATAAAAGGCATATTGGCATCAAAAATAATAGCACGCTACTCCATAATGATGGCATTACAAGCCGCAAATCAGGAACTCCGAGAAGCCGCCAGAGCGGGCAAAATACCCGTGATAGCAGGAGCTGCGGCAGGCGGCGTACTGGGTTTTGCAATTTATGGAATAATCGGCGCGCTTATAGGCGGAGCTGCTGGGGCAGTTGTTATACACTCATACAAGAAAAAATAATGCAAATACATGATACGGGGCAGGTTAATTCTGCTCCGTATCATAGCGGTTCTGTTAATACCAAGTTTATAAACAATTATTATGTAAAATCTATTATTTTATATGATAAAAACTAATAAATTTGCATTTTTTCACGTTTTGAGCCTGTGATTATGTAAATTTGGAACAATTCTTCACGGAGGGCGGGGAGTAGGCACTCTTTTTCGCAAAATCTATGACTCGATGAAATAAGGAGCATCACCCCAAATCTCCCGATTTTACGCCAAAAACGCATCACTCTATAAATAATCAGTGTATACCGAAACAATAATATCATCATACAAGGGTTGCAGTACCTTGTACGCTTATGTATGAACAACTCACTTGCTTGAACGGCGCATGAACCTATGGTATAATTAGACTATAATCCAGCATATTCAAAGCAAATAAAACCATTATCGGGAGAGTGATTTTAAATGAAGCCAATCTACAGTTACCCAGCGCCGTTGCATGAGCGTATCATTACTCTTATAGGCGAGGGATACAGCGATAGGCAAGTTGCCGCTGCTATTGACGATATAAATTATCAGTATGTTTTTAGATTCAGACGGTCTAACGGAATATTGCCGGGCAGCATTTACCGGAAGAAACCAAGAAAACTTGCGCTGCCGATGAAGCTGAGATATGAGAAGCAACCCATAATAGATTTTTGTCTGACCCTGCCGGGAGTGTTTGAGGATACACCGTTCCATGACAAGAGACAAATTGCTATCCGCCACAAAAGCAACCGGAAAAGTTTCGCTTTCATATATGAGTATAACGGCAGGCTGTGCGTCAACATTAAATGCGACCCAACGGAAGCTGTCATATTCCGGCACAGGTACGAAAATGTAATACGCCCGTACCTTATGAATAAGGCAAGTCAAAACCATTGGGTTACTGTTGTCGTAGGCGGCGACGTTTCTGAACAGAAATTACACGAGATGATTCGGCGCGGTTACGACTTAACACAATCCAAAGTAAAGGCTATGAGCGAAAAAGAGTACCTGAAGAAAATATGGGGTATTGATGTGCGGGAAACATTTACGAACTACAATAAACGGACATATATAAAGGAAGGAAAAACAAACAGCCGTACCCGCAGCCAATTCAATGACCGCATAAAGACCAGCTAAGTTTTGTCAAGAGGTTTTGTGAAAAAAGTCGGAAGAAATATTTGCCAGTTAAGTAAAACAAAAAAGAGCATAAGAAAAAAAGCGGAAAAAGTAAAAAATTTCAAGATTAGCAGGTTTCCCGCAAAAAAAATATTGATAAGGCAGAAACACGTAAAGTGTTTCCACCCGAACCCATTATATTTAGGGCTCGTTGTCAACAACAGACTTGTAAACTTTTTCCGGGAAAAACTTATACAACTCCGTTATTGACAAGGTTAGAAAGTTCAGATTTTCTGCGATGAAAGTCGGCGATATGGTCGTCATTAGAAATAATAGCAAAAGGCTTGTTATCACGGAGAACGGCGAAAATAATATTGCAGACTTTATGAGCAACAGCGCCGAGAGCAACTAACTTGGGTTTGGATTGGCATTTTAAGTCGTAATACTGGCGTAAAACCGGATTAATTGCACCGTTTTTAGTCCGCCTGATGCTGACGGTGGAAATCGTGTGAACAGCCCTGCGGGCAATGGCAGAACCGCGTTTGGACATTTTATTTTTAGTGCCGATGAAGTTGCCGGAACGCTTGACAGAAGGGTCGAGTCCGAAGTAAGAAAAAAGCTGCTTCGGTTTGGAAAATGCGGCAAAATCGCCGATTTCAGCCATGAGAGCAGCAGAAAGAAAGCCTGCGCCTCTAATCGTTTCGATGAGCCGAATCTGCTTAACTAAGAGTTCGTCAGGATTATCATCAGCAAATTTGCGTATAGAAGCAAGTATACCTGAGATTTTTTGGCTGTAAATCCTGATAAAAGAGATATGTGACTTGATTAACTCGAAGTGCGAGGGTACGGCAAACCCCAAAACGAGAGAATCTTTGGCGGCTTGGATAATTTTAGCATACTGCTCTTCGGCGTAAACCTGCCCCGAACGCGAAGTAGTTCTGATGAGTTTGATGACACTTGATTTTCTCGCGGCGAGAAACGCCTGCGGAGAGGTGTATTTTTCAAGCAGTACAAGCGATGTTTCTACCGTCAGCTTAGAAAATATGCCGATATATCGCGGGAAAGCAGTCTTTAAGACGGCGGTGAGCTTAGTGATATACGCGCTCCGGCTGTCAACGAGATAGTAATACTCCCGTACAAGATTCCGCAGGGTTACAACAAGCCCGCTTGGCATCGGTGAACTCTTGAGTTCGGGACTCAGACCGATTACAGCTATTTTTTGCGAAGCGGTTTTGTCGTTTTCTACCTTGCGAATGTTAAGCGTTGCGCTTGACTTTGTGATGAGCGGATTTATTACTGATACTCTAAATCCTCTCTCACCGAAATAATTTACTAACGAGTAATGATATATACTCGTTGACTCCACGAAAATACGCGATTTTAAGCCATGTTTTGCTTCTGCTTCGCGTATGAGCGTTACCGCTCGCTCAAGACTTTTCAGGTCTGCGTGGGTAATCTTGACAGGCTTACCCGCAAAACTTTGATTTGGCAGCGCGATTGACATGAAGCTGAAATCTGCTCCTGCGTCTATCCCTGCCGATAGAAATAATTTGTTCATGCTTGATATTCCTTTCTGATAGGCTTCCATTTTTTCAATGATTACACAGCCTTGCGCGTGATGCGGGTATGACCGCTTGACGGTTCCCAACCAGCCGAATCGTATATTTTCATTGAATGGACTAACTGACTTTCTCACAGGTATGAGTCGGCTTGCCGACTTCCTTAGGAGGGCAACGTTTTTTATCCTATCCAACTTATTATACCTTACGATTATGTCTGTCAGTCAGGAACCGTCAAGTGTGGCTTTTCATAGCTGAAATAGCTATAATTATATAATACAAGCATTCCTGAAAAAGCGTTGAAAATGAAGTTTGCAAAAGAAAAAAGTCTCTGATATACTATAAATAAAAAATATATCAGGAGAGTAAAAATGAAAACAACACAAAATGAAAAACTTGAGAGAATTACAACAAACACGGTGATAGTAGGAATAGA
>Ga0099364_10002012_pt1 | contig 32757 bp, 26 predicted proteins | sample TergutTh196P3_FD_73070 | JGI IMG/M metagenome (GOLD analysis project Ga0099364, IMG submission 73070) | Microcerotermes parvus P3 segment gut microbial communities from Pointe-Noire, Republic of the Congo - Th196 P3 | ecosystem: Host-associated > Arthropoda: Insects > Digestive system > Gut ... | reverse complement strand
AAAATTTTTAGGACAAGCGAAGAAAAGCTGATTTACACAACATCCCCTCGCAAAATAATTAACCCGTAAAGCAGTCTTACACAAGGCTTTACGGGCTTATTTTTTACTCTTTGCAGCCGAAGATAAGGTTTAAAAATTATGACCTAAATCAGCTTTATTTACAAGCCCACATGATATACTTTTTATAGATAATTTATAATTCATATTTTATTTATGAAGGAGGCAGACGCATGAGAAAAAATATCGTTATATTTATGGCTTTATTTATTTTGTTTTTTTCAATGACAACTATTTCGGAAGGAGCGGTTGAAGTGAAAGTGACATGGCTTGGACATGCGGCTTTTAAAATCGAAGGAGCGGGGAAAGTAATATACGTTGACCCGTACCTGACTGGCAATCCTTTGGCGGCAATTAAAGCTGAAGATATTGATAAGGCGGATTATATTTTTGTGACTCACGGGCACTTTGATCATATAGGCGATACCGTGGAAATAGCCAAAAAAACGGGAGCATTAGTGGTTGCTAACGGGGAGCTTTCAGAGTGGTTTAAAGCTCAGGGAGTGGAAAAGGTTCAAACCATGTATTTTGGCGGCGGAAGCGCTTTTGATTTTGGGCGCGCGAAGATGGTTTACGCCCTGCACGGGTCAACTATAAACACCCCTGAAGGCCCTGTCCATGGCGGAGTGGCCGCGGGGTTAGTCTTTGACGTCGGCGGCACGAAGATCTATCACGCGGGTGATACCGGGCTGACTAAGGAGATGGAACTGCTCGCGTATGAAGAAATAGATATAGCCATTCTCCCTGTGGGCGGCCATTTCACTATGGATATAAAGGACGCCGCGAGAGCCATTGAGTTTATAAAGCCCAAAAAAGTCATCCCGATACACTATGACACGTTCCCTCCAATCAGCGCCGACCCCCGGCAGTTGGCTGAACTTGTGGGAGAAAAGACCGAATTTGTATTTTTAAAGCCCGGGGAATCAATGTAGAAAATATTGCTTATCAAATCCTGAGAGACTGCCGCTCAGGATTTTTCATAAACAAGCTATATTCGCGAGCAAAAACATCTGCTTGTTCGCATACACAACCGATGAGGCGGGCGAGACGCCCGCGTTCCCAGGTGAAAAACTTTTTGCTCGCGAGTATAAATATTGGGGGAGGTTTTATTCGCAATGGCGAACCTTACGACTAAAGTCTGCGATATAGTTTTTAAAAACCCTGTTTTGCCTGCTTCCGGCCCTAACGTTGGTTCTCCCGAAAAAATTCTTCAGGCTTCCGAATCAGGCGTTGGAGGGATCGTTACAAAGACTGTTTCCGTAAAGGCGGCTAAAGACCCGCGACCTACGATCTTAAAGGCTTCAAACGGAGGATTGTTGAACTGCGAAACTTGGTCCGAGTCCGTTGTTGAAGATTTTTTTGAAGTTTACCGCAATGTAAAATCCAAAGGGCTGCCTCTCATATGTTCAATAGGATATTCTGCCGAAGAGGTCAGCTATCTTGGAAAATTGCTCGAAAAGGAAGTTAAGCCGGATGCGTTTGAGTTTTCCACCCATTACAGCGGGAAATCGCTCCTGTCTTTGTTGGAAGTGGCGAAAGCTTTGAAGGACAGCGTATCTGTTCCGATTTTTATGAAGGTATCTCCAAGTATGCATGATTTTGAATTTATCATAAAATCGGTTTCGGAAATAGTTGATGGGTTTATTGCAATCAATTCGCTCGGCCCCTGCCTTGATTTTAATGTGGAAAACCCTGTTCCGGGCCTTGGATCCGACTGGGGGTTAGGCTGGCTCTCCGGCGCGCCGATTTTGCCTTTAGCACTTGGCGCCGTATGCAGGATAGCTATGATTCAAAATAAACCGGTTATAGGCGTTGGAGGAATATCTTCCGGCGTTGATGCCATAAAGCATATCATGGCCGGAGCTTCCGCTGTGGGAATATGTTCTGCGGCCATAACTCAGGGAGATGGGATCTACGGCAAAGTTGCCGGAGAAATGAGCGAATGGCTTGATAAACACGAAAAAAAACTTGAGGATATAAAAGGAGTTTTTATAAGAAATGCCAGATTACAAAATTGTCGGAAAGCCTTTGTCAAGGCTTGATGGCTATATAAAAGCTGCCGGAGAGCCTTTATTTACAGGGGATATACAATTAAAAGACGCTTGGGTATGCGGCGTTGTCCGTTCAAACACGGCTTCGGGGGTTATACGCAAGATAGTTATGAAAGACACTTTTGACTGGTCCAAGGTCGTTACCATAACGGCAAAGGACCTGCCCTGCGTCAATTATGTGGCAATGATACGTCCTGACTATCCTATCCTTGCCGATAAGGAAGTCCTTTTTTCAACTCAGGGGATAGTCTTGGTTGCCGCGCCGGATGAAGACACTCTTAAATCAGCCATGAGCGCTATAAATGTTCAAATTGAAAATACTACGCCCGTGCTTACGATTGGAGAGTCAATAGCAAAGAAAGGAATTATATACGGTGATGATAACGTTATAGACGAATATAATGTTTCCTGCGGAGATACCGAAGCGGCGTTTGCAAGCTCGGACAGAATAATTGAAGGAACATATTTTACAGGCTATCAGGAACATGCGTACCTTGAACCCAATGGGATGGCGGCTTTCCCAAAAGAGGACGGAGGGGTTGAAATAACGGGTTCCCTTCAATGTCCGTACTATGTTCATAACGCGGTTGTTCAGGCACTGGGAATGAACGATACCCCGGAAAAGGTTGTTATAAAACAGGCGGTGACCGGCGGCGCTTTTGGCGGAAAGGAAGATTATCCTTCGATACTTGGGGTATGGGTAGCTCTTTTGGCGTTGAAATCCGGCAAAGCGGTCAAGTTTTTATTCGGAAGGGAAGAAGATATGCTTTGCACGACAAAGCGTCATCCTTCAAAGATTTATCATAAAACCGCGGTAAAAAACGATGGAACGATAACCGCAATGGAAATAGACATAATCCTGGACGGCGGAGCTGTCACGACGATGAGCAAGGTCGTTCTGTCCCGTTCGACACTTCATTCCACGGGGTGCTATAAAATACCGAACGCAAAAATACGGGCGCGCGCAGTGGCTACCAATACTCCTCCAAATGGGGCGTTTCGCGGGTTTGGCGCCCCGCAAAGTCAATTCGCGCTTGAAAGACATTTGGATAAAATAGCCTGCGTACTTGGTTTGGACCCTCTTGTAATAAGGCTGAAAAATATTATGCGCGAAGGCGACAGATTCCCGTACGGGCAAGTGCTGGAATCGGGAGCTTCCGCTGAGCGCGTGCTTTTAAATGTTATTAAAAGGTCCGATTACAAGGCAAAACGAGCGGAATATATCGAGAAAAATAAGGACGAAAAAATACGACTGAAGCGCGGAATAGGTCTATCCCTTGCCCTTCACGGAGGGGGATTTACCGGTGCGGGGGAGGATAAAATGGGGACGAAAGTGCAGGTTGAAATTGATGTAAGCCGAAATATCATATCTGTCCTTGCCAGCAGCACCGAAATGGGGCAGGGGGCAGCCACGGTTTTGTCGATGCTTGCGGCTGAAACTTTTGGAGTCCCACTTTCAAAAATCGAATATCCGCCGCCTGATACTTCGATAGTTCCGGACAGCGGACCTACGGTTGCCTCACGAACAACGATGTATGTGGGAAAAGTTGTACAGGACGCTTCCAAAAATCTCATATTCAAAATAAAAAACTGCCTTGAGAGATCTGAAAACGCACGATTCAGCTATAAAAGCGGGGTTTTTAAAAGCGAAATCAAGGAAATTTCTTTATTTGAAGCAGCTTTGCTGTATAGCAGGGAAAACGAAAATACCCCGATAATATCGGCTGACGCCGTATATGAGCCTGTCCCCGGTTATTTATGGGATGACGATAAATATGAAGGCGCCGCTTACAAAGGTTATTCATGGATGGCGCAGGTGATTGAAGTTTCCGTTGATATTGACACTTATGAAGTTATGCCTGAAAAATCAATTATAGCCGTTGAGCTTGGCAGGGCTATAAACCCTGTTTTAGCAAGCGGGCAGATAGAAGGCGGGGCTCTTCAGGCATATGGCTGGGCTAACACCGAGTATTTAGGGATTACGAATGGAGGGATATATACAGCGGGGCATTTAAACGGATACGCCATTCCGACGTCGCTTGACTCGCCTTTGTTCGATGTGGAGCTGTTGGAGGATCCGTGTGAATTTGGCGCGGAAGGGGCAAAAGGAATAGGCGAACTGCCCCTGGATGGAGGCGCTCCCGCTTTGGCGGCGGCGGTACAAAATGCCACGGGTGTTTTTGCGGAAAAAATTCCGGTTTCCGGGGAATATTTGTTCACCCTTCTCGAAAAGCTTGAAAAAAACATGAAAAATTTCGACACATTAGATAATAGAGGCAGATCAGGATGAAGCTTAAATTAACGGTAAACGGAGAACTGTATGTCAAAGAAGTTCACCCGATGAAAAGGCTGCTTGATATTCTGCGTGAAGATATTCAATTGAAAGGCGCGAAAGAAGGTTGCGGAGAGGGAGAATGCGGCGCCTGCGCAGTTATAATGAACGGGCGGCTTGTGAATTCTTGCATGGTGAGCGCGATGAGAGCTTACGGCAGCAAAATTTTAACGATTGAGGGATTAGGAAGCTCTGCGGCTCCAGATGCTTTACAAGCTGCTTTCGTTGAAGAGGGAGCGGTGCAATGCGGTTTTTGCACTCCCGGAATGATCATTGCAGCAAGGGCTCTGCTGGAAATGCGGCAGGAACCGACTTTGGAAGAAATCAAAACTGCCGTTTCCGGTAATTTATGCCGTTGCACGGGGTATCAAAAAATTTACCGCGCGATAGACAGGGCTGTAAGAGAGGGTTATTCAAAGGAAATCAGCGCAGTTTCCGCGAGCATGAGCAATGAAGTTCCTGAATTCAGCGATGAGGAAAAAGGTATTTTCTACTATCCAAGAAATTTGAGTGAAGCGATAGATACCCTGGCAAAAATGATTCCGAAGCTTAAGATAATAGCGGGTGGAACCGATGTTTTCCCCGACGTGAAAAATAATAAACTGAAGCTCGGAGCTGTTATGGATATATCCGGTATCCCGGAGTTAAGAGCTATAGATTACGAAGGAAAATATATAAAAATCGGAAGCTGCGTAACAAATGCCGAAATAATGAAAAACTACATGCTTGGACGAAATTTCCCCCTTATCATTCAGGCTGCTTCAAAGTGTGGAGCCGCCGCCGTTCAAAACATGGCGACAATAGGCGGAAATATAATGAACGCTTCCGGCGCGGCGGATATGATCACCGCGCTTTTAGCGCTCGACGCTGAAGTGAAAATAATTGGCAGGGGGCTTAAAGAGACGGCTATTCCGATTGAGAGGTTTATTACCGGATATCGTACTACCATGCTGAAAGAAGGTGAACTTATAAAGGAAATATTGATAAAAGTTCAGCTTACGAAAAGACATGAGGAGTTTTACAAAAGAGGTTTACGCAGAGCGCTGACTCTTTCCAGAGTTTCCCTCGCGTGCTGTGTGGAAAAAAGCGTGGAAGGCCGCGTTTCTCATGCGCGTTTCGCGGTCGGCAGCATGTCCCCTGTACCGTTCAGGTTAATGGGCGTTGAAAGAATGCTGGTTGGACGTAAAATAGATGAAAGGATTGCCGATACTGTCGCCAAGAAAGCGGGGCAAAGTGTTATGCCGCGTAAAGAGAGCGCTTACAGGAAAAAGGTAACTGAGAATTTAGTAAGGAAATTTATTTTATCCTGCATTGAATAAATTTGCAAAGGGGGCAGGGCTCTTATGGTACGCAGCGTAGCCGAAGAACTGATCGAAGTTCTCAAAAAAAAGAAGGCGGACTTCATCTCGCTTAGCAATCTGAAAAAAGTTATGCCCGCTGCTTTGAGAAAACGGCTGGAATTGACGGACAAATCAAATGGAACTCTAATTGAAAAAGCCCTGTTGCCGCACTTGGACGAGACTCTTATGATCAAACGCGTAAGCAAAATGTCAGCGTACTTGGCGTTCAAGCAGCCCGATGAGGTTTTGTTGTTTCGTATCGTGCAGAAACTTGAGGGTAAAAAACCAAGCGCAAATAATATCCCATTTAAACAAGACGAGTATTTATCCATCCTGAACCGAATGTTAGAGCAGGGCATGATTCGCGTTTCTCTTGGCAAAGATTCTAAAAAAACTGTCGTGCCTCTCCTTTTCACCGCCGATATCAAACCTGTCGGGCTGCCCTCAGCGAACAAAAGCAATGATGTTTCCGAAGAGAAATTCAAAGAGACGTATTTTGAGCTTGAGCGTGGCAATTTTTACATTCGTATCTGCGATCTGCGCCGGTGTTTGGGCTGGGGCGTACAGGAGTTCGATGCTATGTTGGCCGGTCTGCGTGACGCGGGAAAAATTCAGTTGCAAACCGGTGATATGGATTTTTTCACGGAAGATGATATCCGTGAAAGCTTCACCGACGAGAACGGTTTTCGTAAGCTGACCATGATGTGGAGGCAATAGAAGATGGATTCTTCCGATATATGGGAACAGTTGTTTCAAAGCAACCCTTTTTTCTCCGGGACAGCTAACGACCCTTGGGAGAATAAAGCCCCTGATGTTGTTTCATTGAACCAGAACGCTTACGAACATATTTGCGGGCTTATTCGCGCGAAGCATCAAAGCCCGGGAGAGTCCCTAACCGGTCTCATTCTCGGTGAATCCGGCATGGGCAAAACACACCTTTTGAAACGTCTTTTGGATTATACAATAAGCAATAGCATGTCAACGATCTTTGCGTCCGTCAGGCCATTTTTGGACCCCAGCAGGCCGATGAGGCATCTCTTGAGCGAGATAGTGGTCAGTCTTACCAAAGTAAAGTCCCCAGAAGGGCTGTCATCCGATGCAAGTTCAAAAATTTCGCAATTTGAATGCCTGACCAGAAAAATAGTGCAAAAGTACAGTGAGAACAACGCCTCTGCGAAGTGGCACGGGTTAAAACACTTCGTCACGAAAATAATGCGGAGTTACAGCAAAAATAAGCTTGAGTCCAAAGGGATAACATTTCAGGAATGGGATAATCATTTTCAGCGTTCTTGCCCCGGAGTTCACGGAAATTTACTAAAGGCCGTCTTTGATTATCACGATTCCAGCAAGCAAGGTTTGACATTGAATTGGCTTGAGGGACGCGTGCATGAAGATCATGCGGCAATTATGAACTTCCTTGACAGAGCGTCAATGAAAGACGAGGCGCTGGAGGCCGAAGCCCACGACATTATCGTGTCCCTCGGCATGTTGCTGAAATATTGCGGAATGTCAATGGTCGTATGTTTTGACCAGCTTGACGGAATTAGAGATCAACTGATCGACGCGTTCGGACATGCCGTACAGGTTCTGATAAACGAGGTGAATGGCATGTTACCATTGGCTTTCATTCGTATGGATACCTGGGCGAAGCGTTTTAACAAGCTTGACCCGGCAGTGGCCGGTCGCCTTACAGGAAATGTAATACGTTTGTGGGGCTGCACTGTGGATCAGGCGCAGGAACTTATAAAAGTGCGCGTTGAACACAGATTTAAAGATAACGAAGCAGAAAAAATATTCAAATGGCTGATGGAGCGATTGAACGGAAAACTGAAAGAAAATGACTCTCCGCGTGAAATAATCCATCTTGCCAACCGCGCGATTACACATGCCGCCGAACTGCCTCAGGAAGCTGAAAAACCTGAACAAACAATTGATGTAAACGGAAATGTTATCGAAGTTTTTAACGCTGAATACCTTAAAGCACGGGACGAAGTGGCTCAAGATTTTGGCAAATGGCAGCCAAACGCGGAGCATATACTGTCAGCGCTTAAAACATACTTGGAAAATCGTCCTGAATACAACACTTTGCAGCTTAACCCCGATAAAACCACCTCCATTGGCGGAAGATGGCTCGGGCCGGACGGAGAGGAAATCGCCTGCGCCTTTATTATCAACACAGCCGAACATCACATGGCGGTGCAAGTGTGCTTCAAACATGGTATTAAATTTCTTCAGCAGTATCCCAACGGGCTTTGCTATTACATTTCCGACGGGAGATGTGTCTTCCGCGACAAAACAAGGTGGAAAAAAGTACATAAATTAAAGGAAGTTTTCGACAAACTGCGCGGCAGGACGCTCTTTTTAGACAAATATCAAGCTGTGCTCTGGTATGGGCTGGCATCTTTGATCTTTAAGCTGAAAGCAGGCGACATCTCTTTGCCTGACGCTGAAGGATTGCGCATTGCTACAGAGGAAGATTTTGCGCTTTACATGAAAGACGGTTTCAAAGAGGATTTCCTTGAGTCTTCTTTATAAAAAGTATCAGGCCGGCGACGACGCTTTCGTGCAGTTGAATTAAATTTGCATAAATTCTTTTATTGCGTCGTTTAAATTTTTTGCTCGGATAATATTTACTCCAAGAGGGATCTCGTCATTTTTTTCACGCTCGCTTACTACGGCGCATGTAAATCCAAGCCTTACGGCCTCGCGCAGCCTGAGACCGATACGGGTTACGGGGCGCACCTCTCCTGCGAGCCCAACTTCTCCAAGGAAACAGCAGTCAGGAGGAAGCGGAGCGCTGAGCACGGCTGACGCCAGCGCGGCGCATGCCGCCAAATCTGCGGACGGGTCTTGTATTGACAGCCCTCCCGCTATGTTTAAATAAATGTCATAGTTGGCGCACGGAATTTGAGCGCGTTTTTCAACCACGGCGGAAAGCAGGTGAAGTTTATTCATGTCAATTCCGCGAGCGGTCCTTCTGGGGTATGAAAATGCCGTTGCCGTGCAAAGCGTTTGTATCTCGGCTATCAGGGGGACTGACCCTTCCAGCGCCACTGTCATTGATACCCCCGGCACTAATGCGCCCGCTTTGTTCCAGTAGAGCGCGCTTTTATCGTCTACCGGGGCCAGCCCTCTTTCCCCCATTTCAAAGACCCCAAGTTCGTCCGTCGTGCCATACCTGTTTTTTTGCGCGCGCAACATCCTGTATGACGAGTACCCTTCGCCCGTAAATATCAGGACTGTGTCTACCATATGTTCCAAAAGCATTGGCCCGGCAAGGCGGCCTTCTTTCGTTATGTGCCCCACCAATACGGCGGGCACATTTTTATTTTTTGCCGTGTCGAGTATTATCTGCGCGACCGCCCTTACCTGATTGGGCGTCCCCGCCCAGCCGGGCGAAGCCGGCCTTAAACCGGCGTCGCCGGCGCCGGCGTCGGGCGCCCGCATTGCCTGAACGCTGTCAAGGACAAAGAATCCTACGTTATGCGCGTTTACTTCGGAAATGGCTTTTTCAAGGTTTGAGCCGCAGAATAAATTAAGGTTTTCAGAGTCCGCGTGAAGCCTTTTGGCTCTCAGGGCTATCTGAGAGGCGGACTCTTCACCGGATATGTACAGGACTTTTATGCCTTTTTGCGCCATTATTCCCGCGGTTTGAAGCAGCAGCGTGGATTTTCCTATTCCGGGCTGCCCGCCTAAAAGGGTTACTCCGCCGGGGACCCAGCCTCCGCCAAGCACGCGGTCCAGTTCGTCCATTCCGGATTTTATCCGCTCCGGGGGAACTACGTCAATTGACCTTATGGATACGCTGGCGGCGTTTGCATCGGCTTCAATTCCAAATGCCGTTCCATCCGCGCTTACATCCTGCGCGATAGTCCCCCATGAGCCGCATATATTGCATTTGCCGGTCCTGATGGCGCTTATTGCGCCGCACTCCGAGCATACATATCTTGAGATGGATTTGGACAATTAAATTATTTCCCCTCCATTATTTTTTTAAAATCTTCACGCGCAGGGCAGAATATGTCTATGCACTCGGTCCTTTCGATTGCCGTTCCTCCGTGGGGTTCATCGGGCGCGAAAACTATTCCTTCTCCCGGGAGTACATCGATTGGCCCGTCAGGAGAATCAAAGCGCAAGTGCCCTTCTATTACGTAAAGTATTTGTTCGTTCTCATGGCTGTGGAGGGCAAGAGGGCCGCCTTTGTCAACTACCCAATGAGCGAGGGTCATTCTTTCGCTGTGGACGAATGTTCCCGCAAATCCCGGCCTGTCCAGAAATTTAGCTATATCTTTGATCCTGTAATGTTTCATGAAAACCACTCCTTAAATTTAAAATTTAATTTATCTTACCATGAAACCTGTTTTTTTCGTCTTCGCTATGATCAACGCAACGAAGCGATCCAGTCAAGACAATTGAGAATTGAGAATTGAGAAAGAAGAATTAAAAACAAAGGCAAAATATCTCAATAATTCTCAATTTTTACTGTGTTTGGCCGATAAATAAAATGTAATGTATACCAGCGAGCGGGGGAATAATTATGGCTAACAGAGTTACCAACAATATGATGTATGGAACGTTATTCAGCGACATGCAGCATAATCTTTCTGAGATGCTTAAACTACAGGATCAAATGAGCAAGCAAAGGAGATTCTCTAATATATCCGATGACCCGATAGCGGTGACTCGCGGTCTTAGCATAAGCACATCAATTTTCGAAAATGAACAGTATATGAAGAATCAGCAGGACGCCGTTTCATGGCTCAGGGCCTCATATAATACGTTTGATCAATTGCTTACGGACGCGCAGCGTATACGCGAGCTTGTGATACAAGCGGGGAACGGCGCGCTTACGGATGAAGAGCTTAAAGCCATTTCAACAGAAATAATGCAGATAAAGGAATCGATGCGCAATACGGCAAATTCCTCGATCGCCGGCAAATACCTTTTATCGGGATTGGATACGGGAACGAAGCCGTTTACTTATGACGCTTTTGGAAGGATCGTGTATGGCGGCTCGGATAAAAAGATACATTATGAAATAGAAAAAAGTGTCGTGAGCGAAGTTTCATTTACGGGGAGCGAAGTTTTCGGGGACACGGAGAGGTCCTACAATGTAAAGAGCCACTATGTGCCGTTGGACTGGACGTGGACGGGGCGGTCGGAGAAAATCCAGATAAGGCTTGGGGACGATACTATCGTAAGCGTTCAAATCCCTGAAATATGGATAGACGAGATCGCGACGGGCAATACGGAGTTCTCTGATTTTAACCAATTCCGTGACCCTGACGAATTACGCGGCCTTACGATGGACCAGCTCGCCGAGATTTTCAGCCGCTCGATTAAAGATGGGGGGGCGGATAAGCTTATCGGGGTAAAAGTAGAAAAAGACCTTGAGAAGGGTATCCAGCGCCTTGTGTTTACCAGCAATACCGGGCAGCCGCTGCAGATAACTGGATGGCCGAATACGGACATGGCGCCGCTCGAACAGAGCATCGCGGGGCTTGTTATACAGCCTACTCCTTCTATTAATTGGAGCAATAATGTTTTAATGGGAAATATACAGGTAGCATTTCCTATCACCAACGATATATCGTTCACGCTTACATTAAAAGGAGAGGATGATGATTTTCATATAAACCTACTCACCCCTGTTGGTGGATATGAAACCATTGAAGACTTAGTTCTTGATTTGAACGCTGAATTTGCCAACCTATCTCCGTCCCCCAACGTAACTGCAAGGCATATAAACGGGCAGCTTATTATTGAGGATACCGAGGGGCGAGAAATCAGCGTCAGCGGAACCGATGCCTCTAAACTTTTTGGAAGCATAAAAAGAAGCGCGCCTCCTGAGACTAAAGGTCTTATGGGGACTGTCAACGCGGAGGGATGGGTTCCCGACGGAAGCGCAACCACAAAATTTATAACTATAACAGCCAACGGGAAAGATGAACGGTTTGACCTTAATGATTACTCCGATATTTACAAACTTGTAAGCGATATAAACCAGAAAATTAAACCCATGAGCGGGGAGCCTGACGTCGCAAGCATAGTCAACGGGCGTATATGCCTCAGTATAGCGGGGGAGATTTCCGTCGATGGGACTGGAGTTCAGGAACTTTTTGGCGTTAATGGGCCTATTGATGGTACTGCCAGCTCGCTTGAATTTAAGGTGGGGAATGATCATCCCGTTCGTATATTTATAAGCGAAGGGGATACATTGGAAGATATAGCCTTAAAGGTGGAAGCCATAACCGGTATGGCAGCGAGGGTATCTCCTGACGGAACGCAGTTGATAGTCGTTGCTAAACGTAATCTGCCGTATCCGGATAGTTTTTTGAATACGAACGTTGCGGCTGAAACTCTTGCTTATCCTAAATTTTCCGTGACAGCCACGGGCGCGGCGGTACAGTTGTTTGACTTTCAATTGACGACCGACACGACGACCGGCAATATGAGGGGCTCTACGGTCTCCCAGGAAGTCCGCCGCGCTGTAGACCACAGCCATATAGACTTGCTCGGATGTCTTGGGATGGAGACGGCTCTTAAAAGCGTGGAATTTCCGGCTGGGGAAAGACTGACAGTAGAGCCGCCGGGGCTTCACTGGAGAATTATGAGCGGTAACAATGTGGTTGACCTCAGACTTTCGCCGGGAGAGTATGATATGGAGCAACTAGCCGAAAGGCTCAGGAACGCCGGGCTTGGCTGGCTGGAAGTCACTGTAAGCAATTTTATGGGGCACGGGCAGCCTAATCAGGACGCCGCGGAGGCAGGGCTTGTTACCAGCAATAATTATGAAGGAGCTACAAGCAGGCTTGTTATAAAAGCGGTGCAAAACATGCCCGTGATATTCCTTGATATGAATAACATGGGATATGCGGATATGATGGGACTTTCAACCGCGATCAGGACAGATAATAACGCGAATGATGTATTCTTCCCCGGAGCCGAGTGCCTCGATACGAATACTCCCGCGTACCTTAAGGTTGTGGTGGGGGATGGAAAGACATATACCGTAAAACTTAACCGAAAAGACGTTATGTTCCCGGGAACCAATCTCGTTGACCGCAATAAAGTTATGGACCAGATAGCTAAACAGGTAAATGAGCAAAGCGGCATGGAGCTTTTGCGGGTGATAAAAACCGGTACGGCTCCAAATCAGCAAAGCTCCCTGTTCTCTACCACTGGGGAACCCGTAAGCATCATAGACATGCCCGTTCCTGACAGCTCTTGGATTACCTATTCCATGGGCATAGCGACGCAGATGGGAATTCACGCGGGAATAACCGCAACTCCTGCTATGCGCGATAACGTCACTGTTGGTGGTCGTATTGTAAATACGGATCCGCCTGAGTATGACACGGGTATCCAGGACATGATAACGCCGGGGACGATCCGTATACGCTCAATGGGGCGAAGTATTGATATAGACGTTACGGAAGATGACACCGTGAAAGATATCCTCGATAAGATACGCGATCAGGCGGGCGACTGGCTTGAGATCAATTATTTTGATCCCAATATGGGGTTGAGTCCAGAATCTCCCAGATATAATGACGATGCGAGTGTCATGTTCGCAATATGCGCTAAAGATGGTTCCGCAGTCAGTATTTACGACCTGTCCGGGAACGTGGCGAAAAGGGGCTTGCTGTGTGATAACGCAATTAACGGAACGGTAGACCTTAGAGAAGACGACTGGCCTACATTTTCTAATGGAGATGTATTAACCATAAGCGTTGCGGGCTACAGCCATACCATTGACCTTTACGCCGCGCAGCAGTCCGTTGGTGATTTTACTCCGCAGGCATTGGCTGATCTTATCAATGCCCGTTTTCAGGGCGATGATTTAAGGGCTGAACTTAATGGTGACGGCCAGATGATTATTTACTCCCCACGTGGCCATAATACTGAAATTAAAAACACTCCTGCAGCTACTCTCATATTCGGCGCTCCGCCGACAAATGTCATTAACGGAACGATACAGCTTGTGGATTCAGACGGGATTCCAACTGAAAACTGGCCTACATTTGCTTCTGGAGATATATTAACTATAAACGTTGCGGGCTACGACGATGTTGTTATTGACCTTTTTCAAGAACAGGAGGATGCGCAGAGCGCTGGTGGTGTTTTTACTCCGGGTCTACTGGTTGGTATTATCAATACCCATTTTAATGATTTAGATCCAGATTTAGATTTAATAGCTCGTATTGGCGCTGACGGTCAGATGATAATTGAATCACCGAGCGGCAGCAATTACCATATCGCAATTGACGAGCCCGCTGATGCCCTCATTTTTTCATCCTCAATAAAAAACCCAGCACGCGGAGGGGCTCCTCATTCTATAAACAATCAGCAAAATATAACGGTTCGCAGCGGCGCCAACACCGCGCAGGCAAATTTCTTTGACGTGCTCAATAATTTGGCGATCACGATAGAGTCAGGAAACACAAAAGCTTTGAGCGAGCATCTGCTTCCTCAGATAGACCGTTTCATTGATAACCTGCTAAAATGCATGGCGACGCAAGGAGCTCTTGAAAATCGCTATACAAATAATGTTTATCGTTTTATGAAGAACAATACGGCATTGACTGACCTTTGGGACGATGTCGTGGGGATAGATTTGTCAAAAGCGGCTACTGACTTTGCCATGCTGGCCGCGATGTATGAAGCGAGCCTTGCGGTCGTATCAAGGGTTATCCAGCCCACGCTGCTTGACTTTTTAAGATAGTAATAAAATAGGGAAGGTAAAAAATAATGACGCACACTTATTCCATTAATACAACAAGATTTGGGGAATTATTTTATGAAGACGGGGATGTCATAGTTTTCCCACGCGGCATTCCGGGATTTGAGCGAAACCATAATTGGGCGATAGCCGGAGACGACGAAAGCGTGATAAAATGGCTGCAAAGCCTTGATGATGCTGAGCTTGCTTTGCCGATAACCACTCCCGATATAGTCATGCCCGAATATAACGCGAGAATCCCGGATGATGAGATTGAGCTGCTGGGGGAGATTCAAACCAACGATGACCTTGCCCTCCTGTGCGTGGTTTCCATCCCGTCTTCCGCGCCGTGGGATATGACGGTCAATTTACGCGCTCCTATATTGATAAACGTTAAAACAAGAAGAGCCGCTCAAATTATAGTGTTAAATGAGGATTACCCTTTAAGGCATCTGGTTTTCTCGGAGTCAGTCCGTGCGGAAATGAAAGCGAATGCGAAAGAATCTCATGAGGCTGAAGAAGAATGTTAGTTCTGAGCCGAAGATTGGGAGAAGCGATCCAGATAGGCGACGATGTTGAAGTTATGGTCGCTGATATTCGCGGAGATTTGGTGCGCCTTGGAATAAAAGCGCCTAAAAAAACGCAGATATGGAGAAAAGAGCTTTGGGATGCCATCGTTGCTGAAAATATAGCCGCGGCAAATGCAAGCACAGAAATCATAGATACCCCCAAAATCCCTGTTTCGGTTTTCTCTAAATTAGGCAACCTGAAGACAGTGAAAGGAAAAGAAGGAAAAAAAGGATGATGGCAAAGAAAATTTTAACGCAGGACAATCTTTCCGTATGGGAGACTAATATAAAGACATTGCGTTCCCTTCAGCCGAAACTGGCTGAAACTTTGGAGGAATGGGTGAAAGAGCATGGGCATCGTTTTGAGCATGAGGAGATGCGCTCCGATGAAGGGGTCTGGGTAAGCGGTTTAACGCCGCGCCCTTTTTTCCAGCGCAATGAAGCTGAACAGCCTCCGTGGAGAAAAAACGAAAGGATGTCGGTGTTATTCATATACGGAGTCGGAACGCCGCCCTGGCTGTTTCAGCAGCTCAGGGCTGTGCCCAAAGATTTGCTTGCGCTTATAGTCATAGAACCGAATATCGAGCTTCTTGCATATACATTGCATGTGACCCATGTTTACCATGCCATTCCGCAGATTTGCCGGATGTCGTTTTTAATTTCTCCGAAAGAAAGAGACGTAGAGGAAACATTGAGCGTAAACCTTTCCCAAATGGGCACTTATGCCGCCTCGGACGCTAAATTGCTAAAGCATATCGGAGAAACGGAAGCGTTTTCTGAGGATTTTGATAAATTATGGGCAGCCGTTCGCGAACGTATTGTCCTTAAATTGAGCGAGCTTGGCAATTCGGCTGAAGATACGCTTCTGGGGCTTCGCCAGATTGCTCTTGTATCTCCTTGGTTTGCTTTCGGCGGCTCCCTCAGAACTATCGGCGATAAGTATAAGGGCAGGCCTTTTATATGGGTGGCGTCAGGCCCGTCTCTTGATAAAAATTTTATGCTGTTGAAGGAAATCAATGACAGAGCTGTGATAATTTCCGCCGACAGCGCGTTAAAAAAACTTCTTGGCGCGGGAATAGTCCCTCATATGGTCGTGGCTCTTGAGCGCGGCTTACAAGTTCATAAAATGCTTGAAGAGAACAGAATAAAATACCCGGACCAAGTAAAAAATATTCTTCTTGTTATTCAGGCGGTATGTGTTACCGAAGCTGTAGCAAAGTGGCCTGGGCCTAAAGTTGTGGTTGGAAAGCTGGAAATACCCGTTGACCAATGGCTTGTAGGGCGAATAGTTGGAGGAGACCTGCTGCTTTCCGGCCTGTCGGTCGCTCATATGGCAATTCAGCTCGCGAACGCTCTTGGCGCGTCCAAAGTCGCTTTATTGGGGCAGGATTTGGCGTACGGCGAAGATATGTCATCTCATGCAAGCACTACGGTAGCTGACAATGTTCGAGAAGTAGAGAAATCCAGAGCGGGAGAAACTGCCATCATGATACCCGGCGCGCTGGGCGGGGAGGTGCGCACCACTCAGATATGGCTGAGTTTCCTGAGGATCATAGAACGCTATATGGTAAATCTTTCGTTAAAAATGTATGACTGCACCGAGGGAGGCGCTCTTATAAACGGCGCTGAGGTAAAATCTTTCAGAGAATGGATAGATGAAAATCTTTCCGGTATCGAACCATTTGATGAGACACCTGCTGAAACCCTGAAAGGTAAAGAATTCAGCAAAGAACAAATAAAAGATAGTGTAAACCGTATCATTGACCGTGGACATGGGGGAGTTGAATTTATAAACTTTTCCCGCAAGAGGCTTGATGAAATAGAACAATATATGGAAAGAGTCACAGCCGCGGCTATTTCGCCTGAAATACGCCAAAAGTTAGCTTATGAGATGTCCGATAAATTTGACCGTCTTCATGCCTCAAATCCTGTTATAGAATTTATAGGACAGAGTATTACGACTTTGAACGCGGCTCGCATAGCACAAACACGTTTCCTTGACTCGGTAGGATTAGTGGAGGAATGGAAGGAAACTCATACAGAGATAGTGCAAGCTCATAGAACCGCTCTTAACTTCATGGAATCATGGCTGAAATATGCGGTTACAGCTCTTTCCGTATATGCGGATGAAAATAACGATATTTCTATTGACACCCTTCCTTATTTTAGAGCAGAAGATATTTCTGATATAAATGAATTCTCAGCGGATGTTAAGGCTGAACAAGCTATAGAACTGCTTGATATGTTAAAAGATTCGCATGCAGAGGATGATAAAATAAAAATCCATACTATGTTGGATAACCTTATAGCAAGGGCTGACACTAAATTGTGGCGTTTCTGGGATCCTAAAATAGACTGGAAAGTCGGAATTGCTCTTGAAATGGAAGGTAGAACTTTAGAGGCGATCTCATTCATGAGGCGGGTAGAATCTTTGGAGATGGGAGTATTTGGAACGCCGCAAGAGGAATCGGCTGTTTTTTTGAATGATATGGGGCGCATATTGGCTTCGCGGGATTTGTGCCATTTTCCGAACCATGACGAGGCTCGTCTTTATGCTCAGAATGCTTTGGAACTTTCACTGGGGGATATTGAAGCCGAAAAAACTGTTAGAAGTACTATCGAATTTATAAATGAGCAGGCTTCCGAACATTTGAAAATACTTGAAACTGCGGTAATTGGAGCAGGAAATCAAAAAGGCGACAGGGTCCAACTTGATTTTGAGTACACAAGGCTGAAAGCTGAAAAAGCCCTTGTCGGCGGAGATGTCATGGCTGGTTTGACTGAGGTGTGGAACCTGGTGCGTGAAAATTATGGCTGGTTCCCTCAAAAAACAGTTCCATTCTGGAATTGGCTTCAAGTCCACATTCTGCGCTTTGAAGAGGCCGGATATGACGTAACGGAAGGCGTTTTCAAGACTATTATTGATGAGGTGCTTTCTCTGCTTCCGTCTCTTTCCAAGTCTGGAATGCCTCTTTCAAATGGTTTCATGAAATTATTGAGCGATAAGTATGGAATCAAGTTTGAAATTAAAAGCAGCAATTGAGAACCATTACAAAATGGAGACGTTAATATAATAAAATAAATTCGGCGGTCGCTGCGGCTGCCGTTTGTTGTTATTTCCCTTCCAGCAATTCGTTTTTTACGTAACTTTGCAATCTGTCCCAGCGATATTTTACGGTGCTTTTGCTGATTGGAGGAGCAAGCAAACAGCCTACTTCGGACAAAGTGGCTTCCGGATTCTCCAGCCTCACCTCTATGAGTTCCTTAAAATTATCCGGAAGCGTTTCATAAACACGCATGGATTTTATTCTTTTAGCGGCGGCAACCAATTTTTCCGCGACTTTTAAACTCTTGCTTATATTTGCGGAATCGCAATTCACTATCCTGTTTGCTCTGTCCTTCATAGCCCTGAATATTGCCATATCCTCAAATTTTAACGTAAGCTCGTTCATGCCTATCCCGCTGAGAAAATAAACGATATTTTCCTGCTTCCTGATCATAAGCTCATTTGCCCCGTTATTAAAACGCCGGGAAAAATTACACATTTCAAAAGCCAAAAGCATACCGGCTTTTTCCGTAACATCATCGTCCTGAATTCTAAGCACAAGATGATAGCCGCTTTTAGGAGAGAAAATATTTCCGCAGGCTCCGTACAGCCCGCGCAGCCAATACCAGCCTTTGCGTCTGGACGCGAACGGAGCGGCGGAAGTCAAATCCTCAAAAATATCATCATGAAGCGTAAGTTTTATTTTCCCTTTATAATTGGAGGGGATTTCCATGCATTGCGCTAAATTGACGGTTTTATCGGTATTGATTTGTTTGCATAATAAAATCGCGCGTTTAAAGGCCCAGACGCGGCTGCCGGAAAGAATTTTCACATCTCCGCAGCTTCGCTTGGAGAACCCGAGCAAAAGGCCGGCAAGTTCGAACGCAGCGCCTTTTGCGTCTATCGGCAGAGAAAACCATTCGTCCCAAACAGGATATCTGTTTAATCTTTGTAAATCATTCGGCATTGACGGTGTAATATCTCCGCTAATTTTTGAGAATCGTGACGCACAACATTATCCTTCGTCACCTCTACGAATTCCCCTTCTATTATTTCGCAGCCCATCCTCCTTATTTTGTCAGCCTGATGGCGGTCGAGCAACAACGGAGACGCCTGGTCCTTTTTATATTTTTCAAGCAGGTTTTCAGGGATCGGAGCGCTGTTCACAAGCACATAATCCGGAACGCACCCCATTGCCCCGCTGATCCATTCGACATGTTTCGCTATATTCATGCCTTCGGTTTCCTTGGGTTGAGTCATGAGATTGCACACATATACCTTTGGCGTCCTGGATTTTTTTACCTTATCTGCAAAATCCTGTATAAGAAGGTTCGGAATCACGCTCGTAAAAAGGCTGCCGGGGCCAAGCACTATCAGGTCGCTTTCGTCAATGGCTTCCAATATTTCTTTAACCGGTTTCGCTTCTTCCGGCTCTAACCATATTTCATTAAGATTATTGCCGTTTTCCGATATCTCAAACTCTCCGTGAACGATTTTTTTATCTTTTGTTTCGCCCACAAGCATAACGTGGTCCGTCGTAACGGGCAATACCCTTCCTCTTATTGCAAGCAGGTTGTTCATCTCTTCCACCGCAAGCCTGAAATCGCCGCAAAGCTCCGTGACTGCCACTAACATCAAATTTCCCAAGCTATGTCCTGCAAGCTCTCCTCTGTCAAATCTAAAATCCAATATCCTGCGCAGGGCGTTGTCGTTTTCAGCTAACGCGACTATACAGTTTCGCACGTCTCCCGGAGGCAAAACTCCCCATTCAACACGAAGTCTTCCGGAACTGCCGCCTTCATCCGTGACCGCGACAACGGCCGTTATGTTACGCGTGAAACTTTTCAGTCCCCTCAAAAGGGATGAAAGGCCTGTTCCTCCGCCGACAGCTACTATATTAGGCCCTTGGGACAAACGATGCCGGATAGCGCTCGATAAAATTTCACGCCTTTTTGAGTACGTTCCGGTCCTTCTTAAAAATGAAAAACCGCTGATACTCAGTATCAGAATCAAGAAAACAGCCGTTATCAATCCAATTACAAAACCAACTGCCTCGGGAGGAAACATTCTTTACTCATCTCCCTCAATTGAAATATCTCTGTGATTCAAAATCAATTCATAAGAACGATTTTCGCTCAGTGATCGCATTTTGCTTCCATAATGGGAAAACAGCCACTCGGCAAATGTCACAGAGCGGTGCCGGCCTCCGGTACACCCTATCGCTATGTTAATTGAGCGCCCTGTGCTTATGTAAGCGGGAATTATGTAATCCAGGAATTTAATGCAATTTGAAATCAGCTTATTGGTTTCTTCGCATGAAAGCAAAAAATCCTGTATCTCTTTATCTTTGCCCGAGAGGCGCCGTAATTCTTCGACGTAGTAAGGATTGGGAATAAAGCGAACGTCAAAAATATAATTTGCATTCACGGGCGCCCCATATTTGAACCCGAATGATGAAAAAATAATTTTTTTACCGGAATCGCTGTCACCCATGACTTATTTCACCTCGCTATGATTCACTTGTCTAAAACCTTCATGTCTTGCTCCTGCTTTTTATTTTTCCCTGTCGTGAAGATGGCTTTACAGTTCATATGGTTTTATCTGGCGAACTACGTCGAGGATCGTTCCGTCCCGGGCCTCCACAACCGCTATGACGCGGTCATGGAATTCCAGGTCGTCGGGATGCCCCACCATGGAGTATGCCTTGTCTTTGAGGGCCTCGATCGTCGTCAGGGGAACTTTTGCCGCTGAAAGCGCCTCGATGAGGTCCTGCCTCGCGGGGTTGACCGCTATTCCGTAATCAGTGACCAATACGTCCACCGAGTCGCCGGGAGTGGTTACGGTGACCACGCGCTCGCACACGGTCGGTATCCGTCCGCGCACAAGAGGCGTGACGATGATAGCGCACTTCGCGCCCGCCGACGCGTCGGGGTGCCCGCCCGGAGCGCCGCGCAAAATTCCGTCCGAACCTGTGACCACGTTGACGTTGAAGTCCGTGTCGATCTCCAGCGCCGCCAAAATAACGAAGTCCAGCTTGTTGACAAAAGCTCCTTTGTTCATAGGGTTCGCGTACTGAGAAGTAGAAATTTCGTAGTGGTTCGGATTGGAATGCACCGATTGAACAGCTCCTGTGTCGAAGTCCTGCGTGTCAACAATACACCTGATCAAGCCTTTATTCAGCAAATCAACGGTAGGCTGGGAGATTCCGCCGAGAGCCCATCTCATCTTGATCCCTCGTTCGACCATCTGAGGCTCAAGAAAACGGTAAACCGCGAGGGGCGGGCCGCCGGCCCCCGCCTGGAAGGAGTAGCCGTCCTTGAAATACGGCGTGGCGGCCATGACGCGCGCGCAATTTTCGGCCATCATCAGGTCTCGAGGGTCTTGCGACAGGCGCGCGGCCTGGCTGGCAATTTTTTTAGGTTCCCCAATCGCGTCAACGACGACGACGTAATCAACGTCCACAGCTTCTATGCTGGGAGGAAAATTGGGAAAATCGACTAAGGTATCGGTGACGACCACCACCTTGTCCGCATATTTCGCGTCCACCATCGAATAGGAGAGGACGCCGCAGTCCGATTTACCGCCTTTCCCTCTGGCGTTGCCGTACTCGTCGCTTGTAGGCGCGCCAATGAAGGTCACGTCAACGCGAACTTCTCCTTGCTCTACAGCGCGGACGCGCCCGCCGTGGGAGCGCAGTACCGCCGGCGTCTTCAGCTTGCCGCGCGAAACAACCTCTCCCATCCGTCCCCGGATACCGCTCGTTTGAAGGCCGGTGACCACCCCGTCCTCGATCATCTTCGCAACCGGGTCGTGAGCTGTTCCCACTGAGGACGCGGCGATCGTTATGTCCCGAATACCAAGCGCCTCAATCTCATTCATGACCAAATTGACGACGTAGTCCCCATCGCGGAAATGGTGGTGAAAGGAGACCGTCATGCCGTCCCGGAGCCCGCAGCGGACGATAGCCTCGCGAAGACTTACAATAACTTTGCTTTCCAGCGGTTTTACATGGGCGCGGACGGTCGGACCGGGCTTCGTGTACTCCCTGCCGTCGAGAGCGTATTTGCCTTTGTAGGCTTCCCGCCCGTTCACGAGCAGATCGTCGGGTATTTCTCTTCCGATGCTGTTCTTCATTTGTATTCCTCCTCGTAAAGAGAATCCTCGTAGAGCCCGGATGCCCGTGCCAGCGCCAGTATGCGTTCCGCTCCCGGCAAGAAAGCGATATCGAGCATTTTACCGTCGAGGGTGAAGACGCCTATACCTTTGGCAGTGTTTTCCCGAATGGTTCGGACGATTCTTTCCGCCTCGCGTATTTCTTTTTCCGATGGGGTGAAAATATCATGCACTATCTGGATTTGCTTGGGGCTGACGACGGATTTGCCGTCAAAGCCCATCTGCTTGTTCATAACGACTTCCGCCGTGAACCCCTCAATGTCGTCAATGTTCGTGAAGACGGTGTCGAAACACTGCACTCCGGCGGCTCTGGCCGCCAGAAGCATATTCCCCCGCGCCGAGGCCATCTCCACGCCGCTCGGTGTGTAATCGGTCTGCATAGATTTGCGGAAGTCGCCGCCTGAGAGAGCGACGCCGAAAAGCCGGCCGGAGGCTTCGCATATGGAAAACGCGTTGAGCAGCCCCTTGGGACTTTCGAGCGCGGCCATCATAAGGGTGCTTTCCTTTGCGCGCGAAAACTCGTCTTCGGCCGCTTCGATCGCTGCCTCAACGGCTTTGACGTCTTGGGCACTCTCGCATTTCGCGATACGGATACCGTCGGCTCCTCCGGCTACGCAGGCGCGGACGTCTTCTTTCCAGTGCGGCGTGTCCAGCCCGTTGATGCGCACGATGCGCTCCACATCTCCGTAGTCCACGGATTTAAGCGTGTGGTAGAGGGAAAAACGCGCTGCGTCTTTCTGATTTTCCGCGACTGCATCCTCCAGGTCGAAAATGACGGAGTCGGGCCGGTATATGTAGGCGTCCTTCATCAAACCGGGCCGCTGCGCGTTCAAAAACATCATCGTGCGGCGCAATCGCATCTTGCCCGTCATTATTTCCCGCCCTCCCATGGGATGGAACCGGTAAATCCTGCTGCCCTGTATACCGCGCATTCGGTACGCGCTCTGATCGTGCAGTCGAGCGCTCCCTTGTCCACAACGGTAACTTTTGCGGACTCAACTCCAAGGCTGTTCAGGGTATTAAGCACAACCGCTTTAATCTGCCTGCCGTACTGATTCAGCACAGCGCTGCTGATATCCACGACGGTTCCTCCGCCGCTCGGTTCGATCGCGACATGTACATCGCTGGATTCCAAAGTGCCGGCTATCGCCGCATTAACAATTTCCAATCAGTTCCCTCCTGTTCTTTCATTCATTTTTTAGTTTGTAATTTTAGTATATCTCAGCGGAATGTGCAAAACAAGCGTAAATTTTTGGATGTCGCGTTGTGACTGTTTGCATTGTTTGCATTTTTTTTACATATCCTCTATACTTTTGTATGCTATGCGATAATTTTAACGGCGATTGGGAGGTTCGCCGCCTGCAAAATGCAGCAGCAATATCAAATATTAATAAAGAGAGGTCGTTTATAATGTTGAAAGCGAAGCGTATAATTGGAATTATTTTTGCCCTGATGTTGGTTTTGGGATTGAGCGTCAGCGCGGCTCATGCCGCTGGCTGGGTATTTGAGCGTCCGATCGAGATAGTGATCCCGGCGGCAGCCGGCGGCGGACTGGACACGACATTGCGCGCGTTCGGCCCATTGCTGGAAAAGGAGCTAGGCGCCAGCATTATCATCGACAACCGCACCGGTGGCAGCGGCGCCATCGGTTACACTTACAGCTACACCCAGCCGCGGGATGGGTACAATTTTCAGTTTACTGCGCCCTCATTTATCGGGCCGGCCTCCCAGGGGCTGTTTACGGTTCCTGTTTGGGAAAATGTCGTCCCGGTGATCAACCTCGTACAGGCCGAAGCAATGCTTTTTGCGGGTGTCAACGCTCCATTCAAAACATTGGAGGAGATGGTTGCGTACGTTAAGGCCAATCCAGGAAGAGTTTCCCTTACCGTCGATACGCCGACCGGCATTTCCGGCGCGTGCCTCAAGGTATTCACCGACGCGCTCGGCCTTGAGTTTAATATCGTATCTTCAACTGAGGACGAATCTATAATCAGTGTAATCGCCGGCGATATTGACCTCAATCTCAACACTTGGACCGACTGCGGAGCTTATGTGGAATCCGGAAATCTGATCGCCATCTGCACGCTTACTACGGAACAAAGCACCATTGTTCCTGACGTGCCGTCGAGCGCCTCGGTCGGCGCGCCGGTTGCTCTTGGATATTACCGCGCTTTCACAGCGTTGAGCGGGACGCCACAGGAGGCGATCGACGCCTTTGCGGCCGCTGTATTGCGGGCAGCCCATACCGACGAGTGGAAAGCATACCTGGAATCGGCCGGCCTCAACAATGAATATCTCTGGGACGCCACCGAACTCCGCAAAGTCTTGGACCAAACTTACGTGTTATTCAGTGACCTTTTCAAGCAATAAGTGTAAACGTTCAACCCCCGCCGCATTTGCGCCGGGGGTTGAACTCTTTATTTGGGGGGTGTTGTGGTTTTGGGAGAATTATTGTTTAACGGTTTTTTATTGGCCTTCTTTATTGCTATGATGATTGACAGCAACAACATTCGTATCTTGAACAACGACGCCGGCGCGCGGTATTGGCCGATGACGATTTTAGGTATTGCCGTATTCATCTTCTCAGTCAAAGTGCGGAGGATTTGGAAGAACCTTCCTAAAGAAGAGCGCAGATTTCGCTTTACCGATACTTTCCGCCTGAAGGAGCCGGGTACCCAAAAACTTCTGCTCGCCTTTATCCTGCTGGTGGCATATGCCACGCTGCTTCCCTACGGAGGATTTATCCTGACTACCATCCTTTTTTCGGCGGCGCTGTGCTGCATACTGGGATCGAGATCCGCCCTGAAATCACTGTTAGGTGGCGTAGCGGTCGCCATGCCCATTTATGTGATCTTTGGCCTGCTCCTTGGCATTCGGCTGCCCCGAGGCATCGGCGTCTTGCATCATATTTCGCTTTGGTTCGAAATGCTGATGAGGTAAGGAGGGCAATATGGAACTATTCATGATGGGTTTAAACAACGTTTTAGCGCCGGCGACGATGCTTTGGATTTTCTTCGGCGTCGCCTTGGGCGTTATCTTCGGCGCTCTGCCCGGCGTGAGCGCCACTATGGCGATCATCCTCAGCATCAGTTTCACGTACACGATGAGTCCTGTGGTGGCCATCGCCTTTCTGGCCGCCGTATACTGCTCGGCAATCACAGGCGGCGGCATAACCGCCATCCTGTTCAAGATACCGGGAACGCCGTCGAGCGCGGCGACTACGCTGGACGGTTATCCCATGACCCAGCGGGGTGAGGCGGGGCGCGCCCTCTCCATCTCTCTGTTCTGCTCGTCCATCGGCGGCTTGTTTTCCGCGGTCGTCATGTTTCTTCTCACCCAGCCATTGATGAGGCTGGCGCTCAGGTTCAGCTCCATCGAACAATTCAGCGTCTGTTTTTTGGGGTTGAGCATCCTGATCTTCCTGGACAAGGAAAACATGATCAACACTTTCGCTTCGGCGATTATCGGCCTGTGGCTGGGCACGGTCGGGCTTGACTATTTCTCCACGGTGCCGCGTTTCACCTTCGGGACAGTCAACCTCCTCAACGGAATCGAAGCCTTGCCGTTTATGCTGGGGCTGTTCGCGGTGGTGGAGGTGTTCAGCGAGATAACCAATCCCACTGACCGCTCCGCCTATGGCACGGAGCAAAAGGCAGATATCAGCAAGCTGGTCTCCTTCAAGGAAATGCTGCACCTGAAATGGACGATGCTGCGTTCCAGTGTAATCGGAGGGCTTGTGGGCATCATGCCCGGCGCCGGCGCGACCATTGCCAGTTGGCTCGCCTACTCGGTAGAGAACAAACTCAGTAAACACCCTGAAGAAATGGGAAATGGCGACCCGCATGGCATTGCCGCCTCCGAAACGGCCAATAACGCCGCAACCGGCGGAGCCATGGTGCCGCTTTTGGCGATGGGCATTCCGGGCAGTAACGCCGCGGCAATGATGATGGCCGCGCTGGCCATTCACGGCGTGCAGATGGGCCCCATGCTGCTCAGGGCTCAACCTGAGTACCTCAGCACCACGTTTGTCTCCATGATGATAGCCAACGTGCTGATGGTCGTGGTTGCCATAGTTGTCGCCAAAATCTTCGCAAAGATACTAAGCATGCCCTATTGGATCCTGGGCTCTTTTATCATGGCGCTGGCCATAACCGGCAGCTATGCCCGCATCAACTCAATCAGCGATGTTTGGATTCTCGTCGTCGCCGGTATCTTCGGCTATTTCTTCAAGGTATTTAAATTCAATTCTTCGGCCCTGATTTTGGGGCTGGTGCTCGGGCCAATGCTTGAACGTCATTTCCGCCGGAGCCTTCAGCTATCCAGAGGAGATCTTGTTGGGCATATTCTTCAGCGCCCTCTGGCGGTGGCCATCATCGGCATCATCCTCCTCATGTACGCGTATTACTTCTACGGCATGTACAAAGACAGGAAAAATAAAGCGGCAACCCGCCAAACATAACAAACAGCCCGGATATGCAAAAGAACCGGCCGCTCGTTTATGGAGCGGCCGGCTTTTTTACTTAATGACATTTATCCGCGGTAAAGCGCCTATCAGTGACTTTGTGTATTGATGGGAGGCATTTTTCATTATCTCAGCGCTTTTAAGGCTTTCCACTATCTCCCCGCGCCACAGCACGACGCACTGCTCCGAGGCGTAACGCGCCAAATGCAGGTCGTGCGTGACGAAAACCATTGACATGCCATTTTCCACCCTATTTTTCAATACGGACAGGATTTCCCCCCTGGTGCTTACGTCCTGCATTGCCGTCGGTTCATCGCATAATAAAAGCTCCGGCTCAAGTATGAGAGCGCGCGCTATGCAAACGCGCTGCCTCTGCCCGCCGGAAAGCGAGTATTTGACCCTGTGATCCCAAAGTTCGCCGCCCATTTTCAACTCCTCCAGCAGCGATTTCGCCCTTTCCTCCCCTTCTTTCCGGGAGCCTTTTCCGACGATCATCCAGGGCTCGGTGACGGCCTGCAATACTGTAAGCGTGGGCGGAAGGCTTCCGTAAGGGTCCTGCGGAACGTATCCGCAGCGGCGGCGAAGCTCTATTTTTTTCGCTTCGGGGATTTTATTTATTTTATTTCCGAACAGTTCCGTATCGCCGGCGGAAGGATGAATCAATCCGAGTATGGAGCGGATAAGCGTCGTCTTTCCGCTTCCGGATTCGCCGACTATCGACAGAGTATCGCCCTTTTTCAGTGAGATCGATACTTTATTGACCGCTTTTACTTCCCCTTTATTTCCAAAATTTACGCATAAGTCCTCGGTCTCAAAAACTTTTTGCCCGTCATCCTTTATGTTGGTATAAAAACCTTTCTGCTCCGTGAAAGTAATGGAACAGTTTACCAGTTCTGCCGTATGGCGGTGAGAGGGGGCGCTTATAATTTTCCGCGTATCGCCGCTTTCCACGATTTCCCCATCCTGCATGACTGTAATGACATCACTGACGCTTGCCGCCAGCGGCAAATCATGAGTGACAAGGAGCATCCCCATGTTACGCCGCCTCACGAGGGCCACCAAAGTTTCCAATACTTCCCTTTGGGTTACGACATCAAGGGCTGTCGTGGGTTCGTCCGCCAGCAGGAAATCAGGGTCGCAGGCAAGGGCCGTCGCTATGGCAGCCCTTTGTTTTTGCCCGCCCGACAGCTCATGCGGGTATCTGAAAGCAAGTTTGGGGTCAAGTCCGACGGAATCAAAAAGTTCCTTTACCTTATTTTTTGCCTCGCTCTTTTTCGTTCCGAGGTGAACGGACATGACCTCATGAATACCGGAAAATATTGTCATCGTGGGGTTAAAAGAGTTCATCGAGCCCTGCGGGACTATGGACATTGCTTTCCATCGGATTTTTCTGAGGGAATCATCCGAAATGGCAAGCGTGTCAAACGTGTCAAAATTTTCTTTTAATGAAATTTCGACCGTTCCGTCAATTACCGTTCCTCTTGGAAGTAATTTTGGAATGGACATCAGAAGGGTGCTTTTCCCGCTGCCGGACTCCCCGGCCAGCCCCGTGATCGTTCCCTTATTCATAATAAGGGACGCCGAATTGACCGCTTTTTTGGGCGCGTTCGGGTAAGTCACCGATAAATTGTTTATTTTTATCATGCTCAAGAGGTTTCACCTGCCTTTTCAGCGTGAAGAAGGCGCGGGTCCGCGAGTTCCTCCAGAAATTTTCCGATGTCCATGAAGACGATACATATAAAGGAAATGCCTAGCCCGGGCGGCAGCAATATCCACCATGCCCCCGCAGTGAAAGCGCCGAACCCCTGAGCTTCGTGCAGCATACGCCCCCAAGATATTATTCTGGGGTCGGACAGCCCAAGGAAGGAAACTCCCGCCTCGGCAAGGATCGCCCCGGGAACACCGAGAACTATATTCGCAAGCAGCAGCGGCAACACCTCGGGCAATAAATGGCGGAATAAAATATAGGAACGCCTGCAGCCGATACTGCGTAAACTTTCCACAAACGAGGAATCCCTGAGCGTAATGGTTTGCGCGCGTACAGTGCGTGCCGTTCCCATCCATGAGAAAATTGAAAGCACTATAACTATCTGCCACAGCCCTTTCCCCCATATCCCCGCCATTACTAAAAGTATGGGCAAAGTCGGGATTGAAAGCAAAATGTCAACCAAACGCATGATAAGAGTATCCGTCAACCCTCCCGCATAGCCCGAAAGCAAGCCAAGGCTCAATCCAAGCAGCGCGGCTATGAACGTTGCCGAAAGCCCTATTATGAGCGATACTTTTATACCCGTCGCGAACAGGGCAAACACATCTCGCCCTCTGTGGTCAGTACCCAGCAGCCCGTAACGCCCGCCCTCCACTCGCATTTTTGCGTATGCTGCCGGCTTAAAACCGGCTTCACCGGCGCCGGCGGATAGGATGAGCTCATATTTTCCTTTTGAGGGGAACATAGCTTCCGCCGCGTTCGCGAAGGGGGAGATGCCAAGATTGCGTTTAAAAGGAATGTCGCGCGTGTCGAAATTGAATTTTTCCCCGCCCCGCTGTCTGCTTTTGAAAAGCGAGATAGTTTCCGAGGGGGTTATCCATGACAGCTCAATGCCTTCGCCCTCGCCCGAAACTTTCGCGGGGGCTCCCCACTCCCATTCGATGGTTTCCGTTGGGGACGATGAGGACACGCTCAAATCCATTGTAGGCGGCAAAGTTGAATCCAGCCAGTACGGTTTTGCGAAGGGAGAGGCCACCTGAGCTTCAGGCGCGGGAAATATATCCGTCAAAAAAACAGAAAATATAATAAGGGCTGAAAGGGTCAGCAGGCTCCAGCGGCATAATATTTTTCTCATTGGGTTGCCCTCCTGATACGCGCGCGGGGGTCAACCACCAGATACAGAAAATCCGCGATTAGATTGCAGGAAACCGTCAGGAAGCCCAGCAGGAAAAATGAGGCCTCGGAAGCGGGATAATCGTTTCCTGATATTGATTCGATGAGAAATCTGCCTATGCCGTGCAGCGAAAAGACGGTTTCGGTTATGACTGCCCCCGACACGATACCGGGCAGCGCCAGCAATAAAATGGTTATTATGGGAGGAAGAACCGACCTGAACGCGTGCCATGTGACGCGGCTTTCGGAAAGCCCTTTCGCGCGCGCCATCAGTATGAAATCTTCCCCCAGCGCTTTTACCATCAGGTTTCTGACGTATAAAGCCCAGCCGCCGAAGCTGAGCAATGTAAGGGAGATGACCGGCAGCGCGAGGTGCCACAGCCTGTCAAAAATCAGGGATGTTCCCTGAGGCGGCGGAATGGACATGCTCCCGCGCAGCGGAAATATGGGGATGAATGACGCGAACAACATCAATAATACAAGCTGGACGAAAAATGAGGGGAACGAAAACGAGACGGCGCCTCCCATCAATACGGCGCGTTCCAATAATGTCCCGCGCGCAAGAGCCGCTTTTATGCCTATCCATATCCCCAATACGGCGGAAAGCACGAACGAAGTTCCAAGCAGCGACACCGTATTGGGCAGCCTGCTTCTTATCTCATGCCAAACTGGCTGCCCGGATAAAAACGACACCCCGAAGTCAAAAGTGAGCATATTTTTGGCGTACACGATAAATTGTTCATGTATCGGACGGTCAAGCCCCCATTGCGCGGCGAGCCTCATTTTAGCCTCTGGGGAAAATTTTGGGTCCAATATCGCAAGGGTAGGGTCGCCCGGAACGATCCTGAAAAGGACAAAGTTAAGAACCAATATAGCCAATAACACCAATATGGAGCCAAGAATGCGTTTCATACAGTCACATCAATCCTTTTAGTCAATCATAATCTTTGCAGCATCCAGGTAACTGCCACGACGTTATTTTCCAAATCAGCACATTCATTAAGCTGGCTTTGGACATATCCTTCAAATATTGCCCGTTTTTCAGGATATTTTGCTGCCAGCTCGTCAGCTCGCGCGGTAATTGCCCTGTTGTCGGAATCAAAATTATATTCTTCGGCGGACAGCATTTCTTCTACAAGTTTCAAGCCGCTGTTTTTAAACAAGCGCAGCCATTGTTCGCGCGTCATGTATTCATAATTCTTATATTTAATTTCTTCATTGCTCGAACCATTGGGCAGATAAGTTTCATCGATCAGGATATATCCTTGAGGTCTTACGGTTTTCAACAGCTTATCCAAGGTTTCTTGCGGGGAGCCCAAAATATTTCCCGCCGCGCCAAAGATAACGCAATCATAATCCTTTTCCGTAATTACCGCTTCATTTACGTCGCCATGCTTAAAATGGCACAGTGAATCAACATTCAACTCTTTTGCCTTTAGATTGGCGTACGCGATAAAATCGGGGATCAAATCAAAACCGTAAACATTGATATTGAGGATTTTGGCAATATTTATTGACACCGCGCCTTTGCCGCACGCTAAATCCAGTATTTTTGTATCTTTTGATATGGATATATGATTTTTAATCAGTCTTATCATATCTCTCGGACTGCTTCCCATCTCCCAGAAATCCTGAAGCAGATAAGGCAAAAAAGGCAGCAATTCCGTCGTTTCCGCAGTCAATGAACGCGCTAATTTTTCTTCGGTTTCTTTTGCCATAATAACCTATCCCACTCCGCTTCTTTGAATCCGACAAGCGCAACCTCGCCGCCAATCAACAGCGGTCGTTTGTTTTTGGGGGTTGGCTGGTATCCAGGGATTTTTTGCGTTCAGCACCGGCCAGTTCTTGATTAGGCTTAGTATCATTACAAAATCATTGTTTAATACCATTTTGCAATCAATAGGGATGTAACTCAAAAACTACTGGATTGGCGCGGCAGGTTCGCAATACCTAACGCTCTCTGAACTCGCTGTCACTTCCGTCGCTTCGCTCCTCCTGAGACGATAAAACACGCCATTGATTGCAAAATTGTTTAACATAACGGTTTTGCCCGACGGTTTCATCAAACAAAGCCGCGATAATCTCCTCATGCGCAGTACCCTTGTAGGGACAAAATTCGTGAGGAATGATGACAGTCGTCTCAATCTGGTTTTTCTCATAACCTTCCTGATTCTGCCGACTCTTTCAAAAGATAATCCCGAAACTTCCGGTCCTTATTACAAATATGATCAATCCACCATCTTTTAAGAAAGTCCATGAACTGAAAGGGGTCTTGCTTAAACACATTCTCTTTTCTGGTATGGGATATCTCGCCTATCAGCTCTTTGTGCAATAATTGATGGCTATCCACGTCGGGGAAGTTGCATTGCTTAAGAAAGTCCTCTTCTATCTCAAAATGGATGCGCGTGTAATCGTAGATCATGTTTGTTATCGGCGCGAGCATAATTTCACCATGTTTATGCTGCATGCCGTAGTAAAGAGAATTGATAATAGTGACAACCCCCCGGTGTTGCTCATCTATAATGGGTATCCCTAATTCATACTCAGGTTTCCAGGTAATGAGAATATTATGCAACAGTTGATGGCAGGTTGTGTTCACTTTCTCTTTGTTATGCAAGTTTTCTTTCATACATTAATCCTCCTCATTCATTCATTCATTCATTCATTAAAGTTACGCACAAACAACCTACGTCGTCAAAATAATCTCGACGGAGTAAGGAATATATTACCAGATATTATGCTTCATTAGGTTTCTCAAAAAAAATGGAGATGTCAATAGTTGTTTACTCTTAAAATAGGTGTTTTTTGAAAAAAGTATTTTCAAAAAGGTTTTTTAAATAACCATTACCATTTTTTATTACTCCTACGCCGCTGTCAGAATACCTTCCTCATATATCCGGCGTTTTACGCTCGGCGGATAACCTTGTTCATTTGGTGTATAAATCCTTTCTCGGTTGTAGTACGTGAATACCCTTCTGAAAATAATACTCTTTACCGAACCCATCGGCAACAATTCCGTCTTTATCTTATAAAGCTTCTCTTTCTTTAGCGTCGCAAAAAAGCTTTCCATTCGAGCGTTATCATAGCAGCGACCAGTGCCTGACATACTTTGTTTTGCTCCGTG
>Ga0099364_10002011_pt1 | contig 32760 bp, 16 predicted proteins | sample TergutTh196P3_FD_73070 | JGI IMG/M metagenome (GOLD analysis project Ga0099364, IMG submission 73070) | Microcerotermes parvus P3 segment gut microbial communities from Pointe-Noire, Republic of the Congo - Th196 P3 | ecosystem: Host-associated > Arthropoda: Insects > Digestive system > Gut ... | reverse complement strand
TTATTTTTTTCATATCAAAAAATTTTTTTTAAAATTTTTAAGTTATCAGTTTTCAGTTATCAGTTATCAGTTATCAGTTATCAGTTTTCAGTTTTCAGTTTTCAGTTTTCAGATAGCTAATCACTAATCACTAATCACTAATCACTAACCACTAACCACTAACCACTATTTTAAATTCCAATTTTCCCTCTTTTGTGCTTATTATCAGATAATAAACTCCAGAAGGAAACATACTCATATCAATGGGCTCTTTGCCGTTGCCTTGCCGTTTTGTATCGTTCAACATTTTACCTGTTGAATCGAAAATTTTCAAACGGTAAGCCTCATTTTTATCGCCGTTCATTATTTCAACAAACAACTCATCTTTTACAGGATTTGGATAGACTTCAATTTTGCTATCTTCTATGAGCAAAAGAGTCTCTTCCTCTTCTTTTCCTTCCCCTTTTCCTTCCCCTTCTCCTTCTATTTCTATTTCAGTTTCTATTTCAGTTTCTATTTCAGTTTCTATTTCAACCTCTGCGGTCTTTGGTTTAACAATTGAAATCGTGTAAACACGTGAAACCCTGTTGCCCGCAGCGTCGTAAGTGTAGTTGATACTACTAGTTGAGGGGAGTTGTTGTCCCGCTAAATCTATGTTGCAGATAATCATTACTGCAATTATTATCAAAGCTTTATACATTTGTATTTATTTTTGAAATGTTTATTACTCTATTAATTGGTTGTTTTTCTGAATCTTAATTATTAAAATTATCTGTTTCGTATGGTTGCCCTCACAATCCGCCCCGTGCAAGATGCAAAGGGCAAATTTTTACCACCTCCTTAATGGTTCGTTGGTTAGAGAATTGTTTTTCATGTTTTTTTTGCACACAAAGAATGCGCATGAGGTTGCGGGTCAAGCCCGCAATGACTTTCTTTGTTTCGGTGGTTTTGGGAAACCGAAACATCAAAATCAAATATTTCAGAAGCGTTATCATGTCGTCATTCTTTTAAAAAGTCGGACATAAAAAAAGCGTGATATTTAAAAATATCCGCTCTCTGAGGTGTTTGACGAAACCTTGCACTGCGAATAGTTCAAAGCCACGCCTAAACAACGTGAACTCCAAACTTATCTTTCAGTACTTCAAATCGTCAAACTTTCAGAGAGAAAGATATTCTCGTCACCTATTAATATGCCTAAATTAATTATTTCATGCCACTTGGCACTTTTATATCATTAAAAAATTTTTGTTAAATTTTAGGTTGCAAAGATAGATGAAATTTTTTTTGAAACAACAAAAAAAAATAAAAAAAAATATTTATTTGGGAGATACCCCGAATTGCGCTTTTTGTGCGACCGCGAGGGTACGCCCCTACCGGGTTATCTACGTGGCACTCATTTCAATAAATTCAATGCATCGCCTTGCGGAGTACTGCTGCGTGGGGTGTAAGGAAGGCTGGAATTTATGATTAAACCCAAATATAGTATCTCACTTGCATTTTTCATAAGAAATAAAAATATCTTTTAACCACAAAGGAACACAAAAAATAACTGAAAACTATAAATAACTAAAAACTGAAAACTGAAAACTATTAAAGCGTCCTCAACTTTGCGCCTTTGCGTTAAAATAAATATTAAACAAAAGAACATAACCCATTATTTTTCAAATTTAACAATGAAATCTATGCCTGTTTCTTTTGCGTTTCCTTTCATTAGTCGCAAAGAGAGGCGGCGAGTAAATTCATACTCCATCGTTATTATTTCGTGCGCAATATTGTCCGATTGCGACTGCCCAAAACTATTCTTATATGAAACAAACAAATCTTTTGTGATATATTTTCCGACCATAAAAGTAGCGTCTTGCCAATTATCCTCTGATTCTATTTCGACCATATCTAAATGTAACTTATTTTCAAGTTTTTTTGAGATTTGAGTTGCAAACATATTTGTCAAAATCTTTGATGGTAAGGCACCAGACATAGTTTCTTGTGTTCCGTGGCTTAATTCATCAAACGATTGACCGAAAACAAGATATGACATTGCGTCTGCTTCGGGGATAGGTTTTGAGTCAAGTAAAAAATTAAAAACGGGGTCATTAATTTTCCCGGAAATAGCGAGAGTTAGTTCGTGTCGTTCTTGTTTGTTACTTCTAAAATTGTAAATTGTTGTAATATTTAGGTCAGGGTTTATATCAGTGCCACCCGAAAAAGTAATTTCTCCCTTTTTAATATTTAATTTTTTTCCGTATAAAATATAGAATCCACGTCTGACACCGAGCGTTCCGAATAGTTCGAAATCTTTATCAGATTTAACTGCTTCTAAATTTCCTTGTAATTCCATCTGCATTTCGTCTGATTTGAGCCAAATATTTCGTGGCATCTCGATTTTAATTGACCCTGAAACCTTTTTCAAAAGAGATGAAATGTTATTCTGATAACTTGTTGAATCAGAAATATTTGCAATAATAAACTCAAAATCTTCGGGGTGTTCTTTTTGAATAGATAATGCTTGTATCAAAAGAGGGTCGCTGCGGTGTGTTTCTGCTGTTGCGATGCCCAAAACGGCAGGTACATTAATCCATGCACGCAAAACATTGATTTTACCACCAAATAGAATATCTTTGTCGCTTTTAAGAAAAATATCTGCATTAATTTCAACTTGGTGGTCTTTATGGTTGGAAACATAAAATCTGTCGGCTTTTATATCAAGGTTGGCATTCTTAATGTGAGGTGTTGTCGTAATGGAATCTAATTCAAAATGTCCTTGTGCAGACATTGTTCCTTTTGCGTGTCTGATAAATAGTTTGTCAATTTCGATATTTTTATCAATAACTGACAATTTTAACAAAATATCACGATAATCGATGCCATATTTAGGCATGGGGAATGTACCTTGCGACAACAAAATATCACCTTTAAAGTGAGGGTCATAAATAGTTCCATTAACATCTAAGTCAATATTTACAAAGCCATCAAATTGAAAATCGGTGTCAGTAGGTATAAAATTTTTGATACGTAAATTTTCGGCAAGAATATTTGCAAAGACCTCCTCTGACCACGATATAAGCAAGCTATCTTGTAATTTTGCAATCAAAGGAGTTTTTATTTTCAAAGACAAAGAATCTCCCATATTATTATATAATGCAGTGTTTATCAACATCATATCTCCATTATAATTATAATCAAGAATAATATTTTGAATATTGATATTATCAAGTTCTAAACCAGATATATAACTATTTCCGAAAAGTGAGGTCCCTTGTTTGTTTGCGTCAAATTTTAATTTTGTTTTACAATTTCCAACAAGGGGAAAATCGAATAGTTCAAAATCGGACAATAGTTTGAGGTCGAGGGCATTAAGCGATAATTCAACTCCGAGCGAGTCTAAAAAAGAGTAGTAAGCATCAATATTTAATGAAAATTGTTCTTCATTTCGGTTTATGATATTAAAATTTTTGAGAATAGCAGTGGAGTCGCAGTATGTTATAAGTGCGGGTTGATTTGCAAGCGTTAAATTTGCGCGAGGAGATTCAAAATCAAGTTGATGAAGGAATATTTCAATATTTTTTCCTAAATTTCCTGACGCTAAAAGATTAAAATTTAAATCGTTAATAAGTTTTGTTTTAAGATTTACTTCAAAAAGTGAGTCGTTCATTGATGAAATGAGAGTTGCTGTCTCTATTTTAACAAACTCTGTTTCTATTTGTGAAAAAAATGTTTCTGCTTCCGCAAAGATTTTTTTTTCGATTATAACTCCTTTTCCTTTCAACTTTATTTGGTTGACTGACAGCGTTGTATCCTTTTTAAGTGAATGAATATCTGAAAAAATATTTAATGCAAGTGAATCGATAAGCCCTGATGCATCTCCCTGAAAATAAATACGTTCCCACTCTGCAGGTATTTCAAAAAAATGATTAAAAGAGTGTAAGTTGTAAATATTTCCATCTAAATGGGCATCAATTAATCCATTTTCGCTATAAGCACCTGATACTTCGATGTTTGCAGAATTATTTATAAGTTGTAAGGCATCTAATTTTATGTTTCCTTTGTCATAATTTCCGTTTATATTAAGTTTTTGAATATCAATACTTTCGATAACAGAATTATATATTTCGGTAGAGAAGTCAGTTTGTAACGAATTTAGTGAAAATCCATTTCCTTTGGCATCTAAGTATAGTGAAACTACTGTATTTTCTAATTTATCGGGCAGGAATTTATTTAATATCAGGTCGTTAGCAATCAAATTAACAACAAAAGGGTTATCGTGCGTAAAGATGTCGAATTTAGTTTTAGCGGTTATTTCTCCAAAAATAGTCGCCAATTCTACATCGGCATTCACTTTACCACCATCATAAGAAGCATCAATATTTCCGGTTTTTAGCAAAAAATCATGCCAAACTGTTCCGCTCACACAACTTTTGATGCGCATTTTCATTGTGTCAGGCTTAATTCCGTTACCCGAAATGTTCATATCAATATTTGCTAAAAGTGGAATGTGTTCCATCTCAATCCACGTATTTGGTCTGAAATTCACAAGTTTAACTCCAAACTCAAAAGGAGAATTATATAGTTGGGGGCTTTCTATTAGAGTGGTAAATTCATCAACGCTGCCCGATAATTCCAAAAGTTCGCTTTTATAACCCAAACTCAAATTTAAGTTTACTTTTTCGTCTATTTTTGAAACCGCAATTTTGAAATCGGGATTCGCAGGAATAATTATATTAGGAAACGCAAATCCAAACTCTTTGACCTCTATTTCTGGAATTTCTATATTTGTTTCAAAATTATCAAAATCTTTGTATTCTGCATTTGCTTTTATACTATTTTGCGCTGTTGAAAGTCTTAAATTTCTCAAAAACCATTTTTCTGTATCGAACTCGATGTCAACCATCAAATTTAACAACTGAATATCAGGACTTTGAGTACTAAATGTAAGTGTGTTGAGTGAGGCAGTCAATGTGTTGTCTTGATTATATTGACCCTTAAAATCAATATTTATATTTTCGATTAATTCAGGTAATAAATCAATTGTGTCTCTGATAGTTACTTGTCCATCATCTAATATAAATGATTCAATATTAATGGCAAATGGTAAGTTGAATGATGTTGTCGTTTTTAATGTATCATGTTTATTTTCAGGGAATAACGACATTATATTCCAAGTACTATCATCTAATGCAATCAGATTAATATTTGGTTTTTCAAAAATAAGTGAATTTAGTTCTATATTTTTTTTCAATAACGGCAAAAGTGAATAATTCAATGAAATTTTATCCATTAACAAAAGTGTATCGCCGTCTAAAAGCGTAATTTTAATTTTTTTAAGATGCAGGTCTCTAAAAAAATTGCCTTCTAATTCGTGAATAAATATTTTTCCGTTGATATTCTGGTTAACTATTTGAATTACTTTATTTTTAGCAAAATTTTTGAATTGTTTAGTTTGAGTCAAAGAAAGTGCAATTATCACAATAAAAATTAATGATAATAACGTAAAAATAAGTATTTTAAGAAGTTTTTTCAATTATATAAATTAAAGAAAAAAAATGCAAAAATAGAAAAAAAAGAGTTATTTTTATTTGTGCGATTCAAAAATATCATTTATCTTTGCGCCTTTAATTTTTTTACTTTAAATTTTATTATTATGGGAAAAGAGAAAGATATAGGAAAAAAAGAGAAAAAGAAAGAGCCGACCAAATCATTAAAAGAAAAGCGGTTGGAAAAGAAAGAAAAAAAGAAAGGTAAATAGTAAAAACTATTTTGGTTTTTGCATTCCTTATAGGAATGTATTGAATTTATTGAAATGAATGTATCATTTGTTATGTGAATGGTGATTTGGTCTCATTCCCAGCCGGATGCCTTATGCTTTGAAATTATTTTCTACCTAGCTTCGCATTCATTTTCGACAAGCTTAAAGCATCGCCTAACGGAAAGTGGATCAGAGGAGAATAAGAAAAAAACGAATACTTTTTTGTATAAATTCTAAAAATGATGTTAGTTAAATTCCAAAAGTAAAAGAATTCTGGAATTGAGGAAATAGTAATTAATAACTGATAACTAATAATCGAAAACTAAAAAACTTATTCCTCCTCTTCACTCACTTTCGCAGCGATACTTCGCAGAAGTGATTCGCGAATAAAGTTTCTTAAATTTCGTTGCTCGTTTTCGACTTTTTTGGGGGATTGAGGTCGATAAAATTTTGGGTAACGGCTGCGCAATTTTAGTCGATATCTCATTTTTTCAGGAGTTCCTTTCACGTCAACGTTCAGCCTGATAAACAAAGGACTTTCGACCAATGATATATTGTAATCAAAACTCATATCCAAATTATGCCTACCGCCGACGACCCCTTTATATTTGTCCATAACAATAAGAAATGGATAGACATCGATTTCACTTCGGAAAATAGTAAATTCGGCAGAAATACTATCTACTTTGTTTTCGGTTTTACGACTGAAACGCAAAGTTTTAGCTATACTTCCGAATGTTTCACTATCCATTAAAACCAAATCGTTCCCTCTTATTGATGAAGCACCTCGAATTGTTGATTTTTTTAGATTATATAAGGAATCCATATATGTTTCAAATGCAAAGTGAAATTCTGCTGTTCCTGCAAAAGAGCGAAGCATCGGCATAATAGAATCTAAATCTGGTGCCATCCCTAAGAGTTCATGTATTTCAATATCTAACAAATGAAGGTTTATTCCCATAAATAAGTGGTTTTTTCGGGGAGTTCGGTACATTGCGGTTACAATCATATCTGCGGCGGGAGTTGTCAATGAAAGTTCATCTAAAACCAAAATACCGTCATAAACTTGAACATTACCCTTAATATCCGAAATAACGGTAGAACCATAAGTTGCTTTATTGATATTAGTGTGCAGAATAATATCTATTCCTTGCGGTACCATATATGGTCCTTGATATGATTCTTCGGACACGACAGCATCTGCAAGTTGAGAAACGACTTTTTCTTCTTGATTTTCATTTTTTGACTCCTCGTTGTCGCCGATGCCGCTTGTCAATGCCATAAGTTGAACTATATCAGTCATTTCGGACATAAAATGCAAATTGCCTCTTAATATGGAGTCGCCTCTAAAATATGATGAAATATTTATTATTTGCCCTGACAATCCAAAATCTGATTTATCAATAATAAGTTTGGCGTGGTCCACAGTAAATTTTTCAGTATCAAAACGCATTTTAACTGCAGGAATATCAACAGGATAAATAAACGTTGGAGAAATAAATCTTCCATTTTCAATATTCACTGCACCTTTTGGATTCCATTGTGCTATCAAACTTTTTCTATTAGGATTATTTTCAACATCAACTTCAAGGTTAATTTTATCAACAATCATTGATTGCCCATCAAAATCGCCATCAATTCGGTCGCTATTGAAAATTAATTTTATTTCAGGTTGCGTGGCGTTCCGTTTTCTTGGAGAAATGGTAATTTTGCCGTCGGGCTTTAGCATTGAAACAGACATGGAATCCATATCGGTGGCTGTCAGAGAACCAATTTTAAAGGAACACAAAATATTTGGAATACGCGTAGAATCTCGCACGTCAGACGTTTCAACATCAATTGTAATATTTTTCAAAGTAGTATTAAAACTTTCGATTTTTTTGGCTTCTAACATACCTGTTGTCAAACTTGCGAACAAAAATCCTGTTTCGGCAATTGACGGGTTGTAGTGAGGCAACATAAATTCGATGTCAGTTTTATTACTTGCAACCGACAGACTATCATATTTCACTGCAAAATCAGTAAAAGTCAATGAACCAGATATTTTCATCTTTTCTAATTCCATTTTTTCTATTTGCGACATCAAAAAGAGCGTTTTGAAATTTCCTAAGAGATTACCTTTCATATCTATTTGTAACGAATCAGGTATCATTGGCATAAATTCTGACAAATTCATATTAGCGACTGTTGTTAAATCGGCACGAATATCACCGAACAAATTAGTAATCATTCCTTTAGTGGATATAGTCGACAATGGAGTGTTGGCGCTAAAATTATTGATGCGAAGGTAAGAAGATGGTGATTTAAAGTCTGTAAAAAGGTTAATATTGCCATTTATTTTATCCATGGGGAAAGGCAAAGATTCGTATGTCAGAAATCCATTTTGAATATTTAGAAAAATATCTACTTTAGGAATGTTTTGCTCGTCATATTTGCCTGATATTTTGCCTTTTGACGAAATAATTCCCGATAAATCAATACCCTCAAGATATGATGAAAAGATATCCGGAATCAGTGCAATTATCTTTTTTATTTGCCACGAATCAAATTTATAAGAAATATCTGTAATTATACTGTTATTAATGGTATCATTTTCAACAGAACCCGAAAGTGAGAGAGATAAATCATTGACACTAAATTTGGTATCTTTCATTTCTATAAATTGTCGCGATAAATTAATATCACTTGATGTATTTAGTTCTATTTGAGTATTTTGGAGATAATTGTCGCCATTATAATCTAAAGATATTTCGAAAGGTTTTGTAGCAATTTGTGCTGAAATGGTCTCTTTATCAAATTCCAAAGGGGAAACTATATCAAAATTTCCTGAAAAATCTTTAAGAAAAGTTACTAAATCTAACGAATCACTTTTATATCTAAAATTAATATCGGTCGGATTTAAGTTTAAAACTGCAGAAATATCTTTTTCCATTCCCGCATTCAAATTTAAAGATAAATTATTTAGTTCTGCAATCAGTATTGATGTATCGTCAATTTGGTAATCAAAAGAGAGGTCGAATGGTTTGGCATCAATAAAGCCTTTTATAATGTCATCTTTAATGGTGCCGTTTATTTGTGCCGACAAATCGTGCAATTCGGCGTTCATTTTAAGTTGGTCGTCAACATATTTTACGTCCACTTTTTTAAGTTCAACGTTCTGAATATCAATAATTTTAAAAGGCATTTCAGTAGGTTCATCTACAGCGGTGGTGTCGCTTTCTAATAAAAAGACATCATAATTACTAATTCCCGTAGAATCAGTAAAAAGAGCAATTTGACCTTCATTAAGCCTGAAATCATTTATTATCAAATCGTTATCTTTGATAAGAGATCGTAAATTCACAATTCCGATAACATTTTTCAAATTGAGCAAAGTGTCATTTGGAGCACCTTCAAGAGGGTTTATAAGTGTTGTGTGATTAATTTTTATTCCGAATTTAGGGAAAGTACTAAAAAAAGTGAGTTCTACTTCGCCTATTTCAGATTCACAAATTATATATTGGTCAACTTGTTTTTGGACAATTGGAGTAAGTTTTTTTGGAGTAAACACCACCCAGAGTGCAATTCCGATAATAATCCCCAAAAAGAGAATTAAACTCGAAAGTGATATTAAAAATATTTTAAGAAATCTTTTCATTGTATTAATAATTAGGGGGTTGAGTAACAGGAATCGCCGTAAAATTCTGATTATTATGATTACTTGTTACGTTATTAATTGTAATATTTGGAGGCGAAAATGTGTAACCTGTTAGACTTGGAGTTATTGTTACTGAACTACCCGGGCTAACGTTTATCGTATAAGTCCCCAACTTGTTTTCATGGTCTTTGTTATCGTCAGTATTGAAAGTTGTACCCGTTGATGCCGATATCAATACCCCAGACAGCGGTGAGTTATTTTGTGTTACTCTACCTCTAACAGTATTGACTTTTGTATAAGAATAACTTCTGTAATCATCTCTGTATTTTAAAGTTTTTGATGTTAGTTCTGTTATAGTATATTGTTTCGGTATCCTTCCTTGACTGGATTCCATTCCGTGTAAAAGTTCCAACTTAGCACCGCAAAGAGACCATTCAAATGATTGGGCTTCGTTTTCATTTACATCATCGTTTTCGTCCCATGACTTTCCTCTATTGTTAGAGTTATAGAGCCAATATTCTCCATACTTTCGAGCATCATTCAACAACCATTGTCCAATCAGCAATTTTTCATCAAATTTTGCTTTACATCCCTGACTATCTTTTTTACATGAAAAAAGCAGCAAAACAATTATTGTCGAAAGCAATAATAGTTTTAGCCATTTTTTATCTGATAATGAATAATTTAACATAATAAACTACCTTTTGATTCATAATCTTTTTTAATAGCCCTTAAACGTAAAATTTTTTATTTTGTTTCATTTTTTGTGGATAAAGTTTTTCTATTTTTCGAAAATGAATAAAAATAATTATTTTTTGAAATATCAACAAATAATGCGTACCTTTGCATAATATTTTGAATAACCTTATGTCAGAAAAAGTCTTGATACCCGACTGTTCCCAATTCAATGCTTGAAAATATTTTCTTATTTGCTAATTCAATATCAACTCCAAAGAGACAATTTTTTGTTTCGTCCGAAATAGGTTTACACCAAAACAATAAAATGAGTAAATCAATAGTAGGATTAAAGAACGGTAATAATAAAACAGCAACCGTAAAAAAATTCAGTGAATGTGAAAGCTAAATTTTTTTTAAAAATAATGCAATAAAAATCATTTTTTACTTTTTTTATAAAAAAACAATTATATTTGCACACTTTTTTAATTAAAAAAATAGATATAATAATTTGTATTTTAAATAGATAGCAAAATAGAGATGCAAAACAAAGGAGCAATCAGATTATTCGCCATTCTTTTGGCATTAGTCTGTTTATATCAGATAAGTTTTACCTTTTTCACAAAAAAGGTCGAGAACGAAGCGTTAGAATACGCTACAAATAAAGCAGGCGACGAACCTGATTTGATTTCAAAATATCAATTTCAATATTTGGACTCAGTCGCTAACGAAACCGCCTATAATTTTCTGTTCCTAAGGAAATATACCTATATGGAATGTAAAAATAGGGAAATAAATTTTGGATTAGACCTCAAAGGCGGAATGAACCTCATCCTTGAAGTTAAAGTTGCTGACATTGTTCGAGCATTGTCCAACTACAGTCAAGACGAAAAATTTTTAGAAGCGATGCATTTGGCAGAACTAAAAGAAAAATCGACATCACGTGATTTTTTGCCGCTTTTTGCCGAAGCATTTAAAGAAGTTGCGCCAAACGGAAATTTATCAGCAATTTTTGCAACTGTTGACCTCCGAGACAAAGTGAAACCCGGCGACTCAGACGAAGAAGTACTGAAAGTGTTAGATCAAGAATCTAAAAGCGCCATCGACAATGCGTTTAATATTATCAGTACACGTATTGACCGTTTCGGAGTTGCGCAGCCAAACGTACAAAGATTGCAAAAAGCAGGACAAATTTTGATAGAACTGCCCGGAATTACAGAACCAGAACGGGTTAGAAAACTTCTACAAGGAACCGCAAGCCTCGAATTTTGGGAAACCTATGATTTCCAAGAAATTTCAGATGCTATTATGAGCGCTAACAACATTGTTGCTCGGTTAGAAGAAAGTAAATTAGCACCCGAAATACAAATTCCTCTTATTGATGAAGTTGGTGAGACAGAACAACAAACTGATACAGAACAACAAATCGATACCCAAACAGAACTTTTAGATTCTGATTTACTATCTGAAAAAGATTCTGATTTATTATCTGAAACAACCGACGAGGAAATTAACTTACTCACCGATTTGGACGACGACTCCGAAACCGAACCCGAAACAGCAGGTATTTCTCTCTTTACATATCTACATCCAAGTAATAGTCCACTGGGTCCCATTATTGGAACGGTTGCAGGTAGAGATACAGCAAAAGTAAATTCTTATTTTCATCTTGAGCAAGTTAGAGCAGTTTTACCCCGCGATTTGAAACTACTTTGGACAGTAAAACCACTACCGTTACATGAATTGCGGATGTACGTCCCCGGAGCAAATGCAAGAGATAATTATTATCAGTTAATAGCAATAAAATCAACCCATGATGGTCGTGCTCCATTGGAAGGAGACGCTGTTTCCAGTGCACGAACAACAACTAATGAAAGAGGAAATTTCAGTATTAGTATGTCAATGACCAGCGAAGGTTCTAAAACATGGGCTCGACTTACAAAAGCTAATGCCCCAAGTAATGAAAACCGTAACGGAAAGGCAATTGCAATTGTCCTTGATAATTATGTTTATAGTCATCCATCCGTTAAGACAGAAATCAAAGGTGGTCAAAGTGAAATTTCCGGTAATTTTACTCCCGACGAAGCAAAAGATTTAGCAAATATCCTCAAATCTGGTAAACTCCCTGCACCCGCACGTATCGTTGAAGATACAGTTGTGGGTCCTTCATTAGGACAAGAAGCAGTTGACGCAGGTTTAACTTCATTCTTCTGGGCATTTATTGTCATAATTATTTATATGATAGTATATTACGGATATAAAGCAGGAAATGTTGCAAATCTTGCACTTTTAATAAACCTTTTCTTTATAATTGGTATAATGGCTGCCTTTGGCGCAGTATTGACACTACCCGGAATAGCAGGAATTATACTTACACTCGGTATAGCAATTGATGCAAATGTTCTCATCAACGAACGAATAAAAGAAGAATTGAACGCAGGAAAAGGAATTAAATTAGCCGTCAAAGATGGTTATAAAAACGCTTTTTCTCCTATTATTGACGCTAATATTACATCAGTTTTAGTTGGTTTCATTCTGTTTACAGTGGGAACAGGACCTATTAGAGGTTTTGCTACTACTTTTTTGATTGGAATATTTACCTCTTTTTTCACTGCAGTTTTTGTCAGCCGCCTCTTTTATATATTTTTATTAGAACGAGAACAAGAAATTTCTTTTGCTACACGTATTTCAAAAGATTTATTTAAAAATATTAAAATAAAATTTTTGGAAAACAGGCATAAACTATTGATCATTTCAGGCGCACTTTCAATCCTTGCGATTGGGTCGTTGTCGATACGGGGCTTAAAGCCGGGTATTGATTTTACGGGTGGACGTACTTATGTTGTGCGTTTTGCCGAAGATGTATCTTCCGCCGACGTCCAAACCGCATTGTTTGATGCCTTTGGTGGTGCAAATGTAGAAGCAAAAATTTTCGGAAGTAGTAATCAGGTGAGGTTAGCAACTAATTACCTTTTTGATGACCCAAACGACGAAGAAAGTGATAAAAGAGTTGAATCAGAACTATATACGGGATTAAATAGCTTTTTGGGCGATTACGTTACAAAAGAACAATTTTTATCTAATCATTTGATGAGTTCACAAAAAGTAGGACCTACAATTGCGAGTAAAACAAAAACAAACGGTTTTATTGCCGTTATACTTTCTTTGATAGTAATATTCTTTTATATATTTATGCGTTTCCGAAATTGGCAGTATGGCTGGGGTGCAGTTGTCGCTCTGGCGCACGACGTTTTGATGGTACTCGGAATTTATTCTGTTGCATATACATTTATGCCGTTCTCGATGGAAGTAGACCAATCATTTATTGCCGCTATTTTGACTGTCGTTAGTTATTCTATCAACGATAAAGTGGTTGTTTTTGATAGATTAAGAGAATATAAAGCCTTATATCCTAAACGTGGATATATGGAAATAGTTAATATGTCGCTAAATGCATCCGTTTCACGTACTATAAACACCTCATTGACCACGCTTCTTGTGTTAATAGTGATATTTATTATGGGTAGTGAAGTGATACGCGGATTTGTTTTTGCAATGATTGTTGGTATTACAGTCGGAACATATTCAACATTCTTTATTGCAACCCCGATTGCATACAACTTATTGAAAACAAAAATTAATCCCGAACCAATTATTGAGAAGAAGAAAAAGAAGTAAATATTAAATAATTTTGAGTTTTTCATTTTAGGAGGATGCCGGTATTATATATCGGCATCTTTTTTTATTTTGGGCAAACTTGACTGTCGAGTGTACAATAATTATTAGCCTACATTATTCATATTAATTAATTATTTATTAACGCAAAGGCGCAAAGTTGAGTATGTAAAGAACGCAAAAATTGAGTGGTTAAAAAAGAAAAATTGTATCCTTTGTGAAACCTTTGTGTTTCTTTGTGGTAAATGATATTTTCAGTTCTTATGAATAATGCAAGTTAGCACAGTTATTTGAATTTGCACCATGTATCGTTAAGACCCTTTTTTTACCTCGCAATATTTTCCGCAAAACGCAATACCGTATTTTATTATTTCGGTATAATTTTCTGATAATAGTTCGTCTGCGTATTTGTTGTCTTCAATTTGTTTAAGTGCGGCATCACATCCTTTTTGCAGGTATTTCTCTTTTTTTGCCCACTTTAACTCCATAATCACGGCTTTGTTGCGGCGCGTGGCTTGTTTGAGAACTATATCGCATCGTCCGAGACCTGTTTCGCGATTAGATTTTACGGTGTAGTATTGTAATTTGTTAAGAATACCAACAATGAGACCGTGATAAAAATCTTCTTTTCCATCAAAATAACTAATACAATCTCCAAGCAAGTTGTTTAATTCATCTTGGACTATTTGGGCGTTACCGTTTAATAGTGCATCGAAAAACAGGCTAAAATCTTTTACTTCGATTTTTTCGTCGAACCAGTCCTGAATTTTGGTAATGTATATGTATCGCACTTCTCGGTTAGGAATAGCCAAATCTAAAATTAATTTACCATCTTCGTCTTGACGCTCTATCCCCACTTTTTTTAGATAGCCTGTAAAAAACAAAAAGTTCCAAAAATTATCAATTTTTTTATTTATTTCATCGTAGGTAACGTCTTCATGGATTCTTTTTGAAATTATTCCGCCAGAAATCAATTTTTCAAGGTCTTTCCTTACATCTGCGTTAGATTTTTCCAACAATCTTTTTACAATATCATTACTGCTTGTGTTTGCCCAATATGGTTTGGGGTCGCGTTGTGGATTTTCTACAAATCTACTTAAGCAATTAATGACACTCCATGGATTATAAACTTCTTTTCTTCCGAATAGGTAGCCATCATACCAATCCTTTACTGAATCTCTTTTGTTTTCAAGGTTATAATGTTTGAGCATTACATCCACTTCGTTTTGTGTAAAGCCAAAATATTCATCGTACCTATCTTCAAGAATAGATATCACATCAAGATTATTTAATCCTGTGAAAATGCTTTCTTTTGAAATCCGCAAACAGCCCGTCATTACGGCGAGTTGCAGATGTTCGTTGCTTTTCAGGGCACTACTCATAAGTGAACGAATGAAATCGACCATATCGTTGTAGAATCCGCGCCGCCACGCGTTTTCAAGTGGTACGTCGTATTCGTCCATTAAAATAATTGCTTTTTTACCATGATAGGCTTCCAAACATTTACATAGAAATCCAAGAGATGAAGAGTATTCATCTTTCGAAGCAGCACGAGATGCCAACTTTTCAAATAGGGCCTTATCATCCTTATCCTCTATTTTTTTTAACACGTACCGATGCCGCTTAAATTCTTCAGTGATTTTTTCTTTCAAGACATAATAAGAACTCTCAAATGTTCTTTTATTCGCATCTTTAAAAATCAAAAATATCACAGGATATTTGCCTTGATGCTCCATATACTCCTCGCCGGCGGTTTCTATTTTCAGTCCATTAAAGAGTGCCCGCGTATCTTTTCCACTCAAAGGCGCAGTATCTTCAAAGAAACATTTGAGCATCGTTTGGTTAAGCGTTTTACCGAAACGACGAGGACGAGTGCACAGCGTAAACTTTGAGCCTTTATCTAAAATATCCCTTATAAATAGGGTCTTATCAACATAGTAATAGTTTTCCTCTATCATTGAGGCAAAAAATTCTATGCCGATGGGTAATTTTTTCTTCTTTTTATCGTACATTTTTATTGAAAAATTTTTTACAAAAATAAGACTTTTCTTTTTATTTTCAAAAATAATTTTATTTTTCACTAATATATTTTGCAGATGAATATTTTTGTTTTAACTTTGCACTCTTTTTTAAAAATTTTCTTTTTTTAAACGATTAAACAAATAACTTTATGTATAAAAAAAATTTTTTTATAGGCTTACTTTTAGTAGTAAGCCTATTATATTCTTTTAAAAATCAAGTAGTTATGGATATAAATAATCCTTTACTCAATCAGTTCAACACTCCTCATGGCACTGTTCCTTTTAATGAAATTAAGTCAGAACATTTTATGCCTGCATTTTTGACGGCAATGGAGTTAGGTAGAGCGGAAATAAATGAAATTGTCACTAATACAACGCCGCCAACGTTCGAAAATACGATTGAAGCAATTGAAAGTTCCGGGGAGTTGTTAAATAGGATACAGCGTATTTTTTTCAACCTAAATAGTGCCGAAACCAACGATGAAATAAAGGAAATCGCACGAGAAATTTCTCCAATGTTATCTGACTACAACAACGACATCTATCTTAACGAACAACTTTTTGAGCGTGTTAAAATTGTTTACAATCAAGTCTTTGAAACAAAAGAAGTTACAAATCTTAATTCCGAACAAAAAAAACTTTTAGATAATTGTTTCAAAAATTTTGTTCGCAAAGGCGCTCTTTTAGACAAGGAAGCAAAAGATAAATATCGAAAAGCAACGTCTCAATTAGCAACACTTACGGTTACATTCGGCGAAAATTTATTGAACGAAACAAATGAGTACAAACTTCATATCACTAACCCTGATGATATGTCGGGTATTCCCACTTTTGCACGAGATGCCGCCGCTGAAGAAGCTCAAAACGAAAATTTAGAAGGATGGATTTTCACTTTGGATGCTCCAAGTTATACGGCTTTTATGAAATATGCCGATAACAGAAACCTTCGAAAAGAACTATTTATGGCTTTTGCCACTCGATGCAACAAAAATAACAAATTTGATAATAAAGATAATATCTTAAAAATTAGTTCGTTACGTAACGAAGTGGCACAACTATTAGGATATGAAACATTTGCAGATTATACCATCGAAGAAAGAATGGCACAAACAACCGATAAAGTTAATGAATTTTTAGATCAACTTTTAGATGCATCGTTTCCTTTTGCACAAAAAGAAGTAATCGAAGTTGAAAATTTTGCCAAAAAATTAGGTTTTGATGAGAAAATTCAACGTTGGGACTTTTCATATTATTCAGAAAAATTGAAAGAGTCTAAATTCAACCTTACTGACGAAATGACAAAGCCATATTTTGAATTGCAAAGAGCAACATCGGGTATCTTTAATTTGACTAATAAATTATGGGGAATTAGTTATAAACAAAATTCAGAAATTCAGACCTATCACCCTGACGTTAAAGCGTTTGAAGTATTTGATAAAGATGGTTCCTTCCTTGCAGTTTTGTATCTCGATTTTCATCCACGTAGTACAAAAAGAGGAGGTGCGTGGATGACAGTTTATAAAGAACAAAAAATAATTGATAATAACAATATACGTCCTCATATTACTATTGTATGTAATTTTACTCCTCCCGTTGACGGAACTCCTTCATTATTAACACATTCTGAATTTGTTACTTTTTTACATGAATTTGGTCATGCCCTTCACGGAATTTTTAGTAACGTTACATACCAGAGCCTCGCAGGAACAAGTGTTTATCAAGATTTTGTAGAACTACCCTCTCAAATTATGGAAAATTGGGCATTTGAAAAAGAGTGGCTTAAAGACGTTGCTATTCATTACCAAACTGGCGAAGCAATTCCTGACGACCTGATTAATAAAATAATAGACGCAGGTAATTTCCAAAGTGGATACTTATTTGTGCGTCAATTAAGTTTTGGTTTCAATGATATGGCGTGGCACTCGCTTAAAGAAAAATATGAAGGAGATGTCCAACAATTTGAAAAAAACGCCCTCGCAAAAACAGAACTATTTCCAGACGTTGAAGAAAATTCCATAAGTACATCGTTCAGACATGTTTTTTCTGGTGGATACGCTGCCGGTTATTATAGTTATAAGTGGGCAGAAGTACTTGACGCTGACGCATTTGATCTTTTTAAACAAAACGGAATCTTTGACCAAAAAACAGCAGATAGTTTCAGAAATAACATCTTGTCAAAAGGAGGAACAGAGCATCCAATGGATTTATATGTTAAATTCAGAGGTCAAGAACCCGATATGAAACCCTTATTAATAAGGAGTGGGCTCGTTGAGTAGTGAGTAATGAGTAGTGAGTAGTGAGTAATGAGTAGTGAGTGGTGAGTGGTGAGTGGTGAGAGGTGAGTAGTGAGAGAATGAGGGAATGAGAGAAACTTTGAGAGATTTATTATTTGAAACGATTAAAAAAATATCTTACAAGTGTTGCAAACAAAAGGTGAAAGCCACCTTAAAATTTTTAAATATAAAATAAATATGTTGTTTAATAAATAAAATTTTTAACGAATATGAAAAAATTATCATTATCAATCATCATCTTATTTGTTGCTGAAATACAATTCGCACAAATAATTGACACTATCCAATTTGCAAAATGGATTAATGAAAATTCTATTGAACTGAATGGTCAGGGATTAAGAGAATTAGCAGATGTCTTGCGCGATAAAACTATAATTGGATTAGGAGAATGTATACACGGCTCAAAAACTATTAACAATGTACGATTTGATGTCGCTAAAACACTGATAGAAAATAACGCTTTTAATATTGTAGCGTTTGAAATGTCATTTAACATAGGATTACGTATCAATCATTTTTTGCAAACAGGCGAAGGCGATATTGAGCAAATCCTCAAACAAGGTCACTTTTTTACCAATTCTACAGAAATGTTGGATTTTATAAAATGGATAAAAAAGTATAACCAAAATTCCGATAATCCCGTAATTCTTTATGGTTTTGACGTTCAGTCAAATATAGATTTAGTGGAAGATATGTTAAAGTATTATAAAAAAACCAATAAAGAAGCCGAAAATCTAACAGCCACGCTTATCCAAATTTTTGAAAAAAACACAATAGGATCATTTAGAAGTTTTCCCGCTGCGCTTAAAGACTCGGTGATGCAAATCGTATCTCGGCTGACGGAAATACATTTATCTAACAGAAAGGATTTTGTTTATGCTGCGGGTTTCAACGAGTATGAATATTCAGCAGAGAGGATATGGATTCTTTCTAATGAATTGCAAAGGATAAATAGCAGTTATGGTCAATCCATCAGATTAAGAGATGCCAATAATGCCGAATTGGTAAAATGGATTAAAACTTTTGAAGGGGAAAAAAGTAAAATTATTTTATTTGCCCACAACGGACACTTAGGCAAATCGCATCAATTAGAACCCCGAGAAAGAACTTTATCGACACAAGGATTTTATGAAATTTGGGAGGAAGATTTTTATACAGGTTATTATTTGAGTGAAATTTTTGATGATGACTATTATTTTATCGGTACTCAATTTGGGAGTGGACATTTTATGGGATTTGACCCCGAAAATGATTATCATTTATCTAAACTAGAGGTAACTCCCCCAGAACAATATTCACTTACACATTTGCTTCAACAAGCAAATAAGCCTTTATATTTCATTGATTTACACTCATCAAAAGCAGAAACACGAATGGTAATCGATTATCTTCGTTCTGTCCAAAGTTTTTATTCCATTGGAGCCGCTTATGATTATAAGTATTTAAAAGCAAGATTGATAGATTTTTTTGATGCAATAATTTTTATTGATAAAATTGAAGAATCAAATTTGCTTGAATTTGAAAAATAATGATACATCATTTAAAATGAGAATGAGGGAATGAGTAAATGAGAGAACGAATGAATAAGAGAGTGAGTTATCTGCAATTTTCGGAAATAAGACGACAGACACAGAAAAAAATATATTTTTGTAGAAATTTTAATTGTTTTTTATGAAATATAATATTTATATTGAAAAGAATGAAGATGGTTGGTTGACAGGCCAGTGTGAGCAGCTACCACAGGCAATAAGCCAAGGAGAAAATATTGAAGATTTAATGGAGAATATGAAGGATGCCATTGAATTGGTTTTGGAATATCAAAGAGAAAAATTTTTAGAGAAATATTACTGTAAATTAGTGGCATTGATGATGAGAAAAGTAGTCAGTTGTTAGTAGTTAGTAGTTAGTTGTTAGTAGTCAGTAATCAGTAGTCAGTAATCAGTAGTCAGTAATCAGTGGTCAGTAGTCAGTAGTCAGTAGTCAGTAGTGAACTGTAGTGTAATTAGTGGCTAAATATATAAAAAGATAAAAAATCCGTGATAATTCGTTAGTTAAATGCGTCTAATTTGTAAATCAAATATTAATTCGTGATAATTAGTGTAATTCGTGGCTAAAAACAAACCAATGAAAAAAATATTACTTTTTTATTTTCTATTTTCCTTTTTAATTCCAACAACTCTTTTTGCCCAATATACTCTATCAGGCATTGTTATTGACAAAAAAACTAACGAACCAATTCCTTTTGCAAATATTGCGTTTGGGGATGGAATCAGAGGAACAGTTTCAGGACTTGATGGTAGATTTTCTGTTAAAAGAAGTAGTTCCGAACTAATTTTTAGAATCAGTTGCCTCGGATATGAAACAGAAACAATAGAAGTACCTGTTTCAGAAAGTTTTATACGAGTTAAACTTATTCAAAAAGATTTTCAATTAGCAGAAGTTCAAGTTTTTCCCGGTGAAAACCCTGCGCTTACTCTAATGAAAAAAGTGTATGAACATCGAGATATCAATGATGCTAATACCGCATGCGACTATAAATGTCTGATTTATCACAAGATGAATTTTTCTGTAGATACTTCCTCCATTTCAAAAAGAGATACTATTATGAATGATTTTGTGTCTCGTTCCCATATTCTACTAATAGAATCAGTATCAGAGAAAAAGCATATTGCACCTGACAAAGATAACGAACGAATAATTTCGAGCCGTGTCAGTGGATTTGAATATCCGATTTTTGGTGCGCTTCCCGCTCAAATGCAGTCGTTCACTTTTTACAAAGATTATGTTACGCTTTTCGACAATAATTATATGAATCCCGTCTCAAAGCCCGGATTGCAAAGATATCTGTTTTTGCCCGAAGATACGCTAATAGATATGAGGGGCGACACACTTTATTATATCTCTTTTCGACCGCGACAAAATGCAAATATCAAAGGAATGGAAGGCACAATGCATATTCACGTTCCCTCTTATGGAATTAAAACCGTGAATGCAAAAGTTAGTGAACGTGAATTCGACTTTTGGGTGAAACAAACTTATCAAAACGTTGATGACCAACAGTGGTTTCCCGAACATTTGGAAAGCCGATTGGACTTTAAAGCGGCAGCATTCGGGGGAAATCCATCAGCAAATACCCCTCTGATCTATGCTCAAAGTAAAAGCAGCGTTATGAATGTGGAACTTAACCCCGAACTTTCCAAAAAAGAGTTTTCTGCAATTACTCTAATAGACGAAACTTATAATAAAAATCTTAACATGGAACAGTTTAGGCTTCCGCTAACTGCAAAAGATTCAGCAACATACCAATTTATTGACAGTCTTGTGATGGCTTACAGAATAGATAGAATTTATGTTAACCTGATTAAAGCAATGACTGAAGGATTTATACCAATGGGGTATCTCAAATTGGAATTAGATAAAACCATCGGTTATAACCTCTACGAAGGTCTGAAACTTGGTCTCGGGCTTTGGACAAGCGACAAAATCTCTGATTTTATTAGTGTTGGCGGATTTTATTACCGTAGTTTCAAATCAAAAGATAATAACTACGGTGCGGGTATGCGAATGAAAGTAAATCCCAAATGGGACTCTGATTTAAGGTTTCAGTGGGAAAAGCGCAATATTACAACAGGAACAGTGAAATTCCTTGACTCAAGAGTTGATTTCTTAATGGCAGACCTTTCTGGTTATTTAACTAAAACAATGGATATGTCTAATTCTTTGCATGGCTCGTTTACAACAAGATTTTTAAAATATTTTAAAGCAAATATTTTTTATCAATATTCGGATGTTACTCCAACAATGATGTATACTTTTTTGGAAGTGAAAAATCCAACAATAGAAACAAATATTTTGCCAAAATTTTCGCATCACGAATATGGTTTAAAACTTAAATGGGCTCATAAAGAAACATTTACATATATGTATCCATTTGGATTAATGTCCAACGGAACAAAATTTCCATATATTTGGACAAATATTAGTTATGCTGAAGGAACTGAAATTGAGAAGTTTGAATATATAAAATTAAATTTACAAATTGAACAGCGTTTCCATATTTATGAGGCATTTAAAAGTACTATCAGAGTAACGGGAGGATATATTTTTGGTGATGACGTGCCTTTATCAAAAACTTTTAGCTATTTTGGCGTTAATGTTGACGAATTATTTAATATAGAAGTGCCTTATTATTTTGCAGTTATGCGTCCCAATGAATTTGCCGCAGACAGATATTGCAATATTTTTTGGCGAAATACATTCTATACCCGACTAAATAGCGCTCGCAAATTTAAACCCGATTTTACTTTTATGCTTTCTGCAGGTTTTGGTGATATAGATAAAAATAAATATGACCCAAAATATAGTATAAATAGTTATAACAAAGGCTATTACGAAGCAGGTATTTATGCAGGACTTTTAAAAATGTTATTTCTAAAATATGGAGTAGGCGTTCATTATCGTTTTGGACCGTATCAACAACAAAATCTAATTGATAATATGGCTATAACCATTGGGATGGGGTTTGCGCTTTGATTAAAATAGTGGTTAGTGGTGAGTGGTTAGTTATCGGCAACTTTGCAGAAACGGCTGTGTCATACGGAATTGTTCAAGAAAATAATACGACATCTAAAAGACAAGAAAGTAGGTTTTATTTTTTCGAAAATCCAATGAGACTGACAAAATAAATCACAAATAAAAAGAGGAGCACAAATCTGTGCCCCTCTTATAGTTTTCAGTCATCAGTTATCAGTTATCAGTATTTAGTATTCAGTATTTAGTATTCAGTATTCAGTATTCAGTACACACTATCCACTACTCACTACTCATTACTCACTACTCATTACTCACTACTCATTACTCACTACTGACTACTGACTACCGACTACCGACTACTGACTACTAACCACTAATTCCTAACCAGCGTCTTCGCTTCAACTCTCTCGCCATTGATATACAAAGCATAATGATAGAATCCTTCGGGAATTTTTGAAAGTGGGATTTCTACGCTGTAAATACCTACTTCTTTTGTTCCTTCTGAAAATGTTTCTACCAACTGACCCAATGAATTGAAAAGTTTGATTTCTACATTGCCATCAATGTAGATTGCATACTCAACGGTTGTGCTAACACGTGCAGGGTTTGGAATATTTTGTCCTAAATACCCTTTTTCGTTGCCAACTGCAATGGGTGGAGTGGGTTTGAGCGTTTGCTTTTGTGGTAGTGTTGCTAATAATGCACTTTTGGTGCTTTCAAAAGTTACTTTTGATTTTGGTTTTAACTCTGGAAAACGACTGAATATCAACTCTTTTGATTTTAATTCCATGTCGTCTGACTCTATCATTAGATAGATATCTCCCAAATCTATTACTGCAAAGACAGAATCTGGATAACTTGGCGGATTTTCGATGCGGTTTTCGTACCAATCTATTGCAGGTTGCCACTCTTTTAGTTTTATATTACAGCGGGTTGCCAAAAATTGTGCCGTTTCATAAAGAGTTGAATCTGACTCTGTGAAAGTTGAATAATAGTTTTTCAAACCATCAAAGTTAAAATCAGTAGACTGCCGCAAGGCATATAGTTCGTGCATGGCAGCGCGAGCAAAATTGGTTTGAGCATGCTCTTCGATTAACTCTATAAATGATGCCTCTGCATCAACAAAATCCTCGTTTGCAAAATATTGTAAGCCTTCGTTGTAAATATCAACAGCAGTACGGGTAGATGATTTGGGTTTCCAAACTGGATCCCAAATTAAATAATCATAAGGATAAAGATCATCATAAGGGTCAAAATGTTCTCCCCAATAGTTATTGTCAATATATTGAGGAGTAGGAACCGGGTCGCGTGGGCTTAAACTTACATCCCAAAATAACAAACAATCATCATATTGCTTCCCTAGATTATCCTCATCAATTATCTGATTATATTGAAACATAACAGGAAACGAATTTTGTGAAATATAAAATTCCAACTCATCATTATCTCTAATAATTTGCGGTGTTAAAACGGGAGTAACATCGTTGTTGAAAGCCGTATAAGAATTATTATAAAGCGCTACACCACGATGGTTGTCATAAATCTGATTGGCTTTTAAATCGGCAATAACATTGTAAAGTTCCATTCCTATGCCACATTCATAAATTGTATTATTATGTATTTCGTCATTTATAATTGGAGGACCAATCGGGACTTGATAAAGCGAAAAGCCGCAATTGTGCATGGATATACCTTTTTCGTACCCTTGAATTTCGTTGTCAGTAATAGAGGTGCGCGACGAACCGTTTATTTGCAATGCAGTATTTTTGTCAATACCAACAAAATTATTATTATATACACTCATGCCGGGACGGTCCAAAAGAGTTGGTGACAAAAATCCCATTTGCTCCGAAACAACCGAAGATTGAACAAAAATACAATCATCTATTGTTGAGTGACTTGAAGTTGTTGATAAATCACTATTTGAAAAGGTGCTATTAGATACCACTAAACGTGAGTTACTATGTATAACATCTGTGTTGTTAAAAGTTACACCATCAAAATCATATTGGATATTTTTATCAAAATAGACATCCTGGTTACTTTTTAAAATTAAGCCACCCTCAAAATCAGAAAAAGTTACACCCGTACCAACACTTAAACCACCGCCAGCAATGGTAATGGAATTATTTACTCCACTGGGATCAACATTTATTTCTGCATTATCTTCGATTACAAGATTCCCATCTTTTTCTATAATTAAACTGCCCCTATCTGAAAAAGTGAGAGTACAATTTTCAGGAATCGTAATAGTTGCATTGTTGCGGACAGGTAATGGGAAGTTGATTACAGTGGGACATGTGATAGTTGCGTCTTGTGTTATTTGATAACCAGTTGCAAAAATATTAAGGGCAGGGTCTCCTAGTAAAGTCATTGCAAATTTTGCCTGTGTTAGACCGTATGGATACCATCCTCCATTTACATTTAACATTTTGGACGTCAACAACAATTCACCAGCAACAGAAATTGAAATAGTATCATTAAAAAGGCATTTTGGTATAATATGTTGCAAAGACATAAATTCATCAGTAATAATTGGCACTGAAAAATTCGAATACCCAATTCTATCAGAAGGCCCAAAAAAGCCAACAGCTCCCTTTGTTGGAGAAAATCGGGTAAGAAATTCACCCAAACACTCATCAAAAGTAAAATCACCACCAACTATAGTAATCGTACTAAAAAATGCTGGTTTATCATAATTATTTAAACCTGTTTCGTAAATTGGTTTATATAATGAATTCCCAGAATTAATATCACCATTACCACCATAAATTTGAGAAAAAATAACACCATCATTCATATAGTCCAACGATAAACTTCTTATTAAATTAACATCATGGTTTAGTTCATAGCTATCTACAATTGAATAATCCCATCCATTATTCAGTAAAGAAATGTAATAATTGTTAGTTGAAATGTTGCAAATCGGGTCATCATACATAATTCTTTCAGTTGTAAAACCCACAGAGTTACGCCAATTGTCGAAAGTATATTCTTGCTCGAAAAATAGAGTTTTTTCTACCATATTTTCAAGATGTTCTTCGTTTTGCACTGAAAACCTCCCCATAAACAATACGCCATCTTCAGAATAGGCACCTGATGAATTTTTTTTAATGCAGCTAAAATAATAATCAGAAGGAATGATTTGAGAATCCCATCCATTTATATAAGGATGATCATACGCTGTTGGCAACATTGCATTTTCCAGAGAATCAGCAACATCTCCAACTAGCAAAACATACCCCAATCTTCCATCCCCCGTATTATTCGCATTCCCACCTTCATAAACACGACGAATAAAAGTACGAATCTGCTGCTCGGTTTTGTATTCATCGGGGTCCCCATAAGGATCATAAGTATTTCCTTCGTAATAAAAATCCGCACCAAGAATATCCTCAACATTTACAATAGCTATATCAAACCCATTATAAAAGGCACGATGTTCTGCTAGTTTTAGTACCTGTGATAAAGTGTCTAATGGGTCATAAAAATCATCTGCGCAAATAATTAAATAATCCGCAACAATTTGACAAGCAACCGATGTGTCGGGGCTGATAGTAATCCAGTCAATATTTCCGGGTACAAAACCGGGGCGTTCAAATGCTTTATCATTTATTAAAGCACTAACTCCTGTGTCCTTATAATTTAACAAAGCACCCGCTACGACTTTATTAAATATTCCCGTATTAACCTGAATATTACCCGTTGGATTGATAAAGGAAAGGGTAATTTCCAATTTATCGACAACGGATAAAGTTTGAGATTGGGGATCATACTCAAACGGATTGAATGACACCTCTTTATAACGTTGATCTCTGATTTGTCCATCAGAATAGACAAACGCTAAAGGTTCATTTCCTCGAGGCGTGTTATAAGCATTAACATCGAAATGAAACACTTCTTCCATTTCTATAACTCCCTGTCCATTATCAATATAATTGATTTCAGGTACGGGATAAACCAAGCAGTTTGGCAAAGTTTGTCGCGAAACCACATTTACAGAAACATCTGTATCATCACAAATAGGCGCTGCAAACTTATAAAACAAATTTTGCAATTCGGGGTGCCCAATTTGTGCCGTTTTTGGCAAACCGCCTCCTGGCAGTATTAAACGGCGATACGCCGTTCCATTTATTAGAGTGTCTAAGGTGTAAATACCTGCTACTGACACTTCTACAATAACCTCCTGATTATTAGAGGTTAATACATTTATTTCACTATGAGCCGGCTCCGATCTTGAGAAACCAACCCAAGATTGTGCACTGACAGATATTGTCAATATCAGTGCAAACACAAAAGTTACTATTGTTTTCATACGAAAAAAATTAGTTTTGATTATACAATAAAAAAATTTAAAAATTAAAGTGCAAAATTATAAAGTTGTTTTTGAGCAACCAAATTATTTTGAGGTTTTTTTGACCATAAAACAGTTAATTTGACCACATTTTTTTCTCATTTTTTAATTGGTTGTCATTAAGAGACTTACCTGCAACCCCTTTTAAATAATTTGCCATATCGATATCAAGATTGTGAGCGAAAAAATGGTATAAATTTTTACCCAAAACCATTGAAATTCTAACGATTTGATAGTCTAAAATTTGTCTTTCGCCTTTGAGCATCTTTGCCAAATTGCTATTATCTATATCAGTTTGTTTAGAAAGCCATTTTATATTTTCCTTTTTTTCTGCTAAAATCTTGCGTATCTCTACGCCAATGTCATATTTCTTGTTCATGCCTTCTTTATTTTAAAGGCAAAAAAAAACGTGGACTTAATTCCTTAATAATATAGGCATTGAGACTTCCCACGTTCTAGTAACCAAATAATAAGAAAAACCACGCAAGAGCTGGTAAACTTTGCAATTTTTCCGGTTACTTTTTTTGATTTTGTGGGAATATCAATGCCGGAACAACAATTAATATAAATTAAAACCTATTTTTTATTTGCCATAGAATTTAATATTTATTTTAAAAAAATTATCACAAAGATAATTTATAATTTTTTTGATTGCAACAAAAAAATGTTTTTTTCGTTTAACTGATTAAAATTTTTACATTAATAATTTAAATCTATCTATTTATGAAAAAAATTATAGTAATTCTGACTCTTTTTGTAATAAGTTTGTCACTTTTATCATCACAAAACCGCAATATTGCCCGTGGTGCCGACCCCGGCGAGCTTTATATGACAAATTATTGGTTTGGTATTTTAAATCCTATTTGGGGTCATCAAAATGTTTACGACACTTTGCGTGTTGCACTTTACAGACTTACAGAGAATGGGAAAAAACTTACAATCCAATATGAAACATGCTATTTTACCACAGACCCCGAATATGAAATGTTTCCAAGTATTATACTTGCTGATGCCACAACTGGCGTACTTTATAATAAATTGGTTTATTCTAAAAACAGTTATGCACACACTCAATTATGGTTTTCAGATGATTATGGCAAAAATTGGACTTTTAGAGAGGAAAATAGTGGGAGAAAAACCTATTATATTTCAAATAATGAGGGATTTATTTATAGAGCTAGCATTGAAGGCGAAAATCAGGGAACTTTTGAAAGTTCGAATTACGCAATATCCTTTGATAATTTTGAAGGTGTTGGATTAGGTATGGAGTCGGGGCTTTTATACGGTGAAGGATTTAGATTATGGGCTTCGGGTACGTATAATGGTCGATTATTTCATTCATTTGATTTTTATGAAACATTTACCGAATTTTCTATCGATAATCAATTTATGTACGGATCTTTAAGTGGTCTGATGTATGATGTTTATCGCGGTGGTGTTGATGGCGAAGTGTATATATCCTCATGGTTTCCTCCCAATGCCGAGTATCGTGTATCATTTAGTGATGACTTAGGCGAGAACTTTCGTCATGTTTATATTTGTAATGATTGTTATTATCCTTATGGTTGGGCATCGCCTGGTTTAATAACTTATTTTATGTCGGATAGGGAGCCGGGTGTTTTTTATATTATTAAACAGCGTGAAATCGAAACTCCGCCACCATCTTGGGGCTGGTATATGCAATTTTGCATTGAGCATTATAAAGATTATGGAGAAACTTTGGTTGGTACCTATTGCCATGATTTAACAAAGGATTATGGCACTGTTTGTGAGGCTGTTACCAACTTAACGGCGGTGCAATATATTGGTAATAGTGTGCTTGTTTGTTGGTTGGATGATAGTAGTTTGCCGGTAGATAGTTTTTGGGTTTATAAGAAAACGGTGCAAGGTACACGGTTCACGGTACACGGTGAGGAGGAATGGGTGCAGGTCGAGGAGGGGGTTGCGGGTCGTACCCGCAATGACGTGCCGGGTCGTACCCGCAATGACGAGTTGGTTGGTAGGGTTTTTGGTAATGAGATGTGTTTTTTGGATGAGGGGTTGGATGAGGGTGAGTATGAATATTATGTTGTTGCGTATTATGTAACGGGTTGTGTTTCAGAGGAGTCGGCTGTTGCATCTGTAGAGGTTAGTGTTTGTGATGGTGTTAGTGTGCTTGTTTCTCAAAAATGCGAATATAATTGTGTTTTGTTGGAGTGGGAGGAGCCAGAGATGGGGGATAGGGGATTGGGTATAGGGGATGATGTGGTTGGCTACAATGTTTTTAGGAATGGTGCGCTTTTAAACAGTGAATTAGTTATTGATACATTTTATGTAGATGATAACATGCTTGCGGGAGAGTATGATTATTTTGTAGTTTCCTATTATTCAAATGGATGCGCTTCAGATAGTTCAAATGTTGTAACTGAAATTGTTTTAAGTTGCGATAAAGTTGAGGATTTGGATTATACACTTTTGGATTATATCAATATTTACCTTACTTGGAGTGAGCCTCTATCTGTACATACGGTTTTAGGTTATAATGTTTTTAAAAATGGTGCGCTTTTAAATAGTCTTTTACCAACTGAGAGAGAATATTTAGATGAGAACTTGCCTGATGGTACCTATCTTTATCAAGTATCCACAATTTATGCCCATTGCGAGTCAGAAAAAAGTGCAGCTGAGGTTATAATTTCAATTCCTCAATTTTGCGAAACACCCACAAATCTTTCTGTTGTGGCAGCACAATACGAAAATTCTGCTCTTATAACTTGGGAAGCACCTGTTAATATTGATAGTGAACTGCAAGGTTATAATGTTTATAGAGATAATATTTTGATTAATAGTGTTTTAATAAATGAAACTGAGTATTTAGATGAAAACTTAATAAATGGAACGTACTTTTATCAAGTTAGCGCGGTTTATGATTTTTGCGGCGAGTCTGCAAAAAGCGCGGCAGTTGAGGTTGTGATTTTTGTGCCTCAGTTTTGCGATGTACCAACAAATCTATCTGTAAATGTTGCACAATACGAAAATTCTGCTGTTATAACTTGGGAAGCACCTGAAAATATTGATAGTGAATTGCTTGGTTATAATGTTTACCGAGATAATGTTTTGATAAATAGTGTTTTAATAAATGAAACAGAATATTTAGATGAAAACTTAACAAATGGAACGTACTTTTATCAAGTCAGCGCAGTTTACGATTTTTGCGGAGAGTCTGAAAAAAGCGCTTCCATTGAAGTTGTTGTTTTTGTACCTCAGTTTTGCGATATACCAACTAATCTTTCTGTTGCGGCAGCACAATACGAAAATTCTGCAATTATAACTTGGGATGTTCCTGAAAATATTGATAGTGAATTGCTTGGTTACAATATTTATCGTGATAATATTTTGATTAATAGTGTATTAATAAATGAAACAGAATATTTAGATGAAAACTTAACAAATGGAACCTACTTTTATCAAGTTAGCGCGGTTTATGATTTTTGCGAATCAGATAAAAGCGCGGCTGTTGAGGTTGTGATTTTTGTTCCTCAGTTTTGCGATGTACCCACAAATCTTTCAGCAGTTGCCGCACAATACGAAAATTCTGCTGTTATAACTTGGGAACCACCAATAAATATCGATAGTGAACTGCTTGGTTACAATCTTTACAGAGATAATATTTTGATTAATAGTGTTTTAATAAATGAAACAGAATATTTAGATGAAAACCTTACAAATGGAACGTACTTTTATCAAGTTAGCGCTGTTTATGATTTTTGCGGAGAGTCTGCAAAAAGTGCCGCTGTTGGAGTTGTTGTTTTTGTTCCTCAATTTTGCGAAACACCCACAAATCTTTCTGTTGCTGTTGCACAATATGAAAATTCTGCTGTTATCACTTGGAATGCACCTGAAAATATTGATAGTGAATTGCTTGGTTATAATCTTTATAGAGATAATATTTTGATTAATAGTGTTTTAATAAATGAAACAGAATATTTAGATGAAAACCTTCCAAATGGAACGTACTTTTATGAAGTAAGCGCAGTTTACGATTTTTGCGGAGAGTCTGCAAAAAGCGCGGCAGTTGAGGTTGTGATTTTTGTTCCTCAATTTTGCGATATACCTCAAAATTTATCAGTTGTTGCTGCACAATACGAAAATTCTGCTGTTATCACATGGAATGAACCTGAAAATATTGATAGTGATTTGCTTGGTTACAATGTTTACCGTGATAGTGATTTGATTAATAGTGAATTAGTAAATGAAACAGAATATTTAGATGAAAACCTACAAAATGGCACATACTTTTATCAAGTAAGCGCGGTTTATGATTTTTGCGGAGAGTCTGATTTAACTGAAAGCGTAAGTGTAGAAATAAATGTAGGAATAGAGACATTGCGTGTAACGTCCGAAATAACAATATATCCAAATCCCACGAGTGGGGTGTTTTCAGTTTTCAGTTTTCAGTTTTCAGAAAACAGCAACGTGATTCATCCCCTTGTTGAGTTATTTGATATAACAGGCAGAAAACTTTTAACTTTTAAACTTGATAAACTTTCAACCGAAATTGATATTTCGCATTTATCAGCCGGCATCTATTTTTTGAAGATAGGCAATGAAATGGTTAAAGTAGTGAAAAAGTAGTGGTTAGTGGTTAGTGGTTAGTGATTAGTGGTTAGTGGTTAGCGGTTAGCGGTTAGTGATTAGCGGTTAGTGATTAGTGGTTAGTGGTGAGTGGTGAGTAGTGAGTAATGAGATGCCCAAAACTAAATACTGAATACTAAATACTGAATACTAAATACTGAATACTAAATACTAAATACTAAATACTAAATACTGAATACTAAATACTAAATACTAAATACTGAATACTAAAAACTGATAACTGAAAACTTTTAACGTTCTTTGCGTTCTCAACTTTGCGCCTTTGCGTTAAAAAAAATTATATTTATGTAGATTAAATACTAAATACTGAATACTAAATACTGAATACTAAATACTAAATACTGAATACTAAATACTGAATACTGAATACTAAATACTGATAATAGAATAGGATGCATTCCTAATGGAATGCAGATGTCGTGATTGATTATTTTCTACCGAGCGATGCATTCCTAACGGAATGCTAAAAACTAACAACCATAAAGCATAAACTGATAATTGAAAACTGAAAACTGAAAACTACTCTCATTTACTTATTCACTCATTCACTCATTTACTCATTTACTCATTCGCTCATTTACTCATTCACTCATTCACTGAAAGAAATATATGAAAGAAAAAAAGCAACATATTTTTGACCCGATTCGCAAAAAACTTGTCGTATTAACTCCTGAAGAGTTTGTACGTCAATATTTTATAGATTTTCTGATAAACCAACTTGGATATCCAAAAGGATTAATAACCGTAGAAAAAAGTGTTATTGTAAACGGGATGCGGCAAAGAGCAGATATTTTGATTTATAATCGTAAAGGAAAGCCCGTAATAATAGTAGAATGCAAAGCACCTGAAGTTGAAATCGGGCAAGCAACAATAGAACAGGCAGCCCGATATAATTTATCACTTGGAGTAAAATATTTAGCAATCACCAACGGAAAAACAAGCTATTGCGTTGAACTTGATTCTTCTGGATTAAATCATAAGTTGCTTACAGAGTTTCCGACGGCGGAAGAGGTGATAAATTAAGATGTGAATAAGGCAATAATTAGAAACAAATATCAAACTATGCGATATATTTAGTGTAAAGTTATGTGTAAAATGGCTCAGACCAAGATTCCTCGCTACGCTCGGAATGACCATTTCATTCCTTTAATGTGGCATGTTTCCGCTGCGGCGCTGCCGCAGCGGAAACTGAACTACCCCAAAGTATAATTCGTCAT
>Ga0099364_10002010_pt1 | contig 32763 bp, 31 predicted proteins | sample TergutTh196P3_FD_73070 | JGI IMG/M metagenome (GOLD analysis project Ga0099364, IMG submission 73070) | Microcerotermes parvus P3 segment gut microbial communities from Pointe-Noire, Republic of the Congo - Th196 P3 | ecosystem: Host-associated > Arthropoda: Insects > Digestive system > Gut ... | reverse complement strand
GTCGACCATGTTTTCGCCTTCGTGGATTTCGGCATGAAGTGCCGCGCGGATTTCGTCCTCATACTCCGCAATCCTCCAGGCGCCTTCCTCCACGAGCTCATCTCGGCCATCGTCGTATGAGTACAGCTGCAGCGGGCAGTAGAAATTCAGTGTTTCCGTGTCCATAGGCATCTCAAATGTGCGCGCGCTTTGCAGTATCTGCGGAAGCACGTGGTGTCTTTCGGCGCTTTCCACGCCAGCGAGCAGGCCTCGTTGAGGGTCGCGATGGTGTCGCTGTAGGGCTGCAGCTCCGCGATCAGTTGCCTGCCAAACTCGCTGACAGGCTGCACCTCCATCTCGGCTACCCGCGTCAGTCCCATCGGGGTTTCCGCGCCGAAGCAGTGGTACATGTTGATCTGCGTGGTCGGCAGGACGACGCTGCGGCCATCGCGTGTCAGGCGCATCAGGCCGTCCAGGGCGTCGGGGCCGTATTGCAGGTAGTCGGCCATGTGGTCCAGGCTGCGGAAGCGGTCAGCCATGATTAGTTCCACCAGAGCCTGCCTTGAGTCCCCGGCGAGCACCTCCGGTTCGCGGCAGAAAAGGGCGATGGAGCGCAGGTTGTCCTCCGGCTTCACTATGCGCAGGAAGTGTTCTCCGAGCTCGTTGGCGGGGCTCAGCAGATAGGCGCTGCGGTGGATTTTTTCAAGCGGTTCGTGGATGCCGATGGCGCGCAGCTCACCGGTGAGCATGTTGGTGTTCATCGGCAGCTCCAGCGAGAGGCTTTTGCCATTGTGGTTGATGTCGAGGTTCAGCATGGTATAAGTTTTCCTCCTTTTTTGATCATAATTTCGCGTGTCATTTTCGGGTCATTTCGGGCGATCCAGATCGCCGTGATTATCAGCCGGAGCAGTTCCTGTGGGTACTCCACCGGGTCGGCCAGATCGTGGAGTGGCACCTGCATGGCGGTGGGCTTATAGAGGCTCAGGGCGGCGCGTTCCAGATTGTAGCCGTCCCAGCCGGCGTCGACGCCGCGGCTGGCGGCCCATTCGATGCCCTGGTTGTTGACCGCCTTGCAAAAGCTGTACCAGAGTTTTCGTTTCGCCGTGATCAGGTAGAGCGCCGACAGGGTCTTCGCCGGGTAATCCTTCCCGCGCGTGATGTTCTTGTAGAGCCGTTCGTGCCTGGGACTTGCGAAGTACATTTGCGATTTTTCCTCCTGTTCCATAAAAAATACCCGCTGATTTTTCGTCAGCGGGCGGCGGGGTGGGGTGTTATTCTTCGTATTCAAGCGGGTTCCAAGATTTCACCAGAAGGTCGGCGGCGGCATTCAGCCATTCTGCTTGGTTCGGGTTCGCCACGGCCATGGCTCGCAGGGTCTGACAGGCGGCGGCCATTTCGGGCATCCGGTCGTCCAGGTCAACGTAGTCGGTCAGCATGACGCTCGGCAGATGGCGCAGATCGAAGATGGTTCGTTTGCAGAGGTCCGCGACTTCGGGCGCACAGACCATCATGGTCTGCATAGCCCGTTTCATCTGTTCGGCGCATTCCCTGTCCAGCGCGGCGGTCAGCAGCATGCAGTCCAGGAGTTCCTGCTGGGTGATGGGTTGCTTGTTCATGTCGCGCGGTTCGATGATGGGTTTATCGCAGAGGGTTCCGATACGGCTAGTCATTATTCGTACCGCCTTTCTCGCTAGTATTGGTGTCCCCGGCAGACATAGTTTCGGTGGCAGCTTCCACAGTTACCGCCTTGCGCGGATCGCTTCCTCGACTCCACGCGGAATTTCCTTCGAGGTGAGCACACATCAGCTTCCTGATTTTTCGGTAGTCGTCGCCCACGAGGCCCAGGGTCGTGGTGAGCCAGCAGCGCATGGTGAACTTGGGATTTGGGTAGTCTTTCTGCGGCCGGGCGTTGACGCGATGCTTCTCCTTCGCCGTCCGGCACAGCGCCGTGACCAGCTGGGCATACGCTGTAGCATTTCCATCGCAGGGGAACCAGGGGAGGCTAATTCGCTCCTGCTCGATATCGATTGGCAGTTCGTCAACGCGCAGGGCCATTTTCAGCAGGGTTGCCTTGCTGTCCACGAGCTTGCGGAGGCGGTCGATGGCGTCGGCGGGGTAGTCCGCGAGGGGCACTTCGATAGTCAGTCGGTCGGGCTGGCTGGCTTCTTCTTTTTCCGGCACGGCGGCGATTTCGAGATCGCTGTCGTAGGTTTCGTCGGCCGGCCTGTAACCCTGTTGCCTGAGTGCTTTGACCAGCACTCGGTTGTCCGGCCCGGTGAGGATTACTTCCCTGCTGAGGATGTAGTCGCCCACTTCATATTGGGCAGTTGGCATTCCGGCATAGATGGATTTTGCTTCGAGGATTCTTGCCATTATGGCAGCGAGCTTTTTTCGTTCTAGGCCTGCGGGGTACTGAATTGTCATGTGCTTGTTCCTCCGGTTTTTCTTGATGTACAAGACTTTTCGCCTTGCCAACAACAACATACCACACAATCGTCCGCGAGTCTATGCCGGAAAATCCAATGAATCTCGCTACGCAATTGGGCGGTTTCCGGGCAAAGCTACACAAAAGCGGCGGCGCGGTTGCCGAACAGCAGGGTGAATCCGCTTCCATCGAAGCAGGCCGCCATCAACGAAACTCTGCTTTGCTTTTTCACAGCCTGAGTATCAAGGATTTTCCGCAGACAAAAACCGCACACGAGCCCGTTGGAGTCCACGAAGCGGCAGCCGGTGCAGTCGTAGGTTCGGGGACGCGGCGCTGGGGTTTCTGCTTCCGGCGCGGGGGGAGGGGGAGGGATGAGTCCTGCCAGATTGGCCAGGGAGTTGAAGACTTGCATGGGGTGACTTTCCTTTCTTTCAGATTTTATATCGGGAAATGAAGAAAGCCCGAGATTCTCAGGTGAGATTCTCGGGCTTGAGGCTGTTATTTAATTTGTGCTCTGCTTTTCAGCAGGGTGAAGATGCTGTGACCGCTTGTTTTACTAGGGTTCGAGTCATTTCGTTCGGTTTTAAGATCTACGAAAATTCTTGCCGTTTTTTCGCCCTTTTCAATGGATGAAACCCTTGATAATCAAGGGCTTCATGTGGTTGCATCTTTTTCAAGCAACCATTCGTGGCTCCCCCTGTTGGACTCGAACCCCAGACCCTGCGGTTAACAGCCGCTAAATGCGCTTCCCGCTCGGTGCTTTTCGTTCCCCTTCAATCCCGTGCAATCCCTTGCGTATAGCGGGTTTCAGAGGACAGGATGGGAAAGAGCGCCGCAATCGCTTGACAGGCAAAGCATCCCGAAAAATCGGTAAAATCGGCAAAGTGTTAGACAAATGTTAGACGGAATCGCCTCGCCATTACAAATTGTTTACGATCACAGCATGCTAATTGGTATTGCCCTGTCCTCCCCCTGCAACGTGGCGAGCCTGTCATACAGGCAAACCACACCGCCGGACCCGCGCTTGACGTTCGGCAGCTTGTCGAGGATGGAGAATCTCGCGATGTCGGATTTCGCTGGGTCGGCGTGTTTTTTAATTTCGATCGGGTAAAGCACTCCGCCGTCCTCGATCAACAGGTCAATCTCGTTGCCGTCCCTGTCGCGATAGAAATACAGCGGCAAGTCCAGTATGCCCTGGTTGCTGTAGCTCTTCATGATCTCCGCGATCACGAAGGTTTCAAAAAACGCGCCGGCCATCGCGCCGGTTTTCAGCACGTCCGCCGTGGTCCACCGGGTGAGATAGGCAGCCAGACCTGTATCCAGGAAGTAGAGCTTCGGCGTCTTCACGGTTCGCTTGGTGATGTTGTTGTGATAGGGCCGGAGCAGGTAGACCAGGTTGGATGTGACAAGGATAGACAGCCAACGCTCCGCCGTGGGCTGGCTGACGCCGACGTCCCGCGCGAGGGAGGCAACGTTTAGTAACTGGCCCGTGCAGCTGGCAGTCACCGTCATGAATTGCAGGAACTTCACTTCGTCTCCCACCTGCGCAAGGGCGCGCACGTCGCGTTCAATGTAGGTCTTGACGTAGGCGGCGAAAAACATCTGCCAGTCGAAATCGGGATTGGCGCAAAGCTCGGGGAAACTGCCGCGGTGGATCACATTCCAAACATCGGAATAGGAAACCGCTGCTTGGACCTTCGACCGCGCGGCAAAATATTCGTCTGTGGGCAGGAACGGCAAGCGGCATTGCGTGCCGTACAATTCCCGCAGGGACAGCCCCGGCAGGCTGAGGATTCCCAGCCGCCCCGCCAGGGACTCGGTGACGTTTTGCATCATCTCGAACTGCTGCGAGCCCGAAAGATAGAACTGGCCCTTCAGCTTGCCCCGGTCAAGGATCATTTTGATCTGCGGGAACAAATTGGGCGCGTACTGCACCTCGTCAACAAATACGGGCGGCGGGTTGTCCTTGAAGAACGTGCCGCCCTGTTCCCTGGCGCCGGCCAGCTGGATTTTGTCGTCGAGAGTTACATAGTCGGCGTTCGTGACGACCTCCTGCAGCAGCGTGGTCTTGCCTACCTGCCGCGCCCCGGTCACAAGTACTGCGCCGAACATTTTGGATAGCTTGCGGATGGTTTCGTCCGCGTGGCGATTGTAATGCATTTCGCTTCTCGCTTTCGGCTGATTTAATATGCAATGTTATTATAGCCGAAGTTGAACGCTTTGTCAAGACTGGCTTATAAAAATTTAGCAGGTTTAAAAAAATTTAGCTGTGCGACATGTTCCTAAAGTCTGATTTCTAGTCTGAACATCAGACTTTATTTCCATTTTACCGAAAGGAAACACTATTATGTCCTGCTTACTCAAATTCAAATGGGTCAAGCTCCCCCGCAATATTCATCCTCCGGGTAGGGGGATAATGGGCGCGTGGACGAAACTAGCGGCACGGGCCGCATTCCGCCCCGGGCAAGCCGACTACTGCGGCTATCGTAACGATGTGGAACTGGCCTCCTGGGTTGGGGGCATTATCGGACTGAAGAGCATTCTCGACATCAACAATCGGGAGAGGGCTCTGGAAGTCATGGACTCCCTAACTGAGATGGGATACATCAGCTATGCCCTCGACAAGGCGACAAAAAAACTTAGTTATACAGTCAAGGACTGGGTTGTGGAATGCTCCGGCGCAGCTTGCGCAGATGGCGCCGTTTACGCCATCGATGGCTATGGCTTCCTCTGCCTGCCTCGGAATATCACGCAACGGCTTGTAAATGCGCGATATCTGTTTGGAGAAGCAGATGCTTGGCTAGATCTCTGGTGCCACACAGTATGGAGGGAGCGAAATAACGTGTTTTCATATATGAGTCCTGTGGTTCAATTCGGTCGCGATGGTGTGGCACTCACCCTGGAAAAGCTCGGTGCCCGCTGGGGCTGGGAAAAAACAAAGGTGTGGCGCTTCTTCCAAAAGCACGAGGATGTTTTTCCATTACATAAGCTGCCTGGTTCCTATGGTTGCTTGGTGTTCAATATACGATATCCGGGCTCAGATACGGATGTGCCCTCTGGCGAAGAAATCCTGCACGTCCTGAGTACAATACGCGCCCTTGGGGAAAGCATGCCTTTGCGTGGTACTGATAACCAGAAGATCAACCGGATGATCGCCACCCACAGTTGGTGCGTCATCTCCGAAAATCGTGTTGCAGTCTCCTTATATACGCGTATTTTGCTCTGTGAGAACTGTAAGAATTGTATTATGGACTGCATGAAGTATGACTATAGGTACTGCTATCGGGTAAAGGAAGGGCGACGGGGCCCGCCGGCTTTACTCTAGCCGGATTCCGTGCCGCTCCAGCAAGGCAAGCATCTCGTTGAGCAGCAGCTTCTGCCCTAAAAGCTCCTTGTAACGCACGGTTTTCTCCTTGCCCGATACCTTGAGTTTTGCTAACTCCGCGGGAATATCAGTCCGGTCGGACGCAAGTTCCTCCAGCATATCCTCCAACGCCGCCAGACGCCGCAGAGCCAATGGCAGATCGGCTTCGGGCACTGTATGCTGGTCATCGCTCTTTATTGTGAACCGTGTCATGCTTCACCTCGTCCCTTGTGCTGTGCGTAGAATTCTTTCAGCGAGCGCTTGGTTTCGTCGTCGAGATAGTGCCAGCGGACGTCCTGAATCGCGCCCTCCAGGGCCAACAGCCGCATGATGCAGGCCGATGGGTCCCGGGCCAGGATGCGCAGCCACGCCTCCCGGCTGCCGATACGCCTGAGCTCCTCAATTGTCGTGATACCCGCATCGGCCAGTTGCCCCTCTAACTTGGCCGCGATGTTGGGCAGTGTAGCCAATTCGCCCATGATGATCCCTCCTATAACTTGATCTGTATTGCTCCGCCGATTTCCAGCTTGTCCGGTTCTACTATGCAGTCCAGCGCGGCGATCCGTACCCCCGCCACCGCAGCATTTCGTAACGCTTCGCCAAAGGCCGCATGGGTTGCATCGTTCGGCGTGAAATAACGCACATCGCTCACCTGCACCACAAAGACAACATGGGCCTCATAGCCCGCAGCTACGCACTGCATCAGCTCATTCAGATGTCGCACACCCCGCAGGGTCGGCGCGTCGGGGAACAGCGCCACGCCGTCCCCCTCCAGGGTCACGCCCTTGACTTCGATGAAAATCTTGCGTTCACCCGCCTCAACATAAAAGTCAAAGCGCGAACTGCCGAACTTCGCCTCGGGCTTGATTAGTGTGATGCCATCTATGTACCGCTCACTTTGCAGATGCTCGAAGAAAACCCGGTTGGGGACTTGGCTGTCCATGTTGATGAGCCGCATTCCCTTACGTACGGCGATCAGGTCGTACTGCGTTTTACGCAGGGCGCTGTCCATGTGCTGCACATAGACCACTGCGCCGGGGATGAGCAGTTCCTTGCAGCGCCCGGTATTTTTCACGTGGCAGATAATCTCTTCATTACCGAGCAAGGTGTGGGCGATGAATCGATTAGGGCGAGAGAGGAAAACGGCAGAGCTGACGTTTTGGTATATCATAGTAGCCACCAGAGCGCTACTGCTCCCGCCAACTGCAGCGCGATGATTACGGGCAGTCCTACCATAAACTTGATATGTTTCGTTTTGTGCCGGATTAACAGCATGGTCACCAGCATAGCAGCCGTACCACCCAGCACGGCAATCAGCAGCAGTGTGCTCTCGCGTACACGCCATCTGTACCGCCGGGCGGCGCGTTTGTCGTGTATGGTGAGGATCACCGCAACCAGGCTGATGACGGCTAAATAAATAGCAAAATAAATCATTCGATTGTCCTCTTGTTCAGGATATTTTCCAGTGCCGCTTCAAACGCCCTGTCCTTCTCTGCCCCGCGCTTGGGAGAGCCCTTCAGCCGCCGCCGCCTCGGCGGATTTTCTGCGCTGCATGGCGTTGGTGCAGCAGGGCGTCGATATTGTCGTTCGTGTATACCATGCCGTTTTGATGCACTGGCATGGCGCTCCGCGCCAGGCACATGGCAGCCAAGCCGTAGTCCTGCGTGACCACCACGTCGCCCTTCTGCACGAGGTTCACCAGGGCAAAATCCACGCTGTCCGCACCCTTGGAGACCGTGATGGTGGTCGCGCCTTCCTTGCGGAATTCGTGGGCGGTGTCGCAGAGGATCAGGCATTCGATGCTATGTTTTCTCGCCAGCCGCACGGCAATGTCCACCACCGGGCAGCCATCGGCATCGATGAGAAGCTTCATAATCACCCCTCCTGCTATTTATTATAGCACAATCCGGGGCAATATCAAGCCGGAATATTCTGCTGGAAATCCGGCTGATTCTGTGCTATACTATTTTCAGTCTTTGAAGGAGTTGGTTTTATGCCCATCCTGCGTGCTTACGCTCTCCCGCATCCACCCCTTGCCGTGCCCGCTGTTGGCCGCGGCGAGGAGCAGAAAATACAGGCGACCTTCTTGGCTTTTGACGAGGTCGCTCGCACGATCGCCGCGCTTGCGCCGGAGACCATCATCTTCATTACGCCGCACAACGTGAACTACGCCGACTACTTCCACATCTCGCCGGGGAAAAGCGCAAAGGGCAGTTTTAGGCGCTTCGCGGCACCTGAAACACATTTTGATGTTGCGTATGACACAGATCTTGCCGGGGAAATCACTACCCTCGCGCAAAACGCCGGGCCTCTGGGCGAAAAGGACGCAAAGCTAGATCACGGAGTGATGGTGCCCAGCGACCCCGCGGGAGACGATTTGGAGACTCAGTGAAGTCGCGGGGAAATATCTGAAAAATGTGTTTGTGGGGAATATGGGGTAAATCGTAAAAGGCCTTCAATTTATATGGTATAACACCTCGGCAGTGATGCCGGGGTTCATTTATATTTGCGCTGTTATCGCCATAGCACCACAACTGCGATACAATACAAGCTCCGGCAGCTACGGTTGCCGGGGCTATTTTCATTATGAAAGGAAAAACAATCATGAAAATGTACGGGTATGTGAGGGTGAGCTCTCAGGATCAAAACGAGGATCGGCAAATGATTGCCATGGCCGAACAGGGTATCCCTGAAACTCAGATTTATATGGACAAGCTCTCAGGCAAGGATTTTGAGCGGCCTCGCCATAAGGCGCTGATGCGGAAGCTACGATCCGGCGATGTGCTGTTCATCAAGTCCATCGACCGCCTTGGGCGCAACTACACGGAAATCATTGAGCAATGGCGCATCATCACGAAAAAAAAGCAGGCCGACATCATTGTCCTTGAAATGCCCCTGCTCAACACTCATGTAAATCGCGACTTGACAGGGACACTGATCGCGGACATCGTGCTTCAGCTACTCAGTTATGTAGCCCAAAGTGAGCGTGAGAACATCCGCAGACGGCAGGCCGAGGGCATCGCCGCAGCGAAGGCCAGGGGTGTGAAATTCGGCAGGCCCCCCAAGCAGCGCCCAGCGGAGTTCGCTAACATTCGAGCAGCTTGGGCTAACAACCAAATTTCTGCACGTGAAGCGGCTCGCTCTTTGGGCATTACGCACAGAACATTCTTGATTTGGGCGCGTGAAACCTAGCAAAATGGAGAATTTTGGATAATAAGGTACGATTTAGTATCCAGCTTAAGTAGCCATGAAGATTCGGCTAAAACAACCAAAGAACAGACTATACAATAAATCCATGTTCGTTATGTTTAATAATTATAACGTTGATCAGCTCTAATGTCAATACATGGATACTAAATCGTACCTTTTCGCTGTTCGCTAATTTAGATCAAGTATTCCCTAAAAATATTACAGGAGGGCTTTCTTATGTACAAAAAGGTCGGCAGCAAAATCGAGTCCTATAACCCAGCAACCAAAGAGCTGCTTGGGGCAGTTGAGGTAACGTCCGCATCGGAGATTGCCTCTATTGTTGCCAAGGGCAAAAAGGCTTTTCAAGTGTGGTCTGCGTACTCGTTCGAGGAGAGAGGGCAGCGCTTGAAAGAACTGGCTACGCTGTTGGAAGGCAGGAGTCAGGAACTTGCTACATTAATGACCAAAGAAATGGGACGTCCTCTTACCGAGTCTCTCCCCGAAGTCGCGAAGAGCATCAAGTTTATCCGCTCGTTTGCAGACAATGCCGAAAGAATGCTAGCTGATTTCGTGATCACCGAAGTGCCCGGCAAAGATGTGAAAATCGTTACGGAACCTTATGGTGTTGTGGCGCTTATCAAGCCGTGGAACATGTCGCTACAAACGCCGATATGGGCGATGGCTCCTGCGTTGATGGCTGGCAATGCTGTGGCATTCAAGCCTTCAGAAAACACCCTGCTCGTTGCCAAGGAACTAGAGAAGGCATTTGCTGAGTGTCCCTCTATTCCTGAGAATCTTGTTGGATTCATCTACGGAGATCGGGAGCAAGGCACCGAGCTGCTAAACAACGATATTGATATGGTGTCTTTCACCGGCAGCGTCAACGCCGGAAGAGCCATCGCGAAGCAAGTGGCTGATCGGTTTATAAAGACTTCCGTGGAACTTGGCGGCAAAGATCCGATGATCGTCATGGATGACGCTGACATTGATTTTGCTGCGATGGCGGCGGTTTGGGGAAGCACGACCAATTGCGGTCAGTTCTGCTCCAGCATTGAACGCGTTTATGTTCAGGATACAATCTACGATGCCTTTGTACAGAAGGCAAAAGTATTCAGCGAAACTATCAAAGTCGGCAACGGGCTTGATCCGGCTGTGGAAATGGGACCTGTAGTAAACGAGCAACAGTTCAATAAAGTGCTGGCCCAAATTAACGAAGCCGTGCAAATGGGAGCTACAGTAGTTACGGGTGGTGGCGCATATGCTTCTGGTGAATTGGCGAACGGATGGTTTATCCAGCCGACCGTCATCGTTGACCTGACCAGCGACATGTCTATTGTCAAAGAAGAGACATTTGGCCCGGTGATCCGTGTATTGAAGTTTGCGTCTGTTGACGAAGCAATCGGCATGGCGAATGACTCTGAATTTGGTTTGGGAGCATCTGTAATTACCCAAGATGAGGAGCTTGCACGGTATATCGCCGGGAAATTGGATGTTGGGATGGTTTGGATCAACGAGCCGCTGCTTTCCAATGAATTCTGCCCTTGGATAGCTCGGAAGAATAGCGGCATCGGCTATGAATTGGGCGAGCTTGGGATTCGTGAATTCGTGAAGTCGAAGATCATCAACAGCCAATATGCAAACAACAACGCTTTCCGGGGTTGGTGGTATCCGTATAACTAATTGAAAATCGGAGGGTTCAGGGATGACAAAAACAGCGACTTCTGTGTCCACTGACGTTTCCTTGAGCGCTGGACGAGATTCGATTACTTTGAAATACAGCATAGGTTTTACGGATGCAACAAAATTGGACGAGCAGCTAATCGCTTCATACCCAACTGCTTTGGCACAATCAATTGACCTGGCAATCATAAAAAATCACTTTGACATCTTCCTATCGCAGATATTCCTTTACGCCGGTAGAATTGTTTTATCATGCAGCGAAGATGAGATACCCTTTTACAGCCAAGTTATTAAAGCACTTTATGCCATCCGCAACTACGAGGAAAGCACAGAAATTCACCCCGGCGACTTGGTGGTTGCGGATAACATAGCAGTTCCAGCTCACTCACAAAAAACTAATACAGCGGTCATGAATCTCGTAAGTGGCGGGAAAGACTCCCTTGTTTCAGATTTTCTCTTAACCGCTAACGGAGCTAGCGTCTTTCGTTGCTTCATCGACGGCTTGAATGTTGCATCGAACTCCAGTGAATTGGATGCCTGTTTAGCTTTATTCAAAAAGGTCGAAATCATCAAGCTGTCCGGGTTTGAAGCTCTCGTAGTTGCACTGAGCAGTATTAGCGATTGCTATGGTCGACCACCCAAAAGAAATTATATCCCTCGCGGAAGAGATATCCTCACGATTTCATTGGCATATCCGCTTGCAGCAACATTTGGCTGCAGTTACATTTCTCATGGCTGCGAAAGAGATTTGTGGGAGAACAATCTCAATGTTGACGGAATAGAAATCCCCTTGCATGACAGCCAATCACGTCTTGTTATCGAACCGTTAAGCCAGCAAATGGATATGGGAACAGGTATTCATGTTTTTTCTCCGATTGCCGGTATGCACGAAATATATGTATTATCATGGCTACTCAATCGACATCCTGACTTGGCTGGCAAACTGCAATCCTGTTTTTATGGAGAATGGTGCGGTGAATGTACAAAGTGCCTGAGATACTATTTGATTGAGAAGTATTGCGATTGCAATCTATTCAGATTCAAAAAAACCCCTGAAGCCTTACTCCCAAATCTTTACCATCAACTGAGTTTGCCAGATGCGAATCGCAATGTGCGATACTGCAAGGAGTTACTGTATCTTACAGGAGTTCATCAACACGAATCTGAATTGTTTACCCCGATACGAAGTCAGCTATTTCCGCAGTTCTTTGAAAGGTGGGAGCTAGAATGAGCCAAAAGTGGCTGTGGGTAGGGCAGCGCCTTTCGGACGGGTTGTTGTATACCGATGCATTAGGAGAACTTGATACATTCTTTTCATGTGATAAGATCAACACCGCCCTTCCACCCTCATTGAGGTCGTACTCGCTGCCGCCGCCGAGCGTCCCTGTTAAGTGGACTTCCCAAGATATCATATCAGTTATCGAACAATATGCAAATGAGATTAAATCATATGTTTCCAAGGGCTATAGCATATTCCCCTACCTATTATCAGCCGAAGCGATGAAGCTGCTAAATTGCCCTTATTCGATTTTTAACCGAAAATTGTTCGATAATCAATTGACGCGAAGTCTCCAAATGTACTTATTTTCTGATGTCGGAGTGCGAACGCCACGTTGGTTCGTTCCTCAAAACACAACGTGGGCAGATTTAGTCTCGGCGGTTGGCACCCCTGTTATCCTCCAATTTGACAACACTTCATCCGGCTTGGGAACTTTCTGCGTCAAAACGGAAACTGCTTACAACGATTTTTGCGCTCGCTATGGCAACGCTGATTTAGCTACAGAATTTGTGGATGGCCTTTCTTGCTCGGCGCATTTATTTATTTCAAAATGCAGTGTTGTTGTTTCATCGCCGTCAGTACAAATTATTGAGCAAGGCACGCTGAATGGAAACATAGATGTAACCACTTTTTCTTTTAAGGGAAATGACTTTAGCTGCTATGATGCAATGGTACATGACAAAGCAAGCATAAATCAGGCGCTACATCAAATCGGAGAAGTCTATCGGGCAGCTGGAATCTATGGTTTGCTGGGTGTTGATTTTATAGCCAGAGATAATATGTTTTTCTACACCGAGACAAACTTTCGGCTCCAAAACTCGACATCACTGCTTTCCTTTCTTCAGCCCAAAGGCAACGGAAATATTGTGAACTGCTTGTTCGAAGAGCCAGATGCGCTTGATGAAGTCAGAAGCGGATTCCAGTATTTTACAAGGGCAACAACTCCCGATTTGATGAGTGGCTACTATTCTTTCACAGGTGAACGGCTAGGAGAATTTTTTTCTTCAGCAAACAAAAACAGAAATGATGTCGTGCTTATCTTCAACGATGGCTATTCCCCCAAAGAGCAATCGCTGAGATTGATTGGGTTCCAGGGATGCTGTGCCGCTAATGGTCAAGCGAACGTGGAGATCAAAAGTCTTATAGAAAGGTTGGTGGGATTGTATGGACGGCTATGAAATCAAAGTGCTGGACTTGATGAGCTTTGATACCTCGCGCTTCCATATAAATAGTGGGCAGTTTGATCTGTGTGCTGACTATATTGCCGCACTGTTTTCGGAAATTGGATTCAACATCGAAATTATTCCGACCGAGCTAGGCAAGCTTGTGATCGGCAAGCGATTTCTGAACACCTCCCATTCACATGTCCACTTGAATGGGCATTACGATGTGGTTCCCCCAACCGCAGATTCTAGAACAGTATACGACAAACATGCAAAATCGTTTTTCGGTCGTGGCTGCAGTGATATGAAAGGTGGGATCATTTCTATTTGGTTGGCCTGCAAAAAAGCCTTGGAATCTAAAATCAACTGTAATATTAGCTTTTCTTTTTCTCCCGACGAGGAAACTGGCGGAAAAGTAGCTTCTGCGAAACTCATAGAAAAACTTTCTGATTTTCTCCCAAACGAAGCGCTTGTTATAATTGCGGACTCCTCCTATCCTAACATCCTCTTGTCACATCGTGGTGCGTATTGGGTTAATGTGAAAATTGCGTTAGACTCAACAAAACGATTCGCTACAAAAGCATGTTCTGCCTTCGAAATTATGTGCCATTATTATGATGAATTTAGTAAAGCTCCCAAAGACGCAGAGGTGGTCATAGGTGGACATTGTACCACATCCGAAGCAACAAACATGTGGGTGCATACTGCTGTTTTTAGCTTGGATTACCGATTTGATACGCCGAAATCTCTCGAAGAAATCAAGAAGTGGGCAGATGCACATTTATGCCGTGTCGGCGATCATATCATGACCGAGTTAGCACTGGAAGCATCACCGATTTCATGGGAGAGTTCACTCGAAGTGAAACCGTGTGTCTGTCTCGTAAACTTCGATTGTTATCTCAAGGCTGTATCCGAAGCTATTCCCAATGCTACCATCGAAAAGGGGAAAGGGTTCTATGATCTTAGGCGATTTAGGGGCGCAGGATTTTGGAATTCTTTAGTGCTTGGGCCTGGGGATGTTTTGAATGCGCACGTAAAGGACGAGGTGCTGAAGGCAAAAAATATTACCGAATGCTCAACTGCATATGTCCGATTAATGGAAGGAGTGGCAAATGGTGCTTTCAAGAGCGTTGGGGTTGCTAAAGTTTGAATTACTTCTAAGCGGAGTTCAAATCAGCACGGAAGACTTGGTTAAACTGGAACAAGAAGGATATCGGGTTCCTTCGATTGTAAGGACTGGGGCTTCGTATGGGATCGAAGCAATAATTGAAGATGTCCTTTGTGTCAATATTCCTTTGAGCACATCATCATCCGTTCATATATCGCCAGATTTCAAGTCTCTCACCAGAGAAGGAAAGCATCTATGTGAAATTGATATCCTGAAGAATCCTATTTCACTTTCATTGAAAACGGATGATGTGAAAATACAAGATGCCGCTAGAATTTGCTTTGATCGTTTGGGTATAACGCTCTATGCTGGTTGTCGTTTTAAAGAAGAGCATAAAGGATGTAAATTTTGTGGGATTGATGCGGGGTCCCGATTTGGCAATAAGCGTATACTGACTCCAACGGAGGCCTGTCGTCTTGTTGATGAAGCCCTGATAGTTCCCGATCATGGGATTCGTCATATTCTATTGAGCGGAGGCGTGTTGCCTGGAAACGACTATGGTGCCAAGGTTTTTGCTGAAACAGCTTCTGTACTAAAATCCATACACCCGGCACTGCCTATATATATAATGATGCCGCCGCCTAAAGGCAACGATGTGCTTCAACACCTGATTGATTCTGGCATAGATGAGATCGCTCTGAATATAGAGATTATGGACAATGATGTCAGGAAAAGAACGATCCCCGGAAAAGATGCTATTGGCTTGGCACGGTATTTTAATGCGCTCGAATATCTGGCAGAGCACTTGCCACGTTTTGGTGCGAGAAGCCTACTGATGGGAGGTGTGGAGTCAATCTCTTCTACCTTGCATGGCGTTGAAGAACTGTGCACTCGTGGCATCATGCCGATCATCTCGTATTATCGGCCAATCGGCCCGGCAATCCCCTCGTTCTTGCAAAGCGCCGAGGACATATTTAGCCTCTGGGAGTCAGCAGCAGAGATTTCGGACAAGCATAATATGGTCATCGGACCTACGTGTATTCCCTGCCAAAACAATGTCATAGCTTTGCCTGTAGGCAATGCATTTATATACTACTGATAGGAGTTGCATATTCATGAAAAAGGATGTTCGTCAACAGCAGTGGTACTTGACATTAAAAGCACTTGTAATCTTCCTTCCCTTGATTGCATTGCTAGTCCAGCTCATCTACGTTTCCGTCGTATCGGTTATTAGTCCGGCGAAATTTTTGGATGCGGTGACAAGCATAGCGCTTCCTTCTATAATCTCATTGACGATAACCTTTATAGGCAAGTTTTTTGATGACTATATGGAGACCAATGCTCGCCAAAAAGAGCTTGCCGCAATTAAAGAAAGCGTCGACACTATTGTACCGACCGTAAATACCCTTTCACACGAAATGAGGAGCATCAATAATGCATCGATTGAGGTGCTGTCGCTTCACGAGGATTTTTATACCAAACTAACGAAATGCAGACTTGAAGCGAAACGAGAAGTTCTGTTGACCCAGCTTGATCCAGATCCTCCAGAATCATATGAGGACGCAAGCAAGCGAAAATCATACTTTGCATCGGATGTCGATTATGCAACATCACATCCAAATGTCAGTATATATCGGATTCTTAGCATTGAAACACCAGAAAAACTAAAGTGGGTGGAAGGACTAATTGAAGCAACCAAAGACCTGCCAAACCTCTTTTTGGCATTCATTAATATAACGGATATCTCTAAGGCACCACCCTTTCCAAAGATGCTAAGCTTGCAGATCATTGACCGCGAGGAGGTGTTTTTCCTTAATCCGCAGTTTAGCTATATGCCTAAAAGCTATAAGGCATGTTACTATATTAAGAACACAGAAGTTGCTCAGATATATGTTGAATACCATAAAGAAATATGGAGAGCGCTCAGCCTTGAAAATTCTCCACATGGTTGTATTCTAAAAGATGGAAAGGACATTCGTGGTTTAGAAGGAAAGCTAAGCGAAATCAAGAAAAAAAGAGGATGGTCCTAATTTAGTAGAAAGGGTGATGAATACGGCTATTGAAAAGAAAATTTTAAAAGCATTGTCGATCTATACCCCTCTCATTTTGTTGGGTATTCAGTCGATCATCGTTGCTGTTTTGCTCTTTCAAGATAAGCCAAACTTCGATGCAATTACTAAGTTTTTCATTGGAATGGGCATTGAGCTTATCTGGTTTCTAATTGGGAAGAGCCTAGATGATGATAATGCGCAAGAAGCGCTGAGTGCTGAACTAAAGGAAATCCGTCAGAGCATTCACTTTTTCAACAACGCTTCTGTCGAGGTCTTAGAAACGTATAATGACTTCTATTCCAAACTTGCCAAGTCAAGATTAGCGGCAAAAAAGAAGATGCTACTGGTCGCTCTTGATCCCTGTCCACCGTTTTCCTATGGTGATGATGGTGCAAGAAAATCGTATTTCGATCAGGAGATTTCATACTATAAGGCTCACCCAAATGTTAATGTGTATCGAATAATAAATATCGAAACACCTGAAAAACTAGAGCATGTAAGATTTTTGATAGAAGAGACCAGAGATTTGCCCAATGTATTCCTTGCCTATGTTAAGATCGGTGCAATTGAGACGTCAGTTCCATTTCCCAAAATGCTTAGTTTACAGATATTTGATAATGAAGAAGTCTTTTTTTTGAATCCGCAGTACAACTACATGCCAAGAGCCTATAGGCCATGCTATTATTTGAAAAGCACCTCAGTTGCACAAATCTATGTCGAATATTATGAAAGAATTTGGTCTGTGCTGTGTGAAAGGCCAGAGCATGGGTGCGTTCTAAAAGACGGTAACGATGTTTCTGGATATGATGAAAAATTGAAGCAGATTAAAATTGAACGAGGATGGGAGTAATGTGTACAATCGGTTGTGCTTGTTTAGATAACACATATATATTTAAGAATCGCGATCCTATTCGTGGCACGCCTTTTGATGAGCGGGTTGAGCGCGTGACAGCTAACGATATCAACATGCTTGTTATTCGAAATGACTTGGGGTGCTATGGGGGAATAAACCAAGAAGGTGTTTGTGTAGTAGGCACCTTCGTAAATATGATCGCTGACCAAAACAATTATTTTGACGGCGATAATCTGCTTGAGATTCTTGGAATGGGAAATATCCATCGTCTGCTGGAGTTTTTGCAAACTAACCCCAGTGCATACTACGGAAATTTGATTTGCAGCGATGGCATATCCTCATATGCGTTTGAACTGAACGGTCGAGAAACAGACTGCTTTTCTATTGAAGATCGTTATCTCATGACAAACCATTTTCAGCGGATAAACAAAGCTATTCGAACTATAAACGATCCTTTCATTGAGGAGTGGACACATAGCAGGCTTGAGCGAGGAAAAGCGTTGCTAGATGCTTCTTTAACTCGAAGGGACATAGAGTTGTTGTTGTCTGACCACAAAGGTTACCCTGAACTTTCGATTTGCAATCATGGCCGAATACCAACGGCGTCATCATACATATTTGACTGCAGCCAGAAAAAATTGTACTATTGCCACGGCAATCCTTGCAGCGGTAGTTATGTTGAACAACAAATATGAGGCAGTTCGTGTTTTTTCACCAATGCACCAAAGAATCGTTTTTGCACCACTGGCGATGTTTCCGCCATATTGTCGTGCTATTACAGCGGTTCCATCCAGACTCGAATCTCAAGAACAATGGGCTCATACAGATCAAGCCCAGCGCCGGCAATGTCATCAGAGCAATGCCGGCGCTAGTTTTTTGTGCCTCACGCCCTCCCGATCTGCCCCAAGATGCCCGGGTCCTTGATCTTCCTGTCGTCGGTGAACAGCAGGATTTTCGAGAGGATTTCGGCGGTTTTGGGGTCGTCGTCGGCGAAGGAGAGGAAAATGCGCCCCCTGGCCTGGGAATGCACGGGCAGCACTGCCAGCATCCCCGTGCCGGACTTGTGTACCACGCCCGAGCCCATGTGCACCGAATAGTCGCCCAGGCTGCCCTTGATCTGCGCGTGTGCCGTCTGGAAGGTGACATTCTTGATTGCCAGCATGGCGATCAGTTCCCTGGCGATGGCGATGCGCATCTCCACGGTGGAGTGGCTGGCCTCCGGGTCCACGCCGCCCACGTGGGCCACGCTCACCGCCAGGTCGATATCCCGCATGGTCTCCGAGAAAATCACGACCGGGATGTCCGCAAAGGCCACCGGCTCGCACTTATCCCGGCTATAGAATTGGATGCCCTCCAGGGTGGGCGCTTCGATATCCGCGGGGGAGAACCAGTCGGCCATAGCGTATATGCGCGCGATGAGGTTTTCCCTGTGCCACACCCGCTGCAGGCCCTCTTCGTAGTCCACTGTCCAGCCCCGGGTCTTCAGGAGGGCTGCGGTTTTCTTGGGCTGCACCTGATTCCCTGCATAGCGCCGTGACACATTCACACTGGCGCGTTCGTCCTCCGTGACGGGGTAATACTCCCGGAACACCTGCTTGAAGGGCTGCACGATCTTCTCGCGGTACAGCCGCTGCTGGTATTCGCTCCACATGCCCTGGCTGATGAGATCGTGGGGATGCGCAATTGTAAGCGAATCTGCGGACAGTGTAAGTTCGCCGGGGAAGCCCAACTGATCCCCCATCTTGAACACCAATGAAGACACCATGCCCCGCAATACCGGGTGTTGCAATAGCTCGGTGACCTCCTGCGCGCTGAATTCCGAGCGGGAGACCATCGCAGCCTCGAAACTGCGTTTGGCGCGGCGTTTCTGCTCCCGCAGCTGCTTCACGGCCTCCTTAAGCTCCGCGACATAGGCATCTTTCGCCAGCTCCTTGGGCAGGGCTTTGAGGGGCTTTCCCTTCTTTTGAATGACAAGCTCGGGCGTGCCGTCCTCCTCAATGTTGAGCCAGACTTCAATCTCGCCGATGGCATGGGGCTCCATCAGCGGGCGCAACTGCTCGATTTTCGCGCCCTCCAGGGCCCAGGCCATGCGCTCGGCGTCGCCGTAACCCGTGGTGATGGCGAGGTTTTCAAGGGCGACCTCGGCGGCCTTGCCCTCGCTTGCCTGCCGCGCGGAACCGAACTGCCGGCTCTCTTTTTTGTATTGCTGGATGAACTCGTAGCGCTCCAAAGCGTCGTTCTCGCCGGCAAGAGGAATCAGCGCGTAGGCCCGCAGCTTCTCCTGGTGGCGCTTTTCGGCGATCTCGGCCCGGGTGGCGTCCTTGTCCAGGCGGCCGAGCACCGCGTCGGCGTAGAGCTGCGAGCGCCGGTGGGCGGCGCTGGAATCCGTGATGTACTTCGCGTTTTTGTAGAGCTCGTTGAAGCGCTTCTCGCCCAGGGTATGATAGGCCTGGAAAAACCAATCTTTATCGAAGGCGCCGTCGACGAACTGCTGCGGCTCAATGGCGGAATAGATGGCCGTCTCGGTCTCCTTGGCGGCGGAAAAGCTCTCGTTGACATGGGCGTGGAAGAACCACACCCCGCATTTCAGCCCCGTGATCCCCATGGCCTGCTCCAGGAGACCTGCCCATTGGGGCGCGTACACCGCCGCCTGGATCACGCGCTTTTCGGAGATTTTAGATGCCATGATTGCTGCGCGCAGGGTTTCCGGGGTGTCCTCCGGCGTGGGGCGGCAACGGCGCAGCAGGTGGCTGAGGGATTCCTTCTTGGTCAATTCGCTGCGCCCCGAATGATAGTAATAGGAGTAGCTGTTGCCCCGGTTGAAGCCGGTTTCGCCAAGGGCCGCGAGGAGTTTGACGAAGTGCCCCGCGCCGCCGTCGAAGCGATTGATCTCGGCTGCTGCTGCGGTCAGGGGGGTGGGCAGCTCGCCCCGGTTTTCCTCGATGGTGACGATCCTGTCAAAAGCCGCCTCCAAAATCGCCTTCGCCGCCGGGTACTTTTCAAGGAGCTCCCGCCCGCCTGCGTAGGGTCCCGTGATGGTCTTGATATGCTCTGGCGCGCCCGCCCCGCCGGTGAAATACAGGTACATGGCGTCGTCCGGGAGCAGCCCAAGCTGATGCGCGCGTAAAATATCCCCATTGTCCAGGCCGTAGAAAGCCCGTTGCCCGGCGGCCAGGTATTCATACCACAGCTCGTTAAACCAGGCCGTGAATTGATCATCACTTTGAATATTCTCATGGGCCAACTGCCGCCAATAATGCAGATATTCCGCCATAAGCACGCGGCGATTCTCGCTGGGGATATGATAATACCGCTGCTGGATTTTTACTTCCTCCTCGCACTCGTCGCCAAGCCGGTTCTCGGGGATCTTTCGCACCAGGTTGACATAGGCGGAAAAGGCGAAATCAAACAGATCCGTTTCCCCAGTGTGCAGAATGGCCTGCAGGATGCCGTTGATCATGTGGGGATATTCGAAGCGTTTCAGCTTGATATGGCTCTGCAGCCGGAGGGCAAGGCCGCTGCTGACCGCCTCGATGGGGTACCCGGCGAACAGGCCGCGAAACCACCTCGCGTATGCCTTGTTGTGCCAGCTGTTCCCGCACCAGAGGCTGAGCGCCGCCGCGAGCTTTCGCTTATCCTGCGCGAATTCCCCCGTCGCTTCGAGCCATTTCTCGGCCAGGGGGTAGGCGTTGATATCGAGATGCCGCTCCCGGCCTGCCAATGGCCTGATCCAGTGTGTATTATCGCCCAGCAGCACCTTTTCCCGGGTGCCGAGCCCGTTTTCAGTCTCGTATTCATAGTCGGCGTTGACGTAAAACACCGCGATGAGCCTGTCGTAGAGCGCGAAAAGCGCCTGCTCGTCCGGCGCAATCAGGGCCTTGAGGTCACTGTCCTTGATCGCGGGCACAGGGGGCCGCTCGGCGGCAAACGAGCCTTGATTGAAAATCTCGGCCCTGGGATCGTAGAGGCCGTAGCCGTTTTCGGCGGTGTACTGCTCCGCGTTTTTCTCAAGAAGGATGGTCACATCCTGCGAAATATTATTCAGTGCGGAGATTTTGTCCTGATATTTACCCCGCAGCGCCGGGTTTTTCTTCGCGAAGATTTCGAGCAGCTCCACCCCCGCGATGAGCTGGTTCTTGTTTTGAGAGGCCAGCAGCGTGTCGATCACGGGGCGGATGAGGGCCTCCTTCTGCTGCTCCAACAGCGTGACGATGCCCTTGCGCAGGTCGGCGTTCTGGGTGGTGAGGGCGCCGGTCAGGCGCTGGGCGTCCGCCGCAGCCAGGGGGTAATACCCCAGGCGGTTCACCACGCGCTGCCGCACGGTCTGACTCTTGTCGGAGAGGCCCTCCAGCAGGAACGCCCGCTGCTCCGGGACCTCCGGGTCCAGCAGCAGGCTGCAAAACGCCAGCCGGTGGTCGCTGTCCATCAGCGGGAGGAAGCCCGCCAGCCGGCGGGTCAGCTCGGCGCTGCGGTCGTAGGCCGCGAGGCCCAGCATCAGCCCGCAGGGAGCCGCGGCGCTCAGCCGCTGGGTACACCAGGGGAAGACGCTGCCTTCAAAAGTCGTGCTCTTTTTGCCGATGAATTCCACCGCGGCGGCGGCCTTCTCGAACAGGGCGGCACGCTCGGCCTTGCCCTTGGGATAGGCATCATTGGGGTATTTCTTGCCCTTCGCGGCTTTCTCGTCCTTTTCGCTCCAACCCCAACTGCGCATCCCGCTTGGCTGGCTCAGGTTGGCGCAAACCCAGGCCAGTTCCTCCGGGTCGCGCACCTCCAGGCACCGCACCGCGAGGGCGTGCCGGTAGGCCTCCTCGTTGGTGTTCGTGACGAAATACCAGCCCACCAGGCGCTTGTACTTGTCGGGATGGGCGATCAGGCGCAGGGAGCTTTCGGCGGCGGAATGCAGGTCGCGGCAGCACAGCGCCCACAGGGCCAGGTAAATCTCGGTGGTGTCGTTTGAAGCAAGCCCCGACTGAATCGCGCTTGCGTCCGACAAATATTTCAAGGCCTGGGCCATACATTTCTCGGCGACTTTCTGTTTTTGATCGCCGAACCCCAGGCCCGACCAAGTATCGAAGGCCCGCACAACAGAGGAAAACCGGCACAGGCCGTGCTCCAAAATGAGCTTGATAAAAAAGATATGGCTCTCTATCGTGCCGCTGTCGCAGGTTTCGAGAATGGCCTGGCGCAGGCCCTCCTGCCCCTTGGCGGCCAGGAGCAGCTTGCCCAGCAGCTCAAGGGCCCGGGGCTCGCCGCTCTTGACGACGGCCGAGATAATCAGGTTGCTCATGAATACCACGCTGTTGTCGCCCAGCACGGCTTCCTCAATCAGGGCAAAGATTTCTTGATCCCCATGGCGCAGGGCCAGAGCGACGCGGTGATCCAGGCCAGAGAGCAGGGCGTCCCTGGTGGTGAGTGACTGCGCCACGCTCAGGCCATAGCAAGCGAAGTCGGCGGCGTTGACCATGACCATGAAGAAGACGTCGGCGTAATCCCCCGCCTGCCCGGAGCGGTAGGAGGGCCGGTACGTGTTGTGGGAGTAGAGGAACTCCATTGCCAAGGCGCATTCTTCGCGGATGCGGGCGGCTTCCTCTTTGCCGAAATACGATTTAAGAGCGCGGTCGAGGCAGGGGCAGAAAAATTCGTCGAAGCTCCGGCAATTGCCCGCGGAATACCCGCACAGCTCGAGATAGGCCTTGTGCATCGCGTCAAAGTAATAACAGCGGTTCCATCTGTATTCCAGATTCACATGGGCATAATCGGAAAAGCCATCCCAGATAGCCTTGATGAAGCTGCGCGACTTGCCCGGCAGCATCAGGTTTAGCCGCCGCTGGTATTCGGCCGCGATGGCCGGGTTGTGCTTAATCTCCGCCATATTGTTTCCCTCCTTCACCAAAGCCGCCCCGCCAGGAATGTCAGTCGGATAAACGTCAGCGTGTCCCCCTCGCGGAGTTCCATGGGCGCGTCGAGTTCTTCGGCTTGCCTTTCCCCCACCAGCACCCGGAACAGGCCGTCCTCAAAGCCCTGCACAGCCGTCTCGACAGCTTTACCCGGGTCGGCTTTCCGATCGGAGTACAGCCGCCCGAAACCCACCTTGCCCACCGTGGCCCAGTCTGCGATCTGTTCTTCCGTGAGGAAGGGGATCAGCATCTCCTCAAGCCCGCGTGTGTTGTATGTATCCACCTCCTGCCGGACAATCGCCTCAATCAGCTGCCGCAGGGTGGCGATGCCCTCCGGCAGGATATAGGGAGTCTTTTCGAGGGCCGGGTGCCGCTTGCCTACGGATTTTAAGTTGATGTAGATGTTCATATGGAAGCCGCTCCTTTATGGTTGTGTCTTTTATTATACACCATCGAAAGGGAGAATGCAAATGGATGTGTTCTCTGGATGCTGCTTTTTCTTATGCTACTTGGCAGAATGGAATTTACGTGAAAAGGCTGGCTTTTTCTGACTGAACGTGATACAATGTAAGAAGTAACTGATTAAAAGCTTGGTCAGTAAAATAAATTCAAAGAACCTATTGCCGCCAGAAATATTACTACAGGAGCCGGAGGTCGTAATGCAAATAATAAAACTCGATTTCACAAGGTTAGGCGACACAACCGATGCAGGCGCGACAACGCAGGACCAAATCGGCAAGTTGCGGCGACAGTTTCAGTCCTCAAACATCAATGTTCTCTTGGGGGCTGGATTCTCCATTGATGTTGTAGGGCTGCTGGGGGATTACGAGCAGAAGTTAGCCGATGCACAATTTGATTATGATTTTCTTGGTGGTGCAGATGCTTTCAAAGAATTGGTTGATTTGCAACAGGGATTTTTCAACAACTCCATTTTACCGCTTGTTGACCCTGAGAAAGTCAGGAATGGGGAGATCGAACGTATCGCTTTTCTTGCCTGCGTTGCAGGGATTATCCGGAATCGCCAGTCTGCCATCCTACACAAGATCGTCAACATATTCACCACCAATTATGATCTTCTAATCGAAGCTGCTTTAGAGAAGAATCACATTGACTATATCGATGGCTTTTCTGGCAAGCTGCGGCCAACCTTCTCCACAGCCAATTATGGAATGATCCTCAGCAGGCAAACCAGCATCTCAAGCATGACCTCGGAAGTGGTCACATTCAACCTCTATAAGGTGCATGGCTCCCTTAATTGGAAGTGCTCTGATGGTACGGTCATTTGCCAAGACCACATTGCCGCTATAAACGATGTTCGCGCAACGCTTGGGACAGATGGCTTCATCTCAAAATATAACGAGCTTGCAATCATCAACCCTACGAAGGAAAAGCTGAACACGACAGTCCTAAACGCAAACTACTACGACCAGTTAAGAATGTTCTGCAATGAGCTCGAAAAGAGCAATACCATCCTACTTTCCTTTGGCTTTTCGTTCAACGATGAGCACATTCGCCAAATGACAGAGCGGTCGCTGAAGGGTAATCCGACGCTCACGCTTATTATTTTTTCTTTTGACTCTGCAGCCACAGAACAGTACAAGAATTTTTTTGAGTCCTACCAGAATGTATCTGTTATCCAACTCATTGAGCCGTCAGCGGACAACGCGGATGAACCGACTGTATTGGAATGTACTCTATCAAAAGCAAATGCTGTCCTTGAGGAGATATTCAATGGAACTAAGTGATTTTCTGAAAATCGGCGAGGTTTGCGAGGTTCAGGGCAAAACGGTCAAGGCCGGAGTGTACAGCGACAAGAACACAGAATATCTGAATTATAACGGAACGGTTCTGAAGAACGTCGGAATCGGTAGCTTTGTATTGATAAGGAAAGGGTTCAACAATATTATTGGGAAAGTGGAAGGTGAGTTTACCAAGGAAGTAATCGGAGAAAAAGGCTACGCCCAAATGGGCAATACAATTCAAAGAATCATCTCAATCAGTATACTTGGTGGATTACAGGCAGAGCGGTTTATTCACGGCTTGACGGAGCTTCCCCTTATCGGCAACTTCGTCTATATCCTTGAAGAAGCGATCATTGCCAAGATATTCTCCTTCAATTCGCCGAACCAAACGGTACGGTTGGGTAAGATTATTGGGCATGACGATTATCCATTTGAGATCGGTGTCCAGGAGATCGCATGCAGCCATGTCGGCATATTCGGGAACACAGGCAGCGGTAAGTCGAATACCCTTGCCAAGCTATATCGGAGTATCATTGATAAATATAGCCACTACCCTGCATTTAGACAAAACTCAAAATTTCTGGTTCTTGACTTTAATGGGGAATATGGCAACGTTTTCCCTGGCGCGGATCTTTATTCGTTATCGACCAAGAGATATTCAGAATATGATATTGACCCCATAACGGGTATCCATTACAGATACCCTGTTCAGTACGACGATATCTTGAACTCCGAGTTCTGGGCTATCATATTAGAGGCAACGGAAAAAACACAAAAGCCATTTGTAAAGCGGACTATCAAAATGTTTGAACGGATTCGAAGCAGACGGGAAAATTTTGATCTCGATGAATTATGCGATTTAATTATCAGAACACAGGCTAAATATTCAGAGCTCAAATACACTATGAGCGATATCTTCCATACTTTTGGGTTAAGGGCTGAATTTGACGCTTTGGATAGCCAGTTCCACTACAATGGTCAAACCCGTCAATTCTATTGTGGCAGAAATGATTATGACGTAACCGCCTATAAGCTCCAACAAACACTTTTCTCGGGTTTGACCCTGAATCCGGACAATGCGTACCATTTACCGCCTTTTAGGATGTTTGAATTTGCTATTCAATATAATTATTGGCGTGAAATTGCTCGCAGTTATATTGCCAAAGAACATATTGCTCCTTTGATATCAAGGGCGGGAAATCGTTGCGAGGATATGGAGAAGATTTTCGTCGTGTTAGACTCAGATCAATATAAAGAGTGTTTGCGACGCCAAAACAATATAGAAGTTTTGTCTTTACTCAATCTGAATCTTGCTATGAAGAAGATTGTTCCGATGATTATTTGCAAAATCAAGTATGCAGAGAAAAAGGAAGCAAAGAAAGTTGCCCTAAACAGCACCCTTCATCTGATAGTAGACGAGGCACACAACATTCTTTCAGATATGTCTACCCGCGAGAGCGAAGAATGGAAGGACTACCGCTTGGAGAGCTTCGAGGAGATTATCAAAGAAGGCCGCAAGTTTGGCGTTTTCCTAACCATTTCCTCTCAGCGTCCTTCTGATATATCGGATACCATTATCTCCCAGCTTCACAACTACTTTATCCATAGATTGGTCAACGAAGAAGACTTGCGAAAAATGTACCGCTCGGTGGCCTTTGCCGATAAGGCATCTAATGAGATGATACCCATTCTTCCTGCAGGAGGTTGCCTGGTATCGGGCTTGGCGACTAATTTCCCCGTGTTGGTGCAGATAGACATCCTTCCAGGTGAAAGCCGACCAAAGAGCGAGAATGTTGACATCAACAAGGCTTGGTCAAATAGTAGAAGTGCTGATTGGACTTGGTAAGGCGATCCCCACCGTGGTATGCGGGCAGTATATGATCGTGTGGCCGCTGACGACATCGCTTTTTGTTATGGCCTCCCGCAATTGCGACGTGATGATATAAAAGTCCTTGCGCGAGGTGAAGAGGGAATATCTATAGAGCATATGCGCCTCCTGTGATCATTGAAAAACTCCATATAATTTCTGCCTCTGATAACACAACTCTCCCAAAAGCACAAGAACGCTCAAGGGGAAAACCACGCTGTCAGCACATAATCGGCGGATATAACCCAAATGAGTATTTCCCTCAAAATACTCATTTTGCTCCGAATGAGTACAAAAATGGGAGGATTTCCCGCGAATTGAACCGCCAGGGACCCCAAACAATCTGCCACGCGCCTTAAAGATGGCGGAAATGCCTATTCCATGTCCTATTGAGGTGCACATGTAGGTGCACATGTTATGGCACACTCTCGCCCTAGACTTGTAAATCGAAATGTGTTACAATGATAATGTCCAAAATTCTCAGTCGGACCAAAAACATCGGGCAGAACCCCGGAAAACACCCAGTGAAAACGCAATGTCCTATTCCATGTCCGATCTCATGTCCTATTAGGGTGCATAGAGAATGGCACAATCTTGCCGATGACACGCAAATCGGGATGTGTTATAATACTATCGTCAAGAATTTTAGTTGTGGCAAAAACCGCCGGGCCAAGCGCCTCGGCGGTGCTTCTTTTGACCGAGGCAAACCAAAACCACCTGATCCACTCCACCGCTAGAGGGAATCACCACGAGACCTGGCTGTTGACCATCGCTGCGCAGCCGGTGGGTACAGTAAGTTCATCCGCCATCGAAAGCCCATGTACGCCCTCCGGGAAGATATACAGAGCATAGGGGATTTTCTTCTCGGCGAGGCAGTTTGTCAAGAGGCCGACTGCACAGCAAGAGACAACAATTCACAAATAGGAACAAGAAAAACAGGCTAAAAGTTCCATTATTCCCCATTTATCCTATGCAATGTCAGTATATTGGGCGATGTTTTGCCGATGACATGTGAATCTGTATATGATATAATTGGTATCGTGAAAAATTATCAGTTGAGCAACGCCGCCGGACCAAGAGCGCCGGCGGCGTTCTGTTTTCGACAACCGCACACAGCAGGCACAGGGCTCCGGCTCTGCGCCTGTTCACTTAAAGGAGGTGATCCCCATGCCCTTATCCAGCGAACACCCATAGCCAGATGATCGACCCGCAGCGTCATTCCCAGCAACTCATACCCCAAAGCCTCCTGCCTCTTAGTCACAGCAATTTGCTGTGGCTAAGAGGCAGGAGGCAAAATTATTGAGGCAAAATTATTAAGGAGGACCCCAACATGACTTTCGAAGAACTTCTTTCGTCCGCCCAACGCAGGCTGAAGAAAATGCAAGACACACTATCATTAACGCTTTCGATGGAGAGCAAAGGCCAATACGAGCTCGCCTACGAGGAGGTGTTCCGATTCGCGTATGAGTCGGAGAACCTCACGATGCTGGCCCGGAAGATGCCCGCCTACACCGGGCATCCCAGAGCCGGGGAGATGATGGACACCCAGGTGATGGAAATCATCCCGATCACAATTGAGCTCGCTAAGGAAGGCTGGCTCAAGATGGTCATCCCGGCACTGCTGCCCCGCAAGAAACATAGCAGCACGAATTACATCAGCGAAAACCTCTACTTCGCTATGCAGCGTTTCGTGGATGATAAGCCGCCTCTACACTTCAAAAAGAGCGTGATCGTCTTCCGGCATGTATACGACCAACAACGGCCTGAACGGTGGCTCCGGGATCACGATAACATCGAATTGAACGCGGTGGTGAACGCGGTCGCTCTCTATCTTCTCCCCAGCGACGGGCCGAAGTGGCTTGAACACTACTACTGCGTCGCCCGTGGCGAGGTCGACAGCACCGAGGTTTACCTCGTGCCGCAGGAGGATTTCGACCGCTTCCGCGTTGCCTTAAAATCCGGCGAAATCGACCCGCCTGAGAGCAAAATTACCCCGTTATAAAGGCGAAAAAACCTGTGTATTCAGGGGCCATTTCGGCCCTTTTTTAAATACACAATCCACGCAAGCCCTGAAACGCAATAATATCAAGCTTTTCCGGCATCCGGACTGCTCAGAAAAACGGCATTGATAGCAGTCCAGATGCCGGAATCGCATCAAATCTAAGGAGGCAGTTATGGTTACAGTGAAGGCGGGCAGTCATGTGCATCAGATCCTGCAGCTGCTCGCGATTTCGGGCGAATTCCCGGCGTCTTCGCTGCACTTACTCGGCAACGAGAGGGTGGTCAAGGCGCTGGTGCATCGGTTGGAGTCGGTGCAGGATGTGCGCTTCTCGTTGGAGGGGCAAACGTATCATACAAAGATGTTGCAGGTGAGTGGCTACAGGGATATGCGAACGGTTCGGTTGAGTAAGGGCGCGATCCCGTTGCTGGGAGAACTGCACCCGGAGGCGGAAGTGTATTATCTGCGGGCGTCCCATGGGCACAGTTTCTCCGGCAGCGTCCATCACATCGGGCGGAACCACCGGGTAGGCGAGGCAATCGCCCTGGCTATGATGGCCGGGCTGGAGTACCGGCCATACGCGCTGCCCAAACTACACCACGGCTTCATCGAAAAACAGGAGATTCCGAAACCCAGCTTCTATATTGCCCGCGACATCAAGGGGACCGAGTTTGACAACGCGGACAAGACCATGTTCACACGGATTGTCGGCGCGGTATTCAGTCCCGGTGGATGCTACGCCGTGTACAACACCCGGAGCGCTGTGATGAAGTGGTCCGGCATGGGCGAGTTCAAGGCCCAGAATTATCTCTCCGAGCTCGCCCGGTGCAACTATGACGTATCCAGGCTCAAACAGCGCAGCTACAGTGCATTCGAGATCGATTCCACGCTGCTGCTGGGGAACAACCCGGGCGTGGCGCTCCAGACAATCCTGGAGTCGGATAAGAGTAAGCGAAAAGCCGCGCGCATGGATTCAATCTATCCGCGCGTGCATTTCATTCCTCTGAACTCAGATGGAATCCGACTACTTCAAATCCTTACACTCCCGGATTGGAACGAGCGTATCCTCGACGCCCTGTTTGAGTCTGAGGTAAGGCCCAAGCCGGGCTACGGCTTCATGGAATACGACGCCTGCATCAACGGGGTCTACGTGTTATCCCACTTGGACTCAGACCTAGCCAGACTGATCCGATTCAGAGAGGGGCTTCGCCTCGAGACTGATACAGAAAGGCAGTTTGGGGTGGTGTGCTATCCCTGGCAGGCTGAGTTCCTGCGGACTTATCTGGACGGCGCTACCAGACTCAGAATTATTAAGATGGAAAACCTGATCGAATACATAAACCAGGACCTGGAGGAGCAAATACCATGAAGCTGAAGGATTACCCCGACGTCCTCACCGTCAAACAACTGGCGCAGGTGTTGGGCATCGGCAGAAACACCGCTTACGAGCTGCTGAAAAACAACGAGATCAAGCACAGACGGATAGGGGCCCGCTATTTGATTCCCAAGCAATGTGTGATTGACTTTTTGCGCCCTGAGCGTTATAATGGGAATTGTAATGGCGGGGCTGTTCCTGTTCAGGAAAGGAGATCAAAATGACAGGCACCCTGCAAACCAAGCAACGCAAGGACGGCGAATACTTTTACGTTGTCCTCAATCTCTACGAAAACGGCAAGCGCAAGCCCAAGTGGATCGCTACGGGCCTGCGCACCAAAGGAAACAAGAAGCGGGCCGAACAGATCCTGCGCGAAACCCTGCGGGAATATGAGCAGCAGGAGGCGGCCGCCAACTGCCTCTGCGATATGCGCTTCAGCGATTGGCTGCGCCGGTGGCTTGAGGAACGGGAAAAGCGCCTCGATCCCGTTACATGGCAGGGCTATGACATCACGGCAAAGGGCCATATTCTGCCCTATTTCGACGAACAGGGTGCAACACTCCCCGAGGTCACACGCACGCTCCTGCAGGCGTATATCGACCAGAAACACGAGAATGGGCGTCTGGACGGCAAGGGCGGACTATCCCCCAAGAGCCTGCGGCACATTCGCAACGTGCTGAACCTCGCGCTCAAGGCGGCTGTGCATCAAGGGTTGATTGTGGCGAACCCCTGTGACGGGCTGATCCTTCCCCAGCGCGTGCGCTACGAGTACGAGTATTTCAGCGTGGACGAGCTCAACCGGATGTTTGACACGCTGCAAGCAGAGCCCCTCTATCCGCTCATCCGGGTAACAGCGGTGTACGGCCTGCGCCTGAGTGAGCTCATGGGATTGCAATGGGACAGCGTGGACTTCGCCGCGAACACCCTCACCATCAAGCATACCATGGTGAAGATGCGAACGGTTGTAGCGAAGGACAAGACCAAAACCAAGTCCAGCTATCGGACGTTTCCCCTGTTGCCGGACGTGCGCGAATTACTGCTGGAGGCCAAGGAGCGGCAGCGGGAGTACCGCCGCTTGTTCGGGCGATCCTATGTGGAAAGCCCCTACATTTTCACATGGGAGGACGGAAAACCCTATGCCCCGGACTATGTAAGCAGGAGCTTCTCCAAGCTGTTGGAGAAGCACGGGCTGAAACATATCCGCTTTCACGACCTCCGACACAGTTGCGCCAGCCTGTTGATCGCGTTGGGCTATACGCCGAAGCAGATACAGGAGTGGCTGGGTCACGCGAATATCAGCATTACGATGGACGTCTACGGCCACATGGATTTGCGCGACAAGTTCCCCATCGCGGCAAGTATCGCGGAAAAATGCCCGCCAAGTGTTAGACAGAGTGTTAGACGGAGCGCCTGAAGCGCCGCCCGGAGAGAAAAAGCGAAACCCCCAATGCCTTACGCATCAAGGGTTTCTGGCTGGCTCCCCCTGTTGGACTCGAACCAACGACCCTGCGGTTAACAGCCGCATGCTCTACCGGCTGAGCTAAGGAGGAATATTGTGTTGGCGTCGTCCTATTTTCCCGGGCGGTCGCCCGCCAAGTATCGTCGGCGCTCATGAGCTTAACTACCGTGTTCGGGATGGGAACGGGTGGATCCTCATGGCCGTAAACACCAACTGTATCAGAACGCGGCAAAGCGCGGCTTCTGCGAAAAAAGGCGCCATGCCTGACGCCGTGGTGACCCGTACGGGATTCGAACCCGTGTTGCCGGCGTGAGAGGCCGGAGTCTTAGGCCACTTGACCAACGGGCCGAATTCTGTTGGAAAGCTAAGATAGTATACCGCATCGCCCCGCGTTTGTCAAGCATTTTTTCTCGCTTCATAAAAAATTCATAAAAAATTATTCAAAAAAATTTCTTGACAGGCAAAGCGATCTATGCTATGATATCACAAATTAAAATATCCTGAAAGACTGTGAAGGAAACAAGACGCCGGGATAAAAGGCGACAGAGAGTCGGCGGCTGCTGCGAGCCGATGCCTTGCCCCGCGTGTATAGCTCATTCCGGAGTCGCTCATGGCGAAAAGCCCTTGCGGGGCCCGGTAGTCTGAGACGTGTTGGCAGCGTGAATGCCGGGGCCTTGCCTGAGGCCCGCTGAGGGCAGTGCCTCGCTTTGCGGGCATTGCTGAACCAGGGTGGTACCGCGTGGAACGCTCAACGAGCTCCTCGCCCCTGAACCGCATCGCTTGATGCTGTTCGGGGGCGTTATATTTTTATTTTTTGAAGAAATAATTGCGCATTGCGCATTGCGAATTATAAACAAAAAGGAGTGACCCGCAATGAACCCAGGCTGCAAAAAGTATATCCCCTTCCGGCCCATCGAAAAAAACGACCGCCGCTGGCCCTCCCGTCAGCTGACCCGCGCGCCCATCTGGTGCAGCGTGGACCTGCGCGACGGCAACCAGGCGCTGATCAACCCCATGAACCTGGAGGAAAAGCTCGAGATGTTCCGTCTGCTGTGCGACATCGGCATCAAGGAAATCGAGGTGGGCTTCCCCTCGGCCAGCGAGACGGAGTATGAAATCCTGCGTGCCCTCATCGACGGCGGGCACATCCCGGACGACGTCGCCATCCAGGTGCTCGTGCAGGCAAGAGAGCATTTGATCCGCAGGACCTACGAGGCCATCGAGGGCGCGAAAAATGTTATCGTGCACTTCTATAACTCCACGTCCGAGCTGCAGCGCAAGGTGGTGTTCCAAACCGACATGCGGGGCATCGTCGATATCGCTGTGGAAGGCG